>OBVO01000850.1_pt1 | contig 15933 bp, 10 predicted proteins | sample 1495151 | NCBI WGS metagenome assembly OBVO01 (sample SAMEA2580019, study PRJEB22360) | human gut metagenome | reverse complement strand
AACAGGAAAGACAAAGGTGGAAGAAGTGTGTACAGAAGTATATACTTGTTGGAAAGATGGTTACTATTATTTCGAGGCTGTCCGTTTAGAAGATATTATGCAGACGCTTTCCCGTTGGTATAATATACAGGCTTTCTTTGTACAGCCTGAGCTCAAAGATATTGAATTTACCGGCCGGTTGAAGCGGTATGAAGAGGTCGGACAGTTATTCCGGAAATTTGAACAAACCCGGAATATCCGTTTTGAACGAAAAGGAAACAGCGTGGTTGTAAGCGGCAAAGATTAGTTTTAAGACTGTGGAAAATAAAAAGCCGGAAATTCCCCATCCCCGGCTTTAGTATAAAGTATTCTTTCTGTGTCCCTGAGAAAGATCAGATTGAATACCATGTTGAATACTTAATTACAAATCTATGAAAAAAAATCGAATCAGCCCGGAATCCCGGTTGTGGATTTTCAGGCGAAAAACGTTTTTAATGATGAAATTTACTCTACTTCTTCTTTTTTGCTCTTTGTTTCAGCTCAAGGCAGAGGTATTTTCTCAGCGTAAGGTGAGCGTACAAATGTCGGAAGTGACTTTAGACCGGGTATTTCAGGAATTAGGCCGTCAGGCGAAGTGTGATTTCCTGTATAATCATAGCTTGGTGAAGTGGAAAGGGAATGTGACGATCTCGGTGGAAGACCGGGAACTGAACGCAGTATTGGATGAGCTTTTACCTCGTTTGGGCATGGAATATGTACTGGACGAGAATGTGATCATTATCCGGGAGAAATGGGCGTTGCCTCAAAACCAGGATGTTGAAGTACGTGGAACGGTAAGGGATGAGAAGGGGACTTCCTTGCCGGGAGTGACAGTTGTGATCAAAGGCACCACTTTGGGGACTGCAACCGACGATAAAGGGGAATTTGTGTTGCGTTTACCCAGGCAGGAGGGGATTACCTTGGTGTTTTCCTATGTCGGCATGAAATTAGAAGAAGTGAAATTTACCGGACAGAAGGACATGCAGGTTGTTCTTTATGCAGACGAGCAGGAGATGGAGGAGGTGGTCGTTACCGGGTATCAAGTCATTGATAAACGTTACGTTACTAGTGCGATAACGACTGTGAACGCCGCAGATGTGTTGGTCCCGGGTATGACCAGTATTGACCAGGCTTTGGAGGGACGTGTCCCAGAACTGTTATTGATGAGCAACTCGGGGGAAGTCGGGGCCACTCCTCGTATTCGAATAAGAGGTACTTCCACCTTGTTGGGAAACAGAGAACCCTTGTGGGTGTTGGATGGATTTATTTTGCAGGACCCTGTTGATGTTAGTAATGAAGATTTGAACAACCCGGACTATATCAATATCATCGGTAACGCGATTGCCGGGATTAATCCCCAGGATATAGAGCGGATAGACGTGTTGAAAGATGCTTCGGCCACGGCTCTTTACGGGACACGTGCGGCAAACGGGGTAATCGTGGTCACCACGAAAAAGGGAAAGGTGGGACCGGCTTGTTTTTCTTATAACCACACGTCAAAATTCACGCGTAGACCACGCTATACGGACAGAAATATCAATTTGATGAACTCTAAGGAGCGGGTGTTATTCGGGAAGAACTTGAGTGATACACATTACCAATTCCCAAGCGGGATGACCATGGTTGGTTACGAGGGAGCTCTTTATCGTTATTATTCAGGATTAACGGATTACAACGGTTTCTTGGATGAAGTGAAGCGTTATGAAACGATAAACACGGATTGGTTTGATATATTGACGCGTGATTCTTATTCTCATGACCATACATTGAGTGTATCGGGTGGGGCGGATAAGTTTCGTTATTATGCTTCTATCGGGTATAATTATGATGAGGGGGTAACGAGAACTACTAGTACGCAGAGGTATACTTCTATGGTTAATTTGAACTTCTCGCTTTCAGATAAATTAAAGGCAGATCTCTCGATTAACGGTAGCGTGCAAAAGAAAAATCATTTGCAAGATGAGATTAAAGCAATGGATTATGCTTATAATACAACTCGGGCGTTACCTTGTTATAATGAAGACGGTTCGTTATTTTATTATGACAAGGTAGCATATGATGGTATGAATCAATATTATACGAAATACAGATACAATATTTTGAACGAGATTGATAACAGCTCCAATTCTTATGATGGTAGTACCTTGAGTGCTAGCTTGAATTTAAACTATAACGTATTGGAAGCGTTGAGTTTGCGCTTTGCCGGATATTATTCCAAAAGTAGCACCTTGCAAGAAGATTGGTGGGGAGAGAAGAGCCATTACGTGGCTCGGTTAAAAAATGGAGAATATGAAGATGTCCCCTTGGAAGGTGAGATTGGAGAGTGTATTTTGCCTTATGGTGGCGTGTTGAATACGAATAACTCGATTGCGGAAAATTATACCTTGCGTTTACAATACGATTTCCGGAAAACAATTGGTGTGGAAGGGGTACATTTGGTCGCTTCTACCGGGGGATTTGAGGTAAATAGTAACACGACCCGTTCGATTAGCGATGAGAATCGGGGGTATGTGAAGGATCGTGGTTTACAATTCGTGGACGGGATCGACTTGGAAAAATTCCCGCATTATGCGAATTGGTTGAATAAGAATCACAGAACCATTAGACATAACGTGTTTAACCAACTTTCTGGTTATCTCACGTTGAGTTATAGTTATATGCAACATTTTACCGTTTATGCAAACGGGCGTGTAGACGCTTCAAATAAATTCGGGAGTTCAAGTAACGATAAATTCTTGCCGATATGGGCTGTTTCCGGAAATTGGAACTTGAAAGAGAATATCCTTAAAGGGTGTGAATTTATAAGTGATATGAGTCTCCGTTCTTCCTTTGGTATGCAGGGAAACATGTTGGAAGATCAAAGCCCGAACTTGATTATTTCCCAGGGTGTGACCGATGTCCTGTATAATGAAAATATTTCGACGATAGCCCGTTATCCCAATCCGAATTTGCAATGGGAGAAAACCCGTTCTTTCAACTTGGGATTGGATGTTTCTTTCCTTGATTCTCGTCTGACACTTGATGGTTCGTTTTATAGCAAGCGAACTGAGGATTGTTTCACGGAAGTTCAGGTTTCTTCGGTAAACGGAATTAACACTTACATGATGAATGGCGGAGATCTGAAAAACGATGGTTTTTCTATCGGGCTATCAGCCACTCCTGTTAAAAATAAAAAGTGGTACTGGCGTTTCAGCACTTATTACTCTGCCAACTTGAATCAAGTGCAATCCGGTACAGTTGAATCTTATACGTTGAGTGACTACCTGAATGGAACGGCTTTGGTGGATGGGGAATCTATTGGAACGTTTTATTCGTATAAATTTTTAGGATTGAACCCGGAAAACGGAGCCCCTTTGTTTGATGATTATGCTGACCGTCAGCACTTGTTACAAGGCAAGAGTTTGGAAGAGACAGTCAGGATGGTGATGGAAAATAGCGGTACACGTGAACCTAAATTCAGCGGAAGTTTTTCGAATACATTGACTTATAAAGGATGGAGTTGGTCCATGAATCTGTCTTATAGCTTGGGTTCAAAGATTCGTCTTTTCCCCTTGTATTCTCCGATTATGTCTGGGGTTAGTTCGGAATTGAACGTTCGGAAAGAATTTGTTGATCGTTGGCAAGTACCCGGGGATGAGAGACGTACGAATATTCCGGTATTGATGAGTCGCTCGAACGTGGATTACAGCCAGTACAGTTCTCATTTTTCCTCTTCTCCTTTGGTTGCAACACGGATTCAGAATTTTGCTTCCAGTTATTGGGATATGTACGATAAGTCAAATATTCGGGTTGTTAGTGGTAATTATTTGAAGTGTAGTTCGATGAGTTTACGTTACACCTTTAATTCAAACTTCCTGGCGAAAACTCCTTTTTCGTCCATGACTGCGAGTTTGAATGCGATGAATTTGTTCACGATATCGGCGAAAGAGTTGAAAGGGCAAGATCCTTCACAGGCGGGTTTTGCCACACCGAACCTTTCTATTCGTCCTTCTTATACCTTTCAATTTAGTTTAATATTTTAAATCAAGATAATGAAAAATATTGTCGTATTTGTTTTATTGATATTGTTTACCAGTTGTGATGATTTCCTTGAAGATTATTCGCAGGATTTGGTCGTGCCTAAAACGGTAACGGATTTGAATGAAGTACTTTTGGGGAGTGCTTACCTGAAATCCACGGAAGTGCCTTCCTTGAGCAGTGGTTCTTTCGGGTGGTGGTTACATCTGTTGGATGATGATATAAATACTGTTGTTGCGAAGCAGGTTGAGCCAGTAGCAGGCTTTCAGGAGATGGGCACTAGGTATTGGGGATATTTTGCTTGGCAGAATGAGGTCGGCAGATCTCATGATGGAGGATCGTTGAGGGGTGATAATGATTTATGGGACGGCATATACAATCATATTAATGCCGTGAACATATTGTTAAATGAAGTGGGAGAAATCGATTTGAGAACGGAACAAGATCGTTTAGCAGCATTGCGTTTGCGGGGGGAATGTTATTTCTTGCGTGCCCAGTTTTATCTCGTTATGGTTAACGTGTATGCTGATGTTTACACGCCGGAGAAAGCAGCCTCTACTTTGGGAGTTCCCTTGAAATTGACCCATTACGTGGAGCATGACAAAACGAAGAAAGCCCAGTTCGAGAGAACCCCTGTGTCCGATGTGTACGCACAGATCGTTAAAGATTTACAAGCCTCGATCGAATGTTTTCAGGAAAGCCCTCAAAACAAAACTTTCTACAGGGCCTCTGAAGAAGCTGCATCCTTGTTGTTGAGTCGGGTGTATCTCTATATGCAGGATTGGAAAAGCGCTTGGGTTATGGCGGAAAATTTCTTGTCAAAGAAAAGTGATTTATTGGATTTGAAAACCATTGAAGCGGATATAAGTTCAGCCTTGATGACCGGGGATAACCCGGAGATTATATTTTCACAGGGTTCTTTGAGCCTTCAGAACAGTTTTTCGGGTGAAGGCGGTGATTTTTGCGTGTCCCGGGATTTATTGGATTTGTATGATGAGGGAGATTATAGGTATAGTATCTATTTCGAACGTTCCGTTCGCTCGGACAGTGTAGGTTTGGGTAGAAAATATAAAATGGGAACTCATCGTTCTCTCGTCTCTGATTTCTACATGTTAAGAACAGCAGAAGGTTATTTGAACATGGCGGAGGCTTGTGCCATGTTGGGAGATGCCTTTACTGCTTCAGAATATTTAAATCGTTTGAGACGGCACCGGATCGCCGGTTATCAGGATACGGTGTATTCGGAAACCGATATCGTTAATGTCGTGAGGAATGAGAGAAGAAAAGAATTGGTATTGGAAGGGCATCGTTGGTTTGATTTGCGTCGTTATGCTGTGAACCAAACGGCTCCTTATAAAAAACCGATTTATCACGTTTATGCAGTTTATGAGGAGGGCCAAAATTTATTTCAACACGGGGAGGTCTATCGCCTGGAGGTAGATGACCCTGCTTATACATTTGCAATCCCGAAGTCAGTGTTGGAATTTGACACGGAAATGCCGGATAATATCAGAATACAACGAAAATATTTAGAAAAGATAGATTACGAAATTGATTGAAAATAAGTGTTATGAAAAATATTGTATGTATTTTATTGTTTTTCTGTTTTTTGAGTTGTCAAAAAGAAGATAATTTGACATCAACTATACACTACGAACATCTATATAGCGTGGAGAATGACCCCACGGACACGGTGAAAAAACGGGTGTATGCGATTTATGAAAAGTATGGAATCCCTGTTTATTTTAATGATACTGTCGGTAGAGTTTTCGTTAAAGAGGACATACGTGGGGATTCCGTGTATCAATACGAAACGTTGGACTTGGCCTGGGGATTTACCTCTACTTCCGGTATACAATTTCGTTATGAGTACCTGGAAAATAGGGAAGAGCAACTACTTGCCCTGGATTTAATAGAAAATTATTTGAAATCTACTCCTAAGGTTTTATACCCCTTTAATTTTTTCGTTGTAAAATCTGCGAATATCGTGGATGCGGCCGGGAATATTGATTCGTACGGGGATGGGAAACAATACAGTATTTTATTCCGTACCCTTTTGTTAATAAACGATGGGAACTTGAGTCCCCATTTACCTGAAACGTTGAAATGTGAGATGGTTAAACATAAGATATCAAATTACCCGGTTGAGCTGGCGGCTTTTTACAATAAGTCTAAAAGTGTGTGGTATGGTATGCTATTCAGACAGTTGGATGCAGAATTTTACGAGTATTTTACTTACCCTTACTCAAAAGAATACGGGTTTGACATGGCGCTTGGGTATGGGGCGTGGTACGAGATGGGATACATACCATTGCAGGCTGTAAGTATTCCTGAAAATTTTTTTTCATCGAGTTTTTTTAAAGATGATTGGAGCAATAGAAGTCACTTTACGGAAGAAGGGCTGGAAAAATTCAGAACAGTGATGAGACAGAAAATAGGAGCTTGGGGATTTATATCTCCAGGAACTATGACTCCTTCCACAACTGAAGCCGATTTGGATGCTTACGTCGAGAAAATGTTGAGTATGTCCAAAACCGATTTTGAAGCGCTTTGGGGAACTTCTCCTTTGGTGATGGAGAAATATAATATATTGTTCGATATTCTAGTCAATAAATTGGAAATGGAATTATAAAAGAATAGAAAAATGAAGAAGATATTCATGTTATTATCTATTATTACCTGTTGGAGTTGTAATAATGACAAAGAGTCCGGAGTGATATTACCTGGAGTATCCTTTTCCGAATTCATGGATCTTCGGGATATGAAAGTGTACAAGTGCGTGACCATTGGAGAGCAAACTTGGATGGCTGAAAATCTTGCTTATCGTGTTCCCCAAGGGAGTGTGGAGGGGTGCTATACTTACGGGGAAGAGGGTATTGATACCTCTCGTGTGGAGGTATCCGTGGAGCTTTTTAAGATTGCCGTAGATGAAGCGAAGGAGAGGGGGGAGTTGGATGAAACGTATGAAAATATGTGGGGGAGCCAATGTGCTAAAAATTTGATTGACTATTGTTATTCTTCGAAAGAAACGGGGAAAGAGGTTGTCGATCAATTTAATTCTTGGTATGGGGAGGACTTGCCGAACAGTGTTCTCGTACTAAACGGGATTTTGAGTTCTTTAAAGCCTGATGCGATTATAGAAACTGCTGAAAAACGATATAGGGAGGCTGAATATAGAAATGGGGGATATGCGGACGAAAATGGTTTGCTATATACATTTAAAGCGGCCCAGCAAGCGGTTCCGGATGGATGGAGATTACCAACAGACGATGATTGGAAAAAATTGGAAGAAATTTTAGGTATGCCATTTTCTGAGATCGAGAAACTTGATCTCTGGAGGGGAGGAGGGGAAGGATGGTTGTTGAGGCTAGATGGAGAGGTCGGGTTTGATGTCTTGTTTAGCGGAGTGAGGCTTTGGGGAACGTGGCTGCAAGGCACCCCGTATAGAGATAAGGGGGACAAGGCTTACTTCTGGACTTCTTCCTTGCACGTGGAGAATGACACGACAAATTATGGAATTACCAGGATTTTTTCAGTAAATAAGAATCAGATTTTGCGGGGAACCTCCATGCCCGAGGCAGCTTATAGCGTACGTTTGATCAAAGAGTAAAGGTTATATGAAAATAGTTAATATAATGAAAATAATTTTATGGGTTGGTGTACTGGTAAGTTTGTGTTCAAATGTGTATGCGCAGAGCATGTACGGGGATCAAGTGAAAGCGGATGTGAAAATGAAATATTTGTATTCATTCGAGGAAGCTTTGAGGGAGGCGCAAAAAACTGATCGTCCAATTTTTGTGAATTGTTTTGCGGATTGGGCGATTCCTTGTCATGCGATGAATCAAGTCGTGTTCAGCGATCAGGAATTTGCCGATTGGATGGAAAAGCATTTTGTCAATCTTTTTATCGATATCACGACTCGTGAAGGAAATCCTTGGGCGCGAAAATATAATGCTTTGAAAATGGCTCAATATGTGGTGTTAAATGCCCGGGGGGAGGTTATTTACCGAATCGTGGGAGGTAAAAAATTACCTGAGTTTCAGAATTTATTGGCCCAAGCTCTGAATCCTGAAACGACATTGCCGGGAATGAAACGTGCTTACGATAAAGGCGAACGTGGATTGAAGTTTTTACGAAGTTATTCGGATGTGTTAAATCTTGCCGACGAACGGAATGAAGCTAGAAAGATTATAGATGAACTGTTCTCTCGTTTGAAAGACAAAGAAATTCCTAAAAAAGAAAATTGGAATTATTTTATACAAAAAGCTCGGGATAGTAAAAGCGAGTTGTTTCAATCATTATTGAATCGTAAGTTTGAGTTCGTTAAAAACCTGGGTAAAGAGGAAGTGGATCGATTCATATCTGAGGTTTATGCATCCGAGTTATTCTCTTTGGCTTGCGGAACTATGTCTTATAATGCTGATAGAATGATTGATTTGGCGTTGGAATTACATCGTTCTGATTTGCCGGACACCAATAACGTGTTCGTGTTATACGATATCGCTAAATGCAGGGGGGAAAAGAGATACCAGCGGATAGTTGAACTGTTGAGAAAATGTAACCTCCCCCGGGAATGGCATATGAATCTGGATTTTACTTTGGGAGAGCTTAAAGGTTTGGCTAATTCTCAACGAGATACTTTGATCGTGTACTTAAAAGAACGTTCTGCAGGATTGGCGAGTACACCGTTGAAATATTACTATCAGGCAATCGCTAACCTGGAAAACAAGGAGGGGATACAGTTTCAAAATTTGACTTTTGAAGCAGCCTTGAAATTAGCTGCAAAAGAAGGGAAGAAGGTTTTCATGGATTGTTACACCGAATGGTGTGGACCTTGTAAAATAATGAACGAGCAGGTTTTTACTACAAAGGAAGTCGGTGATTATTTCAGGGAACATTTTGTCTCGTTGAAAATTGACATGGAAAAAGGCGAGGGGATTACCTTGGGGAAGAAATTTGACGTGAGAGCTTACCCCACGATGTTTATTTTTGATGTAAATGGCATGGTGATAAATAGATTACAAGGGGCACGTGACGCCAAGACTTTTTTGAAGGAAGTCAAAAATAGCCTCGGGGAATTAAAGTAGTTTATTTAACAATCATGGGCAACCATGGGGACGGGGTAATTGTGCGCACAATTGCCTCGTCCCTCTGAAGCTTGATGCTATTATGCCATAATTAATATCTTGCAATCCACCCTCATATTTTCTTTAGGGGCATTCCTAAGTACAACAGAGAGAGGATGGAGTGCCAGATACGGAAGAAGTAGTCCTCGATGTGTTCCCATAAGGAGAATTCGAGGACGGTGGCAATGACTTTTCCGATAAAGTGGCAGGTAACGGATTTTTTGCGGAGGGCGATTCGTTGTGTAACTTTTCTTTAAATCATTCTTCGTTAAGTAAGCAAAATATTCTGTAAAACGTAATAGAGAACGTTTTGAGAGGAAATGATTTTTGTTTGAAGTTATAAAGGAAGAACTTTCAGGTGCCAATCGGACTCTTTGAACAAGGAAAGAGGTGTGATGCTGCACGGTTGCCGTAGCTATCTGGGATTATGCAGGTGACGTTTTAAATCGGGAAATAAAGTGATAGAAATATACGGTAATCAATAAAAATCGAGACGTTTGGCCGATGTCACATTCAAACATCATCAGATTGATAATCAAGCAGAAATAAATTAATTTTAAATAACAAGTTTATGAAAAAAGAACATGAAAAAAAACAAAAACCGGAAAGATTATTTCGGTTAAGGCGTAATTTGTTGTGTATGTTATTGTGTTGTTTGGGGATAGGTATATCCGGAAATGTGATAGCATGGCAAACAATGAGTTTGCATTTGGAAAAAGTAGGTATAATTAGTTCGTAAAGTTCTTAAAGTTGCTCCTTCGTTGCTTAAAAGTTCATAAAAAAAGCACCCGCAGGATCCAGGGACTTATAAACTAATTTAATTTTACAATTGAACGGATGGTTATTTTTTTGTTATCTGATTTTGTTTATCAGCCAGCTGATCAGGAAAAAGAGAAGGAAACAGATTACGATGGTGGCACCGGTGGGAATATTCAGAAAGGCAGAAAGGAATAGTCCGGTAATCGAACCGGCGGTACTGACCAAGGCGGAAGCCAATAGTTGCTGTTTGAAGTTTTTGTAAAAGATGCCGGCGATAGCCTGAGGAATAGTCAGATAGGAAATGACCAGAATGATTCCGGCTAATTTCAGGGACAGCACGATACAAAGGGCGATGATCAGTGTGATGGCGATGTCTATCCGGTTGACATGCACATGGTGAGTACGGCTGTATTCTTTATCGAAAGCGATGTAGAATAACGGACGGTAGAAACGGGCGAAAAAAAGGATGATACCCAGACATAGAACCACGGAAAGGATAATCTGTTCTCGGGTAACGGTCAGGATATTCCCGAAGAGATACGACATCAGATTGGGGGCATACCCTGGAGTGAGGTAAATAAACAGGATACCGATCGCCATACCTGCCGACCAAAAGATGCCGATCAGGGAATCTTCCTTGAGCTTTTTACTGTCGGAAAGGAACAGAATTCCCAGGGCAGATAAAATCGAGAAGGCTGTGGCACCTAACATAGGAGATAACCCGAGGTAATATGAAAGTCCTAAGCCGCCGAAAGAAGCGTGGGTGATTCCGCCGCTGATGAATACCATTCGTTTGGCAACGATGTAGGTACCTACCAATCCACAGCTGATACCGATCAACAACGTACTGATCAACGCATTCTGAAAAAAATCATATTTTAAAAGTTCCAGCATCTTCGATTCTTTTTATTCATTATTTCTTCTTCCTTTTTTCCTCAAGTCTCCTTTTTCGTCTTTTCCCTTTTCGTCTTTTTGCCTATAGCTTTTAGTAGCTTCACCGCCTGCTACTGTTTACCTTTTTCGTGTTCCTTCAGCACCCGGTGCGGAATTTTTCCGTGAGTGATCAACTCGATGGGACAGTGGTACGATTGCAACTGTTCTGCACTGATCAGGTTAGAATTATGATAATGCAATTCCCGGTTGACACAAGCGATAGTCTTCACATAGGAACAGATAGTTCCCAGATCGTGAGATACCATGACTATGCTCAGCGATTTATTGAGTTCTTCCAGGATGGTGTAAAATTCCTTTTCGAAATTACTGTCTACATAAGTTGTCGGTTCGTCGAGGATCAGGATGCGGGGAGACGCAATGATCGCCCTGCAAAGGAATACCCGTTGCATCTGTCCGCCCGATAAATCGCCGATCGGTGCTTTCTTATATGCTCCCATACCGTATTGATCGAGTAAATCCCAGACTTTTTGTTTTTCGGCTCGGGTATAGGATTTGTAAAGTCCCTTTTCGGACATCAGGCCGGAGAGGACTACTTCGGTGACATCGATGGGAAAACGCTGGTCGAAACGGCTGTTCTGTGGTAGATAGCCGAAGAGATTTTGTCTGGAGACGGGGTAAATGACCTCTCCGCTATAAGGCTTCAGTAACCCCAGTATCACTTTGAGCAGGGTGGTTTTTCCGCCCCCATTGGGACCGATGATGCCAAGAAAGTCATGCTCATAAATTTTCAGATTGACTTGATGAAGAATGACTTCATGGTCATATCCGGCGCTTACATTTTTGAGTTCGAGTATGGGGGTCATGTTATTTTTCAGGTAAATATTTATCCAGGGTATCGATCAATCGGTTCATTTCAGCTGTCCAGTTTTCGGTCAGCGGGTCGATCTGAATGATTTGGCCTCCGATTTGTTTGGCTACGGATTCGGCATTATTGACATCGAATTGACTTTGGATAAAGATCATATGGATATTTTTTTCCAGGGCCAGATCGATGATTTTTTTCAAATGGGCCGGATTGGGTTCTTTCCCTTCGTCTTCGATCGAGATTTGTTCCATCCCGTAATCGGCAGCAAAATAAGTCAAAGCCGGATGATAGATCAGAAATATTTTGTCTTTTTTATGATCCAGTACTTGTTTGGCACGATCGGCAATGCTGTCGATCTTCTGGAGAAGGGCCTGGTAATTTTGTTCGAACTGTAGTTTTTGTTCCGGATATTTTTCCGATAGTACTTCATAGACGGTAGTGGCCATAGTGCGGGCATGTGCCGGAGAAAGCCAGATATGAGGATCTACTCCGTCGTGTTCGTCACCTGCGGCATGCGTATGCCCACAGCTTCCGTGAATCAGTTGCAGGTTGGCGGAGTGATTTACGATTTGGATATCCGGGCGGTTTTCGAGAACAGGAAATAGATGGATTTGTTCGAAAGGTAAATAACCGATGGTGAAACAAAGGTCGCTATCGTATAACTTCTTCAGTTGTTCCGTACTTAGATCACAGGTAGCCGGATTCATACCCGGAGGTATCATGACATTCACCGTCAGGTAATCACCGGCGATTTGTTCTGTCAGGTATTTTTGAGGAAGAATACTGACGCTCACCAGCCGGGTAGAAATGGATTTATTTTTACAGGAAATCAGGAGGTTCCCGATCAGAAAGAAAAAAAGGAATAAACGAAAATATTTGGTAATCATTGTGTTGAATAAAATATGTAAATCAAGTTATCTGTGCTATTTAGATTCGGTAAAGATAAGCTAAATTATCGGAATTTGAAACAGTAGTGTCATTTTCCAAATCTGTATTTTGTTAAATTTTCAATCGGCATTTTTATTTTTCGATTTTTACTTTATATTTGTCATGAATGAATACGAGCCATGGTCCTTTTTAATTCTAATATCAACCTGAATAATAATTGCAATGCAGAGCGGTTGCAAAGGGGAGGTTATGGTTAAAAACGGAACAGATCAGATATATGGATGAGCCTTCCCGATGCGGGGAGGCTTTTTTGTCGGTTATAAACTTAAATTTTTACCCTTATGAAGCAATTATTTTTACCGGAAGACTACACTTCGGTCTTGGATGTATGGCAGACAGAGCATGCCATTAAATTTATCAAGGACACCTTTCAATTGGCGCTGGCTGCGGAATTGAAGTTGCGCCGGATTACAGCACCTATTGTCGTTCCTTCGGGGAAGGGCTTGAACGATAACCTGAGCGGTACTGAACAGCCGGTGAGTTTCGGAGCCCGTGTATTAGGAGGACAACGAGCCGAGATCGTACAATCGCTGGCCAAATGGAAACGTTATGCTCTTTGGCGGCATCATATTCAGCCGGGTATGGGAATTTATACCGATATGAACGCTTTACGTCCGGATGAGACGATCGATAATATTCATTCGGTGTATGTCGATCAGTGGGATTGGGAGAAGGTGATTACCCCGGAAGAACGCACGCCGGAGCGGTTACAGCTTTGTGTCGAGAGAATTTATGCGGCCTTGAAACGTACCGAATTTTTATTGAGTGAACAATTCCCGGTATTACAACCCTTTTTACCCGATCGGATTCATTTTATACATGCCGAAGAGTTGAGAAAGCAATATCCCGGTTTGTCCCCCAAGGAAAGGGAAGAACGAATAGCCTGCCAGTTCGGGGCGGTTTTTATCCGGGGGATCGGAGGAGCTTTGGGGGATGGAACGATTCACGACGACCGTTCACCGGATTATGACGACTGGTCCACTGAGGCGGAAGACGGTTCGGTAGGTTTGAACGGAGATATCATTGTATGGAACCCTGTATTACAGTCTGCTTTCGAGATTTCTTCGATGGGGATCCGGGTGGATCGGGCTGCCTTGGAAAAACAATTGTGGCTGAAAAATGCAGGGGACCGGAAAAAATTGTATTTCCACTCTCTTTTGTTGGAAGGGAAATTACCCCAAACAATGGGGGGAGGAATCGGACAATCCCGGCTCTGTATGCTCTTATTGCAGAAATGTCATATCGGAGAGGTACAAGCCGGCTTATGGCCCGATGAGGTATTGACCGAATGCGAAAAAGCCGGGGTGTTTTTGTTTTAATACCGATAAAACAGAAAAAACGGTAACAACGGAAAGCATTATTGCTATTACCCTTGTTACCGTTTTATCGGTTGGCACCTGATTATTTTATTTCCTTCATCAGGCTTTCTACAGCTGCTTCCAGTTGCAGATCACGGCCTTTCATGGCGCTGGCCGGGTCGTTGGTCACTTTGATGTCCGGTTCGAGCTGCATATTCTCCAGGATGCGGCCTTGGTTGTCTTTCATTCCTACCTGAGGAATACCGAATACCAGGCTCGGATCCATCAGAGTTTCCCACCATACGGCGGTCATCGTTCCCGGTACAGGCATACCGATTACTTTACCGAGTCCCAGGTCTTTGTAGGCCCAGGGGAATCCGTGGGCGTTACTGTAGTTGCTTTCGCTGACTAATACGGCCGACGGTTTGTTCCATTGAGTGAACGGATCTTCACCGATGAATTGGCCACGTGGAACGAATTCGGCGTATTTCTTACCGCTCAGCAGGTGTAACAGGTCTTCATGTAGCCAGCCTCCGCCGTTGTAACGGGTGTCGACGATTATCGCTTCTTTGTTCCGGTATTTGCCCAGTATTTCAGAATATACTTTACGGAAACTGGGACTATCCATGCTCTTCACATGTACGTAACCGATTTTCCCATTGGATAGTTTTTCAACCATTTCCTGGCGTTGTTTTACCCAGCGGTTATATAGTAAACCGTTTTGGTTGCCGTAAGTGGTCGGTTTCACATATTCCTCCCATTCCTTTTTGGTAGAAGGATCGTAGATTGTCAGCATTACCCGTTTACCGCTCAGGTCTTCCAGTATCTGGAAATAATCCTGTCCTTTTTTGATTTCCTGATTGTTGATTTTCCGGATAATCATACCGGGTTTGATTTTACCACTGGTTAGATCCAGCGGACCTTTCTCCAGGATTTCCTTGATCTTCAGGCCGTCGCCGTCGAATGTCTCGTCGTAAAAAACACCCAGGGCTGCCGTCTGTGAAGAACTGCCGCCTCCTTTGTAGCTGGCACCGGTATGGGAAGCATTCAGTTCGCCCAGTAATTCGGCCAACATTTCGGCAAAGTCGTAATTGTTGTTGATATAAGGCAGGAAGCGGGCATATTCTTTTTTATAGAAAGCCCAATCGATATTGTGAATGGTAGGATCGTAGAATTTATCTACTACTTGCTGCCAGACGTGATCGAACAGGTAAGCCCGTTCTTCGGGTTTCTTCCATTCGAACTCGGCATTGTAGCTCATACCTTTCAACTGGCCGGAATTCATATCCACTTTAGAGATTTGTCCGCCGGAAAGCAGGTACAGGTTTCTGCTGTCTTTACTCATAACGAGAGCACCGCCTCCTTTGTTCAGTTTGGATAACATACGGGTACTTCCGTTTTTAAAGTCTCTGACCCAAAGGTCGTAACCGCCTTCAAAAGCGCTCAGGTAATATAGTTTTGAAGCGTCGTTGGTCAGTACGGCGTCGCCCAGACGGGAAGAATGGATGGTCAGGCGTACCATCCGGTCTTCCAGGTTTTCAAAGTCGATTTTGAGTTCGGGGAGCTTGTTTTCTTCTGCTTTCGCTTTTTTACCTTCTTTTTCTCCTTCGTCTTTTTTATCTCCCTCTTCTTTTTTACCTTTTTTCCCGGCTTTATCTGCTTTGTCACCTTTCTTTTCCTGTTTCTTTTCAGCTTTGGCTTTTTCTTCGGCTTCTTTCCTTTTCTGTAACTCTTTTATTTCTTTATGAAGAGCCAGTTCTTCTTTGTTCATTCTGAATTCATCCCAGGCTTCCGGATCCAGGAATAAGGCATAGATGTCGTATTGAGCTCCCCAACTACCGTGGCTACGCATACCTTGACGGTCGGTCGACCAAATGATGGCTTTTCCGTTCATCATCCATTTGGGATTCTGATCGCTATATCCACTGTTGGTCAGGTTGTGGATTTCTCCGCTGCCGTCGGCTTTTACAAGAGCGATATCGTTATGCTGCCAGCCGCCGTGTTCGAA
>OBVO01000846.1_pt1 | contig 15967 bp, 10 predicted proteins | sample 1495151 | NCBI WGS metagenome assembly OBVO01 (sample SAMEA2580019, study PRJEB22360) | human gut metagenome | reverse complement strand
CTGGTCTGCGGCTTCGTCGGGGGCTGGCTTCTAGGACGCCGGAAATCTGCTAAAAGCGTTTTTAAAAAGTCCGAACTCGCGGCCTGCTGCCGCTCAGACAGCGGACTTTTGAAAAACAACGCAGATTCCCGCCGTCCAAGAATCAGCTCCCCTCCTGCAGAAGCAGAGCCATCCAGCATCCCCTTCCCCGGCTGGTGCTTCCGGTGAGAAATAGTGTCGTTTGACGGTTGGTTGTGGGTCGTCAGCGCTGCGCTGGACGACTGCAATGGCTGAGTTTGTGTTTTGCTGGGGGGACGGCTGAGGCGCTGCGCTGTCAGCCTGGATTGCGGATGTGCCTAGAATTGCGGATGTGATGGGAGAATAGACTTTGATGCCAGCACAGATGGACTGTGTGGATGTGCCTAGAATAGCCTTTGATGCCAGCGCGGATGGACTGTGTGGATATGCCTACAATTGTGGATGTGATGGGAATATGACAATTGTAATATTGTATAGAAATAAGTAGATTTTTGGTAAAATTCGTGTAATAATGATGTTACTATCAGAAATGAGAGTGACGATGGCTTTGGAATATCGTAAAATTGTAAATAAGAATGAATTTTCAGAAAGGGGTTGGATTTATGGGTCTTATCAGAGCGGCTGTGGGTGCAGCGGGTGGTACGTTGGCGGATCAGTGGAAGGAGTTTTTTTACTGTGAGGCTATGGATAAAGAAGTGATGGTTGTGAAGGGGACGAAGAGGTCTTCTTCCAGGTCTTCCAATAAGCATGGGAGTGATAATATCATTTCCAGCGGCAGCGGGATCGCTGTGGCGGATGGTCAGTGTATGATGATCGTGGAGCAGGGAAAGGTTGTTGAGGTTTGTGCGGATCCGGGAGAGTATACGTATGATGCTTCTACGGAGCCGAGTATTTTTTCAGGTAGTCTGGGTGACGGAATCAGGAAGACCTTTGATACGATCGGGAAGAGGTTTGCTTTTGGCGGTGATACGGGTAAGGATCAGAGGGTGTATTATTTTAATACCAAGGAGCTTGTGGATAACAAGTTTGGTACTGCTAATCCGATCCCGTTCCGGGTTGTGGATTCTAGGATCGGGCTGGATGTGGATGTGGCTGTGAGGTGTCATGGTGTTTATTCCTACAGGATCGCGGATCCCCTTCTTTTTTATACGAATGTGTGTGGAAATGTGGAGCGGGAGTATACCAGAGAGGAGCTGGACGGACAGCTGAAGGCGGAGTTTATCAGTGCGCTGCAGCCTGCTTTCGGAAGGCTTTCGGAGCTGGAGTTGCGTCCGAATCAGATCGTGACTCATAATACGGAGCTGGAGAATGCCATGAATGAGGTGCTTTCTGCCAAGTGGGAGGAGCTTCGTGGGCTTAAGGTGGTCAGTGTGGCACTTGGTTCTGTGACATTGCCGGATGAGGATGCCGAGATGATCAAGCAGGCTCAGCGTACGGCTATGATGCGTGATCCTGCTATGGCTGCGGCTACTCTGACCGGGGCCCAGGCGGATGCTATGAAGGCTGCGGCTTCTAATTCAGCAGGGGCTATGACTGGTTTTATGGGCATGGGTATGGCTGCTAATGCAGGTGGTCTGAATGCGCAGCAGTTGTTTGAGATGGGCCAGAAGCAACAGGCGCAGCAGCAGAGTGTACAGCAGCAGGCAGCGCGGCCGGTTTCGCCGGCAGGGAACGGAGCAGGGGCTGCGGCTGGTTCCTGGACCTGCAGTTGTGGTGCGGTTTCTTCGGGGAAATTCTGTCCGGAGTGTGGTGCATCGCGTCCGGTGGAGGACAGCTGGACCTGTTCCTGCGGTACGGTGAATAAAGGCAAGTTCTGTATGAACTGCGGAGCGAAGAAGCCGGAGAAGAAGATGCAGTATCGCTGCAGCAGGTGCGGATGGGAACCGGCAGATCCGGAGAATCCACCGAAATTCTGCCCGGAGTGCGGTGATCCGTTCGGACCGGAGGATGCAGTATAGATCAGAAAGAGAGATGGTCAGGAGCAAAATGCAGGGTAACTCCTGCCGGTTGTTGGATACAGAATGATGAAGTGAGGTGAATATATGGCGAAGATGCAGGAGTTTAAGTGTCCGTGCTGTGGTGGCTCCATAGAGTTTGACAGTTCTGTGCAGAAGATGAAGTGTCCGTTTTGTGATACGGAGTTTGATGTTGGTACGTTATCGGAATATGCCCAGACTGTGGAGGAAGAGCAGCCTGAGGATATGAGCTGGTCGGATGAGGCCGGCAGTGAGTGGCGGGACGGGGAGAGTGAGGGGCTGCGTACCTATGTGTGCAAGTCCTGTGGCGGTGAGATCGTGGGAGATGCCAATACGGCAGCAACGGCCTGCCCGTTTTGCGGAAGTCCGGTGGTAATGACCGGGCAGCTGTCCGGTGCACTGAAGCCGGATTATGTGATTCCGTTTAAGCTGGACAAGAAAGCGGCAAAGGAGAGGCTGAAAAAGCATCTTACCGGTAAGAGGCTTCTGCCGAAAGCATTTAAGTCAGAGAATCATATCAGCGAGGTTAAGGGCATCTACGTTCCGTTCTGGCTGTATGACACAGACGCAGACGCAGATATCCGTTACCGTGCAACAAAGACCCGGTTCTGGAGCGATAGTGATTATGATTATACGGAGACCAGCTATTATGCAGTACATAGAAGTGGTTCTCTTGGTTTTGATCATGTACCGGTGGATGGCTCTGCCAGCATGGAAAATGATCTGATGGAGTCTATAGAGCCTTTTGATTTCAAAGAAGCGGTGGATTTTCAGACTGCGTATCTGGCTGGATATTTTGCAGATAAATATGATGTGACGGCCAGCGAGTGTGAGGAACGTGCCAATGAGCGTATCCGCCGCAGCACAGAGGCTGCATTCCGGGATACGGTGAGAGGATACGCCAGTGTGGTACCGGAGAATACCAGTATCCGGCTTCATAACGGGACAACGAAATATGCGTTATATCCCGTATGGATCCTGCAGACGAAGTGGAAGGGGGATAATTACATATTTGCCATGAATGGTCAGACCGGGAAATTTGTGGGAAATCTGCCTACAGACAAGAACGCTTTTGCACGATGGTTCCTGGGAACAACGGGGGTCGTGGGTGTGATCACTTATATTATCCTGTATCTGATCTGGGCTTTGTAGGGAGGTGGATGCCATGAAAAAAAGAATATCTGTATTTTTGATATCGATCCTTTTGTGTCTGGCATGTGCTTTTCCGGTATGGGCAGGCACCGTAAGCCGGCTGGATGACCAGGCGGGACTTCTGGATGCAGAGCAGCAGGAGAGCCTGAGCAGTACTTTGGATGAGATCAGTGAGCGGGATCAGGTAGATGTTGTGGTCGTTACCGTTAACAGTCTTGAGGGAAAAACAGCCCAGGCGTATGCGGAGGATTATTTTATTGACCATGGATATGGACAGGGGGAAAATGGTGACGGTATTTTATTCCTGTTGGATATGGGAGACCGTAACTGGGCCATTGCAACACACGGATATGCGATAGAAGTGTTTACGGATGCCGGACAGTCCTACATCATGGATCAGGTGAAGCCTTATTTAAGTGACGGTGATTATAACGAAGCGTTTCATAAGTTTGCCACGGAATGCGATGATTTTATCACGCAGGCAAATGAGGCAGAGCCATACGATGTGGAAAACCTTCCGGATGAGCCTTTTGCGGTTGGGATAAACCTGCTGATCGCTCTTGCTGTGGGGCTTGTGGCAGGATTACTGGTGACCGGAAATATGAGAAGAAAGCTGAAAACTGTGCGAAAACAGGATCGGGCGGCTTCTTATGTGCGGCAGGGCAGTATGAATGTGACCAGAAGTAATGATTTTTACCTCTACAGTACGGTATCAAAATCCGCAAAACTGAAAAATGAGGATAATAACGGTGGTTCCAGCACCCATACCTCATCTTCCGGTGATACCTTCGGTGGTTCTAGCGGGAAATTCTGAGAAGATCATCAGGAAAAACAGAATATGATAAAAAAAGAAAGACTGCTGTACCGGAATGGTAGGGCAGTTTTTCTTTTTTCTGTGTGCGAAAGTATGTCTCTGTGGCGGCAGAAACAGGGAATTGCCGTTTATTTTTTGCATTCCGGAAATAACTTTATCTATTTAATAGGTTGAAATCCGTCGAAAAGTGCGTTATGATAATAACAATTATCCACACCAGTGCGTTAAAATTTTACAGCACAGGGGAAATCGGAGGAGTGAATAAAATGGAGTACAAGATTGCCCTGATTCCGGGAGACGGAATCGGTCCGGAGATTGTTGCCGAGGCCAAAAAAGTTTTAGACAGAGTATGTGAGAAATACAGTCATAAATTTTCATACACAGAGGTTCTTTTAGGAGGGGCATCCATTGATGCTCACGGAGTACCTCTTACAGAGGAAGCCATTGCCCAGGCAAAAGCTTCTGATGCAGTACTGATGGGTTCCATTGGCGGTGATGCCAAGACATCCCCGTGGTATAAGCTGGAGCCGTCCAAACGTCCGGAGGCAGGTCTTCTTGCGATCCGTAAGGCGCTGAACCTGTTTGCAAACCTTCGTCCGGCGTATCTTTACAATGAGCTTCGTGATGCCTGCCCGCTCCGTGATGAGATCATCGGAGATGGTTTTGACATGATCATCGTAAGAGAGCTTACAGGAGGTCTTTACTTCGGAGCAAGAAAGACTACTGAGGAGAACGGAGTCCGCACAGCGGTAGATACTCTTTCTTATAATGAGAATGAGATCCGCCGTATTGCCATTAAGGCATTTGAGATCGCACGTAAGAGAAGAAATAAGGTTACAAGTGTAGATAAAGCCAATGTTCTTGATTCTTCCAGACTCTGGAGAAGTGTAGTGGAGGATGTGGCAAAGGATTATCCGGATGTAACACTGGAGCATATGCTGGTTGATAACTGTGCAATGCAGCTGGTACGTGATCCGAAGCAGTTTGATGTTATCCTTACAGAAAACATGTTTGGAGATATCCTCTCTGATGAGGCAAGTATGGTGACCGGTTCCATCGGAATGCTTTCCTCCGCAAGCTTAAATGAGACAAAGCTTGGTCTCTATGAGCCGAGCCACGGTTCAGCACCGGATATCGCAGGACAGAACAAGGCAAACCCCATCGCAACCATTCTTTCCGCTGCTATGATGCTGAGATATTCTCTGGATCTTGATAAAGAAGCAGATGCTGTGGAAGCAGCAGTACAGAAGGTTCTTACAGATGGTTACAGAACAGGAGATATCATGTCTGACGGATGCAAGCTTGTCGGAACCAGAGAGATGGGCGATCTGATCGCAGATGCCATTGCATAAATAAAGCGGGACAGAGAGAAGAAAACGAAACAGAACAGAAAAAACCGGTACCTGGAAGAGGAAGTCTATAAACAGATACCGGATCCTATCGTAAAGAATAAAAAGGAGAGACCTTAAAAATGAAAAGTGATACCGTAAGAAAAGGCACACAGCAGGCACCACATCGTTCCCTGTTCAATGCCCTTGGAATGACAAAGGAAGAAATGGACAAACCACTGGTAGGAATCGTAAGCTCTTATAACGAGATCGTACCGGGACATATGAACCTTGACAAAATTGTAAATGCTGTAAAGCTCGGCGTTGCAATGGCTGGCGGCACACCGGTTGTATTTCCGGCGATCGCAGTATGTGACGGAATCGCAATGGGACACGTTGGAATGAAATATTCCCTTGTAACACGTGACCTGATCGCAGATTCCACAGAGGCCATGGCACTGGCTCATCAGTTCGATGCCCTGGTCATGGTTCCCAACTGTGACAAAAACGTACCTGGCCTTCTGATGGCAGCGGCAAGGATCAACGTTCCTACTGTATTCGTAAGCGGCGGTCCGATGCTTGCCGGTCATGTAAAAGGACATAAAACCAGTCTTTCCAGCATGTTTGAGGCAGTAGGATCCTATGCAGCAGGAACCATCACAGCAGATGATCTGGAAGAATTCGAGAACAAAACCTGCCCGACTTGTGGATCATGTTCCGGTATGTACACTGCGAACAGCATGAACTGCCTGACAGAGGTTCTCGGTATGGGACTGAAAGGAAACGGTACCATCCCGGCAGTATACTCTGAACGTATCCGTCTTGCAAAGCATGCAGGAATGCAGGTAATGGAAATGTACAGAAGGAACATCCGCCCAAGAGACATTATGACAAAAGAGGCAGTTTTAAATGCACTTACAGTAGATATGGCACTTGGATGCTCCACAAACAGTATGCTTCATCTTCCGGCTATCGCACATGAGATCGGAATGGACTTTGATATCAGCTTTGCAAATGAGATCAGTGAGAAGACCCCGAACCTTTGCCACCTTGCACCGGCAGGCCCGACCTACATGGAAGATCTTAATGAGGCCGGTGGTGTCTATGCGGTCATGAATGAGCTGAACAAGCTGGGACTTCTCCATACAGAGTGTATGACAGTAACCGGAAAAACAGTAGGTGAGAATATCAAAAACTGTGTAAACCTGAATCCGGATGTTATCCGCCCGATCGACAATCCGTATACAAAGACAGGCGGACTTGCCGTACTGAAAGGAAACCTTGCACCGGATGGTGGTGTTGTAAAACGTTCTGCAGTTGTACCGGAGATGCTGGTACATGAAGGTCCTGCACGTGTATTTGACAGCGAGGATGACGCAATTGTTGCCATCAAGGGCGGTAAGATCGTAGAGGGAGATGTTGTGGTTATCCGCTACGAGGGACCAAAGGGTGGTCCTGGAATGAGAGAGATGCTGAATCCTACATCTGCTATTGTGGGAATGGGACTTGGTTCTTCCGTAGCCCTGATCACCGACGGACGTTTCAGTGGTGCATCCAGAGGAGCCGCTATCGGACACGTATCACCGGAGGCAGCAGTAGGCGGCCCGATCGCACTGGTTGAGGAAGGCGATATCATCAGCATCAATATTCCGGAGCTGAAACTGGAGATCAAGGTTTCAGATGAAGAGATGCAGGCTAGAAGAGAAAAATGGCAGCCAAGAGAGCCGAAGGTGACAACCGGATATCTGGCAAGATACGCTTCCATGGTAACATCCGGAAACCGTGGTGCGATCCTGGAAGTACCGAAAGCAAAATAAGGAGGAACGAAAGATATGCAGCCTACAGGTGCAGAGATCATCGTAGAATGTCTGAAGGAACAGGGCGTTGATACCGTATTTGGATATCCGGGCGGCGCGATCCTGAATGTTTACGATGCCTTATATGAATACAAAGATGAGATCACACATGTACTGACCTCCCACGAGCAGGGTGCATCCCATGCTGCTGACGGTTATGCAAGAGCGACCGGAAAGGTAGGTGTCTGCCTGGCAACCTCCGGTCCAGGAGCAACTAACCTGGTAACAGGGATCGCGACTGCATACATGGATTCCGTACCGATGGTAGCCATTACTGCAAACGTAGGAAGACCACTCCTGGGAAGAGATTCTTTCCAGGAGGTTGATATCGCAGGTATCGTAATGCCTGTAACAAAATACAGTTTCATCGTAAAGAATATCGAAGATCTTGCAGATACGTTAAGAAGAGCATTTTATATTGCAAAAAGCGGAAGACCCGGCCCGGTGCTTGTGGATGTCCCGAAGGATATCACAGGAATGAAATATGAATATGAGCCATGCCATCCGGCTACGGTTAACCGTGAGATCAAAAGTATCCGTAAAGAAGATATTGATCAGGCACTGGAAATGATCAGAGAGGCAGAGAAACCGTTTATTTTTGTTGGCGGCGGATGTGTGATCTCCGGTGCTGACCAGGAAGTACGTGAGCTGGCTCGCAGGATCCAGGCTCCTGTCTGCGATACTCTGATGGGCAAGGGCACCTTCCCGGGAGAAGATCCTCTCTATACAGGTATGGTAGGTATGCACGGAACCAAGACTTCCGATCTTGGCGTAACAGAGTGCGATCTTCTTATTGTTCTCGGTGCACGCTTCAGTGACCGTGTAACAGGAAATACCAAAACTTTTGCACATAATGCAAAAATCCTTCAGATCGATGTGGATGCTGCGGAGATCAATAAAAATATCAAAGTGGATGCCAGTGTGATCGGTGATGTGAAGGAAGTGCTGAAACGCCTTCTGGAGGAAATTCCGAAGAAAGAACATCCGGAGTGGATCGCACATATCCAGGAATTGAAATCAAAATATCCGCTGAATTATGATCACACACAGCTTACAGGTCCGTATATTATAGAGAAGCTTTATGAGTTGACCAACGGTGATGCGATCATCTCCACAGATGTTGGACAGCATCAGATGTGGGCGGCGCAGTATTATAAATACAAAGAGCCGAGAACTCTTCTTACTTCCGGCGGCCTTGGAACCATGGGCTACGGCCTTGGCGCTGCAATTGGCGCGAAGATGGGCAGACCGGAAAAAACAGTTGTAAATATAGCAGGTGACGGATGCTTCCGTATGAATATGAATGAGCTGGCAACAGCTGCACGCTGTGGCAGACAGCTGATCCAGATTGTTATGAACAATCATGTACTGGGAATGGTGCGTCAGTGGCAGACGCTTTTCTATGGAAAGAGGTACTCTTCCACAGTACTGGATGACGCCGTTGATTTTGTGAAATTATCAGAGGCGCTGGGTGCAAAAGCCATTCGTGTGACAAAGATGGAGGATGTGGAGCCTGCACTTAAGATGGCACTGGCAGCAGAGGGGCCTGTCGTTCTGGATTGCTGGATCGATCAGGATCTGAGTGTGTTCCCGATGGTACCGGCTGGTGCGAACCTTGATGATGTATTTGACGAGGAGGATATGAAGAAACATGAGTAGAGTGTATAATTTTTCTGCCGGACCGGCAGTGCTTCCAGAGGAAGTACTCAAAGAAGTAGCGGATGAGATGATGGATTATAACGGCACAGGAATGTCTGTTATGGAAATGAGCCACAGAAGTGCAGCTTTTCAGGAGATCATTGATACTGCAGAGAAAGATCTTCGCGAGCTTATGAACATTCCGGATAACTACAAGGTACTTTTCCTTCAGGGAGGAGCATCCCAGCAGTTTGCCATGATCCCGATGAACCTTATGAAAAACAAGGTCGCAGATTATATCGTAACAGGACAGTGGGCAAAAAAAGCTTATCAGGAAGCTCAGAAATACGGAAAAGCAAACAAGATCGCCTCTTCTGAAGATAAAACCTTCAGCTATATTCCGGACTGCAGTGATCTGCCGATCAGCCCGGATGCAGACTACGTATACATCTGTGAGAACAACACCATTTACGGCACAAAATTCAAAAAACTTCCAAACACAAAAGGTAAGACTCTGGTAGCAGATGTATCCTCCTGCTTCCTGTCTGAGCCGGTGGATGTAAGCAAATATGGTATTATCTATGGCGGTGTTCAGAAGAACATCGGACCGGCAGGCATGGTTATCGTGATCATCCGTGAGGACCTGATCACAGAGGATGTTCTTCCGGGAACCCCAACCATGCTTACTTATAAGACACATGCAGACGCAGGCTCTCTTTACAATACGCCGAATGCTTACTGCATCTATGTATGCGGAAAAGTATTTAAATGGCTGAAGAAGATGGGCGGTCTGGAAGTGATGAAACAGCGCAATGAGGAAAAAGCAAAAATCCTTTATGATTACCTGGATTCCAGCAAGCTGTTCAAAGGAACTGTAGTTCCGGAAGACAGATCTCTTATGAATGTACCGTTCGTAACCGGTGACAAGGAAATGGATGCCAAGTTTGTCAAAGAGGCAACTGAAGCAGGACTTGTAAACCTGAAAGGACACCGTACTGTTGGCGGAATGCGTGCCAGCATCTACAATGCCATGCCAAAGGCCGGCGTAGAGGCACTGGTTGCATTCATGAAAAAATTCGAGGAGGAGAATGCATAATGTTCCAGTATCATTGCCTGAATCCTATCGCTGAAAAAGGTCTGAAACTTTTTGGCGATAATTATAAAAAAACAGAGACCGCTGACCAGTGTGATGCAATCCTTGTAAGAAGTGCAAAAATGCACGACATGGAGCTGCCGAAGAGCGTTTGCGCAGTTGCACGTGCAGGTGCAGGCGTCAATAATATTCCGGTTAAGGAGTATGCAGAGAAGGGTGTTGTTGTATTCAACACGCCTGGAGCTAACGCAAACGGCGTAAAAGAGCTGGTACTTGCAGGTATGCTCCTTGCATCCAGAGATATCGTAGGAGGTATCGAGTGGGTTGCACAGGAGAAAGATAAAGAGCACATCGGCAAGCTTGCCGAGAAGCAGAAAAAACAGTTCGCAGGATGCGAGATCAGCGGCAAAAAGCTTGGTATCATCGGTCTTGGAGCCATTGGAGCCATGGTGGCAAACGCAGCATGCGGTCTTGGCATGGAAGTATATGGCTATGACCCATATCTTTCTATTGATGCGGCATGGAACCTGTCCAGAACCATCAAGCACAGCAAGAGCCTGGATGAGATCTACAGCCAGTGCGATTATATCACCATTCATGTGCCGCTTCTTGACAGCACTAAGAAGATGATCAACAAAGAAGCTTTCGATAAGATGAAGGACGGCGTAGTTCTTCTGAATTTTGCAAGAGATCTTCTTGTTGATGAGGATGCGCTGATCGAGGCTGTTGAGAGTGGCAAGGTTAAGAAGTATGTAACTGACTTTGCAAATGAGACAGTTGCAGGACGCGAGGGTATTCTGGTAACTCCTCATCTTGGTGCGTCTACAGAGGAATCTGAAGAAAACTGTGCAGAGATGGCTGTAAAGGAGATCCGCGATTACCTTGAGAATGGTAATATCAAAAATTCAGTTAATTATCCGAACTGTGATATGGGTACCTGTGTGGCTGTTGGAAGAATCTCTCTTGCGCACAGCAACACACCGAATATGATCAGTCAGGTTACCAAGATCCTTGGATCTGAGGGACTGAATATTGCGGATATGACGAATAAGAGTAAAGGGGAGTTTGCTTATACTCTTATTGATCTTGAGAGTGCGGCGTCTGCTAAGGCGTTGGATGAACTCAAGGAGATTGAGGGAATGTATAGGGTGCGTGTTGTTAAGTAAAGGAACAAGAGGTTAGAAATACTTTTTTTTAAATACTGTGTGGCGTTTGCTTTTTTGGCGAATGGCGCACAGTATTTTTTTGAGGAAAAAGGAAAACCGCAAAGGGGCCGCAAAGCCGCGGCCCCTCTGCACACCCCTCGGGCTTTTTTTTAGGAGTGCTTGGTTGTGGAGGACGGGAGTTTGGTTGACTTGTGTCTGTATGCGACGGTGCTGGGAACGAAAGTCTGAGCCGATGGAGGAGAACGGCCTGAAGGGGTTGTTGAGAGTGAAAAAGTCTTGAGGCCGTTATAGGTATGTGATGGTATTGGATGTGGAAGGTTGAGCCGAGAGTGAGGGTGGGAGGGCGTTGGCAGGTCTCGATGTGCGGGGCACATCTGCGGATTTTTTGGAATAATATAGAAGTGAATTTGAGTGGTAAATATATCAAATGCAGATATATTAAATGATCAAATGCAAATATATCAAATGTAAATATATCAAATGCAGATATATCAAATTCAAATATATCAAATACAAATATATCAAATAATCAAATGTAAATATATCAAATGCAAATATATTAAATGTAAATATATCAAATGCAAATATATTAAATGTAAATATATTAAATGTAAATATATCAAATACAAATATAATGTGCAAATATAATATGCGTAATGATATTGGTTGTAAATTTTTATACGATAAGACATTAATAAAAATATATGATATAACAGGGAAAATATGTAGAACACACAACAATTGGCGGATAGGCGCGAAGCGCTGTTTCCGCGGTACGTGCCCGGAAAGAGGGGGTGCAGGGGGAGAAAAACGGGCTTCGTAACTTTGAGTGCTTTCTCCCCCTGCGGTGTTTTCTCAGCTTTTCAAAGCCAATAAACAAAAAAATAATTCAATAAAAGAAAAACATACACTACTTGCGGGATGCAATGAAGTCAAGAACTTCATCTCTTTCAGGCATTACGCGGAGTGCTCCCTTCTTTGTTGTGATGAGAGAAGCTGCTGCATTTGCAAAAGTAAGCAGCTCTGCGAGATTTTCGTCAGTGAGATCCTCAAGACCGTGTTCCAGCACATAATTCAGGGTGCTTGCACAGAAGGTGTCTCCTGCACCGGTGGTTTCAATGGTTTTTTCCTGAAGGAAAGGAGCAGCCTCGACCTTCCGTCCGCGATAATAAGCGCGGCTTCCGTCTTTTCCCATTGTGATCAGCACAAGCGGGATATGATATTTTTCTTCGATAAGGGCAGCACCCTTGTCATAATCTGCTGTGTCAAAAAGAAATTCCACTTCATTATCAGAAATCTTCAGTACATCACAGCGTTCCATGCCGTATTCGATCTCTTTGCGGGCATCGTTCAGATCCTTCCAGAGTGGAGGGCGTAAGTTCGGGTCAAAGGTGATGATGCATCCGGCTTCTTTTGCCACGTCAAGAGCATAGCGGGTTGCTTCACGGACACCCTCATGTGTGGAAGAAAGCGTGCCGAAATGGAAAATCCTGGAATTGCGGATCAGATCGGCATCTACCTCATCCTTTGTCAGCATCATATCTGCACCTGGATTACGGTAGAAAGAAAAATCACGGTCTCCGTCCGGGTAAGTATGTACAAAAGCAAGGGTAGTGTGAATTTCATCGTCCATGACAAGATTTCTGGTATCAATGCCGCATTCTTCTACGGCAGCCTTCAGCTGTTTGCCGAACATGTCGTTTCCGACCTTTCCGATAAATGCAGTTTTTTTGCCAAGACGGTTCAGCATGGCAAGAACGTTACAGGGAGCTCCGCCCGGGTTTGCCTCGAAAGTAGGGTTTCCCTGGGAACTGTCACCGTTTTCTGTGAAGTCGATCAGAAGCTCGCCGAGAGCTGTTACATCATACTGTCTGTTTTCCATTGATGATTCCTCCTGATAAGTTATTTGTTTCATATTCTGCTTCATATTATAATCGTTACACATGATTTTGGGAAGAACCAAATCGAATTATTTTCTGTTCTGTTACCGGTTACTTGTGGTGCTTTTTGCGAAGATTAGAACTGTTATCTTTATTTTTCTGTAAAATGGTGGTAAACTTAGTCTATAAAACAACAAATATGATGGAGGAGACGATTATGGCTGATAAAGCGTATGAATATATGGATTGGCCCCGGATCGAGGCGATCGTTTATGGGGAGGAGGCATCACCTCGTGATGTGATGCAGCCAAGGGTAACAGAGGATGGCGTTCTGATCCAGGGATTTTTTCCGGGAGCGGATGCTGCAGAGGTTGTTGTAGGGGAAAAGAGTTATCCGATGATCCTGGAAGATGAGGCTGGTTATTATGCTGTAATGCTTCCACTGAAAAGGATTCCGGAATATCGTTTCCGTGTGATAAGAGGAAGCAGGAAAGAGACTTTTTACGATGCGTATGAATGTCCATGCCAGATCACGGAAGAGGAGGAACGAGCTTTTTGTGCCGGTGTCTATTACAAGGCATATGAGAAGCTGGGAGCGCATCCGGGGACCTGTGGCGAGGTAGAAGGAACATATTTTGCTGTCTGGGCACCCAATGCAATCCGTGTCAGTGTGGTCGGTGATTTTGACAGGTGGGATGGAAGGCGTCTTCCGATGCATCGGATGCCAATGTCCGGAATTTTTGAGATTTTTGTTCCAGGTGTACAGGCAGGGGCCTCTTACCAGTATGAGATCAAGATCAAAGGCGGCAATGTACAGCGGAAGTCTGATCCTTACGGAAATGGAACCCAGGGAGCGCCGTCTGTGATTTCTGTTGTAACAGAGCTGGGGGAGTTTTTATGGCAGGATGAAGCGTGGATGAAGGAACGTGAAAGGTTTGCCAGCCGTGAAGTTCCGGTTTCTATTTATGAAACGGATGTAACAGAGTGGAAAAACAGTGGTGAATTGGTGGAGTTTCTGAAGGAAACCGGTTATACGCATGTAGAATTTCATCCGGTGATGGAGTATCTTGACCGAAGTTCAGGAGGATATTCTACGTCTGCGTATTATGCTGTGACTACCCGTTTTGGGACTGCGGCAGATTTCCGGACACTGGTAGAGGATCTTCATCAGGCAGGGATTGGCGTGATCCTGGACTGGACACCGGCTCAGTTTCCGCGGTTTGATGCAGGGCTTGAGAAATTTGACGGAACTCCTCTTTATGAAGTACAGGATCCGGCTATGGCCGTTCATCCGATGTGGGGCACCATGCTTTATAATTACGGAAGTCCTATGGTCAAAGATTTCCTTATTTCCAATGCGTTTTTCTGGCTGGATGAATTTCATGTGGACGGATTTCGGATGGATGATGTAGATGCGATGCTGTATCTGGATTTTGGAAGAGAGGCGGGCCAGTGGACGGCTAATCTTTATAGTTCCAATGAGAACCTTCAGGCAATGGAGTTTCTGAAGCATCTGAATTCTATTGTGAAGAAGCAGTATCCGGGGATTCTTCTGATCGCACAGGAGGATGGTTTATGGCCGCAGCTTACAGACAGTGTGGAGAATGATCATCTGGGGTTTGACTATAAATGGAGTGGTGGCTGGACAAAGGATCTTCTTTCTTACCTGGAAGCAGAGCCTTTGGACAGACGAAATTATTATGATCAGCTGACGCTTTCCATGATGTATGCATATAGTGAGCATTATGTACTGACTCTGGGGAAGAGAGATGTGGGTACGTTAAAAGAGTTTCAGGAGAAGCTTCCGGGATCTTCAAGGCAGAAGGATGCTCAGCTGCGTGCTGCGTATGGCTATCTGATGCTTCATCCGGGTGTGAAGATGACTGCGCCGGATGGGGATGTGGGGCCGGAAATGAGGGCGTATCTGCATGATCTGAATGAACTTTACAGGAATCATCCGGCGTTGTATGCAATGGATGGTAATTCGGATGGGTTTGAGTGGATCCAGTTTACCAGCTATGATGAGAATGTGGTTGCGTTTCTTCGTAAGACGGAAAAGCCGGAAGAAACGATTCTTGCGGTGTGTAATTTTTCACCGGTATCTTATGACAGTTACCGGGTTGGTGTGCCTTTTGCGGGGAAATATAAGGAAATTTTCAACAGTGACAGTGAAAAGTTTGGCGGACAGGGTGTGGTGAACGCACGGGCGAAAGCGGCTATTCATATGGAGTGTGATAACAGGGAATTTTCTTTGAAGCTGAAGCTTCCGGCTTATGGTGTGGCGGTATTTGGGTGTACACCGGAGAAGGGGGATGTGAAGAAAAACTCTGTGAAGAAAGGAAATGTGAAAAAGACTGTGGGGAAAAGCAGGGGGAAGCGTATGGATAAGGCGAAAATGAAGGTGGTTGAAAAATCTGTGGCTGTAAAGGATGCGGTAAAGGTTGTGAAACGGGTGGCTTCTCGCAGGAAGGGGGCTTCCGGGGATGAGTGATGGTTTGTGAATTAAATGGGAATATGGTTGGGGGTGATTGGAGGGTAAGGATTTGAGTGGATTGTAGGAAAAAGTGCTTGCATTTTTTGTAAAATACGGTATAATATCAGTTGTGTTTAGCACAAGCTGGAATAGCTCAGTCGGTAGAGCACTTCACTCGTAATGAAGGGGTCGTGAGTTCGAGTCTCATTTCCAGCTTATATATGACTGATGGGAGTCCGGCGTCTTTGGAATATGAAGATGCCGGGCTTTTTTTGGTGTGTATGGATGTGGTCGAGGGACGCCAGAGGAAGGTGGCATCGTTCGGTGGATGCAGTCGGGGATGTTTTTGAGGTTTTGTGAGAAGGATGGAGAGGGACGCCAGAGGAAGGTGACATCGCTCCGGGGGTGGATGCAAGCGGGGATGTTTTTGAGGTTTTGAGAGGTGGATGTGGTTGAGGGACACCAGAGGAAGGTGGCATCGCTCCGGGCAGGGACTACGTCGGGGGATACTACTAGGACTCCGTGAGACGGCTAAAAGCATTGCGGCAGGGCCAGAACTCGCCTCCGGCTCAG
>OBVO01000836.1_pt1 | contig 16101 bp, 12 predicted proteins | sample 1495151 | NCBI WGS metagenome assembly OBVO01 (sample SAMEA2580019, study PRJEB22360) | human gut metagenome | reverse complement strand
CATCACCTGCCGGGGTTGGTTTGGGCGGCCGGGGGGGAGCCGACAATCGCCAGCCATTGCCCTTGCGGAACGGTCAGACTCAGGTCGTCGACGGCGTGCAGATCGCCGTAAATCTTGGAAATGTGGTCGAGTTCCAGCAGCATATGTTCGTTGTCCATGATTATTCCTCCCTCAAAACGATGGCGGGGTCGATACGGGTGGCGCGGCGGACCGGCGGAATGGAGGCGATGACGGCGATCGCCACGCTCAGCAGCAGCGATCCGGCGCCGAGCAGCCAGTCGAAGCCGATCGCGCGACCGAAGACGGTGGCGCACAGCACACGCGCCAGCACATAGCCGATGGCGGTGCCGAGCAGACCGCCGATCAAGCCGTAGATGCCGGATTCCACGTAGAATTCGACGCCGATGGCGCGTGAATCGGCGCCGAGGGCTTTGCGCAGGCCGATTTCGTTGCGACGCTGGCTCACGATGGAGCTGATGGTGGTGCCCACTCCGACGAGCGTCAGCACAAGCACGACGAGCGAAACGATCCAGAACAGCGTCTGCAGCATGGCGATGATGCGGGTGTCGGACGAGGTGATTCTGGTGACGGTCTGCGCTTTGACGGCGCTGTTCGGGTTTTTGTCGGCACTGCGATTGATGTTGTTGACGATGTCGTTGAGCTCGTCGCCCATGGCGTTCACGGAGTATTCGACCACGTCGGCGCCGCGCTTGGAACCGGCGAGTTTGGCCATGTCCGCGGTGGTGGCGTAGATGATGGAATCCTCGTTGCCGCCGGTGTCGACGATGCCGGCGATACGGAATTCGGTGCCGTTGTTATCCATGATGTCGGACGAGACGCGGCCGTTTTCCGTGGCTTGCGTGGTCTGTTCGCCTTGCGTAGTTTGCGTACTCTGCGTGCCCTGCGCGGACGATTCTGCCGTTTCAGTTGATTCGTCCGAATCGGATTTTGCGGACGCGGAAGAAGACGCTGAAGCAGACGCGTCGGCGGCGCGGTAACCGATGGTGACACGGCTGCCGACTTTCACGCCGAGCGCGTCGGCGACGTCGCGGCCGACCATCACGTTGCCCGAGCCGGGCCAATCGCCCGTCACGTTCCAATGGCGATTGAGCGCGCGGACGGCTTTCACGTCCACGCCGGCGATGGTGTACGGCGCGGAATTGATGCGCACGCTCTCATACCGGTATGCGGCTGATTTCACGCTGTGTCCGGCGCCGACGAGCGCCGTCACGTTGCGTACGGTTGCAGTATCGATGCCTTGCGATTTGCCCGTTGCGGACGCGGGCGTGACGATCAGGTTCGCGCCGTACGCGCGCATTTCCTCGTTCATCTGCTGCGGCACCGCGACGCACACGGATGCAAGGCAGAACAGCGTGGCCGCGCCGACGAGCGACGCGATCACGGCCATCATCGCACGGGAGCGACGGCGGAACACCGCGCCCCACAGCATGGTGAAGAACATCTTGCGATTCGTCATCGCACACCCCCTACGAAAGCCAAGCACAACTCACCTACCATGCAGCACCTCCGCCGGACGCAAGCCCAGAATCGCCCGAATCGACGAAAGCGAGGCCACGAGCACAGTGACCGCCAGCAACACGAAAACCAACACGAACACCATCGGACGCATGGTGATGCCCGAGCCGAACACCACGTGCCCCACGATCTGTGCAACGCCCGAGCCAAGCAGCGCACCGGCAATCGCACCAACCAGCGAAATCCCCGCCGTTTCGGCGAGCATAAGGCGCGAAACCGCACCGTCCGTGGCGCCGATCGCCTTCAACAGCGCCAATTCCGAACCGCGTTCGCCAATCGACGCGGCCATCAGGTTTGCCACGGCGATCGCGGCGGCAACCAGCGACAGCACGGTCATCAGCACCATCACCGCCTGCGTCTTGTTCAGCACATCGCCCTGCAGCGCGGCCACCTGGCGCACCTGCTTGGCCACCGCGCCCGGCAGCACCTCTTCGATCTGGTACGCGATCGACGACGGATACGCGGTGCAATACCACGTCTCCCACTCGTCCTGCGTGAGCGCGTTCGGATTCTTCGACGCCTTGCGCGCGAGGTCGTTGTCGGGCGTGGTGAGCGCCTTGACTTCAATCTTGTCGATGGAATTCGGCAGATTCGCAAGCGTTTGCGCGGCGATGGACGGCATATAAATGGCGCTGTTGTCGGAATCGCCCGAATCGAAGATGCCGACGATTTTCACTTTCACGCGATTGCGTTCGGTGGAGGATTTGCCGGTTTTCCCGGTACCTCCGTTCGTATTGTCGTCCGCACCGACGGCGATCGTCTTGTCGAGCGTAACGCTGTCACCGACGTTCACGCCCAGTTTCGCGGCGAGCGCGCTGCCGACCATCGCCTGCTCGCTGTCGTCTTTCGGCCAGGTTCCGTTGATTTTCCACCATGAGCGCATGCCGTTCATGCCGGCCACGGTGGACTCGCCGGAGTCCATGTGCAGGGTTTTCGCGAACCACGTGCCCACGATCGGCACGTTGGTCGCCTTGCATTTCGCCGCGGAAGCAGCCGCACCTGACGCACCAGCCGTTCCAGCAGAGCCAGCCGAACCAGCCCCCGAACCGACACACCCCGCATCCGCGTGGATGTTCAATTCCGGCGCGAAATTGGTGATGTTGAACGCCCAGAAGATGGTCTTGATCTTCTGCGCGTCCGACTCCTTCAGAAACGCGGTCGGGTCGGCGCTGTCCGCCGCAGCCGAGCCGTCGGAAGTGGAACCCCCGTCCGAACCGGACGAACTACCCGAAGCCGAGCCAGCAGAATCGCCGGTATTGTACAAATCGCTCACCACAGCGTCGGACTTCGGCTGCACGACGATATTCGAACCGTACGTGCTCAGCTCCGCGTTGAGCTTGTCGCCCACGTCGAACACCACGCCGAGCATGGCCACGCTGACGGTGGCGGACAGGCACACGGTGACGGCGATGAGCAGACGGCGTTTGAACTGCCGGCTGAACGAGCGAGAGATCATTTTCAGGAAGAACATGGTACCCCCTTACCTTTCTCGGCGCTCACTGGAAATGGCTCGACAGCGCGTCGAGCGTGGACGTTTGGATGACGATTTTGCCCGGCTTGACCTGGTAGTCGAACGGTATCGGGTTGCAGCCGCCTTTGAAGCCGATGGTGGCGAGGTTGATGGCCACATCGCACTTCTTGCAGATGATTTTGCCGTCCTTCTCGTAGTAGCCGGCGTCGCCGCAGTTATCGCACGCGTCGAGGCCGACGCCGTACGCGCCGCCGTTCTTCTTGATGATGATGAATCGCATGGAGGTGCCGTCCTTCGCGCGGTATTCGAAGCGGTGCAGGTGGCCGTCGGAAATCTGGCTGAATTTGATGGTGGCCACGCCGTCGGCGAGCGAGTAGTCTTCCGGCGGCGACAGCGTGACGACTTTCTGCGTTTGCGCGACGCCGTACGTCAGGGCCACGGTGACGCAGATCATGGCGACCAGGCTGAACGCGCCGGCCGCTTTCGCGCGGCGGCGGAACGCGATATGCGTGCGTGCGATCGCCTCGTTGGCGCCGGTCGGCTTGACTTTGAAGCCCATGACGATGCTGGCGATTGCCGGAATGGCGAAGACGAGCGCCATTGCGATGGTCAGGCTGCGCTGATGGTTGATGCCCCACACGAGCGCGAGGAAGGCGGCGGTCGGGAAGCTGACGATGCGTTTGGATTGGAGGATCTGCGCAAGGTCGGTGAAATGCTGTGCGGACAACAGCGCGACCAACAGCAGCACCGCCGTCGTGAACGACCAGCGGACGGCGGTGGAACGCATCGTGCGGAAGATAAGCGCGGCGATGATTGCGACGGCCGCGCCCAAAGCGAAGCCGAGCGCGCGCAACAGCATGTCGGAAGTGAAGATGGGATCGCCCGGCTCGACGAAGATCGTCAGTCGCAGAATCACGTCGGGCAGCGCACGAAAGGTGGTGGCCGCGATCGCAAGCGCCGCAACGAGATTCGCGATGTCGAGCAGCGCGCGGTGGTTGTGCCAGTCGGCGGTGATGCGGCGGGCGAACAGGACGATGACGAACACGGCCACGTCGAGGATCACGCAGCACCACAGGGTCGGATAGTTGACGAACGTGCGTTGCGTGATGACGGCGGTGGCGCGCAGCGCGGCGAATACGACTGCGCCGGCGAATCCAACAACGAAACCGGCCAGCCGCCAGTACGCGCTCAGAGGCTTGTCACGCCCCTCACCGACGGTGAGCATGACGCTCAACGCCATGACGAGCAGCGCCGGCGCCAACACCCCCTGCAACACCGTCACAAACTGCAGCAGCATCCCAAAATCCTTTCATCCAAAAACCCAACTCAAAGAGCCCAACGATTCCCATTCCGCCCCATCCCAAAGAGTCCCACCCCTCTCATCCCTCCCCTAAAATGCGAGGATTTCCCGGACCCCCTCCACAATCGCAGAGGTGAATCCATCCCCCTAAACGCGAGAGAGCGGTTTCGGTATGCATTGCCCGACCGTAAGCTTGGCCGAACGGCCTTGAGTGTGTCGGGTAATGCATACCGAAACCGCGAACGGGCTACGCTAGGAGATCACCACTCCTGCGGCGTATAGTTCCAGTCCGGGAAGGTGACCTCGATCGGTTCCGTCCAGAAGCGTCCCTTCACACCCGTCTCCGGATCGACGTGCAGCATCCAGCCCTTCTTCTCCGGGGATTCGATCTTCAGCACGAGCTTGTACGCGCCGGCCTTGTCGAGCTTGACGTTGGCGCCGTAGTGCGGGCCGTCGGAGGCGTTCATCTGCATGAAGGTTCCGGAGGCGACGGACGCGTTGGAGGTCTTGTCGATGATGTCGTAGTTGACGGTCAGGTCCGGCACGAAATCGCCCTTGCCGTAGCCGAGTTCGGTGCCCTTCTGGTTGGCATGGATGTCGGCTTCGAGGTGGAAGCTCGCATCGGCGGCCTTGAGGCCCATGCCGGACGGTTCCATGTCGATCGGCTGGAAGTAGACGGCGTTGACGGTCAGCGGGCCGCATTCCTGGTCGGAGTGCTTCTCATCGACCTGGATCTCTTCGAAACCGGCGGAATCGCTGGAATCGTCCTTGCTGGAGTCGTCGGCCTTCGAAGCCGACGCGGAGGCGCTGGACTTGTCCGAAGCGGCGGAATCGTTGGAATTGCCGCATGCGGACAGGGAGAAGGCCATGGAGCCGGCCAGCAGGATGCCGAGCAGAGCGGCGATCTTCTTGTTCTTCATTTCTCTTTCCTTTGTTGTTGGATGTGGAAAAAATATCGGTAAATCTCGGAAAATTTGCGTATTACTTGCGATTGTCAGGCGTGCGCAACTTGCGTTTGCGTGCGAAGCCGACGGCGAACAGCGCGAGTACGGCAATCGCCGCGATCGCTTGTGCCGCAAGGCATTCGACGTACGGATACAGGCCGATCCAGTCGTTTGTGGGCACGCTGGACAGATAGTGGCCGTCGATCAGGTCACCTTCGATGAGCGCGTGGATGCCACCGCCGGCGAAGATGACGACCAGCACGGCCATCAGGATCGACGTAACGAGGAAGAACGGGCCAATCGGAATCTTTACGGAGGTGAAGCGCAGCACGAGGAAGATGACGAGCAGCACCACGCCCGCGGCGATGCCGCCGATCCACATGCCTTGCGCGTCGCGACTCATCGAGTAGATCGATTCGTAGAAGATGACGGTTTCGGCGCCTTCACGGAACACGGCTAGGAAGCTCAGCATGGCGAGCGAAACGACCATACCCAGGCCCACGCCTTCGTCGGCGGCGACTTTGTTTTGCGCGTCGGCCACGGCGGACTCGGTTTTGGTGCGGATGTAACGGTTCCACGCTTCCACGGAACTTTTGTTGAGCATCCAATTGCTGGTCCACAGCAGCATGAGCATGGCGATCAGCGCGCACACGCCTTCGGAGATTTCCTGAATCGGGCCGGAGCCGCCGAACAGGAACGTGAAGAGCACGGCGATCAGGCCGGAACCGGCGAGACCGGCGAGCACGCCCAGGTAGATCCACTTGGTGAAGCGCCGGTTGCCGGATTTGACGAGGTAGGCCACCACGGCGGCCACCACCAGCAGCGCTTCGAGGCCCTCACGGATCAGGATGAGGAACGCCTGTCCGGCGGAGCTGGTGATGGCTTTGGTGAAGGCGTTGACGTTGCCGGCCGCACCACCGTCGAGGGTGGCCGCGTCTTCGACGAGCCAGCTTTTCAGGTCGTCGACGAGCTTCTTGATTTCCTTGTCGGAACTGCCGTCGCGCATGGTTTTGCGGGTCATTTTGAACTGGTATTCGACCTGCGAGACGCGGTCGCCGGAGATGGCGTTCATCACGTTCTTTTCGAAGCCGAGCTTCTCGTAGTACTGGTAGTACGCGTTGTTGACGAGGCTGGAGCCTTCCGCGCCCTTGCCGGAGACGGCGGCTTTGTAGGCTTTGTCGAGGATGACGTTCATTTCGCTGGCGACTTCGCCCCACGTGCGGTCGCCTTTGCCTTTGGAGGAGTTCTTTTTGGCCGCGTCGAGCTTCTTACGTTCGGCTGCGGTCTGTTCGGCACGCTGCTTCGCGTAGGTTTTGGGGTCGGCGAGGTTCGCGTTGCCATCGAGCGTCTGCGCGGTGGCGGTGAGGTCCGCGTTCAGCGCATCGATTTTGCCGGCGATCGCGCCGCCCTGGCCCTGCTGGTAGGCGAGGCCTTCCAAGTCGGTGAACTGTGTGAGCAACGCCTGCTGCTTGTCGGCGGAAATGGTGTCGTTGACGGCCTTCGAGAAGTTGGAGGCGTCGTAGCCGATCCAATGCGCGGTTGGAAGCCGGGTGCCGGCCTGGCCGTAATCGCCGTCGTTGTAGTCTTTTTCGGCGGTGGCGAGCTGCTTGGCGATGTTCTGCGCAGCGGCGGTCCAGGAATCGAAATTCGTTTGGCTGCCGTCGGCGGCGGACGCCTGCTGCGGCATCGCGGTGCCGGCGAACAGCGTGGCGAGCGCGATCATCAGCGCGGCGACGAGCGTGATGAGACGGCCGGAAGCCGAGACGCGCGAATCGCACGAATCGTAGGAACCGGCTGCGTGGCGCTGCGCGACGCGAGATGACATGGGTCGAACCTTCCTTCCGCAAATCTTTTCGGCGCGATTTCCCCGACGTACCCGACGTACGAAGCGCGCATCGGAAGCCAAGATAGAACGAAAGTTTTTTGAATAACAGTCTTGATTTTTAATTGGTCTTGTTGTATCGCGCATGAAAAAACGTTGGAATTCCGCCGTTTTTATTTTTCCCGTTTTCCGCGTGTCGTCTCACATTGTGACGCTCACCGCCGTTCCGCAATACCCCCGTCCGCCCGAAAACGTGAAGCGAACTCCATGCCAAAGCGTCGGTTTGTATAATCGCGACTTGTATAATCACGATTAGTATAATCGTAACTATACAAAGCTACGGGGGTATCAAAATAAGGCGATGCCTCATGCCACACCCACGAAAAAACATCTCGCTTATGAGTGGCGGATTTGGCGGGGTGACAGTTGGTATCTCGCTTATAGATGGCGGCCCCTTTGCAAAATACAAGGGTTAGAGGGGCGAAAAGATGCCCCCTAGGTTCGTTTCTCCGCCGAGACCCGCCATCTATAAGCGAGATAGCACCGGGCGAACCCCGGAATCCGCCATCTATAAGCGAGATACGCGTCTCAATTGGCTCAATCACCCAACAGCCAATCAATGGCGTTGACAATGCGTATACCATCCTCGGTGACGCCCGCGCCTCGACCGCACGCAAAATCCCGCGCGCCCGCCAGCCCCAGGCACGAACTACGCCAAGCCGGGCACGCGCTAGCATCGTGGTATGGACTCCATTGCACCGCTCGCACAGCGCATGCCGTATACCACCGCGTTCCCCAAGGCGCTCGGCACGGGGTTGTTGATTTCGACGCCTCACCCGATCACTGCGGAATTGCGCGGCGAGATGGAACGGTTCATCGATGAATACGAGCATGCGCTTTCGCGATTCCGCGCTGATTCGCTGGTTGCGCACATCGGCAATGCGGAGCATGGCGGGCATTTCGATTTTCCCGATTGGGCCGGCCCGCTATTCGATTTGTACGACGCGCTGCACGCCGCCACGCGCGGTGCGATCGACCCGTGCGTGGGCGAGGACCTGATTCGTCTCGGTTACGATCCCGCGCTGAGTTTCACCGTTGAAGCCGACGCCGGCGAGCGCCTGGGCGCGCTGCACGGACGGGCCGTATGGGGTCGTGATGTGGTTCGTTCGAGTGGTACGACATTGGTTACACGCAGTCCGGTTCATGTGGATTTCGGCGCGTGCGGCAAGGGTTATCTGGTGGATTCGCTGGGCGGATTGCTCACCGATTCAGAACTTTCGCGCACATCGCATGTCAAGTCAGCCGAAACGACCAACCCGACATGCCAATCTTCCACCTCAGACAGCAAACGCGAAAGCGCTGCCCCGGAATTTGTGATTGATGCGGGCGGCGATCTGCTGGCGCGCACGAACAAGCCGATCCGTGTGGCGCTTGAGGATCCGGATGATCCGTCCTGCGCGGTCGGCGTCGCACTGATCGGCGATGGCGCGTTCTGTGCGAGCGCGCCCAGCCGTCGCCATTGGGAGGTGGCGGTGAACGAACAGACGCATCTGGCGATTCACCACCTGCTCAACGCCATCGACGGCCTGCCCGTGCAACAAACGGAAGCCGCCTGGGTTGCAGTGCAATCCGCGTCATTTGGCGACTATCCGACTGCGGTGGCGGACGGGTTGGCTACGGCGCTGTTCGTTGCGGACCCGAATGAACTGCGCAGCGTTTTTGTTTTCGATTGCGCCACGTTGGACGCCGACCGTCACTCCACCATCAGCGCCGGTTTCCCCGGCCGTTTCTTCTGATTGCCGACCGGTCACTGATTGCCAGGTTGGCCGGTTGGCGGCCCGCCAATCGCAGACCGCAAACCGGCCAATCGCAAGCAAAACTCACGGAATGAGGTTGCCGGCGGCCACGTACAGGTCCCACCAATCCTGCTTGTCGAGGTCGATGTCCGCGCCGTCGAGCATTTCGCCCAGCCGGGTGGGGTTCATCGAGCCGAGCACGATCTGGATCTTCGCCGGATGCCTGAGCACCCATGCGGTGGCGATGGCGTTGGCGCTCACGCCGTACTTGGCGCCCTTTTCGTCCAGTGCCTTGTTCAGCTCCGGGAAGTGCTCGTTGCCTACGAACGGGCCGTATTCCGTGCCGGACTGGAACGGGCTCCACGCCTGGATGGTCATGTGGCGCAGTCGCGAGTAGGACAGCAGGCCGTCCGAATGGTTGGCCACGACCATGCCTTCGGCGCCGGAGTTGGTCATCAGCTCGTCGCTGACCATCTGCGCGTGCATCAGGCCGAACTGCAGCTGGTTCGCCTCGAGCCTCATGGCCGGGTCGTCGCCGAGCCAGGACTGCAGCAGTTCCGCCTGCCACGGGTTCACGTTGCTCACGCCGAAGTGGCGCACTTTGCCCGCCTTGTGCAGGGTGGTGAACGCTTCGACGATTTCCTCGGCCTCCATCAGGGTGTCGGGCCTGTGCAGGAGCGCGAAGTCCACGTAGTCAGTGCCGAGCGCTTCCAGTTCCTCGTCGAGTCGCGTGATGAGGTGCTTCGCGGAGAAGTCGTAGCGGGTGGCGTGCACGTTGTTCGGGTCGCTGAAGTCGATGTTGATACCGAACTTCGTCTGCAGGAAGATGTCCTCGCGCTTGAGCCCGGCGTCCTTCCACGCGCGGCCGAGCACACGCGAGCTGGCATGGTCGTGGTTGACGTTGAATCCGTAGATGTCCGCCGTGTCGAAGAAGTTGACTCCATGCTCGGCGGCCGTACGCACGACTTCTGCCGCAGCGTCCGCATCCAGCGCGTCCATGCGCATCACGCCGAGCGCCGCCTGCGATGCGACCACTGCCGATTTGCCGATTTCGATGCTTTTCATGACTGCCCACTTTCTTTGTGATTTTCAAATACGTCAATCGATTGACGTCAGTCACCTCAATGGTAAATCCGCCGTCCCGTCAGCGCAACACAATAAAAATGCCGAAGCCAAAACGCAAAAATCCGGAGGGGTGGTCCCTCCGGATTTTTTAGCGAGTCAGCACACCAACCTCACTCGGCCAGCGTGAACTGGCTGTTGTAGATGTCGGCGTAGAAGCCGCCCTTGGCGAGCAGTTCCTCGTGCGTGCCGCGTTCCACGATGTCGCCGCCGTTCATCACCAGGATCATGTCGGCGTCGCGGATGGTGGACAGGCGGTGCGCGATCACGAAGCTCGTGCGGCCCACGGTCAGCGCGTCCATCGCCTTCTGGATCAGCTCTTCGGTACGGGTGTCGACGGACGAGGTGGCCTCGTCGAGGATCAGGATCGGCGCGTCCTCCACCATCGCTCGCGCGATCGTCAGCAGCTGGCGCTGGCCCTGGGAAAGCGACGCCTTGTCGTCGAGCACGGTGTCGTACCCGTCCGGCAGCGACATGATGTAATGGTGCAGGCCAACGGCCTTGCAAGCGGCCACAATCTGCTCGTCGGTGACGCCGGACTTCGAATACGCGATGTTTTCACGCACTGTTCCACGGAACACCCACGTGTCCTGCAGCACCATGGAGAACTGGTCGTGCACGTTCCAGCGCGGCACGGACTTGGTGTCCACGCCGTCAATCGCGATCGAACCGCCGGAAATCTCGTAGAAGCGCATCAGCAGGTTGACCATGGTGGTCTTGCCGGCACCGGTCGGGCCGACGATGGCGATCTTCTGGCCGGACTTCACAGAGGCCGAGAAGTCGTTGATGATCGTCTTGTCCGAATCGTAGCCGAAACGCACATGGCTGAATTCCACGTCGCCGCGCACCGGCTGCGGCTTGCCGTCCGCGTCAACGCCGAGCAACGCCCGCTTGCCGGATTCGTCGGCCAGTTCCGGCTCGTCAAGGAAGCCGAAAACCGCGCCCGGGGCAGGCCGCCCACCCAGCGCTTCGAACTGGGAGAGCGGCTGGGTGAACAGGCGGATGTACATCATGAACGCCACGATCACGCCGAATTCGATCTTGCCATCCATGGCGAGCGCCGCGCCCACCACGCACACGACCACGTAACCGAAATTGCCGATGAAGTTCATCAGCGGCATCATCAGGCCGGACAGGAACTGGCTCTTCCAGCCGGAAACGTACAGGTCGTTGTTGTACTTTTCGAAGCGCTTGATGGAGTCCTCTTCGCCGCAATATGCCTTGACCACGGTGTGGCCGGAGTACATCTCCTCCACGTGCCCGTTCACGTCGCCGAGCGCGATCTGCTGCTGGGCGAAGTATTTCTGCGAGACCTTCATGATCAGGCCCATCACGATCAGGCCGAGCAGCGCGGAGCCGATGGCGCACAGCGTCATGGTCACGTTGTTGTAGAACATCATGATGAGCGCGCCGAAGAACAGCGTGATCGAAGTGATCAGCGAGCCGACCGACTGGCCGAGCGTCTGTCCGATCGCGTCGACGTCGTTGGTGATGCGGCTCAGCACGTCGCCGTAGCTGACTTTGTCGAAATATTTCAGCGGCAGGCGATTGATTTTCTGGCTGATCGCCTCACGCAGCTGCTGTGCGGTGCGTTGCGTGACGTTGGCCATCAGCCAGCTTTGCAGGTAGCTCAGCAGCGCGTACCCGACGTACAGCGCGACGAGCAGCCATGCGATGCGCGACACCGCGTCCATATCGATCGAATTCATGACGGGCTTGCCGTGCACCATGGCCGGCAGACCCTTCGTAATCTCGTTGGTCATGTCCTTGAGCTTGTCCGGGCCGATGATCTGGCACACCGTGCCGGCAGCGCCCAGAACCAGCGCGAAAATCATCACCGGAATGTACCGGCTGCAGAATTTCACGAGCTTCTTCATCACTCCGCCGAAGTCCTTCGGCTTTTCCACGGCCCCACGGCCGCGTCCCATTCCTCTTGGCATGTCTCCCCCTTTCAGCGCTTCAGTTCGTCTTCGCTCAACTGCGATTCGGCGATCTGCCGATACACTTCGCACGTGTCGAGCAGTTCCTCGTGCGTGCCCTGGCCGACCACTTTGCCGTCGTCGAGCACGATGATGCGGTCGGCATTCATGATGGTGCCGATGCGCTGCGCGACGATGAGTTTCGTGGAATCCTTCGCTTCCTTTTCGAGCGCGTCACGTACGGCACGGTCGGTTTTGAAGTCGAGCGCGGAGAAGGAATCGTCGAAGATCAGGATTTCCGGATGACGGTAGACGGCGCGTGCGATCGACAGACGCTGCTTCTGCCCGCCCGAAACGTTGGAACCGCCCTGCGAAATGCCGGAATCATACTTCTTCTGCTTTTTGTCGATGAATTCCGTCGCCTGCGCGACGTCGCATGCGCGGCGCACGGTGTCGTCGTCGCGGTCCGTATCTCCGTACGCGACGTTGCTGGCGATCGTTCCCTTGAACAGGAACGACTGCTGCGGCACGTAGCCGATCTTGTCGCGCAACGCCTTCAGCTTGTAGTCGCGCACGTTGACGCCGTCGACGAGCACCTCGCCTTGCGTGGCGTCGTAGAAACGCGGCACGAGGTTGATGAGGGACGATTTGCCGGAGCCGGTCGAGCCGATGAACGCCACCGTCTGACCCTTCTTGGCTTTGAAATTGACGCCTTCCAACATGGCCTGACGCGAGTCGGGGTAGGCGAAGCTCACATTGCGGAATTCGATTTCGCCTTCCTCGCCCGGCTTGCCCGCGTCCTGCGTGCCGTCGGTGACCATCGGCTCGGTGTCGATGACTTCGAGCACGCGCTGCGCGGACACGTCGGCTCGCGGCCAGAGCACGAACACCATGCTCAGCAGCAGGAAGCTCATGATGACCTGGATGGAGTAGCTGGAGAACACCACCATGTTGGAGAAGGTGGTGAGCTTGTCGACGGCGTCGGCAGCGTCGATGAGGTACGCGCCGATCCAGTAGACGGCGAGCATCAGGCCGTTCATGATGGTGTTCATCAACGGCATCATGATGGCCATGGCGCGGTTGGTGAACAGCTGGGTTTCGGTGAGTTCCTTGTTGGCTTCGGTGAACTTGGCTTCCTGGTAGTCCTCGGCGTTGTACGCGCGCACCACGCGCAGGCCGGTGAGGTTCTCGCGCGCCACGAGGTTGATGTTGTCGGTCAGGCGCTGCATGGCCTTGAACTTCGGCATGACGAAGTGCATGAGCACGGCGATGACCACCAGCAGGATGGCCACGGCGATGCCGGTTGCGAGCGTCCAATCGAAGCCCTTTCCTGCGATCTTGCACACGGCCCACACGGCCATGATCGGCGCTTTGACGATCATCATGAGGCCCATGGTGATGAACATCTGGATCTGCGTGATGTCGTTCGTGGAGCGGGTGATGAGCGACGCGGTGGAGAAACGGTTCATTTCCGCCGGTCCGAAGCTTTCCACCTTGTTGAATTCGAGCGAACGCAGGCGCTGGCTGAACGAGGCGCCCACGCGCGCGGCGATGAAGCCGGTGACGATGGCGCAGGCCGCCGAGCCGAGCGAGACGAGCAGCATTTTGCCGCCGGCCACCCAGATGTCGCGCATTTCGCTGCCGGGGGTTTCGACGAGCTGCGTGATGTCGGACATGTAGTCCGGCAGGGTCAGGTCAAGCCAGATCTGACCGACGATGCTGACCAGCGCGACGAGCATCTGACCGATCTCCGCTTTGGAGAGGTATCGTACGATGCGAAGCATGCTTGGTTCCTTCTCTTGTTTTGTATTTTGCTTGTTTTCTTACGATTAGTTTTTGCGATTTTTCGCGGTTTTTGCGATTACTGGATTGCGATTACTTACACTGTGAATTATTTACAGCGTAAGATACTACGCGTCTTCCTGTGCGTTTCCTGAGAACGCGGCTTTGACCTCGTCCGCCGTGGGGCGCGGTTTGCCGGGCATGCACAGCGACATGTACGTGGTGAATTCCTCGGTGAGCTCAACGAATTCGCGCGCGCGGCGCTCCCCCATCTGCGAGAAGATCCAGCAGATCGCCTCGCGCATGCTTTCGCGCTGCCGTTCGGCGCGTTCCCTGCCGGCTTCGGTGAGGTTCACGTGCACCACACGGCGATCGTCGGGGTCGGATTCGCGTGTGATCTGGCCTTTTTTCTCCAACGCGGACAGCAGTGTGGACACGCGTCCGGTGGTGGTTTTCATTGAAGAGGCGAGCTGCGATGGCGTCAGCGGGCCTTTCCTATAGAGTTCCTGCACGGCGAAGGGTTCGCCCTTCGCGCCTTTCACCATCTCCTGCTGCATGCGCGAGCGTTTGTCCCATGTGTTGGTCGCCAATTCGTGGAACAGTTCCTCTTCAAAGCCCACGCGGCACCTCCTTCCGTCGCAATCGCCGTCATAATATCTTACAGTGTAAACATTTTACAGTGTAAGATATTCCCAGGGCGATTTTGCAGCGAGCAAGCTACAGAAGGCACGAAAAAGGCCGCGGCCCGAATCGCGATTATTGTGCGGAATCGGGCGCGGCCAATCGTACGTATTGCGCGGAATTCAGCCGCGACGGGCGTCGACGGAGGCGTTCAGCATCGTCAGCTCATCCTGCGTGAGCGTCAGTTCGGTGGCGGCGAAGGAATCGTTGATTTCCTGCGGATTGCGGGCGCTGGGGATGGTGAACAACCGCTCGTAGCGGCTCAGTTCCCAGGCGAGCACCACGCGCTGGTAGGAGCAGCCGTGGTTGCCGGCGACCGTGCGGAACGGGTCGTACGCGCGCTGGTCGAACGCGTCGAGGAAGCCGCCGAGGGGGCTCCAGCACACGAACGCGAGTCCAAGTTCCGCGCAGTGCTCCATCGTATGCTCAGGGTCGGGGTACGAGGGCGAGAACTGGTTCTGCACGGCGATCAGCTTGTCGCCGAGAATCTCGCGGGCGATGTCGATCTGCGCGTTGTCCACGCGGGAAATGCCCGCGTACCGGATCACGCCCTCGTCAAGCAGCTGCTTCAGCGCGCCGACCTGGTCCTCATAAGCCACTTCCGGGTCCGGTCCGTGCGAGTACAGCAGGTCCAGCGCCTCCACGCCGAGGTGCGCGGCCGACTCCTTTGCGTCGCAGATCATCGTTTCCGGACGCGAATCCGCCATCCACCCGTACTGGCTGCCCACAGCCTGCAAATGCTGGCGTTCCGGCTCGTTTTCGGCAACGTTCGGCGCCTCCATGGTGCGGCGATAGCCGGTTTTGGTTGCAATCAGCACTTCGTCGCGCGGACCGTCCCAGCTGGCGAGCGCGTCGCGCACCATTTTTTCGCCGTAGCCCAGGTCTTCGGCGGTGCCGGTGCCGGGTTGGCTTGGCAGGTAATACGACCAGGCGGTGTCCAGATATCGCACGCCCGCGTCCAAGCCGGCGTGAATCGTACGGATCGCAGTATCGCGGTCCGGACGCCCCTCAATCGCCAAAGCCATCGTGCCCATGCCGAGCCGTGGAATCGCAAATCCCGCCAATTCGCCCATGTTTCGTGCGGTCGTCATAACCGTCTCCCTTCCGTCGCCACATCCGTCGCTACAAAATCCGCCACCCATTCTCGCACAAAACAGCGCGCGCCGGGTTGTCGGGCGGGTGCGGGAAGATGAGGGCACAACCGAACGGGAGCCGAAAGGCTGAGAGGGAGCTCGACGAGCTTCGACCGAGGACTTGATGCGGGTAATGCCGCCGTAAGGAGACGGGTTGTTCGCGCCGCGAGGCGCATCTCATTTCCGTTCGCGATAACCGAATATCGCGTGATTAGGGTCACGGAGGGGCGCACCACCTCATAGGGTACGGTTCCTTCGGCGACCCTTTTTTCGTACCAACCGTGAATGTCCGATTCTGGGAAAACGGACATATGGAAGCCGCAAACAGATGCCTGAATGTCCGATTCTGCAGAAACGGACATCCGCGCATCCCGGAAGGCACTTTGTGTGTCCGATTCTGCAGAATCGGACACTCAAGGGGCCACAAGACCAGTGCCGCAGGCACAGAAGGGAACACCGCACATGATCATCAACGGCAAGGAAGAGGACGTCGCCACGCCGATCACCGTGGCCGAACTAGTGGAGCAGCGCGGTCTGCGCGCCGACCGCGTGGCCGTGGAGCTCAACGGCGAGATCGTGCCGCGCGCCCAGCGTG
>OBVO01000830.1_pt1 | contig 16209 bp, 9 predicted proteins | sample 1495151 | NCBI WGS metagenome assembly OBVO01 (sample SAMEA2580019, study PRJEB22360) | human gut metagenome | reverse complement strand
GTATCAAACGTGAACAAAAAGCGTTGAGTTATAATGTACAGCAAGTAAAGGGAGATGAATTGACTAATATAAAGGATGCTAACTTTATTAATGCTTTATCAGGAAAAGTAGCTGGCGTAACAATAAATGCTTCTTCAGCCGGTGCTGGGGCTGCGGCTCGTGTAGTTATGCGTGGTACAAAGTCTTTGGAGAAAAATGATAATGCACTTTATGTTATTGATGGTATTCCAATGTTTAATGTAAATTCAGGAGATAATGCTGGAGGTACGATGAACAAACAGCCAGGATCTAATAGCGTAGCTGATATTAATCCTGAAGATATTGAGAGCATGACAATTTTAACAGGACCTTCCGCTGCAGCCTTGTATGGTTCGGATGCTTCTAATGGAGTTATTCTTATCACTACTAAAAAAGGTACTGTAGGAAAAGTGCAAATTTCTTATAGTAATAGTACAAGTTTTTCATCTCCGATGATGATGCCGAAGTTTCAGAATATTTATGGTAATCGTGAAGGAGAGTTAGGCAGTTGGGGGAGCTTGATGGATACTCCTAGCAACTTTGATCCATCTGACTTCTTCAATACGGGAATGACGGAGATGAATGGTTTCACGTTGACCACTGGTACTGAACAAAATCAAACTTACGCATCTGTCTCTACTACAAACTCTACAGGTATCTTACCTAATAATGCTTATAACCGCTATAATTTCTCTATTCGTAATACCGCTAAATTCTGTGATAATAAGTTGAGTCTTGATTTGGGAGCTCAATATATTATTCAAAATAATAAGAATATGGTAGGTAGTGGACAATATTTTAATCCCTTGGTATCTCTTTATCTTTTTCCACGAGGTGAAAACTTTCAGGAAGTACAGATGTATGAACGCTATAGTGAGGCTCGAAACCTTATGGTACAATATTGGCCGGAATCTATATTTGGTACTGATTTGGATATGCAAAACCCATATTGGATTATGAATCGAATGCAGAATGAGCTTTCTAAACGTCGTTATATGTTTAATGCTAGTCTGAAATGGGATATAACAGATTGGGTGAATGTAACAGGGCGAGTACGTGTGGATAATTCAGATAGCGATAGTTATGAAAAGTATTATGCTAGTACACGAGGTACTTTTACAGAAAGTAGTTCTAAAGGTTATTATGGACATACTAAACAAAATGATCGGTCTGTTTATGCTGATGTAATGGCTAGCATAAATAAGAATTTCTTTGATGACAAACTTTCATTGAATGCAACTGTTGGTGCTTCTATTAATGATATTCAGGAAGATGCTATGTATCTAAAAGGAGGATTGGAGCAAATTCCTAATTTCTTCCATTATGGCAATATTAATGTCAATACTTCCAAGCGTAATGAATCAAAATGGCATGATCAAGTACAAAGTGTTTTTGCAAGTGCAGAATTAGGATGGAATCATCAATTGTATTTGACTGTCACTGGGCGTAATGACTGGGCATCTCAATTAGCTTTTACCAGCAAAGGTTCCTACTTTTATCCGTCTGTTGGTCTGTCATGGCTTGTTAGTGAATCTGTAAAGCTACCAAAAGCTATTTCTTATTTGAAAGTTCGTGGTTCGTGGGCGGAGGTCGCTTCTTCCCCTAATCGATACCTTACCCAAATGCAATATACTTATAATGAGCAAACAAATACATATGAATATCCTGCAAGTCATTATAATACTAATCTGAAACCAGAAAATACAAAATCATGGGAACTAGGCGTCAATGCTAAATTCCTTGGCAACCGTATTAATTTAGATATGACCTTCTATCGTTCTAATACCTTCAATCAGACATTCTATGTTGATGCATCGGCTTCATCTGGATATAAGAATAATATTGTGCAGACTGGTAATATTCAGAATCAGGGTATTGAGCTGGCTTTAGGATATTCTGATACATTTGATAAAGTGAAGGTATCTACAAATTTCACTTACACTCTTAATCAAAACAAGATCGTTAGTTTAGCGAATGGTGCCATCAATCCGGAAACCGGCGAAGCTATCGAAATGGAGTATTACTCAAAAGGAACATTGGGAACTAGTGGTGGTCCGACTTTAAGACTCTATGAAAACGGATCAATGGGAGATATTTATATCAATCAGCGTTTGCGTCAGTCTCCTAATGGATATATTTGGAAAGACCCCTCTAATGGAAGTTTGGCTATTGAAAATACGGAATACCGCAAGGTTGGCTCTATTCTTCCTAAATATTATTTGGGATGGAATGGTAGTGTTGCTTGGAAGGGATGGAATCTTGGATTTGCATTCACCGGGCGTTTTGGAGGATTAGTTGTATCGGATACACAAGCCATGATTGATAAATATGGTGTATCTGAAAGTTCTGCAGTTGCTCGTCAGGCAGGCGGTGTATGGGTTGGAGACAGTAAAGTGGATGCTGAGGAATATTATAGTAAAGTAACTACCGCTGTTGGTACTTATTATACATATAGTGCAACGAATATTCGCCTTTCTGAACTGAGCTTGAGCTACCAACTTCCTAAAACATGGTTCAAAAATCATGTAAATATGACACTGGGGCTTACAGGAAAGAATTTATGGATGATTTATTGTAAAGCACCTTATGATCCGGAAAGTACATCTTCTGTCACTAGTAATTTCTATCAGGGGGTTGACTATTTTCAACAACCTAGTTTGAGAAGTCTCGGATTTAATGTCAAACTAACATTCTAGTTTAGATTATGAAAAAGAATAAGATAATAAAGAAGTTTGCAAAACTGTCTGTGTATACTTTGTTAGTAGCACTAGGAACAGGTTGTACCGATAAATTTGAAGAGTATAATACAAATCCCTTTGGACCTAAACCTGACCAAATGCTGGGTGATAATGCAATCACCGGATCATTGATTAAAAGCATGATTCCTGCATTAGTACAAGGACAACAGAACAATTCACAGATGTTGGATCAGATGATTGGATCTGAATATGGTGGAGAAATTACTTGTATCGCCCAATGGGGTAATGGAGGTAATTATTATACTTACAATCCAAGAGTTGGGTGGTATGGAAATATGTTTGATACTACTATGCCACAGATTTATACCGGATATTTCCAGATACGTGATCTTTCTGATGGCAAAGGATTGGCTTATCAATGGGCACAGATTCTTCGTGTGGCAGCTTCACTTAAAATTAGTGATTGTTATGGACCGATTCCTTATTCTCAAATTACAGGAACTGCTTTTACTGTAGAATATGACAATATGGAGGATCTTTATAAACACATGTTTGATGATTTGGATGAAGCGATTTCCGCTTTTAAAGTAGCAGTGTTAGGTAATGAAGATATGAGTTCTTTATCAGAATACGATCTTGTATTTAATGGAGATTTTAACAAATGGGTGAAATTTGCCAATTCTTTAAAGCTTCGTATGGCAATGCGCATTTCTAGTGTTTCTCCAGCACTTGCCAAGGAGAAAGCAGAAGAAGCTGTTTCTGATGTAATTGGTGTGATGACATCTGCATCAGATGCTGCATATAGTAAATATAATGACGGTATGAATCCATATTATCGTGTTACTTCTTCATGGAATGAAATTCGTATCAGTGCTAATATCACTTCATATTTAAGCGGTTATAATGATCCTCGTTTGGCTAAATATGCATCAGAAGCAGATGCTTCTATCGGTGGAGGACAAATAGGAGTGCGAAATGGTATTTACCAAAGTGCTACAACTCAGGCAAATTATACAAAATTCTCCCGCCTGAATATTGGTATAGATGATGAATTGCTCATTATGTCTGCATCTGAAGCTTATTTTTTACGTGCAGAAGCTGCATTGATGTATAAATGGAATATGGGAGGAACTCCCAAAGAACTTTATGACACAGGAGTGACAGTGTCTATGGAAGAACGTAAAGCTACTATTGGCGATTATTTGAAAAGTGAAAAGGTTCCTGCTGCTTACAGTGATCCTTCGGATTCAGGTAAGGATATAGCAGCAGTGTCAACTGTAACTCCGAAATATAATGAATCAGCAAGTGTTACAGAGAATTTGGAGCGTATTTTGATTCAGAAGTGGATTGCCAATTTTCCGAATGGTTGGGAAACGTGGGCTGACATTCGTCGTACAGGTTATCCTAAACTATTCCCTATCGTGAATAATCTGAATACAGATGGGGTGACAGTGCAGCGTGGTATGCGTCGTTTGCCTTTCCCTCAGTCAGAATATAATACGAATAATGCAAATGTGAAAGCAGCTGTATCAATGTTAGGTGGTGCAGATAACTCTGCCACAGATCTTTGGTGGGCTAAGAAAAATTAAATCAGAACGTTAAAATAATTTTTATTATGAAAACGAGCAAATTGAAAAAAATAATATACGGAATAGGAATTTCTCTCTTTTTTTCGCAGGGATTCTTAAATATCGCATGTAGTGATTGGACCGACATAGAGGCGAAAGATTATTATGAACCTCCTACGCAAGGTTATGAAAATAATTTGAAGGATTATTTTAACTCTCCACATAAGATTATGTTTGGCTGGTTTGGTAACTGGGCAGGTAAGGGAGGTTCTTCCATGCAATATGCTTTATGTGGATTACCGGACAGTACGGATTTTGTGAGCCTTTGGCTCTGTTGGGGAAATCTGACGGTTGAGCAACAGGCTGATTTAAAAGACTTTCAGGCTAAGGGTTCCAGAGCAGTGCTTTGTTGGCGCGCAGGAGATATTGGTGATAATCTCACACCGGGGGGTAACGATGATGCAGTGAAGGAAGCGTTTTGGGGCTTTGATCCTAAAGATGAGCAATCTTGCATTGAGGCTGCTAAGAAATATGCACTTGCTATTGTAGATACATGTAACAAATATAATATCGATGGATTTGATTATGATATTGAGGATTGGGGGACTTTAATGAACTCCAGTATGCCATCAGTACCCAATGCGTTTATGAAGACTTTACGTGAGGAGTTTGATAAGACGGGGAAAATGTTGGTTGCTGATATCCCTGGTGGTGCAGGTTGGTTGAGCTTTTATGAAGTGCTTTCAGAGGAAACAGTTCTAAGTCTTGATTATATAGCTTGGCAGACCTATGAACTAGGACATTCTGGATTGGATTCTTTCTTTGAAGCTGTACGTAGAAGTCACCCTAATGTCTTTAAAGAAGCTATGGGGAAATCTATTGTGACTGCAACTTTTGAAAGAGCAGTGGATAAGCATTACTTTACCGAGCAACAGAGCTATCATCCGGCTTGTGGAATAGAACATGCAGGTATGGGGGCTTATCATATTGAGTATGATTATCCTGGAAATCCTGATTATCCCACAGTGCGTGCAGCTATTGCTGCACAGAATCCTCCTATTAATAACTAAAAGAAAGGGTTAAACAATGAAGAGAATATCTTTACTTAAAATAATGGCATTTGGGGTACTGGCACTGGTCCATACTGCATGTGAAAATGCTAAGTATGATGTTATAGATAATTTAGTCTATATAAATGAAGCGTCTACATCCAAAACTAAAGAATTGACATTGACAGAGGGTACGACGCGTACTTCGTTAACTGTACGTTTGGTGAATATTATTAATCAAACAATAAAAGCTAATTTATTTATTGACGAATCTGTATTAGATGCTTATAATAAGAAGAATGAAACTAATTATAAAATGCCTCCTAAAGAATATATATCATTTCCTGAATCAGTGACAATTGAAGCAGGTTCTGTAAGTGCAGATCCTGTGAATGTTGATATTAAAAGTTTTGAAGCTGAAGGCGGTGCTCAATATGCAATTCCCATCAGTATTAAGAATGTGGAAGGAGGTATTGAGAAGTCGGAATCCTCTTCCAGTTTTTTATTGGTTCTTGTGAAGCCTTTGAAACAAGCTGTTCCTAAATTAACATGGTATAATGGTATGCATGCAGCCCCGGAAGGAGCTTGGGGGTTAGCTTTGCCAAATTATACATTGGAATGGTGGAGTAAAGTCACCTCTAAATCAGGGAACGGTGGATATACTAAGAATAATCAGGCTATAATAAACTCAGGAGGTTCAGGGACAGAACTATATATACGGTTTGGTGACTTAATCTATTCCGAGAATGGTAGCTATAAAAATAATTTCCTACAAGTAAAAACGATGGGGTCTCAATTTGATACAGGTGATCCAACTAAGGGAAAAGGTTTAGAAGCACAAAAATGGTATCATTTTGCAGTGAGTTATGATGCAGCATCCGGTACTACTTTATTGTACCAAAATGGTACTGTAGTTGCCTCATTATCTTCTTCAATAGGACAACCGATGAATATTGATCAATTTCAGATGATTTCTTCAGGAGAAGAATATTTTCCGGATTTCTGTGAAATGTGTCAGGTTCGTTTTTGGAAAGTTACACGCACAGTTAATCAGATAAAGAAATCTATGTATACCGAAGTTGACTATACAGACAAGAATTTGTTGTTGTATCTGCCAATGAATGAAGGTGAAGGAGCTACAATACTACACGATGTAACCGGTAATGGTCATGATGTGGAAATTGGCAATTCTAACCTAGGTAACGAAAACCGTCAAAAGGTGACATGGGAAACATATTCATTTGCTCAATAATTTAAAACAGTATGATATGAAAGCATTATTTAAATATATATTATACAGTACATTTTTTGCTATGTCATTGCCATTAGTCACAGCATGTGACGATGACGAAGCAACAGATCCGTATGATATCAATTATGTCTATATTTATAAACCAAGTGAAACAAATGCTACTTTAGAGTATAAAGGAGACGGAACTTTTTTGAAAGAAATCGCCACCGAACATATTTTGTCTCCTGTCAGGTGTACTAAACCTGCACCACAAGATTTGACCATCCAATTAGCTATTGACAGGTCATTGGTAGATGCATACAACAGTGAATATGGAACGAGCTATGTAGCTTTACAAAATGCAGAACTGGAAAATGCAACTTTGTATATAAAACAAGGGGAATATATCTCTGTAGATACTTTAAAAGTGCATTATACTAATATGGAAGAATTTAAGAACGGATCGGAAAATTATATTCTCCCGATTGCTATAACTTCTATTAATGGAACAGGAGTATCAGCGAGTGAAAGTAATAGTAAGATATTCTTGACATTTGAATCGACTTACAAACCAAATCATGTCACACTGACTTCAAGTAAAGAATATCTGTTAGAGTATCAGTATAGTCAAGGATTTACAAATTTAAGCAGTGAATGGAAGCTTGACGGTATCTTAAAATCGGCATGGGCCGCAGATGGTGACACCAAAGTTACTCTTGCTATTAATCCGGCATTAGTTGGAACGTATAATGCATTGCATGGCACAGATTATTCTTTACTGACTAGTGCAAGTTTGAAGCAATCGACAATAATGATTAAACAAGGAAAAACAACTCCGGAAGAGAGTGTTGCCTTGAGTTTTTCGGATGATATGGCTTCTGTGCAGCTGGGTACTAACTATGTTATTCCAGTGACAATCACGAATGTTGATGGAGTAGGAGCAGATATAGGCGAGAATAAAGTTATATATATTGTTTATAAAACAGCACTTGTCGGATTTTTATCTTGTGTAGACAAACCGGTAGGTTCTGTAATAAATGACCATTCGGGTTGGAGTTTTACTTTGAATGGACAATCTAGCGACTTGTATGATTATGTTCCGGATGGCAGCATACTTGATATCGATTTGGGAAAACAAGAGAATATAAAAACTATTGCTTTACATTTCTATGAATGGTTTTATTCTTCGGAAAGTGCAAGTATAGCGATAAGTAATGATGGAGAGAAATATGAGGATCTTGGTGTAGCTTCAGGATTTGCAAATAAGACAAGTTACATTCTTCTTCTTGTGGCTAAACAAGCGCAATATATAAGAGTAACTTTCCATGGAGCTCTTTATTATTCTCCTTATATTAATACTGTAGGTATTTATACTGAAACTGAATAAAAAATGGCCCAAGTTTATTACTGAATGAGCTTGGGCTATTTGCTGTTTATATCATGTTGTGATCAGTTCTAAGTTTTCTTTGTTAATAAAACTTAGAACTGATTTTTTTCTTGAGTATCTTATATTTTTGGATTGTATTATCTAAAAACTAATTAAAGGAAATGCTATGAGAATCATTCGCCGTATTATTTTTCAGCTGCTTTGTTTGTTGGGAGCATGTTGTTATATTCCTGCAACAGCACAAGTCGTTTTAGTTGATAATGGAAAAACTAAATCCAGGATTATTCTATCAGAAAATGACCAGATTAATCAAATATCAGCAAATTTATTTCAATTGTTCCTTCAGAGAATTTCAGGTTGTACATTTCCCATTGTAAAAGGGCAGAATGCAAAAAAAGGAGATATTATAATCAGTAGCAAAACCCCAGCTGGAGTGACAGAAGACGGTTTCAGCCTATCTACGAAAGATGGAATCTTACGTATTTCAGGCAGTGGGAATGGGACAGTCTACGGAGTTGTAACTTTACTCGAACAATATCTTGGAGTGGATTACTGGGGAGAAAACGAATACTCTTTTAACCCTGCGAAGACAATCGAACTGCCGCTTATCGATAAAATAGATAATCCGGCTTTCCGTTACCGCCAGACACAATGTTATGCTATTCGTACAGACTCCATATATAAATGGTGGAACAGGCTGGAAGAGCCAAACGAAGTGTTTGCTGCCGGTTATTGGGTGCATACTTTTGATAAGTTGCTTCCTGCTTCCGTATATGGAAAAGACCATCCGGAATATTATTCTTATTTTAAAGGCAAACGCCATCCCGGGAAAGCAAGCCAATGGTGTCTGAGTAACCCGGAAGTTTTTGAAATCGTGGCTCAGCGGATTGATTCTATTTTTAAGGCAAATCCGGATAAGCATATTATGTCTGTGAGTCAGAATGATGGTAATTATACCAATTGTACATGTGATGCCTGCAAAGCGATAGATGATTATGAAGGAGCACTCTCAGGAAGTATCATTACTTTTTTGAATAAGCTGGCTGCCCGTTTTCCCGATAAGGAATTTTCCACGCTTGCCTATCTGTATACGATGAATCCTCCGAAACATGTGAAGCCATTGCCGAATGTGAATATCATGCTTTGTGATATAGATTGTGACCGTGAAGTGACTTTGACGGAAAATGCCTCAGGTAAAGAGTTTGTGAAAGCAATGGAAGGCTGGGCTGCCATCACTAATAATATTTTCGTGTGGGATTATGGTATTAATTTTGATAATTATCTGGCTCCGTTCCCTAATTTTCATATCTTGCAGGATAATATTCGTCTGTTCAAAAAGAATCATGCCACTATGCATTTCTCACAGATTGCAGGAAGCAGGGGAGGAGACTTCGCTGAGTTACGTGCCTATCTGGTATCTAAGTTAATGTGGAACCCCGAAGCGAATGTTGATTCTTTGATGCAGCATTTCCTGCATGGATACTATGGAGAGGCTGCGCCATACCTTTATCAGTATATCAAGGTGATGGAGGGAGCGTTGATAGGCAGCGGACAAAGATTGTGGATTTATGATTCTCCTGTTTCCCATAAATACGGAATGCTGAAACCACAACTGATGCGACGTTATAATCAACTGTTTGATGATGCAGAGAAAGCGGTGGCTGAAGATAATAAATTCCTGAAGCGTGTGCAGCGTGCCCGCTTGCCCATTCAGTATTCGGAATTGGAAATTGCCCGTACTGAGACTGGTACGGATATGAATGAGATCAGTCCGAAATTGGCACTTTTTGAAGAACGGGTGAAAGAATTTAATGTACCGACATTGAATGAACGTTCCAATTCTCCTGTGGAATATTGCCAGTTGTATCGGGAGAGATATATGCCCCGTGCAGAAAAAAGCGTTGCGATAGGAGCGAAGGTTACTTATCTTATTCCTCCTACCGGTAAATATGCAGAAATCGGAAAAACGGCATTAGTGGACGGACTATTCGGAGGATCTACTTTCGTTGAAAGCTGGATTGGCTGGGAAGGAACGGTGCTTTTGTTATAGATTTGGGTAAAGAGAAAGAAATACATAGTATAGATACGGATTTCCTGCATCAGATCGGAGCTTGGATTCTTTTCCCTCTGAAGGTGGTTTATTCCTATTCTGAAGATGGAGAGAATTATACACATTGGGGAGCACATGATATGCCGGAAAACCGTTCGGGGAAAGTGGAGTTCCGCGGAGTGAAGACTGAATCGGAAATGCCAGTGCATGCCCGTTATGTGAAAGTTGAGGTCACCGGTACGAAAGAATGTCCCGAATGGCATTATGGTGTAGGGCATCCTTCGTGGTTCTTTATCGACGAAGTAACAATAAAATAAAAAAAAGTAGGGGCAAGCGTTAGTAGTTTGCCCTTCTTAGTTGTATTATATATAGATGGGTCAGAAAAATGACCCTTTCATCTATATACTATTGAACTATGCAACAGAATAAAACTGCTTCTCAAGGAAAAACTATCAACCCGATTTATTGGGTACCTACCGCTTATTTTGCAATGGGACTTCCCTTTATTGCCATCAATTTGGTTTCCGTATTCATGTTTAAGGATTTGGGTATTTCTGATACTCAGATAACGTTTTGGACTTCTCTTATCATGATGCCCTGGACACTCAAATTCTTATGGAGCCCTTTTCTTGAAATGTATCGGACCAAAAAGTTTTTTGTACTGGTAACCGAACTGTTGAGTGGTATATTGTTTGGAGTAGTAGCTTTTTCGTTATTCTTTGATTATTTCTTTGCTATCAGTATTTCCACTATGGCGGTGATTGCGTTCAGTGGAGCCACACATGATATCGCTTGCGATGGTGTATATATGGCAGAACTGAATAAAGAGGATCAGGCTAAATATATTGGAGTGCAGGGGGCTTTCTATAATGTGGCAAAATTGGTTGCCAATGGTGGATTAGTTGCTTTGGCAGGTATGCTGGCCGAACATTTCGGGGCAATAGAAGGAGCTTCGATAGATGCCAATAAGGGTGCATATTCATCTGCATGGATGATTATTTTTGCCGTAATTGCTGCAGTAATGGTATTGCTCGGTCTTTATCATATAAAGATGTTGCCTTCTACACAAGTTCCCGTTACCGGCAAGAAGTCTACCTCAGAAATCATGCAGGATTTGGTAAATGTGATTGGAAACTTTTTTACTAAAAAACATATAGTATATTATATCTTCTTCATTATTCTCTACCGATTGGCGGAAGGATTTATAATGAAGGTTGCTCCTTTGTTTCTGCGTGCCTCCAGAGAGGTCGGAGGTCTGGGGCTGTCATTGACAGAAATCGGAACATTGAATGGCGTCTTTGGTTCTGCCGCCTTTGTTATCGGTTCATTGCTGGGTGGAATATTTGTTGCCAGATATGGATTGAAGAAAACTTTATTCATGCTTTGTTGCGTGTTCAACCTTCCTTTCCTTGCTTATACTTTCCTTGCTGTAGTCCAGCCGACCAGTCTTTATCTGATCGGAACATGTATTACAATGGAGTATTTCGGCTATGGTTTCGGATTTGTCGGACTGACCTTGTTCATGATGCAGCAGATTGCTCCTGGCAAACATCAGATGTCACATTATGCATTTGCTTCGGGAATCATGAATCTGGGAGTTATGCTTCCGGGAATGATCAGCGGCTATTTTAGTGATTTACTGGGATACCGTAGTTTCTTTATCTATGTACTGATCGCAACAATTCCTGCTTTTTTGATGACCTATTTTATACCTTTTACGTATGATGATTCAAAAAAGAAAAAATAAATTGCTATTTTTGAGTGATAATAGATAACTAATTACTAAATAAATAATTATTATGAATAAGATTCAAATTCCCTGGGAAGAACGTCCTGTCGGATGTACAGATGTAATGTGGCGTTACTCGCAAAATCCGGTCATCGGACGCTATCATATTCCTTCATCCAATAGTATTTTCAATAGTGCTGTCGTACCTTTCAAAGATGGGTTCGCCGGCGTATTCCGTTGTGACAACAAAGCTGTACAGATGAATATCTTCACAGGGTTCAGTAAAGATGGTATTCATTGGGATATTAGTCATGAACCGATTCAATTTAAAGCCGGTAACACGGAAATGATCGAATCCGAATATAAATATGACCCGCGTGTTACATGGATTGAAGACCGATATTGGATTACTTGGTGTAACGGCTATCATGGACCTACTATCGGTATTGCCTATACATTTGATTTTATAGATTTCTTCCAATGCGAGAATGCCTTCCTGCCTTTCAATCGTAATGGAGTACTTTTCCCGCAAAAGATAGATGGCAAATATGCTATGTTAAGTCGCCCCAGCGACAATGGACATACACCGTTCGGTGATATTTATATCAGCTACAGTCCGGATATGAAATACTGGGGTGAACATCGTTGTGTTATGAAAGTGACTCCTTTCCCTGAAAGTGCCTGGCAGTGTACCAAGATTGGTGCAGGTTCGGTACCTTTCCTTACTGATGAAGGCTGGTTGCTTTTCTATCATGGTGTTATCACTACTTGCAACGGTTTCCGTTATGCAATGGGTTCGGCGATACTCGATAAGGATCATCCCGAAAAGGTACTTTATCGTACCCGTGAATATCTGATAGGTCCGGCTGCACCTTATGAACTTCAAGGTGATGTGCCCAATGTGGTATTCCCATGTGCGGCATTGCAGGATGGTGAGCGTGTAGCTGTTTATTATGGAGCTGCAGATACTGTTGTAGGAATGGCTTTCGGCTATATCCAGGAAATAATTGATTTTACAAAACGGACGAGCATTATCTAAGAAGGATATGAGACGTATATTATTAACTTGCACACTGGCTTTCACCCTTCTCCCCGTATTTGGGGGAGAGGGTAAGGCCCCCCCTATGAATAAGGAAAAGAGTCTGTTGATAGATTATGTAGATCCTTTTATTGGAACGACAAATTTCGGTACCACTAATCCCGGAGCTGTTTGTCCGAATGGAATGATGTCCGTAGTACCTTTTAATGTGATGGGTTCTGCTGATAATACTTACGATAAAGATGCACGTTGGTGGTCTACGCCTTATGAATATACCAATTGTTTCTTTACAGGATATTCTCATGTAAATCTGAGTGGTGTCGGTTGTCCTGAACTGGGTTCTTTATTGCTGATGCCTACTACCGGAGAACTGAATGTAGACTATAAGGAATATGGGAGCAAATATAAGGATGAACAGGCTTCTCCCGGCTATTATTCCAATTATCTGACGAAGTATAATATAAAGACAGAAGTCTCTGCTACTCCGCGTACAGGTATTGCCCGTTTCACTTTTCCTAGAGGAAAGAGTCATATACTTCTGAATTTGGGCGAAGGCCTGACCAATGAGAGTGGAGCCATGCTTCGTCGTGTAAGTGACAGCGAAATAGAGGGAATGAAACTATTGGGTACTTTCTGTTATAATCCCCAAGCTGTATTTCCCATCTATTTTGTGATGAGAGTGAACAAAGTTCCCACCACAACCGGATATTGGAAAAAGCAACGTCCGATGACAGGTGTGGAAGCAGAATGGGATCGAGACCAAGGCAAATATAAATTGTATACCCGCTATGGAAAAGAAATAGCAGGTGACGATGTGGGCGCTTACTTCACTTTTGAAACAGAGGAAGGAGAACAGGTCGAAGTACAGATGGGAGTTTCCTTTGTAAGCATAGAGAATGCCCGTTTGAATCTGGATAAAGAACAGTCGGGAAAAAACTTTGAACAGGTGCTTTCCGATGCCCGTGCACAGTGGAACGATGACTTGTCACGTATCACTGTAGAAGGAGGAACGGATGCACAGAAAACAGTTTTTTATACGGCACTTTATCATTTGTTGATTCATCCGAACGTTCTGCAGGATGTAAATGGTGAATATCCGGCTATGGAGAGCGATCAGATTCTGACAACGAAAGGTACCCGATATACTGTATTCTCTTTGTGGGATACATATCGTAACGTACATCAGCTTTTGACTTTGGTTTATCCCGAACGTCAGATGGAAATGGTACGTACCATGCTCGATATGTATCGTGAACATGGTTGGTTTCCTAAATGGGAATTGTATGGAAGAGAGACTCTTACGATGGAAGGTGATCCAAGTATCCCAGTGATTGTGGATACATGGATGAAAGGATTGCGTGACTTTGACGTAGATCTGGCTTATGAAGCTATGTACAAGTCGGCTACATTACCCGGGGCGGAAAATCTGATGCGTCCGGACAATGATGACTATATGTCAAAAGGATACGTGCCGCTTCGTGAACAATATGATAACTCCGTATCTCATGCACTGGAATATTATATCGCAGACTTTGCCCTTTCCCGTTTTGCGGATGCTTTAGGAAAGAAGAAAGATGCGGAAATGTTCTATAAACGCTCTTTGGGATATAAGCATTATTATAGTAAGGAGTTCGGTACATTCCGACCTATTCTTCCAGACGGAACTTTCTACAGTCCGTTCAATCCGAGGCAGGGAGAGAACTTTGAACCGAATCCCGGTTTCCACGAAGGTAATTCTTGGAATTATACTTTCTATGTACCACATGATGTATATGGATTGGCTAAACTGATGGGTGGAAAGAAACCTTTTGTCAATAAGCTGCAAATGGTGTTTGATGAAGGACTATATGATCCGGCTAACGAACCGGATATTGCTTACGCTCATCTGTTCTCTTACTTTAAAGGTGAAGAATGGCGTACACAGAAAGAGACACAGCGACTGCTGGATAAGTACTTTACGACCAAACCGGACGGTATCCCTGGAAATGATGACACAGGTACGATGTCTGCATGGGCTATTTTCAATATGATAGGTTTTTATCCCGACTGTCCGGGATTGCCGGAATATACATTGACTACTCCGGTATTTAATAAAGTAACGATCCGCTTGGATCCTAAATGGTATAAGGAAAATGAGCTGGTAATTGAGAGTAATCGTACCGGATCGGAAACTCTTTATATAAATAAGGTGTTATTGGATGGTAAGAAGTTCAATAAATACCGCATTACCCACGATGAACTTGTTCATGGTAAACGCTTGATATTTGATTTGAAATAACACACAGTGTTTCATAGGTATCGTTTTTGGGTTGACAAGGCTGTCGGACTTTTCAGGGTTCGGCAGCCTATTTTTTTACATCTTACCTGAATAATCCTTTCAAAAAGATAGTGTCACTATATGTCTGCGATAATGACACTATATCAGTGGTATAGTGACACCATTTACCTGGGATAGTGTCATTATCTTATTTTTATAAATATCCCCTTTTCCGTTTTAGTATTAAATATTTGGAATGTAGCCGATTACAAAGTTTCCTTTCATCCGTCTTTTATACGATCAGCGTATAATTAAGATGATGAATAGAAAGAAATTATTTCAACATATCCTTTGGATATTAATCGTAGCAGAATGTTTTCCAATGCTGGCTGTTGCTGCATCGAAACAAAAAGAACAACGTTACAAGATCGCCGTATGTGACTGGATGATATTGAAACGTCAGAAGATTGGTTCGTTCCAATTGGTGTATGAGTTGAAAGGAGATGGAGTCGAGTTGGATATGGGTAGTCTCGGTAAAAGAGAAATGTTCGATAACAAATTGCGTGAGCCCCATTTCCAGCAGCTATTTCGTGAAACAGCTCAGAACTATAATTTAGAGGTTCCTTCTATTGCTATGTCCGGTTTTTATGGACAGTCTTTTTTAGATCGTGCTAATTATAAAGAATTAGTTCGGGATTGTCTGGATGCAATGAAAGTAATGGGTGCCAAGGTCGCTTTTCTCCCTTTGGGTGGAGTGGAAGCAGGCTGGCAGGAAACTCCGGAACTTCGGACAGCTTTAATAAAACGGCTGAAGGAAGTAGGGGATATGGCTGCTTCGGAAAGAGTTGTAATTGGCATTGAAACTCAATTGGATGCAAGAGAAGAAGTGAAACTATTGAAAGAGATTAATTCTCCCGGTATCAAGATCTATTTTAAATTTCAGAATGCATTAGAGAATGGAAGGGATCTATGTAAGGAACTCAAGATTCTTGGAAAAAATAGAATTTGCCAGATTCACTGTACAGATACGGATGGAGTGACTCTTCCTTTCAATGAGCGGCTGGATATGAATAAGGTAAAAAAGACGCTTGACAAAATGGGCTGGAGGGGCTGGCTGGTTGTAGAACGCTCACGAGACAAGGATGATGTGAGGAACGTGAAGAAGAATTATGGAACGAATAT
>OBVO01000827.1_pt1 | contig 16251 bp, 15 predicted proteins | sample 1495151 | NCBI WGS metagenome assembly OBVO01 (sample SAMEA2580019, study PRJEB22360) | human gut metagenome | reverse complement strand
CGCCAGCGTTGGTGTGTTTTTTTATCCGGGTCCGGTAGCCGCCGCGATGGAAGGCCGTCATTTAGGTTTTCCGGCGCTTGCCGTCTCGCTTGACGGGCATAAACATTACGACACTGCCGCGGCGGTAACCTGTTCAATTTTGCGCGCACTGTGTAAAGAGCCGCTGCGCACCGGACGTATTCTTAACATTAACGTTCCGGATTTACCCTTGGATCAAATCAAAGGTATTCGCGTGACGCGCTGCGGTACACGACATCCGGCAGATCAGGTGATCCCGCAGCAAGATCCGCGCGGCAATACGCTGTACTGGATTGGCCCGCCGGGCGGTAAATGTGATGCCGGTCCGGGGACCGATTTTGCTGCGGTAGATGAGGGCTATGTTTCCATCACGCCGCTGCATGTGGATTTAACTGCGCATAGCGCGCAAGATGTGGTTTCAGACTGGTTAAACAGCGTGGGAGTTGGCACGCAATGGTAAGCAGACGCGTACAAGCACTTCTGGATCAATTACGTGCGCAAGGTATTCAGGATGAGCAGGTGCTGAATGCACTTGCCGCCGTGCCGCGTGAAAAATTCGTTGATGAAGCGTTTGAACAAAAAGCCTGGGACAATATCGCCTTGCCGATAGGTCAGGGGCAGACAATTTCGCAGCCGTATATGGTGGCGCGAATGACCGAATTACTCGAGCTGACGCCGCAGTCGCGGGTGCTGGAAATTGGCACTGGTTCGGGATATCAAACGGCAATCCTGGCGCATCTTGTCCAGCATGTTTGCTCGGTTGAACGGATTAAAGGCTTGCAGTGGCAGGCACGTCGCCGCCTGAAAAATCTTGATTTACATAATGTTTCAACCCGTCATGGCGATGGATGGCAAGGTTGGCAGGCACGTGCGCCGTTTGACGCTATCATTGTTACGGCGGCACCGCCGGAAATTCCAACTGCGCTAATGATGCAGCTGGACGAAGGCGGGATTCTCGTCTTACCCGTAGGGGAGGAGCACCAGTATTTGAAACGGGTGCGTCGTCGGGGAGGCGAATTTATTATCGATACCGTGGAGGCCGTGCGCTTTGTCCCTTTAGTGAAGGGTGAGCTGGCTTAAAACGTGAGGAAATACCTGGATTTTTCCTGGTTATTTTGCCGCAGGTCAGCGTATCGTGAACATCTTTTCCAGTGTTCAGTATGGTGCCTTGCACGGTAATTATGTCACTGGTTATTAACCAATTTTTCCTGGGGGATAAATGAGCGCGGGAAGCCCAAAATTCACCGTTCGCCGCATTGCGGCTTTGTCACTGGTTTCGCTATGGCTGGCAGGCTGTTCTGACACTTCAAATCCACCGGCCCCGGTCAGCTCCGTTAATGGCAATGCGCCTGCAAATACCAATTCTGGTATGTTGATTACGCCGCCGCCGAAAATGGGGACGACGTCTACAGCGCAGCAACCGCAAATTCAGCCGGTACAGCAGCCACAAATTCAGGCCACTCAACAACCGCAAATCCAGCCGGTGCAGCCAGTAGCTCAGCAGCCGGTACAGATGGAAAACGGACGCATCGTCTATAACCGTCAGTATGGGAACATTCCGAAAGGCAGTTATAGCGGCAGTACCTATACAGTGAAAAAAGGCGACACACTTTTCTATATCGCCTGGATTACTGGCAACGATTTCCGTGACCTTGCTCAGCGCAACAATATTCAGGCACCATACGCGCTGAACGTCGGTCAGACCTTACAGGTGGGGAATGCTTCCGGTACGCCAATCACTGGCGGAAATGCCATTACCCAGGCCGACGCAGCAGAGCAAGGAGTTGTGATCAAGCCTGCACAAAATTCCACCGTTGCTGTTGCTTCGCAACCGACAATTACGTATTCTGAGTCTTCGGGTGAACAGAGTGCTAACAAAATGTTGCCGAACAACAAGCCAACTGCGACCACGGTCACAGCGCCTGTAACGGTACCAACAGCAAGCACAACCGAGCCGACTGTCAGCAGTACATCAACCAGTACGCCTATCTCCACCTGGCGCTGGCCGACTGAGGGCAAAGTGATCGAAACCTTTGGCGCTTCTGAGGGGGGCAACAAGGGGATTGATATCGCAGGCAGCAAAGGACAGGCAATTATCGCGACTGCAGATGGCCGCGTTGTTTATGCCGGTAACGCGCTGCGCGGCTACGGTAATCTGATTATCATCAAACATAATGATGATTACCTGAGTGCCTACGCCCATAACGACACAATGCTGGTCCGGGAACAACAAGAAGTGAAGGCGGGGCAAAAAATAGCAACCATGGGTAGCACCGGAACCAGTTCAACACGCTTGCATTTTGAAATTCGTTACAAGGGGAAATCCGTAAACCCGCTGCGTTATTTGCCGCAGCGATAAATCGGCGGAACCAGGCTTTTGCTTGAATGTTCCGTCAAGGGATCACGGGTAGGAGCCACCTTATGAGTCAGAATACGCTGAAAGTTCATGATTTAAATGAAGATGCGGAATTTGATGAGAACGGAGTTGAGGTTTTTGACGAAAAGGCCTTAGTAGAAGAGGAACCCAGTGATAACGATTTGGCCGAAGAGGAACTGTTATCGCAGGGAGCCACACAGCGTGTGCTGGACGCGACTCAGCTTTACCTTGGTGAGATTGGTTATTCACCACTGTTAACGGCCGAAGAAGAAGTTTATTTTGCGCGTCGCGCACTGCGTGGAGATGTTGCCTCTCGCCGCCGGATGATCGAGAGTAACTTGCGTCTGGTGGTAAAAATTGCCCGCCGTTATGGCAATCGTGGTCTGGCGTTGCTGGATCTTATCGAAGAGGGCAACCTGGGGCTGATCCGCGCGGTAGAGAAGTTTGACCCGGAACGTGGTTTCCGCTTCTCAACATACGCAACCTGGTGGATTCGCCAGACGATCGAACGGGCGATTATGAACCAAACCCGTACTATTCGTTTGCCGATTCACATCGTAAAGGAGCTGAACGTTTACCTGCGAACCGCACGCGAGTTGTCCCATAAACTGGACCATGAACCAAGTGCGGAAGAGATCGCAGAGCAACTGGATAAGCCAGTTGATGACGTCAGCCGTATGCTTCGTCTTAACGAGCGCATTACCTCGGTAGACACCCCGCTGGGTGGTGATTCCGAAAAAGCGTTGCTGGACATCCTGGCCGATGAAAAAGAGAACGGTCCGGAAGATACCACGCAAGATGACGATATGAAGCAGAGCATCGTCAAATGGCTGTTCGAGCTGAACGCCAAACAGCGTGAAGTGCTGGCACGTCGATTCGGTTTGCTGGGGTACGAAGCGGCAACACTGGAAGATGTAGGTCGTGAAATTGGCCTCACCCGTGAACGTGTTCGCCAGATTCAGGTTGAAGGCCTGCGCCGTTTGCGCGAAATCCTGCAAACGCAGGGGCTGAATATCGAAGCGCTGTTCCGCGAGTAAGTAAGCATCTGTCATAAAGGCCAGTCTCTTATGAGGCTGGCCTTTTTCTTTTGTATGGGGAGTTGGTGTGTTTCGTCGCCTGGATAAGACACGTCAGCGTCCCATCCGGCAATCAACATCCTATTTGCTCATCATCTTGCGCACCAGCTGCATAAACAGCTCCTGCTCTTCTCCACTCAAACGCCCCAAAAATTCCTCATCCACACTGTCGCCAATCGGTATCGCCGCAGCAAGTACCTTTTCTCCTTCGGCAGTCAGCCAGACAAAGCGTCGCCGCTTATCAGCGGCGTCATGTTCACGTCTGACTAAGCCACGATTTTCCATTCTTGCCAACATTTCTGCCAGCGTTGCTTTGGTGCTGACTGCTGCTTCTATCAGTGCCACCTGTTCGATACCAGGCTTATCAGCAATGGCGCGCATCACCGCGTACTGTGGTTTGGTCAGGTCAGGTAACTCGTGCTGCCAGCGGGCCGTATGCTGCTGAAAAAGCTGTCGTAACTGATGGAACGCTTTATTTCGTAACGCCATGTAAACTCCGGGCTAATTCTCTGTCGCTATCATAGCGGTTTTTCAGTGACGAAGAAGATGTTGTTACTTTTCAATCCTTGCCGCTGTGGAAATGAAGGAGTATGTTAATAATAACGTTCGTATACGAACAATTAAGAGAGTAAGCAATGAAACTGATCGTCGGGATGACAGGGGCTACCGGTGCGCCTCTTGGTGTGGCATTACTGCAAGCGCTGCGGGAGATGCCGAATGTCGAGACTCATCTGGTGATGTCGACGTGGGCGAAAACCACCATTGAACTGGAAACGCCTTACAGCGCTCGCGATGTTGCTGCCCTCGCAGACTTCAGCCATAACTCGGCGGATCAGGCGGCGACCATCTCCTCAGGTTCCTTTCGTACCGACGGCATGATCGTTATTCCGTGCAGTATGAAAACGCTCGCCGGTATCCGTGCCGGTTACGCCGATGGCCTGGTAGGGCGCGCGGCGGACGTCGTGCTCAAAGAAGGCCGCAAACTGGTGCTGGTGCCGCGTGAAATGCCGCTTAGCACCATCCATCTCGAAAATATGCTCGCACTTTCGCGCATGGGCGTGGCGATGGTGCCGCCGATGCCTGCCTTTTATAACCATCCCGAAACGGTAGATGACATTGTCCAGCACGTGGTAGCCCGCGTGCTGGATCAATTTGGCCTCGAACATCCTCACGCCAGGCGCTGGCAAGGATTGTCGCAGACCCGGAATTTTTCTCAGGAGAATGAATAATGGCATTTGATGATTTACGCAGCTTTTTACAGGCGCTCGACGACCATGGGCAATTGCTGAAAATCAGCGAAGAGGTGAACGCAGAACCGGATCTGGCAGCCGCAGCCAACGCCACCGGGCGTATCGGCGACGGCGCGCCAGCGCTGTGGTTTGATAATATTCGCGGCTTTACCGATGCCCGCGTGGCGATGAACACCATCGGTTCCTGGCAGAACCACGCGATTTCCCTCGGCCTGCCGCCAAATACCCCGGTTAAAAAACAGATCGATGAGTTTATCCGCCGCTGGGACAACTTCCCGATTGCCCCGGAACGCCGAGCCAATCCAGCCTGGGCGCAGAACACCGTCGATGGAGACGAGATCAACCTGTTCGATATCCTGCCGCTGTTTCGTTTAAACGATGGCGATGGCGGTTTCTATTTCGACAAAGCGTGCGTGGTTTCCCGCGATCCGCTTGATCCGGATAACTTCGGCAAGCAGAACGTCGGTATCTACCGCATGGAAGTGAAGGGCAAACGTAAGCTCGGCCTGCAACCGGTGCCGATGCACGATATCGCCCTGCATCTGCATAAAGCGGAAGAGCGCGGTGAAGATCTGCCGATTGCGATCACCCTCGGTAACGATCCGATCATCACGCTGATGGGGGCCACGCCGCTGAAATATGATCAGTCCGAGTACGAAATGGCAGGCGCGCTGCGTGAAAGCCCGTACCCGATCGCCACCGCCCCGCTGACTGGTTTTGATGTGCCGTGGGGTTCAGAAGTGATCCTCGAAGGGGTTATCGAAAGTCGTAAACGTGAGATCGAAGGGCCGTTCGGTGAGTTTACCGGCCACTACTCCGGTGGGCGCAACATGACCGTGGTGCGCATCGATAAAGTCTCTTACCGCACGAAACCGATTTTCGAATCGCTGTACCTCGGCATGCCGTGGACGGAAATCGACTATCTGATGGGGCCAGCCACCTGCGTGCCGCTGTATCAGCAACTGAAAGCCGAGTTCCCGGAAGTGCAGGCGGTGAACGCCATGTACACCCACGGCCTGCTGGCGATTATCTCCACCAAAAAACGCTACGGTGGCTTTGCCCGCGCGGTGGGCCTGCGTGCGATGACCACGCCGCACGGTCTGGGCTATGTGAAGATGGTGATTATGGTCGATGAAGACGTTGATCCGTTCAACCTGCCGCAGGTGATGTGGGCGCTCTCCTCGAAAGTGAACCCGGCAGGGGATTTGGTGCAGTTGCCGAATATGTCCGTGCTGGAACTCGACCCAGGCTCAAGCCCGGCGGGGATCACCGACAAGCTGATTATCGACGCCACCACGCCTGTCGCCCCGGACAACCGTGGTCACTACAGTCAGCCGGTGGTGGATTTACCGGAAACCAAAGCCTGGGCTGAAAAACTGACCGCTATGCTGGCCGCACGTCAATAAGGAGAACAAGATGATTTGTCCACGTTGTGCTGATGAACAGATTGAAGTGATGGCGAAATCGCCGGTAAAAGATGTCTGGACGGTCTACCAGTGCCAGCATTGCCTCTATACCTGGCGCGATACCGAACCGCTGCGCCGCACCAGCCGCGAACATTATCCCGAAGCGTTCCGCATGACGCAGAAAGATATTGATGACGCGCCGATGGTGCCGAGCATCCCGCCGCTGCTGGCGGAAGGTAAGCGCTAAATAAAAGGTCCGATGCCCATCGGACCTTTTTATTAAGGTCAAATTACCGCCCATACGCACCAGGTAATTAAGAATCCGGTAAAACCGAGAATGGTCGTTAACACTGTCCAGGTTTTCAGACCGTCTGCTACCGACAACCCCAGATATTTGGTCACAATCCAGAACCCTGAGTCATTAATATGTGACGCGCCAAGCCCACCAAAGCAGGCTGCCAGCGTCACCAATACGCACTGAATCGGATTCAATCCCATCACCGCTGCTGAGAGTAACCCGCCGGTTGTCAGGATTGCTACGGTTGCTGACCCCTGCGATGCACGCAGCGCCAGTGAAATAATAAATGCGGCTGGTAACAGAGGCAGGTCAATCATTTGTAGCATGTTGGCAAGGGCTTTGCCGACGCCCGATTCCACCAGCACTTTGCCAAATACCCCTCCAGCACCAGTAACCAAAATCACTACCGCCGCGGTGGGAAGGGCTGAGCCCATAATGTCGCTGGTGTGTTGTAAGCTCCAGCCGCGACGTAAAGCCAATAACCAGAATGCCAGCACCAGCGCAATCATTAGAGCTACCATTGGTGAGCCGATCAGCTGTAGCGTACCAAGCAGGGGATGCGAAGGCGGCATCAGTGTTGCGGAAACCGTACCCGCCATGATAATCGCGATAGGAATAACAATTAGCGAGGTGACCAGCGCGACGCCCGGTGGATTTATTTTATCGCTTAATTTTGTCGCGCCTTCCTCACTGGCCGGAGCCAGTTGCATCTGTTCCAGTACTTCCACCGACATCGCATATTGGCGCTTATTGATTATTTTCGCTGCAAAGTAGCCAACAATCCCTACGGGAATAGAAATCGCAATACCGATGATGGTTAGCCAGCCGATGTCTGCGTGGAGTAACCCCGCTGCGGCGACAGGGCCTGGATGCGGCGGTACCGCCACATGAACAGTTAGCATGATTCCAGCGACAGGCAGGCCAAATTTGAGTGGCGATATTTTGGCAACCTTGGCAAAACCGTAAATGATTGGCGCAAGAATAATAAAGCCGACATCAAAGAAGACGGGGATACCGAGGAAGAACGCTGCCAGAGTCAGCGCAGCGATAGTTCGTTTGTCACCTAACTTGCGACTGAAATAATTAGCCAGTGACTCTGCACCACCAGAGTGTTCGATCATACGCCCCAGCATAGCGCCCAGACCAATAATAATAGTGACGGAACCAAGCACACCGCCCATCCCGGCGATCATCACTTTACCCACTTCGCCCGCCGGTATACCCGCCGCAAGTGCGACTAACAGGCTGACGAGGAGCAGAGCAACGAATGGTTGTACCTTTGCCTTGATGACCAGCAGCAACAGCATGATTACGCCAGTTAACGCAATGCATAACAATGTAATTGTGGACATGGGAAACCCTGTCTGAAAGTTATAGTTAACCTACCCCATCCGTAGATGGGGGGATGTATGGGTACGTTGTAATTAGGGATTTAACGAATTAGCGCCAGGCGTCAAACCAGCCAAGCCCTTCTTCGGTGAGGCCACGAGGTTTATATTCACAACCGATCCAGCCCTGATATCCCACCTCATCGAACAGGCGGAACAGCCACGGATAGTTGATTTCTCCATCGTCCGGTTCATGTCGATCAGGTAGTCCGGCAATTTGTACGTGCGCATATTTCCCGGCGTAGTCGCGGATTAAATGCGTCAGGTTGCCATCTACTTTTTGCGCATGAAAAGTATCTAGTTGAATAAACACGTTATCTCGCGCAACTTCTTCAACAATAGCCAGTGCCTGATACTGGCTGGAGAAGAGATAATGAGGCTTAACGCCGGGGCTGAGTGCTTCAACTAATATTCGCTTGCCGTGTGGCGCAAAGCGGTCGGCAGCGTAGCGGAGATTATCGATAAATACTGCCCTGTACCGTTCAGCATCTTCGCCAGCGGGCACGACGCCTGCCATCACATGGACTTGTTCACAATTGAGCGCCAATGCATATTCCAGTGCCAGGTCGATGTCTGCGTGTGCTTCGTGCTCACGTCCGGGAAGGGCGGATAATCCCCATTCCCCCGCATTAATATCTCCGGGAGCGGTATTGAACAGCGCCAGTGTCAGATGGTTTTGCTCCAGTTGCTTTTGGATTTGCAGGGTGGAGTAGTTATAGGGAAACAGAAATTCCACAGCATCGAACCCGGCTTTTCGCGCTGCGGCGAAGCGTTCAATAAAAGGCACTTCGGTGAACATCATGGATAAATTAGCTGCAAAACGAGGCATTGCATTAACTCCTTAATTCCGCAATTTCACCTGCGGTCAGATAACGGATCGGGCGGTCACCGAGAATAAAAATCAGCTTTGCCGTTTCCTCCAGCTCTTCCATATTGTTGGCGGCTTCTTGCAGGCTTTCACCGCAAACCACTGGGCCATGATTTGCCAGTAAAAAAGCCTGATTGTCTGCTGCCAGTTCCGCCAGATCCTGTGCGATGCGTTTATCGCCCGGTCGGTAATAAGGCACCAGCGGGATATTTCCCATCCGCATCACCACGTATGGTGTGAACGGACGAATAACGTTGCTGCTGTCCAGCCCTTGCAGGCAGGAAAGCGCCGTCGACCATGTGCTGTGCAAATGCACCACCGCTTTACAGCGCGGATTGTTGCGATACAGCGCCAGATGAAAGAGCACCTCTTTCGAGGGTTTGTCACCACTTAACCATTCGCCATCCGCGGCGACTTTGGAAAGCCGCTGCGGATCGAGATTGCCCAGGCATGAACCTGTCGGTGTCGCCAGTAAATTCCCGTCAGGTAAAAGCAGCGACAGATTGCCAGCCGAACCGGTTGCATAGCCGCGCTGAAAGAATGAACTGGCAATCCGCGTCATCTCCTCTCGCAAAGACTGCTCTACTTTTGCGAAATCGCTCATGATAAAAACTCTCTTTGGGCTCGTGAAAAAAAGGCTTCATCACCGAAGTTGCCAGATTTAAGGGCGAGTGAGACAGGCTTATCCAGTGCGTTTACCCACGGCACGCCAGGGGAAATGGTTGGGCCAATATGAAACCCTTTTATTCCCAGGCTCTGTGTGACTACGCCGGAGGTCTCACCGCCTGCGACAATAAAGCGTGTCACGCCTTCCGCTGCTAACCGCGCCGCTAGTTGAGAAAACAGTGTTTCTACTGCCTGACTGGCTTTTTGTGCACCGTATTGCTGTTGAATTGCTGCCAATGCGTCAGTGCTTGCGGTGGCAAAAACCAGTGGAGCAAGTACACTTTCCTGGCCCAGAACCCACTCTGCCAGTTCGTGTGCATAAGCGGCCAGAGTTTCAATTGAGAGGCAGCGTGCCACATCAACTTCACGGGCTGGTGCAATTTGACGGTAATGTGCTACCTGGCGGTTGGTCATTTGAGAGCATGAACCGGAGAGCACTACGCCGCGCCCAGCGAGCGGATGCCCTGCTTTGCGAGCCTGGTTACCGTTTTCTTGCGCCCACTGCCGGGCAAGGCCAATCGCCAGACCAGAACCGCCCGTTACCAGTGGGGCATCGCGCAAGGCTTCTCCCTGAATTTCCAGATGGTATTCGGTCAGCGCATCAAGCACCGCGTAGCGGTAGCCCTCTTGCTGTAAGCGAGCCAGCTCTTGACGAACGGCATCCACACCTTGTTCGAAAACATGTGCCGAAACGACGCCGCAGCGCCCTGTGGATTGCGCTTCAACCAGACGGGGAAGATAGCTGTCGGTCATGGGATTTACCGGGTGATGGCGCATCCCGGATTCGGCCAGCAGTTGATTCATTACGAACAAATACCCCTGATAAACCGTACGTCCGTTGACCGGCAGGGCCGGAGAGAAGACCGTAAACGGCGTGTCGAGAGCATCCATTAATGCATCGGTAACCGGGCCGATATTACCTTTCGCCGTACTGTCGAAAGTAGAGCAGTATTTGAAATAGATCTGTTTGCAACCTTGCTGTTGCAACCAGCTCAGAGCCGCCAGCGATTGCTGTGTGGCTTCAACCACCGGACAGGAACGCGTTTTCAGGCTGATCACCAGTGCGTCGATTGCTTCCGGCATTTTACCTGTTGGAACACCGTTAATTTGTACCGTTGGTAGACCGTTTTCCACCAGAAAACTGGCGATATCCGTCGCGCCGGTAAAATCATCGGCGATAACGCCAATCTTGATCATGATTTCGCTCCCGGTAGAGTGATGCCAGAGAAAATCTTGATAACTGCGCTATCGTCTTCTTTCCCGTAACCCGCGTTACTGGCGCTGGTGAACATATTCAATGCTGTTGAGGCCAATGGCAGCGGGAAGTGCAGGGCTTTGGCTGTATCGGCAACCAGACCAAGATCCTTAACAAAAATATCGACGGCTGAATGCGGGGTGTAATCGCCATCCACCACATGACGCATCCGGTTTTCGAACATCCAGGAATTTCCGGCGGCATTGGTCACGACGTCATACATCACATCCAGCGGGATCCCCGCACGGGCTGCAAGTGCCATCGCTTCGGCTCCGGCAGCAATATGTACGCCCGCTAACAACTGGTGAATAATTTTTACGGTCGAACCTGGTCCCGGTTCTGCACCTATGCGATAAACTTTTCCGGCAACGGCTTCCAGCACGGGTGCCAGTCGTTCAAAGGCAATATCGCTACCGGAGGCCATGACAGTCATTTCACCGTTAGCGGCTTTTACTGCACCACCAGAAACTGGCGCATCCAGCATTTCCAGATCGAATCCAGCCAGAGCGGTAGCAATTTCTTGCGCATCAGCACTAGCGATAGTGGAAGAAACCATTACTGCCGTACCGGGTTTCAGATGTTGTGCAACGCCTGTTTCACCAAACAGCACCTGTTTAACCTGGGCCGCATTGACCACCAGCACCAGCAGAGCGTCCAGTTTTTCGGCAAACGTCGCGGCGTTATCAGAAACCCCGCAAGCACCTGCCTCTTTCAACGTAGCGCAGGCATTGCTGTTCAGGTCTGCGCCCCAGGTAGAAAGACCTGCGCGGACACATGACAGTGCTGCTCCCATTCCCATTGACCCTAAGCCAACGATACCGACATGAAACTCAGATCCCGTTTTCATCTGCTCTCCTTGTTAATTTAAGTGATATTTTGTTTGATATTGTGAATATAAGCGCTGGAAGATAACGATATGGTGAGCTGATTCACAAAAGTTAACATTGTGTGTTATTTTATGTGAACTAAGCGTTAGTTGCGCCGCGCACGTTTCGCAGGCAAATAGCGTAGAATGTCAGCAGGACAAAGGAAGGAGCAAAAGTTGATACCCGTAGAGCGTCGCCAAATCATCCTTGAGATGGTAGCTGAAAAAGGCATTGTCAGTATTGCTGAACTAACGGACAGAATGAATGTGTCACATATGACCATTCGTCGGGATTTACAAAAACTGGAGCAGCAGGGAGCCGTTGTGCTGGTGTCCGGAGGCGTCCAGTCTCCGGGACGCGTGGCGCATGAACCTTCTCATCAGGTAAAAACTGCGCTGGCAATGACGCAAAAAGCGGCTATTGGCAAGCTGGCGGCAAGTCTTGTTCAGCCGGGAAGTTGTATCTATCTGGATGCGGGAACGACCACGCTAGCGATAGCACAGCATCTGATTCACATGGAGTCACTGACTGTGGTCACAAACGATTTCGTTATTGCGGACTACTTGCTCGACAACAGTAATTGCACAATTATTCACACTGGCGGTGCAGTGTGTCGGGAAAACCGTTCCTGTGTCGGGGAAGCCGCTGCGACCATGCTGCGCAGCCTGATGATTGATCAGGCTTTTATTTCTGCATCGTCATGGAGTGTGCGGGGGATTTCTACGCCAGCGGAAGATAAAGTCACGGTGAAACGGGCGATTGCCAGTGCCAGCCGCCAGCGAGTTTTGGTCTGTGATGCGACGAAATATGGTCAGGTGGCGACATGGCTGGCGTTACCATTAAGCGAGTTTGATCAGATTATTACAGACGACGGTTTGCCGGAGAGTGCCAGTCGCGCGCTGGCGAAGCAGGATCTCTCTTTGCTGGTAGCGAAAAATGAATAATGGCCTGCAATAACACCGGGTTACTCATGCTTCACAGAAGAAGCATGAGACTACTTTATTTTATAAAATGACAGCCGCCCGCTTTTCGGCGATCCGGTATCAATATAAATCTGGTTAGCGAACGTCTGAGTGTTATCAAACATCATATGACCAAATATAAAGAAGTCGGCACCGTTTATTTTTTGTAATTCGCTATTAAGTGATTTCTGCACACGATCAACAGGCCAGAGTAATTCGCTCTCCGCTATTTCTTTGCCAAACTGATACTCCTTCCCCGGATAATCTGCATGTGCGATGACATATTTTATGTTGTCGTTAGTGATTTCAATAATATGTGGAAGGTGATGAAATTTCAGCAACAGATCTATTGCCGCTTGTTGCTCTGAATCATTTAAATCGAAAAACCAGTCACCACCGCTGGCAAGCCACATATTTCCATCGCCAGTTTCGAATGCATCCAACGCCATCGCTTCGTGGTTGCCTTTAACCGACGTAAACCAGGGCTGGTTTAACAGGCGTAGCACGTTAAGACTCTCCGGCCCACGATCAATGTTGTCGCCGACAGAAATAAGTAAGTCTTTTTCGGGGCAAAAAGAGCGTTGATGTAAGCGGGATTGTAATAATTGATAGTCACCATGAATATCACCAACGGCCCATATATGGCGATAGTGATGGGCATTGATTTTTTGATAGCGTGTAGATGGCATGGTTTTACCCTGTAAAATAAGATTTCCTATTATACAGGGTATTTTTATTTGATTCGTCAGTTGTCGTTAATATTCCCGATAGCAAAAGACTATCGGGAATTGTTATTACACCAGACTCTTCAAGCGATAAATCCACTCCAGCGCCTGACGCGGAGTCAGTGAATCCGGGTCGAGGTTTTCCAGTGCCTCGACCGCAGGCGAAGTTTCTTCTGGTACGGACAGCAAAGACATCTGCGTGCCATCCACTTGCGTAGCGGCGGCGTTCGGCGAAATGCTTTCCAGCTCACGCAGTTTTTGCCGTGCGCGCTTAATCACCTCTTTTGGCACGCCCGCCAGAGCAGCAACCGCCAGGCCGTAGCTTTTGCTCGCCGCGCCGTCCTGTACGCTGTGCATAAAGGCGATGGTGTCGCCGTGCTCCAGCGCATCGAGGTGCACGTTAGCCACGCCTTCCATTTTCTCCGGCAGTTGAGTCAGCTCGAAGTAATGGGTGGCAAACAACGTCAATGCCTTAATCTTATTCGCCAGATTTTCAGCGCACGCCCACGCCAGCGACAGACCATCGTAAGTGGACGTTCCACGCCCAATCTCATCCATCAACACCAGGCTGTACTCCGTGGCGTTATGCAGAATATTGGCGGTTTCGGTCATCTCCACCATAAAGGTTGAACGCCCGGATGCCAGATCGTCAGCCGCGCCCACACGGGTAAAGATACGGTCAATCGGGCCAATCTCGACTTTTTGCGCCGGTACGTAGCTGCCGATATAGGCCATCAGCGCAATCAGTGCGGTCTGGCGCATATAGGTACTTTTACCGCCCATGTTCGGACCGGTGATGATCAACATGCGACGCTGCGGCGACAGGTTCAGCGGGTTAGCGATAAACGGCTCATTCAGTACCTGTTCAACTACCGGATGGCGACCTTCGGTAATGCGAATACCCGGTTTATCAATGAAGGTCGGGCAGGTGTAGTTCAGGGTATAGGCCCGTTCCGCCAGGTTCACCAGTACGTCGAGTTCTGCCAGTGCGCTCGCGCTCTGTTGCAACGTTTCCAGATGCGGCAACAGCAGGTCGAACAACTCTTCATAAAGCTGTTTTTCCAGTGCCAGTGCTTTACCTTTCGAGGTGAGTACTTTGTCTTCATACTCTTTTAGCTCTGGAATAATGTAGCGTTCGGCGTTTTTCAGCGTCTGGCGACGCATATAGTTGATGGGTGCCAGATGGCTTTGTCCACGGCTGATCTGAATGTAATAACCATGAACCGCGTTAAAGCCGACTTTCAGCGTGTCCAGGCCAGTACGTTCACGCTCGCGGACTTCCAGACGCTCCAGATAATCGGTCGCGCCGTCAGCCAGCGCGCGCCACTCATCCAGCTCTTCGTTATAGCCCGGTGCGATAACACCACCGTCGCGTACCAGCACTGGCGGTGTGTCGATGATTGCTCGCTCCAGCAGATCGCGCAGCTCGGCAAACTCGCCCATTTTTTCACGCAGCGCCTGTACCGGAGCGCTATCGACATTTTCTAATAGTGCACGCAGCTCCGGCAGTTGCTGGAAAGCGTGACGCATACGGGCCAGATCGCGTGGGCGAGCAGTTCGTAAAGCCAGACGCGCCAGAATACGTTCCAGGTCGCCGACCTGACGCAGTACCGGCTGCAGCTCGGCGGTGAAATCCTGCAATGCGCCAATAGTTTGCTGGCGCTCAAGCAACACGCGGGTATCGCGCACTGGCATATGCAGCCAGCGTTTCAGCATACGGCTGCCCATCGGCGTGACGGTGCAGTCGAGCACAGAAGCCAGCGTATTTTCCGCACCACCCGCCAGATTCTGGGTGATTTCCAGGTTACGACGCGTCGCGGCATCCATAATGATGCTGTCCTGCTCACGTTCCATAGTGATAGAACGAATATGCGGCAGGGTCGTGCGTTGGGTATCTTTCGCATATTGCAACAGACAACCGGCGGCACAAAGTCCGCGCGGTGCGTTCTCGACGCCAAAACTGACCAGATCGCGAGTGCCAAATTGCAGGTTTAACTGCTGGCGCGCGGTGTCGATTTCAAACTCCCACAGCGGGCGACGACGCAGGCCGCGGCGACCTTCAATCAGCGACATCTCGGCGAAATCTTCCGCATACAGTAATTCCGCTGGATTCGTACGTTGCAGTTCTGCCGCCATCGTTTCGCGGTCCGCCGGTTCGCTCAGGCGAAAACGACCGGAACTGATATCCAGCGTTGCGTAGCCGAAACCTTTACTGTCCTGCCAGATAGCCGCCAGCAGGTTGTCCTGACGTTCCTGCAACAGTGCTTCATCGCTGATGGTGCCCGGCGTAACGATACGGACAACTTTGCGCTCGACCGGCCCTTTGCTGGTCGCTGGATCGCCAATTTGTTCGCAGATGGCAACGGACTCGCCCTGGTTCACCAGTTTGGCGAGGTAGTTTTCCACCGCATGGTAGGGAATCCCCGCCATCGGGATTGGCTCTCCCGCTGAAGCACCGCGTTTGGTCAGTGAAATATCCAGCAGTTGCGACGCCCGTTTTGCGTCGTCATAAAACAGTTCATAAAAGTCGCCCATCCGGTAAAACAGCAGGATCTCGGGATGCTGGGCTTTCAGCTTGAGATATTGCTGCATCATGGGCGTATGGGCATCGAAATTTTCTATTGCACTCATGGGGTTATGTCCGGTTCCCTGATATTAAATGGGGTGTGATGGTTTTTATTTTCGTTGTTATCACATAAGGCGCACATGATACCGGAGTTAATCATTTCAGGGGAAGAAGCGAACGGCGAGTTCTTGATGGTGATTCCGGGAAAGATGCTGTTTTGCAGCTTTTGCGTGATGCTTATGAAGCAAGTACGCAAAATTGCGTCGGTTGAATAAACCTCCTCCTTCAGAGCCATAGTCCCCTTTCAAATTAAGTTGTAATATAAATACACCTTAAGAGTATGGAGGCAGCATGTCCGGCAAGCGTATCTCTCGTGAAAAACTGACGATTAAAAAAATGATCGATCTTTATCAAGCGAAATGCCCGCAGGCGTCAGCAGAGCCGGAGCATTACGAGGCGTTGTTTGCTTACGCGCAAAAGCGGCTGGATAAATGTGTGTTCGGCGAAGAGAAAACAGCCTATCAGCCATC
>OBVO01000818.1_pt1 | contig 16396 bp, 9 predicted proteins | sample 1495151 | NCBI WGS metagenome assembly OBVO01 (sample SAMEA2580019, study PRJEB22360) | human gut metagenome | reverse complement strand
GGCTGGCAGCGTCACCGACTCCAGCGTCACCGCCAGCGCCAGCTCTCCTGGGTGAAGATAGAACGCCTCGCTTTCATCGAGAACGATCTCATCGCTCATCACGCGGTCAAGCGCGGCGCTCACTTCATCTTTGGGACCGCTCAGATCGATAAACGCTGCCGTGTGACCACGGAAGGTACGAAATTTATTGCCCAGGCGCACATCCACCGTCGCGCCGTTAATACGCTCCACTGGCGGACGTGGGTTGATCGACAAACGGCCTTCATCAAGCCAGGCTTCAATATCTCGGTCACACAGACGCATGGCATTTTCTCCTTTCGCGCATCACTCCCTTAACGCCAATTACGTCAAGGGCATACCAGGTTATCACTGAACGGTACACAATTTATCAAGCTTATTCAAAGAACTGACTTATTTTCGCTTTCAATATATCGATGGCGATGCGGTTTTTCCCGCCGCGCGGCACGATAATGTCCGCATATTGTTTAGAAGGCTCAATGAATTGCAGAAACATCGGGCGCACGGTTTTTTGATATTGCGCCATCACTGAATCCATTGAACGCCCACGCTCGTTAACGTCACGCTTGATGCGGCGCATCAGGCAGATATCCAGCGGGGTATCAACGAAAATTGAGAAGTTAAGTTCGTCACGCAAACGCGCATCCGTTAGCAGCAAAATGCCTTCGAGAATGATGACTTTCTTCGGCTCAACCGTCACCGTTTCTTTCATACGCGTATGTTCAACATAGCTGTAAACCGGCAGGTCAATTGCCGAGCCGCGTTTCAATGCTTGTAAATGCTCAAGCAGCAGGCTGTGATCCATCGCGCTGGGATGGTCGTAGTTGGTCTTAACGCGTTCTTCCATCGACAGATGGCTTTGATCTTTGTAATAGCAGTCTTCGGGAATTACGCCGATGTGTTCATCACCGACTTGCTCACGTAATTCACGATAAAGGGTACTGGCAATAAGACTCTTGCCGGAAGCCGATGCGCCAGCGATACCGATAATGACGCACTGATGAGACTGATCAGTCATATATTTAGCGACCTGATTAACCTGGATGTTAGGAAGGGGGCGACGAAGCGCCAAACGCGGCAATTATAGGGATTTCATCCGCCTGATACCAGTCGAATAGCGTTGCCGCGCGCTCAGAGTTAATTGTTGACGAAGAATTCCCGGTGGCAAATTACGTTGATCAGTTTTATACAAGGTAAAAATTGTTATACGCAGTTGCGCAAATTATCCGCCTTTACGTCACTTTATGAGCAATTCGCATATAAAATGTAAAACTTTTGTACTAGCATAAACACAGAAACGAATACTGGCGACCTGGTCTTGCGGATAAAGCGGTAATGAGCAAACAATCACAGCATGTATTAATTGCCCTGCCCCACCCGCTGCTTCACCTGGTCAGTTTAGGTTTAGTCTCGTTTATCTTCACCCTTTTCTCACTTGAGCTTTCGCAGTTTGGCACCCAACTCGCCCCACTGTGGTTCCCGACGTCCATCATGATGGTGGCGTTTTATCGCCATGCCGGGCGCATGTGGCCGGGGATTGCGCTGAGCTGCTCGCTGGGAAATATCGCCGCATCCATCCTGCTTTTTTCCACCAGCTCGCTGAACATGACCTGGACGACCATCAATATTGTTGAAGCCGTGGTCGGGGCAGTGCTACTGCGTAAATTGCTGCCGTGGTATAACCCATTGCAAAATCTGGCTGACTGGCTGCGTCTAGCACTCGGCAGCGCCATTGTTCCACCTCTGTTAGGGGGTGTTCTGGTTATCCTGCTGACGCCCGGAGACGATCCTCTCAGGGCATTTTTGATATGGGTACTGTCAGAATCCATCGGCGCACTGGCACTGGTGCCGCTGGGATTGTTATTTAAACCACACTATCTGCTGCGCCATCGCAACCCACGGTTGCTTTTTGAGTCGCTGCTCACGTTAGCCATCACACTGACGTTAAGCTGGCTTTCGATGCTGTATCTGCCGTGGCCTTTTACTTTCATTATTGTGCTGTTGATGTGGAGCGCCGTGCGCCTGCCACGAATGGAAGCCTTTTTGATCTTCCTTACCACGGTGATGATGGTGTCACTGATGATGGCCGCTGATCCCTCCCTGCTTGCTACGCCGCGTACATACCTGATGAGCCATATGCCGTGGCTACCGTTTTTGCTGATCCTGCTGCCCGCCAACATCATGACCATGGTGATGTATGCCTTTCGTGCGGAACGCAAACACATTTCCGAAAGCGAAACCCGTTTTCGTAACGCCATGGAATATTCCGCCATCGGCATGGCATTAGTGGGCACCGAGGGGCAATGGCTGCAATCCAACAAAGCACTCTGCCAGTTTCTCGGTTACAGTCAGGAAGAGCTGCGCGGACTCACCTTTCAGCAACTGACCTGGCCGGAGGATCTCAATAAAGATCTCCAACAGGTTGAAAAGCTGATCAGCGGTGAAATAAACACCTATTCAATGGAAAAACGCTACTACAACCGCAATGGCGATGTTGTCTGGGCGTTGCTTGCCGTCTCACTGGTGCGCCACACGGATGGCACGCCGCTCTATTTTATCGCTCAGATTGAAGACATTAACGAGCTAAAACGCACCGAACAGGTGAATCAGCAACTGATGGAGCGCATCACGCTGGCTAACGAAGCGGGCGGGATTGGCATCTGGGAGTGGGAGCTGAAGCCGAATATTTTTAGCTGGGATAAGCGGATGTTCGAGCTGTATGAAATTCCTCCGCATATCAAACCGAACTGGCAGGTGTGGTACGAGTGCGTGCTGCCGGAAGATCGCCAACACGCCGAAAAAGTGATTCGTGATTCGTTGCAATCACGCTCGCCCTTTAAACTGGAATTTCGCATTACCGTGAAAGACGGCATTCGCCATATCCGCGCCCTCGCTAACCGGGTACTGAATAAAGAAGGCGAAGTCGAACGCCTGCTCGGCATTAATATGGATATGACCGAAGTGAAACAGCTTAACGAGGCATTGTTTCAGGAAAAAGAGCGCCTGCACATAACGCTGGATTCCATCGGCGAAGCCGTGGTCTGTATTGATATGGCAATGAAAATTACCTTTATGAATCCGGTGGCGGAGAAGGAGAAGATGAGCGGCTGGACGCAGGAAGAAGCGTTAGGTGTTCCGCTCCTGACGGTGTTGCATATTACTTTTGGCGACAACGGACCATTAATGGAGAACATTTACAGTGCCGACACCTCACGTTCCGCGATTGAACAAGATGTGGTGTTGCACTGCCGAAGCGGCGGCAGCTACGACGTGCATTACAGTATTACGCCGTTAAGTACTCTGGACGGCAGCAATATAGGCTCGGTTCTGGTGATTCAGGACGTCACCGAATCACGCAAAATGCTGCGCCAGCTGAGCTACAGCGCCTCCCATGATGCACTGACGCATCTCGCCAATCGCGCCAGTTTTGAGAAGCAACTACGCATCCTGCTGCAAACGGTAAACAGTACGCATCAGCGACATGCCCTGGTGTTTATCGATCTTGATCGCTTTAAAGCGGTGAATGACAGCGCCGGGCATGCGGCGGGCGACGCTTTACTGCGCGAACTGGCGTCGTTGATGCTGAGTATGCTGCGCTCCAGCGACGTGCTGGCGCGACTCGGTGGCGATGAATTTGGTCTGCTGCTGCCAGATTGTAATGTCGAAAGTGCGCGTTTTATCGCTACACGCATTATCAGCGCCGTGAATGACTATCACTTTATCTGGGAAGGACGTGTACATCGGGTAGGTGCCAGTGCCGGGATTACCTTGATTGATGACAACAATCATCAGGCGGCTGAAGTGATGTCGCAGGCTGATATCGCCTGTTATGCCTCCAAAAATGGTGGACGGGGCCGGGTGACGGTTTACGAACCGCAGCAAGCTGCCGCACATAGCGAACGGGCGGCGATATCGCTTGATGAACAGAGGCGGATGATTAAAGAGAATCAGTTGATGATGATCGCCCACGGTGTCGCTTCGCCGCGGATCCCGCAAGCGCGTAATTTGTGGCTGATTTCACTTAAGCTCTGGAGTTGCGAAGGCGAGATTATTGATGAACAAACATTTCGTCGTAGCTTCAGCGATCCGGCACTTAGCCATGCTCTTGACCGACGGGTATTCCACGATTTTTTCCAGCAGGCCGCAAAAGCGATTGCCAGTAAAGGCTTAAGCATCGCCCTCCCCCTTTCCGTTGCCGGTTTGAGTAGCGCCACGCTGGTGAATGAACTAATTGAGCAGCTGGAAAATAGCCCTCTACCACCACGGTTATTACATCTGATTATTCCGGCAGACGCGATTTTAGATCACGCAGCAAGCGTGCAAAAACTGCGGCTGGCGGGATGTCGGATCGTATTCAGTCAGGTGGGCCGCGATCTGCAAATCTTCAACTCGCTGAAAGCAAATATGGCAGATTACCTGCTACTTGATGGTGAGTTATGCGCCAGCGTGCAGGGTAATTTGATGGATGAGATGCTGATTACGATTATTCAGGGGCATGCTCAGCGACTCGGGATGAAAACCATCGCCGGGCCAGTCGTTTTACCCTTAGTGATGGATACGCTTTCGGGCATCGGCGTCGATCTGATTTATGGCGATGTGATTGCCGATGCCCAACCGCTGGATTTGCTGGTGAATAGCAGTTATTTCGCGATTAACTGAGGGAGCGTTTGCCCCATTGCCTGATGCGACGCTAACGCGTCTTATCATGCCTACAAATCGCTCATTCCCCAGGCCGGATAAGGCGCTCGCACCGCATCCGGCGACCAACGTCATGCTTCGTCTGGTTGCCAGCCTTCCGTATACCAGATATGCAACAACGCATAAGAACGCCAGGGTTTCCAGCGCTCGGCATAACGGCGGATTTGTGCCGGTGTCATTCCCGGAAATCGCTGTTTAATCAGATAATCATCCGGCAGAAAAACATCTTTCGCCTGCCAGCCGCGCAAGGCGAAATAATTCGCCGTCCAGCGCCCGATCCCCGGAAAAGTTTGCAGTTTTTTCATCGCTTGTTCTACGTCGCCCGGTATTGTCATTGGTAAGGTGCCCTCCAGCGCCGCATTTGCCAGATGAATCAGTGCCTCTGCCCGTTTCAACGGCATACCTAACGCTTTTAATGCCTGCGGGTCGGCTGCAGCCAGCCGCTGAGGCGTGGGGAAGCAGACATAATCCGGAAAATCATCCAGCCGTTCGCCATAAAGCTGTGCCACTCTGGCGGTCAATTTTGCCGCCATCGCCACGCTCACCAGTTGGCCTAAAATCGCCCGCACGCCCTGCTCAAAAGCATCAACACTGCCGGGTAAACGCAATCCGGGCCGCGCCGCGCCTAACTTGCCCAACGCACCGTTAACAATCTGCGGGTTACATTGCAGATCAAACAGGCAGCTCATTTTCGCCAGACACTCAGCGGCAACAGGTTCTAAACCTGCACTTAAATTTATGTGCAGAGTATGGCGGGCTATATCCGGAATAGCAGTCACCACGCCGCGATATTCGCCTACCGCCAGACTACGGGCATAATAACTGTCCGCGACCGTTTCCACGCTGCTCACCGCACGGGCGGCGAGAAATCCCAACATCCACGACCAGTCATACGGCGGCTGCCAGTTCAGGGTATACATCGCATCTCCTTGTTAATCCGCTTTCAGCATAAACGTTATTCAGACGCTGCGCTTTGCTTTCATATTCCGGTTGTCGCGACGGCAACATTTCGCTAAAGTCACGCCCCTTCTTCACCGGCATGGGGATTATTTCGTGTTTATTGGTTTTGATTACGGTACAGCAAACTGTTTAGTGGCGGTCATGCGCGACGGTAAACCGCATTTGCTAAAAATGGAAAACGACAGCACGCTGCTGCCTTCAATGCTTTGCGCGCCAACGCGTGAAGCGGTAAGCGAATGGCTGTACCGCCATCATGACGTTCCGGCAGACGACGATGAAACGCAGGCGCTGCTGCGTCGGGCGATTCGTTATAACCGCGAAGAAGATATCGATGTTACGGCGAAAAGCGTGCAGTTCGGTCTTTCCTCACTGGCACAGTACATTGATGATCCAGAAGAGGTGTGGTTTGTGAAATCACCAAAATCGTTCCTCGGTGCCAGCGGCTTAAAACCGCAGCAGGTAGCGCTGTTTGAGGATCTGGTCTGCGCAATGATGTTGCACATTCGCCAGCAGGCGCAGGCTCAACTGCCGGAGGCAATTACTCAGGCAGTGATTGGTCGCCCGATCAACTTCCAGGGGCTGGGCGGCGATGAAGCAAACACCCAGGCGCAAGGGATTCTGGAACGCGCGGCGAAGCGTGCCGGGTTTAAGGATGTGGTATTCCAGTACGAGCCGGTCGCGGCTGGGCTGGATTACGAAGCCACCTTGCAGGAAGAAAAACGGGTGCTGGTGGTGGATATCGGCGGTGGTACGACTGACTGTTCTTTACTGCTAATGGGGCCACAGTGGCGTTCGCGCCTCGATCGTGAAGCCAGCCTGCTGGGTCACAGTGGTTGCCGTATTGGCGGTAACGATCTGGATATCGCACTGGCGTTTAAAAACCTGATGCCGTTACTGGGCATGGGTGGCGAAACCGAAAAAGGCATCGCGCTGCCGATTCTGCCGTGGTGGAATGCGGTTGCCATCAACGACGTCCCTGCGCAAAGTGATTTCTACAGTAGTGCCAATGGTCGTCTGCTTAACGATCTGGTACGCGATGCCCGCGAACCGGAAAAAGTGGCCCTGTTACAGAAAGTCTGGCGTCAGCGTTTAAGCTATCGCCTGGTACGTAGCGCAGAAGAGAGCAAAATTGCGCTTTCAAGCGTAGCGGAAACCCGCGCCTCACTGCCGTTTATCAGCGATGAACTGGCTACTCTGATTAGCCAGCAAGGGCTGGAAAGCGCCCTCAACCAGCCACTGGCGCGAATTCTGGAACAGGTGCAACTGGCGCTGGATAACGCCCAGGAAAAACCGGATGTCATCTATCTGACTGGTGGTAGCGCCCGATCGCCGCTGATTAAAAAAGCGCTGGCAGAACAGTTGCCGGGCATTCCGATTGCAGGCGGCGATGACTTTGGCTCCGTCACCGCCGGGCTGGCACGCTGGGCGGAAGTGGTGTTTCGTTAATTGAAAAATGGCTCAGCAGCGGCTTAAATCAGCCTTCGCCTGAGCCAGTTTTTCTGCCGCCTGACGTAGCGGCTCCCCCTACGGCCTGGGCCCCGCGTGGGCCAGACGTTACCGCCTGACGTAGCGGCTCCATCAACGGCATGGTCCGTGCTGGAGCATGAAGGCGGAATCGCTGCAACTCTGTCGCACCGACAGTCAACGCCGATTCCAGCCGATGTCGTTTGGCGGTCATTTTCGCCATTACCGCTTGTCTGTCTGCTGGCGTTACCGCTTCATTCGGCCTGAACACAAAACGGCGTTCGCAACTCGCTTTCCAGTCGATAACCGCCTGGGTCAGATGATCACCAAAACCTTTTACTTGCTTAACGCTCCGTCGGGTAACGTCTGCCGCCGTTTCAATACCAAAGGACCGTAACGCCGCTTTACGCGCAGGGCCAACGCCGGGAATAGAGGCAACATCAATAAAAAATCCCTCCAGAAACTTCTGCTTCTGCCGTTCCCTTGCGGTGTCCTGAAGTGCTGCCAGATCGCGCTTTTCTTCTTCCGGTAACCCAAGAATTTCGTCCTTCATTTTTTCGAGCATCATCCGTTTGGCGATAAAACCTTCCAGCCCGCCCAACTGTTGGATCTGGCTGACTAAATGGTCATAGTCCATTTTCGCACGATTAAACGCCTCACGGCGTTGCTGGATTTCTGCTTTGTACGCTTTGCTTGTCAGGCTGCCAATAATCCAGATAGCCGACAGCACAGGAACCAAAATAATATAACGTGGTTCTGTCTGAAGGCCGCAAAGCAACAGCGATAACGCTGACAGTGCGATCTCAATCAGAATGATGTATTCACGCCGTAACAGGCCTAAAGGAAGCGGCCTGCCAGTCGGTTGGAAATGATCGGGTAATGGCAGTTGCAATGCTGGCGGTGCTACTGACGCCATCACCATCGCCCAGACTTTCGCCAGCACAAAATCACCGCTGGTGGTAATGACCTCTTCGCCGAGATCAATAAAATAGATAACGCCTTGATTATCCAGCGCACACCACGGGCAGTCAGCCAAATGACCGGGATAAACATGCATTGCCGAAACGGTACATTTCTTTAACTGTTGGCGTAGTAAATCAAGTGCCGCTACCCACGCTTTTGCCGTCGGACGCCCGGTTGCCACGCCACTTTCCGTGAATGCCTGCTGAAACATGGCTTCAACATCGCCCGGTAACATCGACAGCGGAATAGATCGTGGCGGCGGTTTTAAACCACGTCGCTGATTATCTGACGCGTAGGCATAACGGAAATGGGCAATATCCGTCTCCAGTGCATTACCCGCATCAGAGACAAGCGGTACACCGGAATAAGGATGCCGCCCACCAAACAAGACGTGAAAAATCAGCAACGCAAGGCCAAAATTATCGTGATTCGCGGTGCGTTCAAAGCCGACAAATGATGGCAAGGTTTGTAGCTCTGGCGGCGTAAAATGCGACACGCCGACTTCGCATAAATGCAGCGTGCCATTGGCGTTAATCTGAAAGGAGTCGCTATCAATCAACACTACTTTGCTGTCGCGACCTACCATAAAGCTGTTCTGGTTTACGTCACCCACGACGTGCCCGTGCTCGTGAATCGTAGCAAAAGATGAAGCAATATTGCGCGCAACATAGAGTAGAAAATCCCACGCACTATGAGGGTAACGTTGACGACGATGTGCCGGGCTATAGATCATATGAATCGGTTCTTTACCAGAAACTTTTGGCATCATAAAACCGATTACTTTTCCGCCTCGTCCACCGTGAAGCGTTGCCTGCGGCCAGGCGACATAATTCAACAACTGCGCGTCAGCTGTCGCAGCCATAAAGGCAAGTTTGTCCTGTTTTAAGGCGGGTGGCGGCGTGTGATAAATCTTGGCGACGCTATCGGCAAACTCCTCGATATCATAAACCGCACCTTCACCGCCTTTGCCCAGTTCACGGCCTGGCGTAACGCACTCACCAGTAGCAGTATATAAAGTGGGTTTCATGGTAACCACATAGCCAGTGCCAACGTTTTATCATCATCCGTACGCTCGTTTACCGCCGGGCTGGACAAAAACTGCTTTAACAATTCAGGTAATAAATCGAGTTGTTCCTGCGTTGCTGACGCCAGTCCATTGAAAAACGGGGTAAAGAAAGGCACATGCGGAGAATTATCCAGCATATTTAACGCCAGTCTCTGAATACCATCCGTAAATGCTGCAACTCTATGCGCACGCTCAGTGCTGGTGAAAGTTTCCAGTCTGGAAACGGCATCTTCATCGGTAATGAAATGCGTCATGTTGGCATATTCACCCACCATCGGCGTGAGCGGCAATTGCAAACCGTGCCCCAAATCTACCACCACGCCACCATCGCCAATCTGCATAATCAATGTGCCGTTAGGCGATGAAATCAGCCCCAGAAATGTGCAGGCAAAATCGCGAACCGCTAATTCTTTGGCCTCTGCCTCGGCAAAAAATCGCTGACGAATAGTCAGTACAATATCCGTTGCGAGGACATCATTAAGCCCCAATTCCCCACCCTGCACTTTTTGCGATATATAAGCCATCGCTTCATTGACGGCAAGCATCGCACCTTCGCCTCCCTGCGAGACGCTGCCTGCGCCATCAGCGACAAATACCGACAATAATGGCTGCTGGTCTTCTAGCCAGGCAACCTGCATCTGGCAGGCATCCTGGCAAGACAAGTCAGCGCTGATGTGCGACGTTCCAACGGCTGATGCATAAACCAGACGCCAGCTCACACTGACGTCCAGCCTTTTGGCGCTTCCAGTACAACTTCCGTTCCCGGCGTGGAGCGGGAAACCGAACGCAGCGAACTGGATAACCAGCTAAATAGTTCGCGGAATTGTAATCCTTGAAGAGGCAAAGGCTGACGAACGCTGATTTGGGCCAGCGTCTTCATATCCGCCCCCTGAACACCGATGGAAAAGAAGGCAAACTTCTTATCTTCTTCCCCCTGAAACACCTTGTTGGCAGCAGCCTGCCACTCATCGGTTGGTGCGCCATCGGTAATCAGGAAAATCCACGGACGATAATAGGAAATACCATTGGCGCGATACTCACGTTTGCGCTCCTCAACCATATTCAGGGCTTTGGTAATGGCGGCGCCCATTGGTGTATCCCCATGGGCAAACAGGATGGGCGGGAAAAAATTAGCGGCGCTGGTAAAGGGTTGTTCCACATGCACTGGGCCGAACGTCACAATACCGAGTTCCACTCTTTTTAAGGCCAGCGGGTCGGCAAGCAGCTCATCGCGAAAGGTAACCAATCCGGCGTTAAGTTCATTAATGGGTCTACCGTTCATAGAACCAGAAACATCCAGCAGCAAAATGCAGGGGCAACGTGGTTCCGGGTTACTGGCAAAATCGCTGGTGGCAAACGTGATTTGTTCGCTCATAAGAAATCCTTTCTTAGAGAATTATTGAGGTCCGGTATCATACCGATTGCAATAATGAAATAAGAGCAAACGAAGAAACTTTCAGAATTAGGCCCGGCGGCGCAGAAAATTTTGCTATTCGCCTCGCAAGAACGGAGAGCCGTCGATTGACACTAAGGGCGGAGTGACATAATTTCAGGAGTGAGGGTTAGGGAGAGGTTTCCCCCTCCCCCTGGTGTTCTTAGTAAGCCTGGAAGCTAATCACTAAGAGTATCACCAGTATGATGACGTGCTTCATCATAACCCTTTCCTTATTAAAAGCCCTCTTCTCCGGGAGAGGGTTTCCCGTTTCAGCGTCCCGCTGAAATCGTCGGCTTACCTCCTTTCGCCCTGAATGCAGTCTATCGCTAACGCGTGAACAAAATAGTTTCCTCGGTGATTATTCCGTAACGACTCGCAAAGAATATTTGCTGGCAGGATCGCAGACTACAAAGCCTGCGGATTGACAATCTTATCGTGAAGGCATAATTTCAGGAGTGAGGGTAGAGCGGGGTTTCCCCCGCCCTGGTAGTCTTAGTATGCAGGGTAGCTAATCACTAAGAGCACCACGATGATGAGTAGCTTCATCATGACCCTTTCCTTATTTAAGGCCCCTTCCTCGGGAGGGGCTTTCCCGTTTCAGCGTCCCGCTGAAATCGTCGGCCTACCTCCTTTTGCCCTGAATGCAGTCTATCGCTAACGCGTAGATAAAATAGTTTCCTGTGTTATTACTGGATGCGTGCTCGCAAATGTGCCCGCCATTCAGACGATTCCCGATAGTGTTTCATAATTCCTCCATTTTTCTCCCTGATTGGCTGGCTACACTAGTATCATTCCGCGAAACGTTTCAGGAAGAGAAACTCTTAACGATGAAAGGCAGTTATAAATCCCGTTGGGTAATCGTAATCGTGGTGGTTATCGCCGCCATCGCCGCATTCTGGTTCTGGCAAGGCCGCAATGACTCCCGGAGTGCAGCCCCAGGGGCGACGAAACAAGCGCAGCAATCGCCAGCGGGTGGTCGCCGTGGTATGCGTTCCGGCCCATTAGCCCCGGTTCAGGCGGCGACCGCCGTAGAACAGGCTGTTCCGCGTTACCTCACCGGGCTTGGCACCATTACCGCCGCTAATACTGTTACGGTGCGCAGCCGCGTGGACGGTCAACTGATGGCGTTGCATTTCCTGGAAGGCCAGCAGGTCAAAGCAGGCGATTTACTGGCAGAAATTGACCCCAGCCAGTTCAAAGTTGCATTAGCACAAGCCCAGGGCCAACTGGCAAAAGATAAAGCCACGCTTGCCAACGCCCGCCGTGACCTGGCGCGTTATCAACAACTGGCAAAAACCAATCTTGTCTCCCGCCAGGAGCTGGATGCCCAACAGGCGCTGGTCAGTGAAACCGAAGGCACCATTAAGGCTGATGAAGCAAGCGTCGCCAGCGCACAGCTGCAACTCGACTGGAGCCGCATCACCGCACCAGTCGATGGTCGCGTTGGTCTCAAGCAGGTTGATGTTGGTAACCAAATCTCCAGTGGTGATACCACCGGGATTGTGGTGATCACCCAGACGCATCCTATCGATTTGCTCTTTACCCTGCCGGAAAGCGATATCGCTACCGTCGTGCAGGCGCAAAAAGCCGGGAAACCGCTGGTGGTAGAAGCCTGGGATCGCACCAACTCGAAGAAATTAAGCGAAGGCACGCTGTTAAGCCTCGATAACCAAATCGATGCCACTACCGGTACGATTAAAGTGAAAGCTCGCTTTAATAATCAGGATGATGCGCTGTTTCCCAATCAGTTTGTTAACGCGCGCATGTTAGTCGACACCGAACAAAACGCCGTGGTGATCCCCACCGCCGCCCTGCAAATGGGCAACGAAGGCCATTTTGTCTGGGTACTGAATAGCGAAAACAAAGTCAGCAAACATCTGGTGACACCGGGCATTCAGGACAGTCAGAAAGTGGTGATCCGCGCAGGTATTTCTGCGGGCGACCGCGTAGTGACGGACGGAATTGATCGCCTGACCGAAGGGGCGAAAGTGGAAGTGGTGGAAGCCCAGAGCGCCACCACTTCGGAAGAGAAAGCCACCAGCCGCGAATACGCGAAAAAAGGAGCACGCTCCTGATGCAGGTGTTACCCCCGAGCAGCACAGGCGGCCCGTCGCGCCTGTTTATTATGCGTCCTGTCGCCACCACGCTGCTGATGGTGGCGATCTTACTCGCCGGGATTATCGGTTATCGAGCCCTGCCCGTTTCGGCGCTGCCGGAAGTGGACTATCCGACCATTCAGGTGGTCACCCTCTACCCAGGTGCGAGCCCGGATGTCATGACCTCTGCCGTTACCGCGCCGCTTGAACGCCAGTTTGGGCAGATGTCTGGCCTGAAACAGATGTCGTCGCAAAGTTCCGGCGGTGCGTCAGTTATCACCTTACAGTTCCAGCTAACATTACCGCTCGATGTCGCCGAGCAGGAAGTGCAGGCCGCGATTAACGCTGCGACCAACTTGTTGCCGAGCGATCTGCCTAACCCGCCGGTTTACAGCAAAGTGAACCCGGCAGATCCGCCGATCATGACGCTCGCTGTCACCTCAACCGCCATGCCGATGACGCAAGTGGAAGATATGGTGGAAACCCGCGTCGCGCAGAAAATCTCGCAGATTTCCGGCGTCGGCCTGGTGACACTTTCCGGCGGTCAGCGTCCGGCTGTTCGCGTCAAACTTAACGCTCAGGCGATTGCCGCCCTCGGCCTGACCAGCGAAACCGTGCGCACCGCCATTACCGGCGCTAACGTTAACTCGGCAAAAGGTAGCCTCGACGGCCCTTCCCGCGCGGTCACCCTTTCCGCGAACGACCAGATGCAATCCGCCGAAGAGTATCGCCAGCTAATTATTGCCTACCAGAACGGCGCGCCGATTCGTCTGGGCGATGTCGCAACCGTAGAGCAAGGAGCAGAAAACAGCTGGCTCGGCGCGTGGGCGAACAAAGAACAGGCCATTGTGATGAATGTTCAGCGCCAGCCAGGTGCTAACATTATCTCCACCGCCGACAGCATCCGGCAGATGCTGCCACAGCTCACCGAGAGTCTGCCGAAATCGGTGAAGGTGACGGTACTTTCTGACCGTACCACCAATATTCGCGCATCCGTCGATGATACTCAGTTTGAATTGATGATGGCTATCGCGCTGGTAGTCATGATTATCTACCTGTTTTTGCGCAATATTCCGGCGACCATCATTCCCGGCGTCGCCGTGCCGCTGTCGTTAATCGGCACCTTCGCGGTCATGGTGTTTCTCGATTTTTCAATCAATAACCTGACGCTGATGGCGTTAACTATCGCCACCGGATTTGTGGTCGATGACGCCATCGTGGTGATCGAAAACATTTCCCGCTATATCGAAAAAGGCGAAAAACCGCTGGCGGCGGCGCTCAAAGGCGCGGGTGAAATCGGCTTTACCATTATCTCGCTGACCTTCTCACTGATTGCAGTGTTGATCCCACTGCTATTTATGGGCGATATCGTCGGGCGACTGTTCCGCGAATTTGCCATTACTCTGGCAGTCGCGATTTTGATCTCAGCCGTGGTGTCGCTGACCCTGACGCCGATGATGTGCGCACGGATGCTCAGCCAGGAGTCACTGCGTAAACAGAACCGCTTCTCCCGTGCCTCGGAGAAAATGTTCGACAGGATAATCGCCGCCTATGGTCGTGGACTGGCGAAAGTGCTGAATCATCCGTGGCTGACCTTAAGCGTGGCGCTCAGCACGCTGCTGCTTAGCGTGCTGCTGTGGGTGTTCATTCCGAAAGGTTTCTTCCCGGTGCAGGACAACGGCATTATTCAGGGCACTTTGCAGGCACCGCAATCCAGCTCCTTTGCCAATATGGCCCAGCGGCAACGCCAGGTCGCAGACGTGATTTTGCAGGATCCGGCAGTGCAAAGTTTGACCTCATTTGTTGGCGTTGATGGCACTAACCCGTCGCTGAACAGTGCACGTTTACAGATCAATCTCAAACCACTGGATGAACGAGATGACCGGGTGCAAAAAGTCATCGCCCGTCTGCAAACGGCGGTAGATAAAGTGCCGGGCGTCGATCTCTTCCTGCAACCAACGCAGGACCTGACTATTGATACTCAGGTCAGCCGCACCCAGTACCAGTTTACCTTGCAGGCCACGTCACTGGATGCGCTCAGTACCTGGGTGCCACAGTTGATGGAAAAACTCCAGCAGCTGCCACAGCTTTCTGATGTCTCCAGCGACTGGCAGGACAAAGGGCTGGTGGCGTATGTCAATGTTGATCGCGACAGCGCCAGCCGTCTGGGGATCAGCATGGCGGACGTCGATAACGCCCTTTACAACGCGTTTGGTCAGCGACTGATTTCCACTATTTATACTCAGGCCAACCAGTATCGCGTGGTGCTGGAGCACAACACCGAAAATACTCCTGGGCTTGCGGCGCTGGATACTATTCGCCTGACCAGCAGCGACGGCGGCGTGGTGCCGCTAAGCTCAATTGCCAAAATTGAGCAGCGTTTTGCGCCGCTTTCCATCAACCATCTGGATCAGTTCCCGGTAACGACCATCTCCTTTAACGTGCCGGATAACTATTCGCTGGGCGATGCGGTGCAAGCGATTATGGACACCGAAAAGACGCTGAATCTGCCGGTGGATATCACCACGCAGTTCCAGGGCAGCACCCTCGCCTTCCAGTCGGCGCTGGGCAGCACGGTCTGGCTGATTGTCGCGGCGGTGGTGGCGATGTATATCGTGCTCGGCATTCTGTACGAGAGCTTTATTCACCCGATCACCATTCTCTCGACGCTACCCACCGCAGGGGTCGGCGCGCTGCTGGCGTTAATGATTGCCGGTAGCGAACTGGATGTGATTGCCATTATCGGCATTATTTTGCTGATCGGTATCGTGAAGAAGAACGCCATCATGATGATCGACTTCGCGCTGGCTGCTGAGCGCGAGCAAGGCATGTCGCCGCGCGAAGCTATTTACCAGGCTTGTCTGTTGCGTTTTCGTCCGATCCTGATGACCACTCTGGCGGCTCTGTTTGGGGGGCTGCCGCTGATGTTGAGTACCGGGGTCGGCGCGGAACTGCGTCGTCCGTTAGGTATCGGCATGGTCGGCGGTCTGATTGTCAGCCAGGTGCTGACGCTGTTTACCACGCCGGTGATTTATCTGCTATTCGACCGCCTGGCATTGTGGACCAAAAGCCGCTTTGCCCGTCATGAAGAGGAGGCGTAAGTGAAGTTTTTTGCCCTCTTCATTTACCGCCCGGTGGCGACGATTTTACTGTCGGTCGCCATTACCCTGTGCGGCATACTGGGTTTCCGTATGCTGCCAGTCGCCCCGCTGCCGCAGGTCGATTTTCCGGTGATCATGGTCAGCGCCTCGCTGCCCGGTGCGTCACCAGAAACAATGGCGTCTTCCGTTGCCACGCCGCTGGAGCGCTCACTTGGGCGCATTGCCGGAGTCAGCGAAATGACCTCCAGCAGTTCGCTCGGCAGCACGCGCATTATTTTGCAGTTTGATTTTGACCGGGATATCAACGGCGCAGCGCGCGATGTGCAGGCGGCGATCAACGCCGCGCAAAGTCTGCTACCCAGCGGGATGCCCAGCCGTCCGACCTATCGCAAAGCGAACCCGTCGGATGCGCCAATTATGATCCTCACGCTGACATCCGATACTTATTCGCAGGGTGAACTGTACGATTTCGCCTCGACGCAGCTGGCTCCGACGATTTCGCAAATCGACGGTGTCGGTGATGTCGATGTTGGCGGCAGCTCGCTGCCCGCCGTACGCGTCGGGCTGAATCCGCAGGCGCTGTTTAATCAGGGCG
>OBVO01000815.1_pt1 | contig 16528 bp, 12 predicted proteins | sample 1495151 | NCBI WGS metagenome assembly OBVO01 (sample SAMEA2580019, study PRJEB22360) | human gut metagenome | reverse complement strand
CGCGTTCACCGAGCTGGTCAGCGTTGCCATGCATGCGGTCAGCCGGTTCGATGTCATCGCTCACGAGGGGCGCAGTGTCGTCGGCGTGTGGGGGGACGGCAACCTCGGATTCATCGTCAGCTTGATATTGCGCATGAAGGATCCGGGCATGCGCATCGTCGTGTTCGGGCGAAACGCGTACAAGCTCAACGATTTCACGTTCGTCGACGAGACTCGCCTGACCTACGAGGCGGGGGACGGGTTCGCCGTCGACCATGCGTTCGAGTGCTGCGGCGGGGACGGTTCAGCTTCGGCCATCGATCAGATTATCGACGTCATCAAGCCCGAGGGGGCGGTTTCCCTCCTCGGCGTCTCCGAGAACCCGGTTCCCGTCAACACGCGCATGGTGTTGGAGAAGGGTCTGCGCCTGTTCGGCAGCAGTAGAAGCGGGCGGCAGGACTTCCTCGACACCATTGCGCTGTACGAAGCGCACCCCGAGATCCTGAGCTACTTGGCAGCTCTTGTGGGCAACGTCGTCGAAGTGGGTTCCGTCGCCCAGATCACGCAAGCGTTCGAAGCCGATGCCCGCAAGAGCATGGGGAAGACCGTCATGAAGTGGAAGATGTAGGTTGCTGGGATGGGTCGGTTATGAGTGGCGGGGTTATGCAGGGGATGAAGCAGAAGGTCAAGGACTTCGTGTTGGATCAATGGTTTCCTCGCGTTTATGGAAGGGCTGCACAGGCTCCTCTTGAAAAGGGGAAGGTGCTGTTCGTTGAATCGAAGGAGACGTCTCTGCCGGACAGCTTTGAGATTCTGCATGCTCGCTTGAGCGCCGATCCTCGGTTCAGCGTCGAGTACGTTTCGCTTCACCAGAACAGCGATTCCTATCCCCGATACTGTCTCAACTGCGCCCGAATGCTGAAAAAGGCAGCAACAGCCCAAGTCGTCTTCCTCAATGACGCCTCTGACGTGATCAGCTGCGTGCCGTTGCGAGCGGATTCGAAGGTGGTTCAACTGTGGCATGCGTGCGGCGCGTTCAAGAAGTGGGGTATGAGCACTGCCGATTTGAGGTTCGGGGGAACGCGCGAAGAGAAGCGGAGGCATCCTTTTTACGAGAACCTCTCGCTTGTGACGGTGAGTAGCCCCGAGGTCATCTGGGCTTACGCTGAGGCGATGGATCTGGAGGATCGTCGCGAGATCATTCAACCCCTTGGCGTAAGTAGGACGGATTCGTTTTTCGATCAATCTTTCCTTTCGAATGCGCGCAAGGTTGTGGGCCGGAAGGTTCCCGAGACCGCAGGCAAAAAGATATTGCTGTACGCTCCGACGTTTCGCGGCAAAGTGAGCAGGGCCAGCGCTCCTGACGCTCTGGATATTCCGGCGCTCCAAGATGCCCTGGAAGGTGAATGGGTTTTGCTTGTGAAGCATCATCCTTTTGTTCGGGATTTGCCTGAGATTCCCGAAAGCAGCCGTAGGTTCGCGTTCGACGTCTCCGATGAGCTATCCATCGACGTTCTGCTGAGCGTAGCCGACGCGTGCATTTCCGATTACTCTTCGCTGGTTTTCGAGTACTCGCTCTTTGAGAAGCCTTTGATCTTTTTCGCGTTCGACAAGGATGAATACGACGATTGGCGCGGGTTCTACTACGACTACGAGGATATGACTCCTGGGCCTGTTTTCGTCGACAACGACGAGATGATAGAGTACCTCTGTTCCATCGATGAGCGCTTCGATCGAGAGCGCGTCGCCGCCTTCCGAGCGCGGTTCATGAGCGCTTGCGACGGTTCCGCGACGGATCGCATACTCGATGCGGTGTTCGGAGCGGAATCATGAAGGCTGCGTTCGCCTCTCTTGCGCGATGGTTTTTCAAGGTTTTGTACCGCATCTGCTGCTTTCTTCCTCGTCGCAACGAGGTTCTGTTCCTTTCGCGACAGGTGGACGAACCTGGCTACAACTTCCGATCGCTAGGATCCGAGTTCCAGCGAAGGGGCTGGATCGTCTTCTATCTGACCAAGCGTCTTTCAAAAAGAGCCGTCGCGTCGTTTCATGTTGTGCGCGAGATATACCATCTTGCTCGATGCAGGGTATGCGTTCTCGACAGATACGATCCTGTGGTGGGCTTGCTTGATTTCGACTGCGAGGCTGCGGATGGTGCGAACATCGAACTTGCAAGCTCCGCATTGCTTCATACGGAGTTTCCTCGACAGCCGGTTGTGCTGCAGCTGTGGCATGCTTTCGGGGCGTTCAAGAAATTCGGGTTCCAAAGCCTCGACACGCTCGAAGGGCATTCGACTCGTACTGCGCAGTCTTTCGGTATCCATCGGAACTATTCGTGGATCGTATGCGCGGGGGAGCAGAACAGGGCGGCGTATGCCGAGGCGTTCTCGTACCCGATCGAGAGAATCGTTGCGCTCGGCTTGCCGGAGTACGACGACTTGTTGGAGAAGCGAAAGGCGATAGAAAAAACGGCTGTGGAGGATGAGCGTTGCGTGCGTGTGCTGTTCGCGCCTACGTTGCGGAAAAGCAACGATTCTCCTCATCCCTTCAGGGAGCTGCGACGCGTTTGGGACGACTCGCTTCTTAGCGAGGATGTCGAGGTGGCTTGGTCGTTCCACCCTCTGGAGGAAGGAGCGGGAGCGTCCCTTAACGTATCGGAGGCTTTGCTGGAAGCGGATCTCGTCGTTACGGACTATTCGTCGATCGTGTACGAAGCGTACGTGCTTGGAAAGCGCGCGGCTTTCTACGTTCCGGACATAGACGACTACCGTCGATCGCCTGGTTTGAATGCCGATCCTGGCAAGCTTGCGCCGCGACTTGCGTTCTCCACGCAAGAGGAGCTTGCCACCTCGACCCAGGACGTTGCGCGGGGCCGGCGTCCGTATCCTCAGGAGGACTTCGAGCGCTTCGTCGGATCGACCCTCGACGACTGCTCGCCGCATATGGCGAGCAGGATCGTCGATTTCATCGAGGGACGTTTGCGTTCTTCTGAGTGAAGGAGTGACAGGCTAGGCCTATAAGCAGAGGTGCTGCGTACAGGAAAGGTAGTATGTATCTATCGGCAACTGTAGGAGTCATAATCAAGAAAACCCAAGAACCGAGAATCGGAACGAATGGGATGAGGTTTCTCTTGTCATTATACAAGGCCATGAGAATGCAAAGCATGGGTAGCCAGCCTCCATAGAATCCTTGGGAGAATATCCAATTTGCCACGGGCGTGTGATTCAGGATCTTTTTATAGGCTTTTTCGATTTTCGAAGATGCGATATTCAGAGCTTCAGGTTTGTGGATAGTGATGGCGTCGGAGGCTTCGCTGAACATTTCCAGAGCGCTTTTTCCGGGATTGCAAGTAGTATGCCAGCCCATCGTTTTGGCGGGAGAGAATCCTTGCACGCTTGTGCGGCAGGTGGCTTTCAGATAGGAGACGGGATGGCGGGTTCCCTGAATGGCCCAAACCTTGAAGTAGTCGACAATATCTGAGAACGAAGCATCTGCTTGGAAGCTGTTTTTAGCCGGATCACTGATCTGGGGTTTCCATCTTTCTTTTGCCGCATCGATGTTCATAACCTTTTTGATCGTCTCGAGTTCTTCGGCGGTAGCGTCATCGTGTTCAAGAAGGTAAGTGGTTGTCTGCTGGAAGAAGGTTCCGAGCATCTCCTGCTTTCCTCCGTTCGTCACACCACCAATCAGGGGGTAGACTACGGCAGGGAATGCGAACGAGAAGAGGAGGAGGGGAGCTATAAGAGCTGCGAGCGCGCGTTTCCAAAAACGTCTGTAGGCGACAAGAAGCACGAATCCCGAAAGGATGAAGATATACACGCCTGGCTTTTTGGTTAGGATACACAGTCCTGCGAGGATGATGTAGCAAACCATGAACCTCCTGGAGTCCAGGGTTGCACCTTTAGTTCTCACGATCTCGATGAAAGCTACGAAGTAGAGGATGAACACGGCCGAGAACAGCGAATCCTTGCACATGCACATAGCCCAGTTGGGTATCGGTGGAAATATTGCGACGAACACGAGGAGGCTGAGCCTAATGGGCTTCGGAACTCCGAGTTTGTCGAGGTAACAGCAGCTGAGCGAAAGGGCGGCTGCTGTAAACGCGCATTGCAGCAAGGCGTAGAGGAACATTCCCATGTTCTGGGATCCGACGACGTTGCCTAGCCATACGAAGGATCCGAATATGAGCGTGTCGAATACGGGATGATGATCGATGTACTCTGCGTCGAAGACGGTTCCCATAGTGCTGTAGTACGTAGGAGCGGGGGTGAAGAACTGGTAAAGCTGGTTGTAGGTGTCCCAGTCGATGTTGGCTGGATTTCCGCCCCTTATCCAAGGAAGCCACAGCACGAGTACGACAACGGTGCTTGCGACGATGCTCTTGGCTGAAAACGTGATCGAGACGGCGGGCAACGGGTTTTTTCGCCCTAGCGTATCGATGAGCTTCTTTCCATGCTTTCCAAATTGATATATTCCGAGGCACGCTGCAAAGAAAAGCGCGGCGATGAGCAGGTAAAAAACCAACTTGCGGTACGGCATGCTTGCAAGAAGAGGATACGTTTCGAGCCCTGCGTAGTGCATGCCGAGCGCTAGCGTTCCTGCGGCGAAGGCTGAACCTAGGATCGAGATAACAAGTAAGCGCCCGTTCGTCGTGCCGGCTCGTTTCATTTGTCGCCTCTCTGTTCCCATGTCCTCATGAGCTCGCTATAAAGGCGGTCGCACTGGTTGTCGTCGTAGTGATAAAAGAAGTTTTCCATACGTTGCCGAAACACTTCATCTGGTTTGCCGTCGTTCAAGATGATGCTTGAGACAGTGTCGATCAGTTCCTGTCCTGTACGCGAAAGCGGGCCGAAGCCATCTTCGAGGGGGAGATCGAGTTCCCGGTACCCGTTCAGTCCGGCTTTGAACTCCGTCTTGTCGGGCAAGAAATAGGCTACTGTTCTTTTGAGGTAGACGAAATCGAATACCCACGAGGAGTAGTCGGTGATGAAGACGCGATAGTCGCTTTCGTTGATGTCGTTCACGAGATGCACTCGGTCGGTGACGAACTGCTCGAATTCCGGATTGTACACTTTGAATATCGGGTGGAGCTTGATGTCAAGCTCGTAGTCGTGCTCCTCGAGGAGTTCGCCGAGCTGCGGGCTTGAGAGAAAGGCTTCCGTTTCCTTCCAAAACGAGGAAGCGAGGAGCGCTTGGAGTCGTCTTCCGAACTTGAGGTCGGAAGATTCGGTCACGAGGTATTTGCGCCACGAAGGAGCGAACAGGATCTTGCGTTTGCTCGGTTGGCTGGTTTCGATGCGGTCGTATCGCGGCATTCCGCTTTTCAGAAGCTGCTGAGGAAGGAAACCGTAGGTTTTCGTGAATACTTCGGTTTCGTACGGGGTGGAGACCACCTCGTAGTCTGTAAGCAGCCGATCCGCTGAATACTTCCAGGGCATATGCGCGTGCAGCACTCCGTGTTGCAAATAGATCAGGTCGTAGTGGATCATATCGGAGAGTGCGTCGAGGGCTTTTTGTTTGAACGGCCGCCAATTTGGATGCTCGATATAGCTTGCGATGATCCTTTCTGCTTGCAAGTGCATGAATTTATGCTTGGCCGAACTGAAGCGAACTATCGAACCCTTATGCCTCTCCTCGAACATGGAGTCGATCGTTTCCATGTTGTCGTCGGTAACGTAAAAGCGCAGGATCCCGTCCTTTTTTTCGAAGTCGTGCAAGAATTGGTAGTAGGCATTGTCTCCGCCGACTCCAGTTCGGTCGTAGTAAAGCCAAGTCGGCTGGCTCGACTTGCGGCGAACTTTCAAGGCTGCGCGCACTGCAAAGCCTTTGGGATTGTTTTTCGCAACGCCGATGGAGTTGCGAAGCCAGGATGCCTCTTTAACAAAGAGGGAAGGCTTGTGTCGTATTTCTAGTCTGTTCTTCCCTCTGTCGAGGGAGACGAGGTAATCGCCACGCGAAAAGGAGTCTATGCGATTTTCGGAATTGCAGGAAGCTCGTTTCGAGAACCTGACGATCGTGGGGAAGTCGCAGCCATCGATGCTGACGGAAAAAGAAATGCTCGAACAGCGTTCAAGCGGAATTTCGATGTCGAATCCCCAGAACGTCGCAGTTCTTGTATGGCTCATATGATAGCTCAGCGATGAAAGCCGCAGTGGCACCTCGGCGAGCTCTTCCTTATTGGCATGTATGTTGAGCGTGGGTTTCTGGCAATGGCTGAAGGCGACGGATTCTATTGCGCCTTTGAGTTTGAGTACGCCTTTTTCTATACGGGTGCGTAAAAACTCGATGATGACATTACGGCGACAGAGCAAGAGCCTGTCTCCGTCGTTCAGAGTGATTCCTCGTTCTTCCGTAGTGCAGGTAATGTGCGAGCTGGGCTTCATGGAAACGAAGAAATGGTTGAGGAACTCGCTTGACCGCGGTGCCGTGAAGATGACATCGTCGTCGACGCGCTCCATAAGAGCAGCGATGCGTTCCAATGCATGCTTGTATTCTTCAGGACGATAGTGATAGGGGAATACCAGATCCTGCTCGATCTTCCAGTTGATCTCGTTGAGAAACGATGCCTGCAAATACAGAGGAGCCTTGCCGGGGTGGGCTGCAAAAAGCTCCTCCCAGAATCCGATGTTGTCCTCGAACTGGAAGTAGGGGTGCATCTTCGTGCCTATGGTGCTGTCGGGCGACTGTTGGTAACGGTAGGCCCCGGCTTTGCAGAATCCGACTCTTTGCTTGCGAAGAAGAATGGTTAAGAAAAACAACTCGTCTTCATGCACGATCAGATCTTCGCGGAACCTCGGAAGCTCGTCGTTGTTCTTGACCACCGCATTGACGTTGGTGATGAGCGCAAACGCGTTCTGAAGCTTTGCTAGGTCGAAGACCCCCGTATGGTCGAGAACTTGCTCTCGCACGTGCGGCCATTCGCGTTTTGCGTCGTAGAGCCGCATAGGGTAGGACACGACATCGATCTCGTCGTAATGAGCGTCGAAGAACTCGGTCACTGCTTTCAGGGTTTCGGGAAGCAGCGTATCGTCGCTATCCAAGAAGGCGATGTACTTGCCCCGGGCGGCTTCGATTCCCGCATTGCGGGCACTGCCGACTCCGCCGTTTTCCTTGTCGATGACGACGATGTTGCTCGCTTTGCCGGCAAGCTCGTGGCAGATGGCCGAGGTGCTATCGGTCGAGCCATCGTTGACGAGGATGATCTCCAGGGCATTCTCGTCTATCGTTTGTTTCTGGAGGCTCTCAACGGCCTTGGCGACGCCCCGCTCGCTATTGTAGGCGGGAATGATGACACTTACGGTGACGCTAGAGTGGTTGCTGCTCGACAAGGAATCTACCTCCCGTCCGCGCGAAAAGCACCGTTTTGCTTTTGCAGCTCCTCCAGGCATACAGTCAGCTTGTCGGCGAGATCCTTATTCTGCTCCTCGAGTGAATTGAGTTGCCTTTTCACCGACTGCAGCTCTTTGTTGAGGTCGCGTTTGCTTTTTTCGAAAACGCTTGCGCGAAGGGGAATGATTTTCCGCAGTGCGGTTTTGAACGGGGACGCAGGCTGAGCTTCTTTCTGTTGTTGCAGGGCGGCAAGGTATTCTTCGTACGTTGATGATTGGATTCTTGCGAAATCGTCGTATCGGGATTGCGGGTATACGTAAAAATAGTCGCGCTGCTTTCCGGCAATGCCGAACTCTTCGAACGATTCGTTTTTGAGAAGGTTGAACACACGCTTGTGGGCTTCTGGGCTACCCTCAAGCGTGTGAAGGTTGTAGATGCAGAAATCAAGAGCCGTGTTTACGAACGGGTGATAGAGCCTTTCAAAGATCCCTCGCTCTTTGAGCTGCTGCTTCAGTCCGGAAAGAGCTTGCAAGAAGGCTTCGGGATCTTTGTGTTGAGTGGCTTGTAGCGAGGCCGATAAACGATAGGATGTTTGTCCAGGACGGCTATCCGCTCGGCAACGGACAGAGCCGTATGGACGAAGCGGAAGTCGTTGGCGCTTCGCGTGTTTTGAAACAGGAGACCGTTTCGTTCGATGAACGATTTTCTGAACAGTTTTGTCCAGGGTGCGGGCGTGGTGAAGCAAAACAGATAACGGGGGTTCGTCGTCCGGTTGAATACGCCGGACGAAGGACAGAGGTCGATCATGCAGGTGTGTCGAAGGGTCGTGACGATCCCTGTTTGGTTGTTGAGAGACTTTGCCCCGAAAGCGCAGATATCAGCGTTCGTTTCCTCTATGCGTGCAAGAGCGTCGTGGAGCAGGTTCTCTTCGAAGTAGTCGTCGCTGTCGAGAAAGATGAGGTATTCGCCTCGTGCATGTCCCATCCCTGTATTGCGGGCCACGCCGGCGAAGCGGTGTTCTTGTTGAAGAACAATCACGTTGCCGTTCGTCTTGGCATATTGTTCGGCCAGTTCGTACGAACCGTCGGTCGATCCATCGTCGACGACGATGATCTCGAAGTCTTTGAACGATTGCGCCAAAATCGAGTCCATGCATTGAGGGAAGTATTCAATGCAGTTGTAGAGTGGCACGATAACCGATATTTTAGGGTTGGAAACCATAGTGCATATTATGCCTTAAAGCATGGTTGGAGGGAAGGAAGGCCTTGAGCGTCGATTCGGACAGCCTTCCGCTCCGTAGCTAAAAAAGTCCGCAATGTCTGGTCGGCTGACATTGCGGACTTGGCTTGAGGATGGGTTCAGAGATGGGCGTTCGCTGGCATTCTCACCCCCGTGTCTTTTTTTGTATGTCTCGTATAGCTTTTCGTGCTTTGCGTGGAAGATATGTAACGACGCGTCCTAGTCTGAATGAATTTGACTCTTTGATTTTTGCTGCTTTCCGTTCTGCATCTTGCTTCGCTTTCTTCAGTTGTTCAATTTGTGCCGCTTGCATTTCGATCCTGTCCTGCGTGACGTTCTCGCGGGTGAGGATTTCTGCCGCTTTTCCAATGCTCCTTCTTTTCGACCAAAGGAGTATTGGGGTAGCTTGCCTGTTGAGGTGTACTGGAGGGCTTGCTCTTCGCTGAGCCTGGGAGAGTAGCATGTTGTTTGATAGGCTTTCCCATCTGGAGCAAAGGGGATCCCTCCTAAAAGATCAAGGATATTGCATCTATGTCTTTGCTTGTTAGGTAGTCACAGTACTCTAGCAGTAGGATGAAGTCTTATGATGCGAGGGTTGCCGATGCCGCTTGACCGAGACGAGCCTCTATGTACGATCTAACTTCTCGAACGTAATCTTCGTAGCTGTAGGTCTTGAGTGCTTCTCCTTCGCTTTGCTCGAAATTCGGTATCATGTTTCCGTATGATCGTGAGGGTAGTCCAGTGTCTGCTCGCGTTGATCTGCGAAATGGTAAAAATAGAAGCCCCCTGTGCGGCTGCGTCTGTTTTTCGCCAATGATCTCCATGAGGCAATCTTGCGTTTTCTCGGTTCCGGCAAACTCCACGCAAGCGTAACGAGAATCATAATCGATGGTTTGGGTGAGATGCTCCGACACGAGCTTCAATTTGTCTGATTTGTGGTTTTCGACGGGGTTACGCCAGGCCTCCTTCGACCCGTAAAGATAAAATGCGTTCTAATTCGCAGATCGCTGTTATTTACGATGGTCTCAGCGATGTCTTTGGGAACATATCTGTTACGAGCGATGAAGTACAAATCTCTGACGCTTTTACGCTTGGCGTTTTCTAGCACCTAGCATACATAGGGGTATAGGATTGGTCCGCCAAACGACAGCCCCGGCTTGCTCATGCCCGACAGTTTTTAGGCAAATCTTTCGTGGCGAGATGCTCCTATCTTCAACTGAATTTCAGGGGAAGCTCCAAATTCTCTTAGAGCCCTGGCTTCATAGGGCTCGATGGAGGGGCAGATGTGGGCATCGATTCCTAATCGCATTGCTTGAATGCAATCTATATCCCAGTTGTCTCCACAATGGAACCACCCGTAAGGGATCTGCTCGATCTCCTGAACGATTCGTGCAGCTCGCCGCTGTTCTTCTTTTTCTGGCAGTTCGACGATGAGTAGATAGGAGCATTGTCGAACAGGGGATCCGCGGCAACGAGGAAGCTCCGAATGTTCTTTTCTTAGAAGTGCGTATCGGTTATGAGTCCATTTTTCTGACCAAATCGATGTTAGTTTAAAGCGGAAGCAAGTTTCGGGCTTCTTCTTCAACCTCGAGTCTCATTAGACTGTTTGCTTGACCAGTGGTAAGACCGTGGTCGGATGCGATTAGATCGTATACTTCAGAAAGAGTGACGTCTTGCTTCTCTCCTTTGCACACCTCGCGGCACATCAAACGTTCGGTGCTCATCCTTATCTCGGTGAAGTTTTTTCGAATCGCGATGTCGAACGTGTTTTTGTTTTCGACGACGATGTTATGCCTGGAGCTGTCATCGTTCGTTTTCAAAACGAACGATGACAGCGAGGAGTTAAAATCTATTTAATCGAACGAATCCCAAGCTCCCAGCAAGGGTATTATATATTCGTCTCCAATGTTGCTTGCAACCCAATCGCGAACAAGTAGTTTGTCGGCAAGTTGCGTTTTTATAGGCGTCGAATCATAGAGCTTAAGCCATTAGGTCTTTTGGCTGTACGTCACGGGATTCTCCAAAACCAACGTGTCTCCAGAGTTCTCATCGTGCCATTCTTTCAGAAGGCTTGGCAAAGTTGAGACATCGGTAATCGCTGATTCGTTCTGCGATGATTCGAGGTTTGAAGATGCGGCACTTGTGCTTTGCAGGGGTGCGTTGCCGATCCTGTGCGTCCCAGTGTTCTTTACGGCGCGTCTGAATGCTCTTGGAATGGAGGTCACGGCTCTTCCGATTTTGTAGCTGTTACACGAGGCGAGATCGTCGATCCTTTTATTGGCTTTTGCAAGATCCCTTTCGAGTTCGAGTCGTCGTATCTTACTCGACATGCGTCCAGCTCCTCTCGTTTAAACCAGAGCGCATAATAGTACTCATTGGGATCTCTGTGTATCCATGACAGTTCACTCCATTGGCTAGGAGTGAAAAACATCTGCGAAAGTTCGTTGGCTTCTGCAAGTAAGACGAAGTCGTCGTGGAATCTTTCGATGAATTCTTTTCGCAGCTCGGGTACTATTAGGCGCAATAGTCAATTGATAGTTCGCGCATCTCATAACGGCGCACATTTCGAATATACTGGGTGTGGAGCCCCCTTCTTTTTCAGCATGTTTCTGATGTGGTCGTATTCGAGACGGATAGTGTACACTTGGCCTTGGTTTTTGACAGGGGAATTGGGATTGTCCAGCCTGATGAAGTGCAGGGCGGCGTCGACAAAGTAAGTTGTGCTTGCATAAGCGAAAAGCTGGAGCCGGAATCCGTTTTCTTGATAGGCGGCACCGGGTGGTTCGTTGAACCGAATGTCGTATTCCGACAGAAATGCTTTTCTGTAGATTCCGGGCTGGTTAACCTATCTGCTCGTAGTAGGCTGATGTCGCTTAAAAGGTAGGGCGAAGTGTTGTAGCGGGCCTTCTTTTTCGATAGTGCGACGAATTCGAACTTTCTAGAACGCTCAGTGCTCCAAAATTGTTTGAAGTCCGCTGTCTCGTAGAGGGTCTCGTACGTTTCAGACAAGATGCAATCGTCCGATTTGACGATCCCGACATACTCGCCTTTCGCCGCGCTTAGCCTGTTGTTCGTGGCAGCACTATAGCCAGCGTTGCTATTATAGATAACGACGATTCCGTCATCCTAAAAGACGGAATCTTTAAGAGCGTTGCGAGACTTAATGCAAAGCCCTTGCAGACGAGAGCTTAATTGATTGACCGCTTAGGCCAGGTAACGTCCCGCGCGTGGGGGCGTTTTGTCAAAAATGCAACATCATATGGTGCATCTTTACCCATACTCCCACAAATTACGATATGATGACAAACGGACAGCAGCCGCGTGAGGAACGGATCGAAGCGAGGCGCTCTTTTTGTTGGAATGAAAAGGAAATGAGAGTGGGATTCGTGGAGCCAAATGTATCGGTAATTATTCCTGTCTACAATGATGAAAATTACCTGCGGGAATGCTTGGACAGCGTCGTGAATCAAACGCTGAAAGACATCAAGATTGTTTGCGTGAATGACGGTTCCACCGACGGCTCTCCGGCTATCCTAGAAGAGTATGCCTTCCGGGATGACGGAATCGTCGTTATCAATAAAACGATGGATGAGAGGACGTCGACTATCTCAGAAAGCGTGCTGAAACAGCGGAAACAGAAAAACGGGCAATATAATATGGAATGGGTTGTTTACCAGTCAAAAATCCAAAGGATTATCCTGCCGAGTGCTTTTCGAGCGGTTCTTTCTGTTTGATGAATAGCCTTTTCGATAAGAAGAGTGCTGTTCCGGTAGGGGTTTCTCGGGTAGTTGTTCATGTGCCAATCTCGCAAACAAAGGGTTCCTTTATGAATTGCCTAGTTTCGGTTATCGTTCCTGTCTGCAACGTTGAGACATATTTAGAGCAGGCTCTGAATACTCTCAAAAGCCAAACCCTATGCGATATTGAGGTTATTTGCGTTGATGATGGATCTACGGATAGTTCGAGATCGATCATCGAGGGTTATTGTGAGCGGGATGCGAGGTTCCGCTTGATGGCGCAAAACAATAGGGGAGCCGCTCTTGCTAGAAATAGGGGATTGGGTGAGGCATCGGGAAAGTACGTTATCTTTCTTGATTCTGATGATTTTTTTGAACCCACCTTGTTGCAGCGAATGTACGAGCGTATCGAAGAGTATGGGGCGGATATCTGTTTGTGCGGAGCGTATAATTTCAATTGTCTTAGAGGTGTCGAAGAGAAAAGCAATGCAGTGTTAAAGACGGGGTATCTTCAGGGAGTGGACGTGTTCTCTTCTGCCAACATGCCTGCGACGCTTTTTTCCACAACCAGTCCAGCACCTTGGAGCAAGTTATACAGGCGAGATTTCCTCATTGCCCATAATCATTATTTTCAGGATCTCGGTAATTCAAACGACGTTTTTTTCTACGTTTCTACATTTGCTTCTGCGGCAAAAATAGTGTATGTGCCGGAGTGTTTGATTCATTATCGTCTTGCCAGACCGGGAAGCTTGCAAAATAGTGACAGGATAAAAAACCCTGAAGATTTTTGTGTAGCGTTGCGGGCTTCCTTCCGCTATCTGGAGGACGAGGGCTACTTGCCTGCCCTCCAAGAAGCTTTCACTGATCTGGCGGCCGATATCGTGACCTTTAATCTCTCGTCTGCGCTTTGCGTTTCTCAATGGTTTGAAGTGTACAAATGCAGTCAAACCTTCGCAAATGATATAAATAGTCATTTTGCGCTAATGGAAAACGGGCGCTTCGCTTCATCATGGCTCTTGCTGTGCAAAAAAATCGAAAATGTTCCTCCATCAGAGTACCTATGGCGCGAATGGGCTGTCGAACGCGACCGGGCGAGAGAAAATGACCGCAACCTTATCATAGAGCGTGAGAAAGTTGCTAAGGAAAAAGAAAGAACACAAGAAATTTGTTCATCCAATTCTTATCGGATAGGGCGCGCAGTGACGATGCCGCTCAGGAAAATGAAAAAGTTTATAAAGCGATAGTAGTCAGAATATATCGTCGAAGCAGTTTTAGGAGAGCTCTCGTGGTTGCCAAAGTGTCGATAATCGTTCCCGTATGCAATTCTGAAAAGTATCTTAAGGAATGTCTTGACAGCATATTGTCACAATCCATTCGCGGTATAGAAGTCGTGTGCGTAAACGATGGATCTACGGATAATTCAGCAAACATATTGGATCGATATGCATGCGAAGATTCTCGCATGGTTGTAATTAGTCAGAAAAACTCTGGATACGGAAAGGCGATGAATGTCGGTATCTCTGCCGCTCGGGGGGAATGGATAGGCTTTGTCGAATCCGATGATTATATTTTGCCAAGTATGTATTCCGATTTGGTTTCTATTGCAGAAAGGAACCGATTGGATTTCGTCAAATCCAGTCTCTGTCGGTTTTTTGGCGAAGGAGAGAAAAGAACTTTTCAGCGCGAACCCATCACGAAGAATCAGGATTTACTAGCGACCGTGGTGAACCCCTCCAAGGATCCCAGATTGCTTGATGCACTCATGAATAACGTCACGGGGGTATATCGCAAGGAATTTCTCGATAATAACCAAATCAGATTCAACGAAACCCCCGGAGCGTCGTTTCAAGATAATGGATTTTGGTTCCAGACCTTCATGAAAGCCGAGAAAGCGATGCTTGTCGATGAAGCTTACTACATGGTAAGACGAGACAATCCTAATAGCTCAGTTAAAAGCGCGGAAAAAGTCTACTGTATGAGGGAGGAGTACCAGTTCATATTCTCCCTTCTAGAATCCGATGAAGAATTATTCAATAGATTCATTTACCAATGGTGTAAAAAATTATTTTCGAACTGTGTAGCTACGTTGAACAGGATTGACCGCTCTTTTCGGCGTGACTTTCTCTGTACAATGTCCCAAGATTATCGCCTATTTAAAGAAAAGGGCTGGATCGATTTCGCTCTCTATAATCAAAGGGAGCGAAGAATGCTTACCTTGATCATGGATGACCCTGAAAGATACTGTGTTCAATATGTCGAGGATAAGGTTTCTGATATGCAGAAGATCGTCCGAGAAAATGAATGTCGAATTGAGCAGAAAACAAAGAAGCTGAATTCCCTTAAGCACTCCCAATCGTTGAAAATCGGGCACCTAATATTGCACGTTCCCCAAAAGCTACACTTAGTTGTCAAAGACCAGGCTTAAATCGACGTAAAAGTGAGGAGAAATAGGCGTGCGACCAGATGTTTCGGTGGTTATCCCGGTATACAATTCGAAAGCCTTTTTGGATTGTCTGATAAATTCGGTATTGGGCCAAACGTTAACAAACATAGAGATCATTTGCGTGGATGACGGCTCAACGGACGGAAGCGGTGATATTTTGCGTTACTTTGCCGATTCTGACCACCGTATACAAATCATTGAAAAAGAGAATGGTGGAGAAGGATCCGCAAGAAACGCAGGATTGCGGCATGCTGCAGGGGAGTACGTCTGTTTTTTTGATTCCGATGATTTCGTCGATAGAAACATGCTAGAAGAGATGGTTTCTTGCGCACGGGCGAATACTTCTGACCTTGTGATCTGCGCGATAGATGCCTATTATGAAGAAAGCGATACATACAAACCGAACGAATGGGCGGTTTCAAGGGAGGCGGTTCCTGTGGGAGTTGCTTTCGACCCGCTTAAAATCGAGGATCTGTTCAGACATATCGTTGGATATGCTGCCAATAAGCTTTACCGGACATCCTTCGTCCTCGATAACGATCTTTTGTTTCAGGAGATTCGAACGCATGGCGATCTCTCGTTTTCTTATGCTGGCCTCGCTGCTGCCAAACGTGTGGTTTATATTGACACCCCTTTCTATCATCACAGAATAAGGAAAGGGAGCTTGTCCGACACAACTCAAGAGTCTCATTGGCATTGTCTGTTTGAGGCTCTTGATAATTTACGCAGTGAACTTTACAGGCTTGATATTTGGTCAGAATGTGAACGTGATTTTGCTAATTATGTATTGCAGATGGCGAAATGGAAGTTTAGTCGCGTTGGCGGTCAGGTTCGGGTTGATCTAGACGAAGGACTTCGAAGCGAATGGTTTCCGCATCTAGGTGTATTAACCTACCCAAAAGATTTTTTTTACAACAAAGACTGTCTTGCTTTTTTGGAAGACACTATGAGCTTGCCTTATATGGATCGTCAGGAGAAAGAGCTAGAGCGATTGCGTTTGCTGATCGCTGATCAGGATGTGATCCTTGCGAACTTGGATTACGAATGCGACCAGATCACCATGTCCGCATCTTACAAAATCGGACATGCTTTATTGAGGCCTTTCTGGTTGCTTAAAAGGGCTTTTTCGGTCCATAGGGGACGGTAAGGCTTATTGCTCTGCCAGTATGCGCCCACCCGGTTTTCGCTGAAATAAGGAGAGTGCCAATATGGCTCGCTATGATATTCTCGTTGTTGGGAGCGGTTTGTTTGGATCCATTGTCGCGCATGAGGCGATGCGGCGCGGCAGATCGGTTCTCGTGCTAGAGAGGCGTGGCCACATTGGTGGAAACTGCTATACCGAGAAAGTTGACGGTATCAATGTCCACGCGTACGGTGCGCACATCTTTCGAACGAGCGACGAAGCCATTTGGAAATACATGGAACAGTTCTGCGAATTTAATAACTTCGTGAACTCCCCGATCGCCAACTTTAATGGCGAGTTGTACAATATGCCCTTCAACATGAACACATTTTACGGTTTGTGGAAGACCGCGACACCGGACGAGGCTCGTGCAAAAATCGAGGAACAGCGGGTGCCGTGCGACAAACCCGCGAATCTTGAGGAGCACATCCTATCCCTTGCCGGGTGTGACATTTACGAAAAGCTGGTAAAGGGTTACACCGAAAAGCAATGGGGCAAGCCCTGCTCGAAGCTGCCGCCGTCTATCATGCGGCGCATACCATTGCGCTTTGTCTACGATAACAATTACTTTAACGATCCGTTTCAGGGCATTCCTAAAGGTGGTTACACTCGTATTATTGA
>OBVO01000796.1_pt1 | contig 16699 bp, 13 predicted proteins | sample 1495151 | NCBI WGS metagenome assembly OBVO01 (sample SAMEA2580019, study PRJEB22360) | human gut metagenome | reverse complement strand
GCTGCCGCTGGGAGCCTCCCTCGTCGATGCGGGCCGTCTCCCGCACCTTGCGCAGCGTATCGTCCGTCAGCATTCGAAGAGGCCCTTTCCCTTCGGTTTAGGCTCCGCTGCCCGGGCCTTGCGGACGCATGCCGGCTGGGTGTCGTCCCAGAAGGAGGTCACGCCCTCGTTGTGCATGAAGCGCACGTGTCCCAGCTCGCCTTGGCGGTTCTTGGCCAGCAGGATCGTGCCCCTCCCCCGGGTAGGCAGGTGCGTATCCGGGTCCTCGTGTCTGTTCACCACGGAGTGGCGGGTGGGGCAGGCCCACCCATGTTCCCTCGATGAAGGCCACCGTATCGGCGTCCTGCTCGATAGAGCCGGAGTCCCGGAGGTCGGATAGCTGGTGCCTGAAGGAGTAGGTCCCCCTCGTCTCGCAATTGCGGTTCAGCTGGCAGAGCAGCACGATCGGTATCTCCTCGTCCATCGCCGTAATCTTGGCCTTGCGGGTGATGTTTGAGATGGCCTCGTTCGGGGTCTGCCCCTTGTCGTCCCGGTTTACCAGCTGCAAGTAATCGATAATGGCGAGGGAACACTTCCCTTGCCGCCTCCTGAGGGAGATGTCGCAGCGTATCTCGTCTATTTGGATGTCCGAGCGTTGGTTGATACATATCGGCAATTCTTTCAGCTGCCGGCTCGCCTCCTCCAAGGCTCTCATCTCCTCCTCGGTGGCGGTTCCCTTGGTGATCTTCGAAGGCTCCACGTCGGCTATCTGTCCCAGCATCCTGAAGATCAGCTGTTCCCTCGACATCTCCAGGCTGTAGACGCAAACCGGTACCCCTTGCTTGGCGGCGTTCACCGCCATGAAAAGGGCGAAGGCCGTCTTTCCCATGCCCGGGCGGGCGGCGAACACGTGGAGCGAGCCTGTCCGCAACCCTCCCATAAGCCTGTCCAGTCCCCCCAGCCCGGTATGTATGCCCGCTTGCGTATCTCCCGTACCCGTGCCATGGCCTCGGCGGTGGCGGTAGGCATGTCCGGTATCTCGTGGGTGAGGGAGAGCTGCTCGCCCAGCTCGTCGGCCACCGTTCCCAGCTCCGATATCAGCTTTTGCGTATCCCGGTCGTCGGCCGACGCCTTATGTGCCAGCTCGTGGCACCTCAGGATGAGCCGCCTTGCCACAAAAGCCTCCCTTATGTACTGGCAATGCTGCCGTACGAACTCTCCGCCTATCTCCATGTAGCCGTCTTGCCGGGCCAGCTCGAAGAGGTCGGGCAACTGCCCGGCCCTCTCTGGCGAGAGCCTCCGTATCTCTTTCTCCACCGAGAGTATATCCGTTCCTTCCCCCTTCTCGTGAAGGTTGAGGTAGGCCTCTATCGCCAAGGCGATATCCGGGTGGGTGAACATCTCGGGCCTTATCCTGAAGGCGATCTCGGGAAGGCTCTTGCGTGAGGCCAGCAGCCCGAAAAGCAGGGCTTTCTCCGCTTTCCGCTCTTGTGGCAGCGTGAGGCTGGCGGGGAGGGAGGTAGGGGTTAGCGTTTTCTTATTTGCCATAAGATGTTTTGTTTAGTATGAACGACTGATAATTGATAATTTCCACCGCCATACCGTGATCTAGTTTTTTCTTGGTTATCACGCTGCTTTGTTCTAGGTCTTCCAATCCTTTCCGTATGGCATAGACCGTGCAGCCAAGATAAGCGGCCAGCTCGGGTATTTTCACGATACATTGCCCTTTTTGGATGGTGTACGTGTCATTTTTCCATGGACATTGGTAAGGGCTATAGGCGACTTTGCTGTACAAGTACAGCATGATCCCTATTTGCGCCGGGATCCGCTTTCCCTTGCAACAATTTCTTATGAGCATATCCAAGAAAACTCTGGGATAGCGGATGTAGCCGTTCTTCCGTAGCTCATCCGTGTTGAATAGTTTATACATAATGTTTTGAATTATACCCCTTTAGGGCGTGTTAATAAATATCGTACTCTGAATCGCATTCTAGATCAAACTCTGAACTTCTTAATCCTTAGCGGATAAGCTTGGAATCGTTGCTTTTTTTCGCCACGATTTCGCACCGCTATATATAAATATACAAGGGAGTTATTAAAAGATTTAAATAGGAAACGTGTCGTTTCCGTCTTTTTTGAAGAACCATTTCATTTAGATCGTTTTTTCACAATGGCCGTAAATCATGAATGAATAAATATTCCACTCTTTTTTTATGAAGATCGTGAGGATTTATAATTGTTGTTTAAATCTCTGCAAAGATCGGAATAAAATTGCGATAAAACAAAATATATACGAAGATATTAAATGTTTACAAACATGTGTTATAGTACGCTTTATTTAGATAGTAATAGCTAAATTTATGGAGGATTATTATGTGATGTTAATTGGAAAATAGATATTTTTTTAGGGATTGAATATTTTAATAAACTATGAGTGATTGTGCAGCCTTGAGGCTGATTCTAGATACTAAAATATATTTGTAGATAATGGCCTATAACTCGTGAATTCTAGTCATGTGAATATTATTTATGTATAGTAAGTGCTCCCTACAAATATCATAGGAAAAAGAAGGCGTCTTACCTTTTTGCGAAGGAATAACCATGTTTTTTTCTTATGAGATTTTTATAGAGTTAATTATTTTGTTCATTTGAGTTTCCCATGAGAGAGATCGAATTGATTCCCTGATCTCAAGGGGAGAAAGAGATTGCTTTTCATAAAAATGTATTAATGAGTTTATATCGATGGCGGTTTCATCTGCGGGCACTTTAAGTATATACGGTTTATTCTCAAAGTCGCTATCTGTCTCAGAGTAAATAAAAGAAAGGCCCCGGGCGGCATATTCCCTGTTCTTTAATGTTTTAATATGGGTGATACCGCTACGATGCCGTGCAAGACTACCGATGGCCATGTCTGCTTTCTCAAAAAGCCGGTCAAGCTCTTCGCCGTGCTTAGCGCCGTGAAGGGTTACGTAGTTCTCTAATTTATGCTGTTTGATGATTGGAAGGATATCATCTTTTTCTCGTTGCCCGAAGAAATCTCCTACAATATGGAAAAAGACTTTGTAATTGGGATGTGAATCATAATAATCAGCCAGACCTTTAACCAGACGGTCAAATCCATGCCAGTAATGAATCTCCGCTACTCCTATTAGGTGAAGTTCCTTGTTTGTATCGTTGACCTGTTGTTTCAATTTAATTTGCGAGAAGTCAATGCCATTGGATATTTGTATGGTAGGAACACCGAATATGGTTTTATAGTCGGAAAAAGTCACGATACCGCATAATTGTTTGGCCAAGACACGACGGAAACATTGATCTATAAATAGTAATTTTCGGCGAGAGAAACCTGCGTATTCTTGGTCATAAGGATAAGTTGGTATTTCCATTACAACCTTTATCCCCGCTTTACGCATTTGATGAACCATATGAATCGTGAATGGATTAGCGTTATGATCAGATCGCATATAAATAAAACTAATATTTTCTTTCTTCGCATATTCAACGATTGAAGAATATTCTATCCTTTTCAGTATTTTACCCTTGAACCCTGCTCCATAATCTTGTAGTACCTCGGAGTCTATCATTCTCAATTTCCTGCCGTTAGACTCATTTAGGTAACAGAGTCTCGTATCAATGCCACATGCTCTTAAGGCATTGACTTGGTAGTAGATCTTCTTGCTGATCCCATTAGCAGGATTAAGACCGTGAAATATCAGGAATAAAGCTTTCATTTCTGTATCTTGGATTTAAGTAGGTTAATAATATCATAAGTTCCACTTAATTGTATATATATGGAAGAAAAAGATATAGCTAACAGAATCTTAACGGATAAGCTTCCTAGCTCAGTCATCTTGTATGATATCTCATATATAGGCCATAGTAAGAGTATCAAAATACTTGTTAATACAATAGGTGATAAAAATTGTCGGATAAAGATTTTCACATTACGCTTTAATGTCACTTTATACATCCATATATAGCATTGGATGAAATTGATCGTAAATGTGATAGTAATGCACCATGCGATCGCTTCGAGCGTTTTAAATACAAATATCCCTATTACAATGCCAGATACGTTTAATAAAGTGGAGAATACGCCGCAAATGAATAAACTTTTAGTGTCGTTGGCCGCTTGGAAAATAGAGCCGGATGTTGATAATATTATTTGTATACCAACAGATATAGATAATATCTGGAATACCGGAACGGAGGGCATCCATTGATCCCCAAACAAAATGAGAGTGATTTCCCTTGCGGAAAACCATAATAACGCAGACAGGGGTAAACCAATAAAGGCTAGAATATGAATAACCTTCTCGTATGAATCCGCTAGCTTATGCAAGTCATCTTGAAAACCGGAAAAGATTGGATGCATGACAGGAGAGATCACATGGGTTATATTTTGCAAAGGAAGCATCATTAGCCGATATGATTTTTCGTAATACCCTAGGGCATTCATATTCATGTATTTTCCGATTAATAATTTATCAAGGTTTCTGCTGAAATAATTAATTACATTAAATAAAAATTGATAGGCTGAGAAACTGAATATCTTTTGGACCGAATCCAGACCGAATGTATATTGTAACTTTTGAGGGTTTTTCCGATATGATATGATAAACAAGAGAATGCTGGAGAAAATAGGATTAATGACTAATGCATATAGTCCGGCACCTGCGATGGCGGCACTGATGGCTATGCTTCCTCCAATAAATTGGATAGTTAAGCTACGATATGCGATAAACTTAAACTCCTTATTCTTGAATAGGAGTGCGTTAGGAACGATGTTTGCCGAAGCAAAAAATAAATTGATGGATAGTAGTTGGCATATTGTCAGTAATGTCTTTTGTTTATAAAAAAAAGAAATGGGCCAAGAGCATAGGAAAAAAAGAATAGATATCATGATTCCCAACCATAAGGTAAAAGAGAATATTCTGTTAAGATCTTTGCCTGTTAAATCCTTATTTTGAATAATAGCGGGCGCAATACCTAGGTCACTGAAAATACCAAAAAAAGAAATAATTACAGTTGCTATTGCTACTATACCAAATTCTTCGGGGGCAATTAAGCGTGCTAATATTCCGGTGACAACCAGAGAAATAATTATTCCGGAATATTTGGATATGGCCGTATATAATACTCCTGATATTAATTCTTTTTTTATGGATGCCATAGTTTCTTTTGTTTTTATAGGAATGATTTGAATAATAAAACTATTAGATTTTTTGTTGTCACGTATTGCCTATATTCTTTTAGACATCGTCTGGCTATTTTCAAGCGATCTTTAAAGGGTGTTTTATAGGATAGCCATACTGCGGCGTTGAGCATTCTTGATAAATATAAGTCGATTATTTCACGGAACATTGGGTGTGAGTCTGCGAATTTGCTTAAATGGGCAGTTATCGTAAAGTAACTTTCCATGTTTCGCATTGAGAACTTACTGGTCATGATTGAGTCTTCCCGTAGCCTACGTTTGAAGAAATCCTTGTGTATGGAGGATACTCTTTGGGCCTGTAAATATAACAAGCATGTGAATAATTGATCTTCATGGATGATTCCGGGAAGAAAATCGAGTTGGATCTCTGTTAGGTATTCTCTTCTTATGAAATTAAGACATGCGGATGGAGAATATGCCTTGTGATCCATTAATAGCTTTAAGATATGTGGACCTTGATATACTAACTCCGGATTCGTACAATCTTTTCGTTGGTAGTTTAAATGTAAGCTTTTATGTTTTTCCTTGTTTAATATGTCAGCATCGAATAAAACGAAGTCTAAAGCCTGTTGTTCACATTTTATATAACATGTTTCTAAGGTTTCCGGTTCCAAATAATCATCACTATCCATAAAATAAATGTATTTGCCTTGAGCGTATTCGTTGCCTTTGTTACGAGTAGCTGATAATCCTTGGTTCTGCTGCGTATAGGTTCGTATACGTTTATCTTCTTTAGCCAAGCGTTCTATAATAGATAGACTGCCGTCTGTTGAACCGTCATTTATGACAATGATCTCTATTTCCTGTAGAGTTTGGTTCATGATGGATCTTACTGCCTCTTCTACAAATTCTTCTGTATTGTATACTGGTATGATTACGCTTACTAGATTCTTATCCATTTTTGTTTGTTTATATCATAGCGTTTGATAACTTTTGCAGGGTTACCTACGGCGACGGAATAGTCTGGAATATCTTTAGTAACTACGCTTCCGGCTCCAATTTGGCATCTTTTGCCTATATGAACACCTGCCACAACTACACTGTTCGCCCCAATATGAGAGTCTTCATCTATTACCACGATCTTCTTTACCAAAGGTTGTTCATTGGAATCCATATTTCCATCTTCGTATCCATGATTGAAACCGGATATGAAGACATGTTGGCCTAATCCTACTTTATTCTTGAATCGTACGGGGCCAATCACCACGGAGCCGATACCAATACGAGCGTTGTCACCTATGATAACATCGCCGGCTCCGTTGTTAATGGTCGTGAAATCCTCAATAACGGTATTTTTCCCTACCGTGAACTGATTCCAAGGGAATACATCAATACGGGATCTTCTCCTTCGAATGATAGCTCCTTTTCCTTTTTTATGGATCCAAGGATTGACAAACCATTTTACCCAACAACGAGGTTTAGGATTTTTAGGAGAGGTTATTGAATAGAATACTATTTTCTTCAAAAACTCATTTTGCTTGATTTTCTGTTTGATTGGGCCTAAATCCATGATTTATTTGGTTTAAATCGTTTTATATAGAGACAATAGATTTTCTGCGGTTTGTGCCCAAGAGAATTTTTGGACTCTATTTAAGCCATACTTTATTTGATTTTGATAGAAAATTTGATCTTGCTCCAAATAAAGTATTTTCTCTGCTATTTCTTTTGCATTCAAAGAGTTAACCAGTATTCCTCCTTCTCCTGCTATCTCTGGCATAGCAGATGTATTCCCGGTAATTACAGGTGTGCCGCAAGCCATGGCCTCTAACATAGGGATACCAAAACTTTCCCGGAGGGAAGTATATAAAAAGACGAAAGCACCGTTGTATAAATAAGCTAGGTCTTTGTTTGGAATGTATCCCGGATAGGAGAGATAAGGTTTGATTTCTTCTATCTGCTGCTCCCGGAGGATAGCGTCTAATTTATCCTTGCTTAAATCAGCTATAAGCAGAGGGCGTTTTTTATCAGACTGCTTCAGATAAAGACTATACGCCTTTAGGGTGCGAGCGACGTTTTTTTTAGGATCTGTATTGCCTAGGAAAAAAATATAATCGTCATCATCGATGTATTTGCGGGTAATGGATAATGTTTCCGATAAAGGACGGAAATGTTCGCTATATCCATTATAGATGGCTGTGATTTTGTCCTTCGGCAATTGCAATGCCTCACGTATGCGGTTGCACTCAAAATGAGAAACTGTGATGATCTTCTCGCATTGGGAAAGTATGCGAGGAACTACCATGCGGCGGTAATACCATCCCATGTTTTGATACCAAGATCTATTCCCTCCCTGACGGGGTTCCAAGAAAATAATATCATGCAATGTCAGCACTAACGGAACGGGGCAATGTATCGGAGCTGTATTACTCGTACAGTGCAAAAGATCTGGCCTTATTTTACTCACGACCCGGGGAAGGGCAACCTGTTCCCAAAGAGGGTAGGTAGGGCATTTCACCTCGATAATATGTACATTATCTGTTTCCTCTAAACAATGGTCCTCACCCGGGCTTACGATGATGAAATACTCGTTTTCCCTGTCGATTTTCTGTAACTCCCTAATACTTTCGAGAGCGACAAAGTCCATTCCATGTTTATTGGGCCGGAAGATACGCTGTGCCTCAATCGCTATTCTCATGATTTGAAAGAGTGTTTGGTTGGATTGAATTTACGTCCCCCTATACGGAAAATATTGAGAAACATAAGTATGAATAAAACAGGGACACTCGCTATCGCTTTCTTGAATTTCCTGTCAACGAGATAATCTGGTACCGCTATGCTGAATGTGATACCTAGTAATATCAATAAAAGCCACCACTTAATGGATGTTATGAAATCAAGAATGGTTAAGAGTGAGGCTATTAATACAATAAAACCCAAGAGTAATACACGGGGAGGCATCATCCATTGGAACAATTTGTCGCAATAGTCCCAATTCCCTTTTAATATGGCTCCCGGCATTTGGAAAATACCGGAGAATAAGTTGCTGATTTGAGTCGTTAACCAACGACGTCGTTGATTGTAAAAATCTCTCTTACCTCTGACCTTCTCGTCATAAGTATATACTTCTTCTAAATATTCGATATAAACATTTTGTAACAAAAGTTTCCTTTCCATGTATTTATCCTCTCCAATGTCGTGACAATCTTGTATGATATTCTTGAAAAGATCATATTCGAAAGCCATTCCCGAACCACTTAGAGCGGAAGAGAAACCGAGACGGGTATGCCCCTTGCGAAAGATTGAGTTGTTAATTTCTTCGCTGACAGAATCGAGTACTGCGATACTGTTATCTCGATTTTTAGCGACCCGATGTGTTTGCAATGCGGAACAACCTGCGTAAAGAGCATCGTTTATTTTCTCGAGATAGTTTGGTTTTACGACATTATCCGCATCAAGAATAACTACATTATCATACTTGATATCTCTTTCTTCAATATAATGTATGGCTTCCTTAAGGGCTTCAATCTTTGTGCTTTGGGGACTATTCATCTCAACGACTTTCGCTGATAATGTTTTTAAGTTATCAATAGTCTCTTGTCGCATCTGATTAGAAATTACGATAATGTCGTATAGCCCTTTTGAATATTCTTGAGAGAGAAAACTTTTTACTGAGTCTATGATAACTTCATCTTCTTGATAAGCTGGGAACAAGACCGCAAAACGATATTTTTTCTTGGCTGTAGGATAATTATATTGTGGTTTTCGTTTGGAATAAACGGAAAATACAAATAGATATAGTACAAATATCAGAAAACAAAGAAATAATATGGCATCTCCTAATTGAAAAGCATATTGCTCCTTATCAATCCAGTTTTCTCCTATTTGAAAGAATTGTTCAATCATGGTATTATTTATTTGAAATAGTTAATTTTTTTATTTCTATATCCTTATCGAAATAAGGACCGTTTAATACAAAAGTTAGTCCCATAAGTGCGATTATCATTGTTGGAAATTGTCCCCAAAAGGAGTTTGTGTATGCATTAATGAACATACCGAATATACCACAAAGTAGTCCAGATAATAATCCTTTTAGTTCAAGATCTTTTATTCGTTTCGCAATAATCCAGCCTCCCCATCCTATAGCTGAGAAGATCATGCCAAGATAAAGTATCAATCCAACGATACCGGTCTCTACCCAGATTTTTACATACCAAGAATCAGTCGGAATTGAGGTCGTAAAACGTCTGGAAACTTTTACCCCTAATCCATCTCCGGATAGCCCCAACCCTTCTCCGAAAGGTTTGTGCTTTAGATATGTAGCCAATTTTCTTTGATTCTCTTTACGTACGATATACGAGGCATCCTTGGTTGGATTGAATGCGGTTCGCATCCTCCTGATCGATGAGTTACCTTCTCCTATGGTTGTAAAAGCGAAAAAAACATAGATAAATAGTAGCATGCTCGCTCCTCCAATAATAGCTCTAGTTTGTTTACTGACCAGTGTGTATAGAGCTAATCCTGCTAATGGCACAACCATCGCCCCTCTTGTCCCGGAGAGGAACATGGCGTAAAGAGCTAAAATAGCGACGCAGAGATAATATATCCTGCATGCGATCGATCGCATATGGAATGCGGCTATACCGAAAAACATACTGGCTGCACCCATGTTGGCACCCATGTTACTGGCATCCGTGAAAAATGAGAAATAGCGAGTTCCCGACCAAATGATATGTGTTGTAGCTCCTCCTTCGTTTAACCATTTAGTTTCGTAACTGTCAAATCCAATAATATATTGTATCAACGTTTTCACTATGGCCAATAATGTGAATATGGATAGGCAGAATATTATGGCTTTAAGGATGGAGTATCGCGTACATAACAAAGATGTAATAACGACAATGATTAATCCGTTGAATATTAATCCTCTTGATAATATCCAACCTTCTAAAGAAGCAGTTGGGTTGATGATTTCTAAAATGCAATAGCCCGTCCAGACACATAATGTGATGCTTAGAATATTAATTGCTCTACGCCATTCTATGTTTTGGAAGAGGGCGGCCTGTATAAAGATCAGTACCAAAGCTAATACATACAGGATTTCCATAATGACACTGATACCTTCTACGGAAACGTACCGAGAAATACCTAATATGAGATAATTAATCGTGAAGATTACGAATAATATAAACCACGGATATCTTAATAAAAGGATACTTCCTACACATAATAATGGAATCAAGGATATAAGTATGAATACAGGAATAGAATTATACAGCAAGGAGATACCAATCCCTCCCAATCCTAGAATAAGAATGAGTTGAGATATTTTAAATGGGATGTTGACCCTTTCTGTATACCTTGACGTTTCCATTCTCCTCGTTACTTTACTGCGGTATTAGTCGCTGTTAGTCCCATATACATCATTCGGTTAGCAAATGATCGCATAGATGTTCTAGGGGGTAATTGCCCTGTGAAATCTTCCACAGCCTCTCGGGTGGCATTGTTCAGATATAAATACAACGCTGTACTTTCTGTAATGTCACGTAGATAATTAATTAGTACCGTATCACTATTCTTCCAAACCCGGCAAGCGTTAGCGACTAACAGGTTGACTTGGCTTGATCCTAATAAGTGGGATGGAGTACCATACTGCTGGATGGCAGGATACTCGACTATTAATATATCCGGCCTACTTTCGAGCTGGATATGTTTCTCTATCCGTTCAGCCATCAATAAAGAGGCATCGATAGGGATGTCTTGACCGATCCTCAGATATTTTACGTTGAAGCCAAGCTCTTCCCAAGATTCTTGGAAATATCGTGAGATAAACGTTTTTCCTTCTTTTTCCTCTAGACTTAGTATATTGATACAAAGTGTATCGCCCTTTTTGATGTAAGGTGTTAACCGGTTACAAGCATAAGCCGCAGAGATACGGTTACAAGTTTTTACGAATCCACGATATTTTAATTGGGAATTACGTCCTGTGAAAGCCCCTAATATATTCATGCCAGTAAGACGTCTGGCCCGTTCGGCATCCCGGAGCGTACGATCTAGCAACTCGATAACTAGGTTTAATCCGATAATAAAGATAATGCTACCAATAAATGCGGCAACAACTAATAGAAACCGCTTTCCTTTATCACTGAATAAAGGATAGGAGGCATCCGAGATCGTATTTAAGTTTGAAGAGGTTAATTGAAGATTCTTCTGCTTCATCTTTGCCATATTTAAAGCATGAAGTACTTCAAGATAAGATTGCTCGGTTACATGAATCTCACGTTCTTGTTGATTTATTCGTGTACCAATAGGAGAATAATTCTTGTATTGATCTGCAAAATCATTCTTGCGCTCGTTTAGAACCTTCAAATCAGCTTGTGCTTTCGCTTGTATAAGTGTTTGATTTAACCATTCTTGAACTAAACCTTCAATGGCTATACCTTCTTTACTTTCTTTATAACTATTAATATTATTAGTAATTAGGCCTATTTTCTTTTCGGCATCTCGTAGTTCTTCCCTGTATTTTACTAACTCTTGGTCTTTACTTAGCATTTCATCGGAGGTGAAAGTCTCTATTTCTGTTATTTTACCACTAATACGGGATACCTCGGCTAAGGTATTAATGAATTCCTCATTGGACTTAACTAATTTAGTACGAATATCCATGTACTGCTCCAGATTTTTGATAATGCTGGATGAGCTCTCGTAATTTCGCCGTGTCTCCTCATACCGATTCTCAAAGTCTGCGAAAGAGTGGGCGATAGCTTTAGTTTGCTCAATATAGTTAATAACACTATTCTTTACATTATAATCAGTAAGCTCGTTTTCTTGCTTATTCAGTTGTACACGAAGTTTCTTAAGTTCTTCCTCATAATATTTAACAATATCATTTGCGGTTTGATATCGTAAGTTGTTATACGAATATTTTAATTCTTCACTCACCAATTTGACCGTATTCCATGTAATACCGGGATCGGTAGAAGTATAAGCTATCTCTATTAAGTCGCTGTTTCCTTGCCTTCTGATGATAATACTGGATAAGGCATTGTAACTGTAAAATGCACTAGACCCATTAAACAACTCATGTAAATAATTACGACTGTCGCTGTATTTATACTCCTTGAATAAGTTAACGGTTTTGTCAAGAGAAGTTGTATCAACTAAAAGTAAGATCTCTTCTGGCACGGAAGCTATCAACTTTTTATAGTTATTTGCTGTTATATATAGATTATCTATTTCCGGATCTCCATGCATTAAGTTTAGAGCTAGTAATTTCAATGAGACATTTTCTAAGGTTCCTCTTGATTTGGTTAGATTTACCAAGTTATCATAGGTGTTATTCACTGCTTGCCAATCAGGCCGAGTCTCATCATCTAATCCTGTATTAGACGTAATGCCAGTGTAAATTGAGGTGGTAACTGTATATTTTTTTTCTAAGAATTGACTGAAATAAGCAACCAACGCTGTTATTATTAGCGTTCCGAATACTAATTGATGCCGGATTCTATATATAAAACGCGATATATAAAGTGTTATATCCATGGGTTATCGATTTATAATCTTAACATTTGTGAGCATTTCTAATAAAGTTACGGCATTGTGTAAGGTCGCACGACCTTCTTGGTAAGAAATCACGGCACCAGAACGACGTCCACGTTCCATGGATAATGAGATAATATCAATTTTTCCATTAATAAAATCTTGTTCGGAGATTTTCATCTGGGCGTTGTAAAGTGCGGCAGCATCTGATTTAGCTTTTAATGTAGCCAATGCTTGTAAGACACTATTATAAGCTTCCAGTATTCTTAATTTCCGTTCTTCTATGGACATTTCATACTCATAATCCAATTGACGGAAACGAGCTTTCTTCATCCGTACTTTTTGGCCTCGGCTGAATAAGTCTCCGAATGGGATAGACACGGAAATACCTACACTGTAAGTATGCTGATTACTGCCTATACTGGTGAGAAATGAAGGATCTTCTATGGTTTCTCTTGTAGAAAGTTGAACTAATCGCCCATATTGATATTGGCCGTATACCCTGAAATAGTCCAACCATTCTCTTTTTGTAATCTTCATATCGGCGTTAGCCTCATCTCTTTTAGCTTCATAAATTCTGACAGAAGGATGGTCATATACGGATTCCAGAAAAACCGATAGAGGTGGTAATTGAATACGTTCATAGTCATCTAGCATGGCATTTATAGAATCCGTGCCGGAAGTTACTTCTATTGTTGTAGCTTTATCGAAGTATGTCTTCTTTTTTTGTGCGACAATTGAAAAAGCATTTAATATGAATAATAGAATAAATAGTATCTTCATGTGAATTATGTTTGTTATCAGCTATGTATAGTTTATACGTCCTCTTTCTGCACGAACGCCGTGAATGTCTTGAATATAATCTTTGCGTCCAGCCAGAAAGAAAATGTATGAGCATATTTGATGTCTAATTGTTTACGTTCCTCGGCGGACATACTACCAGAATTGCCACGTTTCTCTACTTGCCAGAGGCCTGTAAGGCCGGCAGGAGCCATGAAGCGTTGTATGTATTCGTCACTGGTCAGTAGCTCAGCCTCGTATATGGGAAGAGGGCGGTTACCAACTATTGACATGTCTCCTTTTAATATATTGAATAGCTGGGGGAGTTCGTCAATGCTGTATTTCCGGATAATATGGCCGATCTTTGTTATACGGGGATCATTCTCTAATTTGATGAAAGCGTTGGAACGTTCGTGACGTTTTACTTTTAAATAGTCGTTTTCAGGAGTAGCGTCATTATCAGAATATAAAATGATATTTTGTTTATTCTCTTTAAAAAAAGAGGTCGCATTCTGTGAATTCACAGAAGTTGCTGAAGAGGCTACAGCCTCTTCAGCAATAGATTCCGTATACTGATTAAGCTTTTTATACTCTGTTATGCGCTTGTCCGCGTCCATATACATAGAGCGGAACTTATAAAAATCGAAAACCTTATAGTTGCTGCCTACTCGTTTCGACTTGTAGAAAGCGGGACCTTTGTCCTCCAGCTTGATCCAAATCACCGTGATGATAAAGATTGGGGAGAGGCAGAGGAGCGCCATGGATGAGAAAATGATGTCGAAGACCCTTTTCCATAAAGGCAGCTTGAAAATGGCGAGATCGGACTCTTTCATTTGAGGCTTACGCGCTTTTTCCATTCTCTTGCATTTCTCGGCGATACTCAGTAACTTCACTAAATCTTCCTTAGAGGTGGATTCGGAGATGACACAGTCCGTTCCGGCTTGCAAGTAGGCTATTTTTTCCTCCCGGGTCATTTCCGGGGCGATTAATACGATATATATATTTTGAAACGTCTTATGCAAATGCATGATCGCAGGAATGTTTAACGTAGGATCTGTTTTCTCGATGAATACACAATAATCCATTTCCTCGGCAGGAAGAAGCGTGTTTTTCATCTGCAGAAGCGTTATACATTCTATGACCCCGGTGCCTAATGCCTTACGCAAACGTTCGGCTAACGGCACGTTATTACCGAAAAAGACATAATTCATTATCTTAATATTCGTTTTACCCTTACCCTTAATTCCTCCGGATTGAAAGGCTTCAAGATAAAGTCTTCCGCCCCTTCCTCAAACAAACGTATTCTATTTGAGCTGCTCTCTACGCTCGATAGGATCAAGACCGGTATATGGCTGAACATATCGTTCGCTTTTAAATAAACCAAGAATTCCTCTCCGGACATTTCTGGCATATTCAAGTCAGAGATGATCAAATCCGGTAAATTGCCTTCTTGAAGCCAAGCGATCGCTTTCAAAGGATTTTCTTTATAGGATACCTTGTAAGTACTTGATAAATAAAGCATGATTATCTTTGCGATTTCTTGCTTGTCATCCACTAAAAGAACAGATTTCTCCATAGAGTCGTATAATATTGTCGTCTTTTGTTTTATCTATTATGCAAATTTAGGATATTAAATTGAAAAAATCTATGTTTTTCAATTGTTTTTTTGAAAAAACAGTTCGGACTTTGAAAATAGGGGAAACTGCGATTTTTTGATTAAGTTTGTACGCACATAAATGAGATGAGTATTCGAAGATGCGTTGGAGGAAATATATAGATTTTGATGTTATTTATTTATTGGTTGGCGCTATTGTCGGGATGGGTTTGTCCTCTTGCCAGCCGGAGATGCCGGTGATCTCTACGATAACCGTGGAGGCGGATGGCCTAACGGTTCCCGTGAACCCGGATCTGTATGGTTTGACCATTGAGGAGATCAACCACGGGATCGATGGGGGGCTGTACGCCGAGCTGATCCAGAACCGGAGCTTCGAGGATGGCGTACCACCCTTGAACTGCCCTTACGATGCCGCTCGGAACGTCTTGATTACCCCGAATGGCTGGACGATCCCTTTCATGCAGGGAGATTCCGTACCGGGATGGAGGCGGATCGTCCCTAATACACAGATATACCCGGATATGAAGGAGCTGGTGAATGATAAGAACCGGCGGTCGTTGCTCGTGGCCGTATCGACTTCCGGGGAGTCGGGGCGCGGAGGCGTTATAGCCGAGGGATACCGGGGGATACCGATCCGGAAAGGGGAACGATACGATCTCTCGTTTTTCGCCAAGGGGGCGAATATGGTGCCCCGTACCATCCGGGTGGCCTTGGAGGACTCGATGGCTAATACGGTCTTGAGCGATGTGTTTCAGGTAGCGCCGCCGTACGAGTGGAGACGATACAGGCATTCGTTTACGGCTACAGAGGACGCGCCGAACGCTGTCTTGACGATCACGGCCGATACCTCCGCCGTGTTTTGGCTGGATGTGGTATCGCTCTTCCCGGAGGATACGTGGAAGGGACGGAAGAACGGGCTGAGACCGGACTTGGCGGCGCTGGTCGATTCCTTGGCCCCTCGTTTTATCCGTTTCCCCGGAGGCAGTTTCGTGGAGGGGTATACGGCGGGTACGTACCCTATCTGGAGGGAGACGCTGGGCGATATCTCGGAGCGTAAGCATTTCTGGAACGTATGGGCCTATGGTACGACGAACGGCATGGGCTACCACGAGTACTTGCAAATGTGCGAGGATATGGGGGCGGAGCCTATCTACGTTATTAATAGCGGGATCACGAGCCAAAGCCGCCGGCCCCGCTACGAGGATATCACGGCGATGGATAAGCTCACGGGAGATGCCTTGGACGCTATCGCCTACGCGAACGCCCCGGCGGATTCCCTGCCGGGCGCCCTGCGTGCGAGGAACGGGCATCCGGAACCTTTCAACTTGAAGTATGTCGAGATCGGCAGCGAGAACTATGGCGGGGAGTATTTCAGGCGCTTTGAGCTTTTCCGCAAGGCGATCAAGGAGGCCTATCCGGAGATTACCGTTATCAGCAGTTCGCCCCTCACGAAGCGAGGCCGTAGCGAGTGGGTGGATTCCCATTATTACGCCGGGGAGAATTTCTTCCTATCGAACTCCGGCCGGTTTAATAGCGACCGGTATTCCCGACGTTCGCCGGCGGTGTTTATCGGGGAGTTCGGGACGACGGAGCGACCCTTGGCCGGTACGCTCCGGGCGGCGGTGGCCGAGGCC
>OBVO01000793.1_pt1 | contig 16740 bp, 14 predicted proteins | sample 1495151 | NCBI WGS metagenome assembly OBVO01 (sample SAMEA2580019, study PRJEB22360) | human gut metagenome | reverse complement strand
TAAGTATAAAAAACAAATAGAAAGGGATGTGGAAATTGCTAAAGAGCTTCAAGACAGAAATAAATCCAACAGAGGAGCAGAAAGCCAAAATTCGTAAAACAATAGGAACTTGTAGATATATTTACAACTTCTACCTTGCTCATAATAAAGAGCTTTATAATAAAGGCGAAAAGTTTATGAGCAGTAACCAATTTAGAGTATGGCTTAACAATGAGTATCTTCCAAAGCATCCAGAATGTTTTTGGATTAAGGAAGCTTATTCAAAAGCAGTAACACAAGCAGTAAATAATGGACAAGCCGCATTTATAAGATTTTTTAAACATCAGAGTAGTTTCCCTAGATTCAAAAAGAAGAATAGATCTGATGTGAAAATGTATTTTGTAAAGAACAATCCAAAAGATTGCCGTTGTCAAAGACACAGGATCAATATTCCATCACTTGGTTGGGTTCGCATTAAAGAAAAAGGATATATTCCAACAACAAAAGATGGATATGTAATTAAAAGCGGTCATGTGTCAATAAAAGCTGGTAGATACTATGTTTCAGCTCTTGTAGAAATTCCAAATAACAAGATAGCTAATAGTTTCAATGAAGGAATTGGTATCGACCTAGGGATAAAGGATTTTGCCATTGTTTCCAATGGTAAAATTTATAAGAACATTAATAGATCAGTAAGATTAAAAAAACTTGGAAAACAACTTATTCGAGAACAGAAAAATCTTTCTCGAAAGTATGAAAATTTAAAGAAAGGAGAATCTACTCAAAAAGCAAATATACAAAAACAGAGGCTTAAAGTACAGAAACTTCATCATAAAATTGATAACATTCGTACGGATCACATCAATAAAACAATCGCAGAGATAGTGAAAACCAAACCATCTTATATAACGATAGAAGATTTAAATATATCAGGAATGATGAAGAACAAACATCTTTCAAAGGCAGTTGCTTCGCAGAAGTTTTATGAATTCAGAATAAAGCTTCAGGCGAAATGCAATGAAAACGGAATTGAACTTCGAGTTGTAGACAGATGGTATCCATCATCTAAAACCTGTCACTGTTGCGGAGCAATCAAGAAAGATTTAAAACTTTCAGATAGAATTTTCAAATGTGATTGTGGTTATAGCGAAGATAGAGATTTCAATGCTGCACTTAATTTGAGAGATGCTACGACTTACGAAATTGCATAAATAAATGCAAACGTAGGTATGTACCGAAGGCTATTTCGGGAATTTACGACTATGGAGTGTACAAGAACTTGTGAGTAGATATGATTTCGGTCAATCCAAAGCATACACGATGAAGTAGTAAGTAGAACTCGTGAGAGTCTACATTATCTCGATGTGAGTATGTTTAATCACATTTTGAGTAGCAGACAGACATGATACCAAAAGACCCAGTGATGTTATTAAGCTACATCAATACACAATTACGAGATTTTTATGATTCATATGAAGACCTTTGTAAGTCACTCGATCTCGATCAAAATGAAGTAAAACAAAAGCTTTCCATGATCGGATACGAATATGATGAATCATTAAATCAGTTTAAGTAGCAGACTAGTCGAATCAATGAAAATATGTTAAAATTGTACGTAAAGGAGAACATATTTATGGAGTTGATTCGGTTAGAAAATGTAAAGAAAATATATCAGACAGGAGAGGTGATCACCAAAGCCGTAGATGGGATCGATTTTACGGTGGATCAGGGTGAGTTCGCCTTGATCATTGGCGCCAGTGGTGCAGGAAAAACTACCGTTTTGAACATTTTAGGAGGTATGGATACTGCGACCAGTGGCGCTGTTTATATTGATGGAGAAGATATCTCCAAATGGAATAAAAAACAACTGACAGGATATCGAAGAGATGACATAGGATTTGTATTTCAGTTTTACAATCTGGTGCCCAATCTTACTGCAACAGAGAATGTAGAATTGGCACTTCAGATCAGTAAGAATCCTCTGAAAGCAGAAGAAGTATTAAAAGATGTGGGACTTGGACACCGTCTAAATAATTTCCCTGCGCAGTTATCTGGTGGGGAACAGCAGAGAGTTTCTATTGCACGTGCATTGGCAAAGAATCCAAAGATCTTGCTCTGTGATGAGCCAACTGGTGCCCTAGATTATCAAACAGGAAAATCTATTTTAAAATTATTGCAGGATACCTGTCACAAGAAAGGAAAAACAGTGGTTGTGATCACACATAACCTTGCGATCGCACCGATGGCAGACCGTGTGATCGAGATGAAGAACGGAAAGATCAGCAACATTACGATAAACGAACACCCTCAGCCGGTGGAGGCGATTGAATGGTAGGAAATGCGTATGAAGAAAACGGCATTACATAAAGATATATACAGAACGATCACAGGAACCCTTCCGAGATTTTTATCAATCTTTTTTATCGTTGTACTGGGCGTTGCATTCTATTCAGGAATTCGTGTGACACAAAAAGATATGCATATCACAGCAGACCACCAGTTTGATGGAAGTCGGCTGATGGATGTTAAAGTCATGGGAACACTTGGGATTTCAGAAGAGAATCTGACAGCTCTTCGGAAGTTAAAAAATGTGCAGTCGGTCGAAGGAGGACATTCTGTAGATGTGATCGCAAGGAAGCAGGGAAGTGACGAAGAACATGCGATCAAAGTTATGGGGAAGACTGATAAATTAAACCAGATAACGATCATAGATGGAAAACTTCCACAAGCATCGGGAGAATGTCTGGTAGATGAATGGTATGCCCAGCAAAATGATCTGAAAAAAGGGGATGTTTTAAATTTATCTTCTGGAAATGAAGATGATCTTAAGGATACTCTGAAAGATACAATCTATAAGATCACAGGAATCGGAAGTTCATCAGAATATCTTTCAAGATCCAGAGGAAGCACTGGCATTGGAACGGGAACGTTGTCAGGCTTTATTGTGGTGCAACCATCAGAATTTTCCTCAGATATCTATACAGAAGTTTATCTGACTGCGAAGGGAGCGAAGCAAGAGAGAGCCTACAGTGATGCTTACAAAAACAAAGTAAAACAGCTGGAAGAAGAGATCAAAGATATTTCCAAAATAGAAAATGAGAAACGGTTAAGATCTGTTCAGAAAGAAGCCGAAGAGAAGATCGACAAGAAAGAAAAGAAATTCAAAAAAGAACGAAAAAAAGCATATAAGAAACTAGATCAGGCCGAGAAAAAGCTAAAGAAGTCCAGACAAAAGATCAAAGATTCCAAAGCAAAATTAGCGAAAAGCAAGAAAGAGATCTCTGATGGAGAGCAGCAGATCAAGAATGCAAAAGCTCAGTATCAGTCAGGGATCAGACAGATTCAGAATGCCAGAAAGCAGTTAAAGACACAGAAACAAACAATTCGGTCAAAAAGCAAAGAATTAAAAACACAGGAGGCAAAGCTAAAGACACAGGAGAAGAACTTACAGACAAAAGAACAGCAGATTCAGGGTGCCATGCAGGCTGGAATGATCTCACAGGATGAAGCGAAAGCTTCCTTAGCACAGATTAATGCAGGAAAAGAACAGATCAAGACAGCAAGAAGCAAGATCAATGTAGGGAAAAAACAGATCAGCAGGGCAAAGACAAAGATTGCAAAGGCTGAAACAACCTTGGATCAAAAAAGCAGCCAGCTAAAGAAAGCAAAGCAAACGATCAAAACAAATGAAGCAAAATTAGTATCAGCAAGAAAACAGATCACCTCCGGAGAAAAAAAGATTGCAAAAGCAGAATCAAAACTTTCATCCGGGGAGAAAAAATTAAAGAGATCAAGAAAGAAAGCAGAAAAGAAATTCAAGGAAGCCGAGCAGAAGATTGCAGATGCCAGACAGGATGTTAAGGATATCAAGAAAGGGAAATGGTATGTCTTAAACCGTGAGAAGATGCAGTCTTATGTGGAATACGGACAGGAAGCAGACAGGATTGCAGCGTTAGGACGAGTGGTACCGGTCATCTTTTTCTTAGTTGCAGCACTGGTAAGCTTAACAGCGATGACACGTATGGTCGAAGAGCAGAGAACACAGATCGGTATGATGAAAGCATTGGGATACAGTGGAGTTCATATTGCAATGAAATATGTGACCTATGCCCTCGCAGCAACGCTTAGTGGAAGTATTCTAGGGGCAGTGATCGGTGAAAAACTGCTTCCATGGATCATCATTAACGCTTATAAAATGATGTATACAGGACTGGGAGATGTCTATACGCCATTAGAGATCGAATATTCTGTGATGGCAGGTGGACTGGCGGTTGGAGTTGTTGTTTTAGCAGTATTATCTGCATGTTATAAAGAATTAAGAGAAAAACCTGCACAGCTGATGCGTCCAGTTGCTCCAAAAGAAGGAAAAAGGATTTTGTTAGAACGGATTCCATTTATCTGGAAACGATTAAGTTTTATCTGGAAAGCAACGATGCGAAACCTCTTCCGCTACAAGAAGAGATTCTTTATGACGATCTTTGGAATCGGCGGATGTATGGCATTATTACTCTTAGGATTTGGAATCAAAGATTCGATTTCAGCAATCTCAGAAAAGCAGTATGGGGAGATCATTACTTATGATTTCTCGATCACACACAAAGACGGGATCAGCGAGACAAAGAAAGAAGATCTGATCCAGTATGCAAAGAAACAAGAACATATGACAGATTTGATAGAAGTAAGCGAATCTGCAGTGACGATCCGTGCTAATGGGAAAAAACAGGATGCAACGATGATCCAGCCAATGTCCAAAAAAGATCTGAATGGCTATATCAGCCTTCAGGATCGAAAGAGTAAAACAAAGTATCAGTTAGATGATGATGGGATCATCTTAACAGAAAAGGCAGCGTCCCTGCTTGGTGTGAAAAAAGGAGATTCGATCAAGATCCAACGGTCTGGAGATAAACAGATCACAGCAAAAATAAGTCAGATTACAGAAAATTACATGCAGCATAAAGTCTACATGACACCAAAACTTTATGAGAAACTGTATCATAAAAAAGCACAAACGACAGGTATATATTGTATTGAAAAGAATATATCTAAGAAAAAGATGCAGGAAAATGGAAAACAGATTCTTGCAAGAGATGAAGCCTCAACACTGCATTTTTGTGCCGACGATGAGAAGACAATGTCAGATATGGTCAATAACTTAAATATTGTGGTGGTTGTTCTGATCGTATCTGCAGGACTTCTTGCATTTGTGGTATTATATAACTTAAATAACATTAACATTTCCGAGCGTAGAATGGAACTTGCAACGATCAAAGTTCTTGGATTCTATGACGGTGAAGTCGGAGCGTATGTGTATCGAGAGAATATCCTTTTAACGATCCTTGGAACGATCGCAGGAATTATTTTAGGAATTATTTTACACAAATACGTAATCTTCACAACAGAAGTTGACTTGATCATGTTTGGAAGGCAGATTTATGTGCAAAGCTATATTTACAGTATTTTACTAACAATCGCTTTTTCGATTCTTGTAAATGCCTTCGTGTATTTCCAATTGAAGAAGATCGATATGGTTGAATCGTTAAAAAGCACAGAGTGACAGAAAGGAAAAGAGACTATGAAAATGAACGAATTAATGATTTATCAAGTGTTTCCATTAAGAGCATTAACAGATGGGCAGCCATCTCATGGAATTCTCGAGATGATAGACTGGATTCCACATATTAAAAAATTAGGAATGAATGCAGTATATTTTTCACCTGTATTTTCATCCAGTGATCATGGATATGATACAAAAGATTATCAGAAGATCGATGAGAGACTTGGAACCAATGAAGACTTTAAAAAGATGTGTGATGCCATGCATGAAGAAGGAATCCAGGTGATCTTAGACGGGGTATTTAATCATGTCGGAAGAGAGTTCTTTGCATTTGAAGATGTGAGAGAAAAGAAATGGGATTCTCCATATAAAGATTGGTTCTATATTAATTTTGATGGGAATAGCTGCTATGATGATGGATTCTGGTACGAAGGATGGGAAGGACATTTTGAACTGGTCAAATTAAATCTTGACAACGAACAGGTTAGAAATTATTTATTAGAATCTGTCGGAATATGGATCGATAAATTAGGGATTGATGGATTAAGACTGGATGTTGCTTATATGTTAAACCGCAATTTCATGAAAGTGTTGGTTGACTTTGTTCACAGCAAGAAACCAGAATTTTTGATGATCGGAGAAATGCTTCATGGTGATTACACACAGCTTGTGAATCCAGAGCTGTTGGATTCTGTGACAAATTATGAATGTTATAAAGGTTTGTATTCAAGTTTCAATACACACAATATGCATGAGATCGGATATTCCCTAAACCGTCAGTTTGGACCAGAAGAATGGACGTTGTACAAAGGACTTCCATTATATAATTTTGTAGATAACCATGATGTGGAGAGAATCGCAAGTCAGTTAGAGGATAAAGAGCATTTACCATTGATCTATGCAATGGAATTTGCGATGCCAGGAGTTCCGGGTGTTTACTATGGAAGTGAATGGGGAATGGAAGGAAAGAAAGAACAGGGAAGTGATGACAGCCTGCGTCCAAGAATCCATAAAGAAGATTTAGTAGAAAATGAATTAACAAACTATATCGCACAATTGGCAAAAGTAAGAGCTGGATCACCAGCTTTAAAATACGGTGATTACTTACAATTAGCGATCGCACCAGATGTTCTTGTATTCCAGAGAAGAACGAATGAAGACCGCATCATTTTTGCAATGAACTGTGGTGATGGCGAATTTACAGCACATTTTGATGCTCAGGCAGGATGCGGGATTGATCTGATCACAGGAGATTCCGTTGATTTTGGCGGGGGACTTACGATCCAAGGAAAAACAGCAATGATAATTCGAACAGAAGAGGTATCCCTTCCTTGACTTTTATGTTAAAAACATATAAAATTAAATAAGTGTGAATACACAAAAAATTGAATAAGGAGGAAACCTGTGGTTGGTATTATTATAGCCATTATCGCAACTCTGGTTATCGCAGTTCCGGTATCCGCCTATGTAGCGAATACAAGAAGCAAGAAGGCAATGGAAATTACGATCGGGAATGCAGAAGATAAAGCAAGAGAGATTATAGATGAAGCAATCAAAGCAGCAGATGCGAAGAAACGTGAAGCTTCTTTGGAAGTAAAAGAAGAAACTATAAAAGCGAGACATGACTTCGAAAAAGAGACAAAAGAACGCAGGGCAGAACTGCAGAAGTATGAGCAGAGAGTTCTTTCTAAGGAAGAGACTGTCGAGAAGAAAGCAACCGTGCTGGAACGCAAAGAACAGTCATTAACAGCCAAAGAAAAGAACATCGATACAGAGAAAGCTCAGTTGCAGGAACTGCAGGCAAAACATCTACAGGAACTGGAAAGAATTTCTGGGTTGACCTCTGATCAGGCAAAAGAGCAATTATTATCAGCAGTAAAAGAAGATGTGAAACACGAGACAGCAATGTATGTCAAAGAAATGGAGACAAGAGCGAAAGAAGATGCCCGAAAGAAAGCCAAGGAATATGTGGTAACTGCAATTCAGAAGTGTGCAGTTGATCATGTGGCAGAGACAACGATTTCGCTGGTACAGCTTCCAAACGATGAGATGAAAGGAAGGATCATCGGTCGTGAAGGACGTAATATCCGTTCCATTGAGAACGCTACGGGAGTTGAATTGATCATCGATGATACACCGGAAGCTGTTGTACTGTCAAGCTTTAATCCGGTTCGACGCGAGATTGCAAGAATCGCTTTAGAGAAATTGATCGTGGATGGAAGAATCCATCCGGCACGCATCGAGGAGATGGTTGAGAAAGCTACAAAAGAAGTCGAAACTATGATGCGCGAAGAAGGGGAAGCAGCAACATTAGAACTTGGGGTTCATGGAATCCATCCAGAACTTGTCAGACTTCTTGGAAGAATGAAGTTCCGTACAAGCTATGGACAGAATGCGTTAAAGCATTCCATGGAAGTTGCTCAGTTATCCGGACTTTTAGCAGCAGAGATCGGTGTCGATGTGAGAATGGCCAAGAGAGCAGGTCTGCTTCATGACATTGGTAAATCCATCGACCACGAAGTAGAAGGTTCTCACGTAGAACTTGGTGTGAATCTGTGTAAGAAGTATAAGGAGAATCCAATTGTCATCAATGCAGTGGCATCTCATCATGGGGATGAAGAGCCAGAATCATTGATCGCATGTCTGGTACAGGCAGCTGATGCAATCTCAGCAGCACGTCCAGGTGCAAGAAGCGAGACACTGGAAAGTTATACAACAAGATTAAAACAGCTGGAAGAGATCGCAGACTCCTTCCAGGGTGTTGATAAAACTTTTGCAATTCAGGCAGGTCGAGAAATTCGAGTTATGGTAGTTCCTGAACAAATCAGTGACGATGATATGATCTTACTGGCGAGAGATATCTCAAACCAGATCGAAGAGAATCTGGATTATCCAGGACAGATCAAGGTCAATGTGATCAGAGAGTCACGAGTTGTTGACTATGCGAAATAACAAGAAGCGATAGAGAAATCTATCGCTTTTTCCAATTTATAACGTGAGTGTCAAAAGTATAAATAAAGGAGATTTTTTATGAAAGGATACGAGAAACTAGAACAACATCTGATACATCAGGGAAAAGTTGTTGGATTTTATGAGGATATTGTAAAACTTCCAAGCGACAAAGTTGTCACATGGGATCTGGTCAAACATAAAGGGGCAGCAGCTGTTGTTCCTGTTACAGATAAAGGAACGATCTTACTTGTAAGACAATACCGTAATGCCCTTGATCAGGAAACACTGGAAATCCCGGCAGGTGGAATTGAACCCGGGGAAACACCTCTGGAGTGTGTCACAAGAGAGATTGAAGAAGAAACAGGTTTTATTGCTGGAAAAATGACCCACCTAATGACCGTGATCACAGCCATCGGTTTCTGTGATGAAAAGATTCCGATTTATGTTGCAACTGATCTAAAGCTGTCTAAACAGCATTTGGATGAGGATGAATTTATCGATGTAGAAGAATATACAATCGATGAGATCAAAGATATGATCTTTTCTGGAAAGATCATTGATGCAAAAACAATTTCAGGAGTTCTTGGATATCTGAACATGGAGAAATAAAAGACAAGATCAGGAAAACAGAATATAAAAGACAGACACTGCATAAGATATGACAGGAGGAAAAAATTGTGGAAAAAGAGAAATTCTTTTCAGGATTATGGATCATTATTGGGTTAATCTTTGGGAGTGTATTTACAAATTTTGTATACCAGGATTATCTTGCATATGGAGGTACCGTAAGATCACTGGTTTTAAATAATACGGATTTATATAAAGCAAGTATCAGTCTGTTTTTTTATATTTTGTTTAAAAGGGGAAAACAATATGCATTTATTTATCTGGGGGCATATCTTTTGCAACCTTGGATTTTTTTATACAGTTTTGCATTTTGTATGGCATTTTTCTTTGGATCCATGTTATCTTTGCAGATCGTGCAAATGGGCATCAAAGGACTGGTTCTTGTATTTATGAGTTTATTTCCACATTTTATCTGTTATGTGATCACCTTGCTGCTGCTGATCAAGCGAAACTTTTATGCCCAAAAAAAAGAAGAAATGCTCTATGAACAGAGACATTCCTTCTTATTTCGTTTCAGTATTTGGTTTGAAATAACATTTATAATACTGGGATGCATCCTGGAAAGTTTCATCAATCCGTCGATCATGTCAGGAATTCTGAAGCTTTGGAAGTGATATATCTAGGATCTTATACGTTTCTATATATAATCTGCCATGCGGTAAAGCAGAGCAGCAGATTTGTCCCATCCAAGACAAGGATCAGTGATAGACTGTCCATATACACCGTTACCGATGGACTGGTTGCCATCTTCGATATAACTTTCGATCATGATACCCTTAACAAGAGATTTGATCTCAGGTAAGAAACTTCTGCTGTGAAGAACTTCCTGTACGATACGAGGCTGCTGATCCCATTGTTTCCCAGAGTTAGAGTGGTTTGCATCAACGATAACAGCAGGGTTCTTTAACTGGAATTTTTCGTACATATAAGCAACACGAGTCAGATCTTCATAATGGTAGTTTGGAATATTGTTTCCATGACGGTTGACAGATCCACGTAAGATGGCATGTGTCAGAGGGTTACCATCTGTCTTGACTTCATATCCATTTGCAATGAAATCATGCTGGTGCTGTCCAGCTGTGATAGAGTTCATCATAACAGTTAAGTCACCACCAGTTGGGTTCTTCATTCCGGCAGGAATATCAAATCCACTAACTGTTAAACGATGCTGCTGGTTCTCTACAGAACGAGCTCCAACGGCAACATAAGATAAAAGATCTTCCATATATGGCCAGTTTCCTGGATAAAGCATTTCGTCTGCAGCAGGCATATGGAATTCTTCTAATGCTTCCATATGAAGTTTGCGGACAGAACGAAGTCCACTAGCCATATCTGGTGCTTTCTCAGGGTCTGGCTGATGAACCATACCTTTGTATCCGTCACCTGTGGTACGAGGTTTGTTTGTATAAATACGAGGGATGATCAGTAACTTATCAGCAAGATCTTTCTGAACTCTTGCCAAACGTCCGAGATAATCCATAACAGCAGTTTCATTATCTGCAGAACATGGCCCGATGATAACTAAGAATTTATCAGATGCGCCTGTGAATACATCACGGATTTCTTTGTCTCTTGCAGCTTTGATTTGTTTTGCTTCTTCACTCAGAGGCATCTCTTCTTTTAGTTCCTCTGGAGAAGGCATTTTAGCGATTTTGTGCATTCCCATAGTTGTTTTCTCCTTAACAATTCATACAATAAAGCAAATTTGCTTGTGTATATTTTAACAAATAATAATCTTTGTGTAAAGATAAGGAAATGTGAAATGAGACTTTACAAAACAGACAGGAGTTATTATAATAAAATTTATAAACAGGAAACACTTTCATTTTCTGGTAATTGAATATTGAAGTAGAGAAGATTGATTCTCCAACTTCAGGGCAGAGTGAGATACGAAAGTATCAATTCTCGACTGGCGGTGATACTCCAAGAGAGGCAAGTCCGCGAGCGTTTGGCCGATCAGGTTAGAATCCTGAACCAACAGTATAGTCTGGATGAAAGAAGTAGTTGGATGACATATCTTAAGATGTTATGCAGATAGAAGATATGTGATCAAGTCGGAAGCCCTGTCGTTTATGTAGATAAATGGACAGGATTTTTTAATTTATAGGGAGAACCTATAAAGCTAAGATTTTAAATCAGAAAGGGAGAATTATCATGGCAGGAGACACAATGACAATGAAAAGAACGAAGTTCAATATCAGAACGATCGCAGTGACAGGTATGTTAGGAGCATTAGCAACTGTGCTGATGTTTTTGGAATTTCCAATTCCAATGTTGATACCACCATTTATCAAGTTTGACTTTTCCGAACTTCCAGCATTACTGGCAGCATATGCGATGGGACCGGTATCTGGAATTGCAGTATGTTTTATCAAGAATGCGATCAACCTTCTTCATACACAGACAGGTGGAGTCGGAGAACTATCTAACTTTATCTTAGGTGTATGCTTTGTATTACCAGCAGGACTTATTTATAAGAGAAAGAAAACACAGAAGAGTGCAATGATCGGAGCATTAGCAGGAGCAGTCCTGATGTCAGTAGTCAGTGTATTTTCAAACTACTTTGTTGTATATCCAGTATACACAAACTTCATGCCAATGCAGGCAATTCTTGGAGCATATCAGGCGATCAACAAGAATGTAAAGACATTATGGGATGCATTGATCTGGTTTAATATGCCATTTACATTTATCAAAGGAATGTGCAGTGTTGTGATCACATTCTTTATCTACAAGAAGATTTCCCCAATCTTAAAGGGAACAAACAGATAAGAAGATAAGAAAAAGGTGTCGGAATAAGAATTCCGGCACCTTTTGCGTACACAGAGTTAAAAATTAATCTTCTAATTTTTTAGCTGCTTTTTCCATAAAAGGTTCACTGGCAACGATGAATCTTTCGTGAGTACCGATTCCAACACGCCCTTTGTTATCAGTTACTTCTACATGGAATACCAGACGTTTGCGGTCGATCTCTGTTAAGGAACAATGACATTTGATCGTTCCACCAACTGGTGTTGCGGAAACATGCGCAATGTTTAAATTTGTTCCAACAGTAGTCTGTCCTTCCTCAAGTTTTCCAGCTAGTAGATTAACTGCAGACTGCTCGATCAAAGAGATCATGGCAGGTGTGGCATAAACAGGAAGGCTTCCGCTTCCCCATTTCTCAGCAGTGTTTTCTGGAACTACTTCTTCTGTTAATTCGATTTCGTCTCCAACATGAATGTTCATAATTTTCTCTCCTAAAATTTTAGTTTATATGTATATCTTTAGTATAGCAAAGTTCGTTAAAAATTCCATAGTTTTTTCACATTTTTACAAAAAATTGCACAAGGAAGAAAGACTGGACTCGATTTAAAAAATAAGGTATGCTATTGGTAAATTGGAGGTGCTTGGTTTGAAATTATATTTGATCAGACATGGAGAAACAGATTGGAACAAGGAATTTAAGATTCAGGGAAGTTCAGACATCGAATTGAATGAATATGGAAGAGAATTGGCATTTATTACGCGAGAAGGTCTTAGACATATTCCATTTGATATCGCATATACCAGTCCGTTGAAACGTGCGAAGGAAACAGCAGAGATCATTCTTGGAGGCAGGAATATTCCGCTATATGAAGATAAACGGGTTCAAGAAGCGTGTTTTGGATCGTTTGAGGGTGCAACGTTAAAGGAATTGAGAGAAAGACAGGATCCATTTCTCAAATTCTTTGATGCGCCAGAAGAATTTAAAAAAATTGAAGGATGTGAGACACACGAAGAGGTGATCGCAAGATCATCTGATTTTTTCAATGATATGATCTTGCCAAATGAGAAAAAATATCAACATATAGCAGTATTTTCTCACGGAGCATGGATCCACAGCTTACTTACATATATTTATCAGAGAGAGATTAAGGAATACTGGCATGCACCAAGACAGGAAAACTGTGGTGTGACAACAATCCAGATTGAAGATGGTGTCTGCCATGTATTAAAGGAATCAGAGATTTTCTACAATAAAGATGGAGAATGATATATGACAAAAAGACAATTTATGGAGGAGTTAAGATCTTCCTTAGAGGGAATGGTATCACAGGCAGTGATTCAGGAGAACATGAATTACTATGAGGATTATATCAATGAGCAGATCCGAAATGGAAAGAACGAACAGGATGTATTGAATGAATTAGGAAGTCCGAGACTGATCGCCAGATCGATCATTGATGCCAAAGGTGAGGATGATGACTATGTACAGACAGAGTATTACGAAGAGGAACAGGATGAAGGAACACCAGAAGATATGTTTGGTGGTAACACACATATTTTTACGATGAATTCTACAAAGTTCAAACTTGGATGTCTACTGTCAGTGATCATATTTATTTTTATCATTTATTTACTATTTCATGTATTTAGTGCAATGATGGTTGTGTTAGGACCCGTGATCATTATCGGTGTGATCGTAGCTTTGATCATGAAGATCACAGGAAGGTAAGGAAACAAAGAAAGGAATCAATATGGATATAAATGAAGAAGCATATGCGATACAGGAAGAAGTGGTCGAATTTCGAAGAGCACTGCACCGTTGTCCTGAGATAGCATTTCATGAAACGATGACGATGGAATATATCAGAGAACATCTGGAAGAATGGGAGATTTCTTATAAGATTTTTGATCCATCAGGAATCATTGCAGTTGTTGGCAATGGCAAGAAAGAAACGATCGCATTAAGGGCAGACATGGACGCATTGGAAGTACAGGAAGAGACAGGACTTGATTTTGCATCTTTGAATCACGGATGTATGCATGCATGTGGACATGATGGACACACAGCAATCTTACTTGCAACAGCAAAGATATTGAAGAAACATGAATCAGAACTTGACCGCAGAGTATATCTTGTATTTCAGCCTGCGGAAGAAACCGCAGAAGGAGCCAGATTCATGTTGAAGACAGGAGTTTTGGACAGTGTGAAACGCATTTATGGAATCCATATTTTTAACGGTATACCGTCTGGCAAGATTTCACTGGAAGCAGGCCCAAGAATGGCAGCGACAAACTGGCTGGCAGTTCATTTATACGGAAGATCAGGACATGCAGGGAAACCACATGAAGGGATTGATACTGCAGTGGCAGTATCTTCCATGGTTATGAATTTTCAGAGCATCATCAGCAGGAATTTAAATCCATTAGATCCAGCAGTTTTAACGATCGGAAAGGTCGAAGCCGGGACAGCGAGAAATGTGATCGCAGGGGAAGCAAAGATCGAAGGGACTGCAAGAACATTTTCCAGACAAGCTCAGGAGATGATCGAGCACAGAGTCAAAGAGATCGCGAAAGCCCATGAACAGATGTATGGAGTAGATGTTTCGGTTGATTTTCAACAATCAAGCCATGGGGCACTGATCAATGATCCGGGTGTTGTAGAAGATGTCATGGAGAAAGCAGGGGAAGTCTTTGATCCGTCAGAGTTTACCCATGTTGAAGCAATGATGTTAGGAGAAGATTTTGCAAATTATCTGGAAGAAATGGATGGATGTTTTGCATTTATCGGTGGTGGCGACCACCCTGCAAACCATCATGGAAAGTTTGATTTTGATGAAAAAGCATTGATCAGTGGTGTCCGTCTCATGCTGACATTTGTAATTGTATAAGATATAGTTCATGAAAATCAGTTGTAGATAGGAACAACATATGATATAATCAAAAACCAACAGAAACACGTATATTTAATAGAAGAAAAGGTAGGGAAATATGAATTTAGTATACCACAGTACAAGAAATAGTGAAGAAACAGCAACCGCCTCTGAAGCTATTTTAAAAGGATTAACAAGCGATGGAGGATTATTTGTACCAGACAGCATTCCAAAATTAAATGTATCGTTGGAAGATCTGACAAAGATGTCCTATCAGGAAATTGCTTATGCAGTCATGAAAGAATTCCTTACAGATTTTACAGAAGAAGAATTAAAGACATGCATTAATAATGCATATGACAGTAAATTCGATACAGAAGAGATCGCAGTGACAAAGAAAGTAGATGGAGCATATTATCTGGAATTATTCCATGGAGCAACCATTGCATTTAAAGATATGGCATTATCTATTTTGCCACATTTACTTGTAACATCAGCAAGAAAGAATAATGTAAAGAATGAGATCGTGATCTTAACAGCAACATCCGGAGACACAGGAAAAGCGGCTTTAGCAGGATTTGCAGATGTACCGGGAACAAAGATCATCGTATTCTATCCAAAGTCTGGAGTCAGCCCAATTCAGGAAAAACAGATGGTAACACAGAAGGGTGACAATACATACGTGATCGGAATCAAAGGAAACTTTGATGATGCTCAGACAGGTGTTAAGAAGATGTTCTCTAACAAAGAGTTAGCGAAAGTGATGAATGACAACGGATTCCAGTTCTCATCTGCAAACTCAATCAACATCGGACGTTTAGTGCCACAGGTTGTATATTATGTAAAGGCTTATGCTGATTTATTAAAACAGGGTGCATTAAAGGCCGGAGAACCTATGAATGTAGTCGTTCCAACAGGAAACTTTGGTAATATTCTAGCTTCTTATTATGCAAAACAGATGGGTATTCCAATCGGCAAATTTGTCTGCGCATCTAATAAGAATAAAGTATTATTTGATTTCTTTGAGACAGGAAAATACGATCGTAACAGAGAATTCTATGTTACAACATCTCCATCTATGGATATTCTGATCTCAAGTAACTTAGAGCGTATGATCTATAGAATCGCAGGAAATGATGCAAAACAGTGTGCCAAATTTATGGCAGCATTGACAAAAGACGGTGAATATGTGATCACAGATGCCATGAAAGCAGAATTATCTGAGTTCTTTGGAGCTTTCGGAAGTGAAGAAGAAACAGCAGTGAAGATCAAAGAAGTCTATGACAAAGAAGGATATGTGATGGATACACATACAGCAGTCGCAGCAGTTGCATATGACAAATACAAAGCAGCGACAGGAGATGACAAAACTCCAACAGTGATCGCTTCTACAGCAAGTCCATACAAATTCACAAGAAGTGTTATGGATGCGATCGATCCAGCATACGATGCAGAAGATGACTTTGAATTAGTTGATGAACTTAACAAAGTATCTAAGACAGCAATTCCAAAAGCAATCGAAGAGATCAGAACCGCACCAGTTCTTCATGATACGGTATGTGAGACAGCAGCAATGGAAGACGAAGTGAAGAAGATTCTTGGAATCTAATGAATCATAAAAAAGCAACCCATGGAAGAAAATGGGTTGCTTTTTTTATGCGGAAATGTTATGATAAACCAAGATAGGGAATAAATGGAAGAGAATACAATATCAGATAATTCTAAAAACATATCAACAAGATAAATCTAAGATGAGATCGATCAGATCTGACAAATCCATTCACGACATATGATGATCGAATGATGATGAATCCAAGGGAAGCTGACAATTGAATAAGACCATTTTCCGGCACAGTCCGGGAGGACATATTCCGCCATGATCTGCGGGCAATGAATTTTATGCCATGAACAATAGGATGGAGGTTCTTTTATGATACCACGAAGAGCACAGGGAGCGAACAAGGATATGATAATGAGACTTCTGCATGGTCATGGAGGTGAGTGCAGCCT
>OBVO01000790.1_pt1 | contig 16785 bp, 14 predicted proteins | sample 1495151 | NCBI WGS metagenome assembly OBVO01 (sample SAMEA2580019, study PRJEB22360) | human gut metagenome | reverse complement strand
CGTATCAGAGTATTCGAAAATGGGGTTCATGTCCTCCTCCTTTGTGAAAAAAACAGTAAGATGCAAATGCTGGTTAATCATAGATTTATACAATTTTTTGCGAGAATCATTATATCATGCATAAAGGGAATATGCTATACTTTCGGGGAATTTAAAGGAAGGGGATTGCGCATATGAAGTTTATAAAAGGAATTACATTTGCTCCGTTTTACAGGAAAAATACATTGAATACAGAGCAGGCAAGAGAAAGTTTTGATTATATGATAGAGAATACGGGAGCAGATTTTGTGATACTGGCACCGGGAGGACTGCAGGATACAGCACATTCAGAAGAGATTTGTTATAGTTCCAATGCTACTTTTTCGGATGAGGAACTGGCAGATATGATCTGTTATGCAAAGAAAAAAGGAGTCAGAGTCGGATTAAAGCCTACCGTGAATTGTAAAAATGGAGAATGGAGAGCATATATCAGCTTTTTTGAACATGATGTACCGTGTGAGTCAAAATGGGGAAACTGGTTTTCGTCCTACACAAAATTTCAGACGCATTATGCGGAGATTGCACAAAAAGAAGAATGCGATATGTTAATCGCAGGGTGTGAAATGGTGATGTCAGAACATCGAGAGAAGGAGTGGCGGGAAGTGATTGCTGCAATCAGAGAGTGTTACGATGGGACAGTATCATACAATACGGATAAGTATCAGGAAGACCGGGTTAAATGGTGGGATTGTGTAGATGTGATTTCATCCAGCGGCTATTATCCGATTCAGGACTGGGAGCAGGAACTGGATCGGATCGAGGCTGTAGTAAAAGCTTATCATAAACCGTTTTTCTTTGCAGAAGCAGGATGTATGTCCAGAACAGGATCAAAACACGTTCCGAATAACTGGGGGATTGAAGGAAAGTTACGGTTAGAGGAACAGGTGGAGTGGTATACAACTATGTTTGAGTCATGCAGAAAAAGAGAGTGGATGCAAGGGTATGGGTTGTGGGAATGGGCGCCTGCAGTACCATCAGCAAAACAGGCATATAAGGATGACAGTTATCAAATCTGCCAGAAGCCGGTACAGGAGATTATAAAGAAGTATTATAAGGAATAGACGGGGAAAAGCAATGGGAAGAGAAAATGAAAAAAGTAATATAACACAAATGTTTCGAGAAAACAAAGGTCACAGTTTAAAGACATTGTTGCTTTTGTTTCGCGGGCGGTATCTGGCGCTGTTTGGATCAGTTTTCTTTTTTGTAATCAAGCATTCTCCTACGTGGGTGCTGCCAATCGTCACAGCAAATATTATCAATGCAGTGACAGATAAAGAGGGGGATATTGTGCGGATTTTGACTGTGAATACGATTTTAATGCTCGTATTTCTTGTCCAGAATGTAGCAACAAATTATATTCATACCTGGCTCTATGCGAAAAGTGTAAGAGGTGTGGAAAAGGAGTTAAGAGAGGCTTTGATTGTAAAGCTGCAGCAGCTTTCGATCACGTATCATAAAGAAATGCAGTCCGGAAGGCTTCAGTCCAAAATTATGAGGGATGTGGAACAGGTTCAGACACTGGCGTCTCAGATTTTTATCTCTTTGATTACGATTATTTTGAATATTGTAGTGTCATTTGGGGTGGTTATTTATAAAAGCAAGATTGTATTTCTGTTTTTTGTATGTACGATTCCGGTGGCGGTTTTAATCATTGTAGGATTTAAGGGGAAAATAAAAAGTCACAACAGGGAATTTAGAGAGGAAATGGAAGAAACATCTGCGAAAGTGATGGAGATGGTGGAAATGATCCCTGTTACAAAAGCGCATGCAATGGAAGATAAAGAAACAGAAAAAATGGAACGGCAGTTGAAAAGAATTGCTCAAAAAGGGTTAAAGCTGGACATGGTCCAGACCTATTTTTCATCGATCAGCTGGGTGGCATTTCAGATTTTTCAGGTGTTCTGTCTGGTGTTTACTGCTTACATGGCGTGGAAAGAGTTGATTCAAATCGGAGATATTATGCTGTATCAGACCTATTTTTCATCTATTGTTGCACAGATTGCAAATGTGATGGCATTGCTTCCGATTATTTCCAAAGGGTTGGAATCAGTTGAGTCGATAGGAGAAGTGCTGTGTGCAAATGATATTGAAGATAACTGGAAAAAAGAGAAGGTAAAAGAAGTAGAAGGTGAAATTGAATTTGATGAAGTTTCGTTTTCTTACAGAGGGGAAGAAAAGAAAATACTAAATGATTTAAACTTGAAGATACGAAAAGGAGAAACAGTTGCATTTGTAGGAGGTTCTGGATCAGGAAAGACGACGATTTTGAATCTGGCAATTGGTTTTCTGAAAGCAGACAGTGGTCAGGTACGGATTGATGGAAAAAATCTAATGGAAGTGAATCTGCAGAGCTATAGAGAACACATCGCGGTTGTGCCTCAGCAGTCCATTTTATTTTCGGGAACGATTCGAGACAACATAACATATGGAACAGAAGGGATTCCGGATGAAAAACTCTGGGAGATCGTCCGGGCAGCAAATTTGGAGGATGTGATTAAGAAAATGCCGGATGGATTGGATACGATGATAACAGAGCATGGGGATAATTTATCCGGAGGCCAGAAACAGAGAATTTCAATTGCCCGGGCATTTGTGCGAAATCCGAAAATTTTGATTCTGGATGAAGCGACTTCTGCTCTGGACAGTGTTTCAGAAAGGAAGATTCAGGATTCCATTCAAAGACTGGTGAGAGATCGAACCACGTTAATTGTCGCACATCGATTGTCTACGATAAAAAATGCAGATAAGATTGCAGTGATTGGAAATGGTGGAGTGTTAGAGTATGGAAATTACGAAGAGTTGATGGAACAAAAAGGGGAGTTTTATCATCTTAAAAAATTACAGAGTTGACAAAAGTGGTGAAAAAAGATTAAAATTATAATTAAATAAGATTAAAATCAAGTTAAAAAAGAGAAGGTGATGTGAATGAGAGTTGTGTTTGATGAAAAAAATAAGGTATTTTTGCTTCATACACAAAATACTACATATGCAATTGCGGTGACTGAAGATAAGTATGTGAACCATTTATATTATGGAAAAAAACTGGAAGATACGGATATCCGATATTTGCTTCGAGGCTCCGTTTACTCCGGGGGTGAATCGAAGAGAAAAGAATTCTTATCTGGATTTTGCTCCGATGGAGTATCCGGAAAGTGGAATGGGAGATTACAGAGAAAGTGCGATCTGTGTCAGAAGTATGTCCGGTTACAGAGCAAGCGAATTGATTTATGAAGGATATGAGATCAAGAAAGGAAAGCCAAAACTTCCGGGACTTCCTGCAACATGGGGAAATGAGGAGGATTGTATCACACTGAGTCTTTTGACAAGGGATCCTGTTCTGGGAATGAAGGTGGTGCTTCGGTATTCTGTCTTTCGGAATCAGGATGCCATAGCAAGATCTGCGACAATCTGCAATGAGGGAAAAGAGGCATTTTATCTGGAAAAAGTACTTAGTGCCAGTCTGGATATGGATGACAGAAACTTTGAAGTAATGGGGTTGTTCGGTTCGTGGGCAAGAGAGCGGCATATTCAGAGAACACCTTTAGGATATGGAAGACAGAATATTGCATCCTTTAAAGGGGAGTCAAGTCATCAGGAAAGTCCGTTCATGGCTCTGGTAACTCCAGAAACGAATCAGGATGTGGGAGAAGTTTATGCAATGAATTTTGTGTATTCCGGGAATTTTATCGCACAGGCGGAAAAAAGTCAATTTGATTCTGTGCGTATGATGATGGGGATTCATCCGGAAGGATTTACGTGGAAATTGGAACCGGAGGAGTGTTTTACGGCTCCGGAAGTGATTCTTGTCTATTCTGGGGAAGGTCTTGGAAAGATGACGAGGACCTACCATGATCTGTATCGGAATCACCTGATTCGCAGTCCGTACTTGCACCGGGAACGCCCAATCCTGATTAACAACTGGGAAGCAACGTATTTTGAATTTGATGATAAGAAACTTCTGGACATTGCACGTGAAGCGTCCAAACTCGGAATTGAGATGCTGGTGATGGATGATGGGTGGTTCGGAAAAAGAAACAGTGATGACAGCTCTCTTGGAGACTGGGTAGTGAATGAAGAAAAAATAAACGGAGGTCTTCATAAGCTGGCAGAGGATGTAAAGAAAACAGGGATGAAGTTTGGAATCTGGGTGGAGCCGGAAATGATTTCTCCTGATTCAGATTTATATAAAGAACATCCGGACTGGGCGATTCAGATTCCGGGCAGAGAGATTACACAGAGCCGCGCTCAGTATGTATTGGATTTGTCCAGAGATGAGGTGGTGGATGAAGTCTATGAAAAGATTGCTGACGTATTAAAAAGCGCTGATATCGCTTATGTAAAATGGGATATGAACCGTCAGTTGACAACGATGGGGAGCTGTGGACTTCCGGCAGACAGGCAGGGGGAACTGTACCATCGCTATGTGTTGGGAGTCTATAAAATGCAGGAGCGGCTTTTGCAAGATTTTCCAGAATTGCTTTTGGAAAATTGTTCAGGCGGCGGTGCGAGATTTGATGCGGGAATGCTGTACTACAGCCCGCAGATATGGTGTTCTGATGATACAGATGCAGTGGAAAGGCTGGCAATTCAGGAGGGAACAGCGATGGTATATCCTGTTTCAACAATAGGAGCTCATGTCAGTGTTTGTCCAAATCATACAGTTGGAAGGATAACGCCGTTTGAAACAAGAGGAAATGTTGCGCTTCTGGGAACGTTTGGATATGAGTTGGATATTACCAAACTGTCGGCAGAGGAAAAAGAACTTGTAAAAAAACAGACCGCAGATTATCATAAATACAATGAGCTGATTCGCGAAGGAGATTATTATCGACTTGCATCGATTGCGGAAAACGGACGTTATGACAGTTGGATGATTGTGGAAAAAACGAAAAAGAAAGCGCTTGTATTTTATGTGCAGAGAATGGCTGCGGCGAATGGAAAGAGCAGATTCGTAAAATTAAAAGGTCTCAAGGCACAGAGTCGTTACAGAATAGATGGAAAAGAATACAGCGGCTCCGTGTTGATGCAGGCGGGGCTTAAAGTAGCGCAGGAATTTGGAGATTTTAAGAGCAGGATATTCCTTGTTGAAGAGAATGTTGATTGAAAGGGGAGCTATGGGTCAGAAAAAAGAAGTAAAGCTGGAAGATATTGCGGACAGCCTGGGAGTTAGTATCGTAACCGTCTCGAATGCCCTGAAAGGAAAGAAGGGTGTCAGTGAAGGGCTGCGAAACAGAATCAAAGAGGCTGCGCAGAGAATGGGATATAAAACACCGGTTTATGAAGAGAAAGAAAAGGCGAGGTCTCATATTATAGGGGTTCTGGTTGCAGAGCGCTATGTGAAGGAATTTCCGTCTTTTTATATGGAGATATATCGCAGAGTTGCACAGGAGACTGCAAAAAGGGGGCATGTGACTGTTCTGGAGGTGGTTACCTGTGAAAAAGAAAATTTGAGTGCAGATGCGATGGTGTTTTTAGAACAGTCCATGGATGGGCTGATTGTGATTGGAGAATTGTATCAGGGATATATGAAAATGCTGCGCAAAGTGAGCCGCATTCCAATCGTGTGTGTGGATTATTACGATGTTTACGATGATATGGATTATATTATAACGGATGGATTTGGCGGTATGGAGCAGATGACCAGACTGCTCTTAAAGGAAGGATATCGAGATTTGATTTTTGTGGGCAGTCCGAATGCGACCAAGAATATTACAGACCGATATTTTGGGTATTGTAAAGCAATGCAGAGGGCAGGCATGGAGGAAGAACAGTTTCGGTTCATTGCGGACAGGGAATGTGGAAAAGGGAATTATCGGCTGGAGTTTGAATTACCGGAAAAACTGCCACAGGGATTTGTTTGCAATTGCGATAAAACGGCAGTGCTGTTGATTGAAAGACTGAAAGAGCGTGGGGTACGTGTTCCGGAAGATGTTTCTATTGTAAGTTTTGATAATTATTATCCGCAGATTCAGGATGGGATAAAACTGTGTACATATGAAAATGACGAGAAAGTAATTGCAAGGATCAGCGTCAGTACGCTTTTGAAAAGAATTGAGGGAAAAAGCAGACCGGAAGGTGTAAGAATCGTCGAAGGAAGGGTTGTGCCCGGAAATACAGTGAGATTCAGGGGGGACTGTTGATATGGCAGAAGTGAAGTTAAAAGATATTGCGCAGGCGGGGGGGGTAAGTACAGTGACAGTATCCAATGCTCTTTCCGGAAAGCGGGGGGTAAGCATTGATGTCCGTGAAAAGATAGAGAAAATAGCAAGGAATATGGGATATGATTTTTCCAGATATGAGAAAAAAGAAGGGGGCTATCGCATCGGAGTGATTGCTTCCGAAATGTATATGGAAATGGGAACTTCTTTTTACTGGGCCATGTATCAGCAGATTGTGTATGCTGCGTCCAAAAGTCAGAGTCAGACGATGCTGGAGATTCTGGATACAGATATGCAGAGACGGGATGAACTGCCGAAATTGATGCGGGAAAAGATGATCGATGGATTGATTATTATTGGATGGCATTTTAAGTCATATGTGGAAAATCTGGTAAAAAAATCTGAGATTCCGATTGTACTTCTGGATTTTCAGATAAAAGGACTTAAGTGCGACGCGGTAATGTCGGGAAATTATATCGGAATGTATAAGATGACGCACTATCTACTGGAAAAGGGACATCGGGATATCGCGTTTGTGGGATCGGTGTATGCAAATGAGAATATTATGGATCGTTATTATGGATATCGGAAAGGCCTGGAAGAAGCGGGAATACCGTTTCGAAAAGAATGGGTTTTGGAGGATCGAGATCTGATTGCCGGCAATATGCGGGTGGAACTTCCGGATAATATGCCGACGGCATTTGTGTGCAATAGTGATTTGTCAGCGGGATATCTGCATGATGTTCTTATTAAAAAGGATTCAGAATCCCAGAAGATATTTCGATTGTCGGCTATGACAACTATTTGTTTGGGCATAGTTTTGCAGACCATCTTACCACGTATAACGTAGATATAAAACGGATGGGGACTATTGCGGTAAAATTGCTTATGGGAAAGATCAGAGGAGATGAAAAGTATTGGGGAACCCGATATGTGGACAGTGTGATTGTGGAACGTGACAGTGTCAAAGAGCTAAGATGGTAAAGGAAAGAGACTTTTTGCTGAAGAAATTAAAATTTCAGTAAAAAGTCTTTTTAATTAAAATAACGCATTGGTTTAAGTTTAATTAATCTCTTAAACAAGCTTTAATGAATGGGTGGTAAAGGGTTTTCTATTTTTGACATGTTAAAATATACAAAAATAAGGTGTCTAAAATGTGAAAAGAGTAGAAATAGAAATTAAAACAAACAAAAACTTGAAATTAAAATAGATTAATGATAAGATTAAAACAAGTTAAAAATAGAGGAGGAAATAAAAAATGAAAGCAAAAAGAGTATTGGCAGTTACGATGGCAGCCATGATGATCATGTCATTGACAGCGTGTGGGAATTCCGGGAATTCGGGCGGAAAAGAAAAAACGAAGATTGATGTCACCTTTGACCAGATCGAAGTGGGGAAAGACTACACGGATATCAAAGCTGATTTGAAATTCCTTACACATAAGACGGATGTAATCGATACAAAATTCCAGGAGTATATTAAAGAATTCCAGAAAATGTATCCGAATGTAAATATTGAATATGAAGGGGTAACAGATTATGCAAATGGAGTCACCACAAGGCTCTCTACAGGCGACTGGGGTGATATTTGTATGGTTCCGACTACAGTTGATAAAGATGAACTGGAAAATTATTTTACAAGCTTCGGAAGCTATAAAACATTAAGTGAAAGTTATGATTTTGTAGATAATCTGAAATATGAAGATGATGTATATGGAATCCCGTCCATGGCGAACGTACAGGGAATTGTATATAACAAAGCAGTCTTTGAAGAAGCGGGAATTACAGAATTGCCGAAGACACCGGATGAATTTTTAGAGGACTTGCAGAAGATTAAAGACAACACAGATGCGATTCCGCTTTATACCAACTTTGCAGCTGATTGGACGATGAATGCATGGGATGCATATATTGACGGAAATGCAACAGGAGATCCGGATTTTGCAAATGAAGGAAGAACCAAAGGAAAAGATCCGTTTGCAGATCATGGAGACGGAACAGGACCATATGCAGTTTATAATACTTTGTATGAAGCTGTAAAGCAGAAGTTTACAGAAGATGATCCGACAACAACGGACTGGGAAGGCAGCAAGGGAATGATGAATCAGGGAAAAATCGGATGTATGGTACTTGGTTCATGGGCAATTTCCCAGATTCAGGGGGCAGGAGATAATGCAGATGATATCGCATATATGCCATTTCCTATTTCTGTGAATGGAAAACAATATGCGGCAGCTGGTCCTGATTACTGTTATGGAATTAACTGCAACAGTTCAGAGGATGAACAGATTGCTGCAATGTGTTACATTAAATGGCTGACAGAGAAATCTGGTTTTGCAGAATCAGAGGGTGGGATTTCTATTGTAAAAGGAATGCCGTATCCGGAAACGCTTTCTTCGTTTGAAGATATTGACCTGGTGATTAACACTCCAGCGCTTGCTGGAGAGGAAAATCTTATGACAGATATTAATAATGAGTCCGAGCTTGGTATCAATGTGTCAGGATATATACCGAAAGAAGTTCTTCAGGCAGCAATCGATGGAAGCAAAACAATGGAAGAAATGTCTGCAGAGTGGAATGAGAAGTGGACAGCGGCACAGGAGAGCAGCGGTGTTACGCCAGAGGAGTATGATTATACAAAATAATCTGTGTCAGAGGAAATGACAGATGGATCAGGGGCGGTGGAATGAAAAAATTTTTCTGCTGCCTCTGTTTGAAAAGGAGAAGATTTATGAAGCAGAAAAAGGGATTTGTAAAGTGGATACAGAGTGGGAAAGTGAACCGCAGGCTTTGCATGATAGTGTTTATGTTTGCGCCACTTGCATTGCTTTTTACATTTACATATCTGCCGTTTGCGGAGATGGTACAATTCAGTTTTTATGATATGAAATATATCGGAGAAAGAACATTTGTAGGGCTGGAAAATTATGTGGAAGTATTTTCGAGAGAAGACTGCTTCAATGCATTAAAACTCAGTTTATATTATATGGGAGCTTCTTTTGTGCAGCTTGCGCTTGCGCTGTATTTTGCATCAATACTCAGTTTTAAAATAAAAGGTGCGGGAGTTTTTAAAGGTTTTTTGTTTTTCCCATATCTTGTATGCGGAATTGCAGTAGGATTTATCTTTAAATTCTTTTATACAAGAGGTTTTGTTTTAGATACGGTCTTGCAGTGGTGCGGATTTGAACTGGATAATCTGCCGTATTGGCTGAAGGATACAAACATTAACAATATTTCACTGGCTGCAACATCTGTATGGCGTTATATGGGGCAGAACATGGTTCTTTTTATCGGAGCGATCATGTCTGTGGATTCTTCTCTTTATGAAGCAGCAGCGATTGATGGTGCAAGTGGATGGCAAAAATTCCGTTATGTGATTTTTCCAAGTATCAAGACGATTATTGTATTAAACATGATTTTATCGATCACGGGATCGCTGAGTGCTTTTGAACCACCGTATGTTATCACAAAAGGTGAATTTGGAACAGGAACTTATTTTGTAATTATGGATAAGCTGGCACATGCAAGCCAGAAGGTAGGATTGGCATCGGCAATGGCGGTTGTACTTCTTATTATCATCCTGCTTGTGACATTCATACAAAAAGCTGCATTTAAATATTTCTTCGGAGAGGGTGAGCAGGAAGCCATCCGTACGGTAAGAAAAAGAAAAAAACTGGCGAAGAAAGAGCTGTCAGTAAATTTAAACAGGGAGGTGAGCAGAAATGTCAGTGGCAAAGCTTAAAAAAGTAATCTGGACGATTTTTAAATATGCGACACTGCTTCTGGCAATTTTCATAGCAGTGCTTCCGCTTGTATCCTGTGTGATCACAGCATTTAAAACACCAGAAGAGTATGCTTCAACCAATGTGATGCAGCTTCCGCAAAGCTGGACGTATTTTGAGAATTTTATTCAGGCATGGAAGCAGGCCAATATGGCAACAGCATTTAGAAACTCATTTATTATCCTGGTATTTGTTCTTTTTGGTTCAATTATGACAGGTTCCATGCTTGCATATGTGCTGAGCAGATTTAAATTTAAGGGAAATGGACTGATCCGTAATCTGTTTTTGTTTGCAGCGCTCCTTCCGGGAATTGCGATGCAGGTGCCGGTATATCAGATTATGTATACGCTTGGGTGGATCAACAGTCTCCCGGGGTATATTATCCTCATGTGTGGAACGGATGTTATCTCCATTTATATTTTCATTCAGTTTTTTGAGAATATACCAACTTCACTGGATGAATCAGCGATCATGGACGGATGTACCTATTTCGGAGTGTTTTTCCGTATCCTGCTGCCGCTCTTAAAGCCTGCGATCATAACAGTCATGATCTTAAAAGGCGTGGGAACATATAACGAATACTATATGGCGAACCTCTATCTGCAGGATCAGAATTCACTGGTTACAGTGGCAACATCTTTGTATAAATTTACAGGACCGATTGGAAATCAATATAACTATATTTGTGCCGGTGTACTCATCACCATGATTCCGGCACTGATCATCTTTATTTTATGTCAGAAACAGATTTACAGTGGGCTGACACAGGGAGCCGTTAAGGGCTAAAAACAGAAATTATGGAGGAATAAGAGATATGAGTAATATAAAGATCATAGGAGCAAATGTGCCGAATATGCCATGGCAGGACAGACCAGAGGGAAGTGGGAATCTTCCGGTATGGAGATACAATGAGAACCCGATCATTGGACGCAATCCGGCAAAAGGAGTTGCGAGAATCTTTAATAGTGCAGTTATGCCTTACAAAGATTCATTTATCGGAGTGTTCAGAGGGGAGCAGACGAACGGGATTCCATATATTTATCTTGGAAGAAGCAAGGATGCGATTCACTGGGAATTTGAGGAGGATAAGATTCCGTTTAAAGACGAGAATGGAAATGATTTTATGCCGAGATATGCATATGATCCAAGACTAGTTAAGGTAGAAGATACGTATTACATTATGTGGTGTCAGGATTTTTATGGCGCTTCTATCGGAATAGCCAAAACACAGGATTTTGAGACATTTACAAGAATTGAAAATCCGTTTATCCCGTTTAACCGTAATGCCGTTCTCTTCCCGAGAAAGATTAATGGAAAATACATGATGATGTCGCGTCCGAGTGACAGCGGTCATACTCCGTTTGGAGACATCTTCTTGTCTGAGAGCCCTGATATGGTTTACTGGGGCCGGCATCGCCATATGATGGGAAACAACAGCGGTAACTGGTGGGAGAATGTCAAGATCGGCGGAGGTGCAGCTCCGATCGAGACAACTGAAGGATGGCTGTTATTTTATCATGGTGTGACAGGTACATGTAATGGATATGTGTACAGTATTGGCGGAGCAATTCTTGATATTGATAATCCGTCAATGGTGAAATATCGCTGCAGTACATTTCTTTTGACACCGGAAGAGTGGTATGAAGAGCGTGGATTTGTGCCGAATGTTGCATTCCCATGCGCAACGATCCACGATGCTCAGAGCGGAAAAATCGCAATATACTATGGATGTGCAGATACTTATGTAGGACTTGCATTTACGACTGTGGAGGACGTTGTTTCCTATATTAAAGAACATAGTGTTGTTTCTGAAACAGATACTGAGATCGGAATCCGGTAAGGAGGAGTATGATGTTTGTACAGGAAGTAAAAGATCATCTTATTCATAAGATCATTCCGTTCTGGGAAGGCTTGAAGGATGAGGAATTTGGCGGATATTACGGGTATAAAGGGTTCGATCTTGTGACAGATAAGGAAGCGGTCAAAGGGTGTATCCTGAACAGCAGGATTCTCTGGTTTTTCTCCAACTGTTATATGCTGACTGGAGATGAGGAGTTGATGGAGCATGCCAGACATGCATATTGCTTCTTGAAAGAACACTGTGTTGACAGGATTAACGGAGGAATCTACTGGTCTCTGACATATGACGGAAAACCGGAGGACACAACAAAGCATACATATAATCAGGCGTTCGCTATCTATGCTCTTGCTTCCTATTATGATGCATCAAAAGATGAGGAGGCCCTGAAACTGGCGCTGGCACTTCGAGATATTATAGAAGAAAAATGTAAAGATGAATATGGCTATCTGGAAGCGTTCAATATCAGCTTTGTGCCGGAGGACAATGAAAAGCTTTCTGAGAATGGTGTCATTGCGGAGAAAACAATGAACACACTGCTCCATGTTTTTGAAGCTTATACGGAGTTGTATCGTGTGACGAAGTTGGATGAGGTGGGAGATAGTATCCGTTTTATGCTTGATATCATTGCGGATAAAGTATATAACCCGAAAGAGGGGCGTCAGGAAGTATTTTTTGACAGGACATGGCATACCTTGATCGATCTGTATTCCTATGGTCATGACATTGAGACCGCCTGGCTTGTAGATCGTGGTCTGGAAGTATTGGGAGATCCGGAGTATACCAGAAAGCTCAGTGTGATTACAGAGTCAATCACAAAGAACATTTACGACAGAGCATATATCGATCATTCTCTGGTAAATGAGGCGGAGAATGGTATTGTAGATACGACTCGGGTCTGGTGGGTACAAGCAGAAGCGGTAGTCGGATTTATCAATGGCTGGCAGAAGTGCCCGGATCATATGGAATATCTGGATGCTGCAAAAGATATCTGGAATTATATCAGTACATATCTTGTGGACAACAGAGCAGGATCTGAGTGGTACTGGGCGCTTGACAAAGATAGAAAACCCCATGAAAAGCCGATTGTGGAGCCATGGAAATGTCCGTATCACAATGGAAGAATGTGTATAGAAGTGATCAGGAGGATGCAGAAGCATGCATAAACAGTATTATATAGAGCAGAAAAAAGTAGAAAAGCTGATCAGCAGAAGAAATCAAAAAGCAGATTTCTATAACGGAATTTATGATCGTTACGAGTATCCGGTACTTACAAGAGAGTTTGCACCGGTACACTGGAGATATGATCTGAATGAGGAGACGAATCCTTATTTTATGGAACGTCTCGGTATTAATGCGGTGATGAATTCCGGGGCTATTGAGTTAGATGGAAAGTATTATCTTGTGGTCCGTGTGGAAGGAAATGACAGAAAATCATTTTTTGCAGTAGCGGAGAGCGAGAATGGAATTGATGGATTTCATTTTTGGGATTATCCGGTTGTACTTCCGGATACCTGTCCGGAAGAGACAAATGTATATGATATGCGTCTGACAAAACATGAGGACGGATGGATCTATGGAGTATTCTGCTCTGAGAGCAAGGATCAGGAGAATCCGGATCTGTCGGCTGCGGTTGCGGCAGCAGGAATTGTTCGTACAAAAGATCTGAAAACATGGGAGAGATTGGACAACCTGACTACGCTGCACTCTCCGCAGCAGAGAAACGTGGTGCTTCATCCGGAATTTGTGGATGGAAAGTATGCATTTTATACAAGACCGATGGACGGTTTTATTGAGACTGGAAGTGGTGGAGGAATCGGCTTCGGTCTGTGCGATGATATTGAACATGCAGTAATTGATGAGGAAAAGATCATAAGCCACAGAATCTATCATACACTGACAGAATCAAAAAATGGTGCCGGTGCAGTTCCGATCAGAGGGAAGAAGTGCTGGATTCATATTGCACATGGTGTACGCAATACAGCTGCAGGTTTGAGATATGTGCTGTATGTATTTGGTACGGATCTCCATGATCCGGCAAAAGTGATTGCACGTCCGTCAGGGGTATTTCTTGTGCCGCTTGGAAATGAAAGAGTGGGGGATGTCTCCAATGTGGTTTTTACAAACGGGGCAATTGCAAGAGAGAACGGAGATGTATATATCTATTATGCTTCTTGTGATACGAGAATGCATGTGGCAACAACTACGATAGATAAGTTGGAAGATTATCTGTTCCATACACCGGAAGATCCGCTGCGTTCACCGGATTGCGTGGCGCAGAGATGTGAATTGATCCGAAAAAATCTGGAACTGCTGAAATAGAATACAACATATTACGGCGGGCTTGAAAAAGGCCGCCGCTATCAGTTTAACATGTGTATAAAAAAGAGGAATCAAAAGGAGAAGAGAGATGAGAATATTACCGGATCATGAAAAGCTTCAATACAGTGGAAGGATTGACTGGACAGACAGAAAGGCGCCTGTATTTGTATTTCCATGTACTTTTGTGAGAATGTGTTTTACGGGAGAAGTGCTCAAGATTTATGTGAAGAATAAAAAAGCATATTGGGAAAATTATCTCGGGTGTATTCTGGACGGGAAGCAGACAAAGCTTCTGCTTCCGGATGATGGGGAAGGGGTTCTGGAGATACCGGTCAGTACTGTAAAAGATGGAGTGCATGAGCTATTGCTGTTTAAGCGTCAGGATTCCTGTCATGAGATAACCTTTTTGGGATTTGAAATTGAAGATAACGGTGAAGTTCTGGAATCTCCACAAAAGTCGAATAGAAGGATAGAAGTGTATGGGGATTCTGTTTCGGCAGGTGAAGTGTCTGAAGCTGTGGAATATACAGGGAAACCGGATCCGGAGCATAACGGGCAGTATTCTAACAGCTGGTATTCCTATGCGTGGATGACTGCGCGCAGGCTGGATGCCGAGATTCATGATATTGCACAGGGAGGCATTGCACTTTTGGACGGTACGGGTTGGTTTCACGCACCAGATTATGTAGGTATGGAAAGTGCATGGGACAAAATACACTACAATCCGGTATTTGGAAAACAGACAGACTGGAGTTTTGAAGAGTATACACCCCAGGTTGTGATCGTTGCGATTGGTCAGAATGACAATCATCCGGATGACTATATGAAAGAAGATTATGACGGTGAAAAAGCACTGTATTGGAGAAGTAATTACGAAAAACTGCTTGGCAGAATCAGGGAAAAATATCAAAATGCATGGATCATATGTATTACAACACTGTTGGAGCATGATCCCGCATGGGACCGGGCTGTTGAGGAAGTTTGCAGAAAGATGCAGGACGAAAAAATCCGCCATTTTATGTTTCGGCGCAATGGCAAGGGAACTCCGGGACATTTGAGGATTCCTGAAGCAGAGGAGATGGCAGAAGAACTATCTGCATATATTGAAAATCTGGATATTGAGTGGTAATAAGAGCAGTACGGACAGGAAGATTTCTGTATCTGAGAAAGGCGGAAAAAATATGTATAAATCAGATCTTACAAGATTGAAAGCATGTATGAGACGGGCGGAAGCCGGAGAAGATGTTACTCTGGGATTTTTTGGTGGTTCGATTACGCAGGACAGCCTTGCTACAAAGCATGAATATTGTTATGCATATCGGGTATTTCAATGGTGGGAGAAAACATTTCCAAAAGCAAAACTGCATTATGTAAATGGGGGAATCGGAGGTACGACTTCTCATTATGGGGTATCCCGCGTGGTGACGGATATGTTGATGTATCAGCCGGATTTTGTAGTGGTAGATTTTTCTGTGAATGATGAGCCGGAAAAATTCTTTCAGGAAACGTATGAAGGGCTCATTCGAAGAATGCTGACATGGTGTTCGGTTCCGGCAGTTTTGCTTTTAAATAATGTTTTTTATGATACGGGCAAGAATGCACAGGAGTATCACAATCAGATCGGAGAATGGTATCGTCTGCCCTGTGTGAGTATAAAAGATACGGTGTGGAAACGAATAAAAGCCGGGGAATTTATACGGGAAGAAATATCACCTGACGGACTTCATCCGAATGACAAAGGGCATGCTCTTGTGGCAGCGGAGATTACAGCATATCTGGAAAGCGTAAGAAAATCAATGTGGGAAGATGAGGAACAGGCATCTTTGCCGCCTGCGATGACGGATAATGTATATGAAAGGGCACAGAGACTTACAATCAGGGAAATCTGTCCAAGACTGGATGGATTCCGGGCAGATACCAACGAGAAAGAAGGCCATCTGGATCATTTCAAGAACGGTTGGATTGGCAGCAAAGAGGGAGATCGTCTGTTATTTGAGATCGAGGCATCTTGTATTGCAGTTCAGTATCGAAAGACAATCCGACACCCGGCGAGAAAGGCAGAGCTGATTCTGGATGGAGATACAAAACATCCGGTGTTGCTGGATGGAAACTTTGATGAGGATTGGGGAGACTGCCTGTATCTGGAGCCGGTGCTTCATCATGGAGAGTATGGAAAACATACGGTGGAGATCAGAGTACTTCCAGATGAGTTTGAGAATGCAGAGCCGTTGTATCTGATGGCTTTGATTATCGCATAGAAAACTGCTGACAGGGAAAATGGAGGAAATGAAAGATGGATGCAAAAAAACGATATGAGGATTGGTTGGAAAATCCGTATTTTGATGAGAATACAAAGAATGAACTGAGAAGGATTGCAGATGACGAAAAAGAAATTGAAGAAAGGTTCTACAAGGAGCTTGAATTCGGTACGGGAGGTCTGCGTGGAATCATTGGTGCCGGCACAAACCGGATGAATATCTACACGGTAAGAAAGGCAACACAAGGGCTTGCAAATTTTATCCTCAAAGAGAATGTTGAAAAAAAAGGTGTGGCGGTCGCATTTGATTCCAGAAACATGTCTTTGGAGTTCGCGCAGGAAGCAGCGCTCTGCCTTGCGGCAAATGGAA
>OBVO01000788.1_pt1 | contig 16834 bp, 9 predicted proteins | sample 1495151 | NCBI WGS metagenome assembly OBVO01 (sample SAMEA2580019, study PRJEB22360) | human gut metagenome | reverse complement strand
CCGACACGCACGTCTTTAGCAGAGAAACGGTATACATAAGGGAAACCTAAAGTTTTAGCCTCCATTTTCTTCTCGAAAAGCGGCGTTCCATCCAAACGGGTGACCAATACCCGGTTCCCATCGGTAAACAAAACATCCCCGGTCCCATTTCCATCCCAATCCACTATATTCATTTCAAACCGATCGGACAATCCTTCTACCCGGGAAGTCTCTGTCTGACCGGAAAAATTCACCACATGTACCTGTCCTCCCTTACCAGCAAATACCAGAACCGGTTGTCCGCCTTTACGGGTTAAATAGACATCGGTATGAGGTTTCAGATCGAATACGGAAGAAACTCTCACTCTCTCTTTGCCTTTACGGTCCAATATATAAAAACGATACCGATCGGCAAAGACGATATAATCTTTGTCGGCCACCCTGAAATGCTGTACTTTCGAAACGACCGGTTTATCGGTCTTTTGGGGATTCCAGCCTTCTACCGGTTTTCCATCCAAACCGTACAGATATACTTCCCGGTTTTCACAAGGAACAAAGATGCGGTAGTTGCGGTTATTATCATAATCGTACACGGATATTCCCTGCTCGCACTTTCCTTTGAAAGCGACGGGGAAACGCCCCGCTGCATTACCGTTGCGGTCGATCAGGTACATCTTGTCGGGAGTAGAAAACAGGTATTGTAATTTCCCGTTCTTGAAGAGATCGACCTGATATACTTCGCTATTGATCTGCTGCCCGAGAGGAAGTTTCCAAAGCACACGCCCCACATCGTTGATCAGATAAACAGTATGGCGATCGTCCTGTACGAACAATTCCTTCTCACCCGTCACATGATTGGTCACGGGAACGGGCTTCATACTCACTTTCCCATCCAATTTAGTCTGCCACAACACATGCGGACGAATCTCATCTTTTATCTCGGCTGTACTCAGAAAAAGAGTGGTATAGAGCATATCTCCCTCGTTGGACCACTGCCAGGCCCAGGTAGAAAATACAGACAGTTCCTTTTGACGTCGAGTCAGGAACTGCTGCCAACTTCCCTGAGTCAAAGAGGTATAAAAAGGCAAAACCTCAGCCGTACGGGCAAAATAAGCCATATTATATTTTCCGGCCAAACGGGTTTTCAGATGCCGATACCATTCGGCATCGCGGATGACGCTCCCATGCACATAATCGCGGACAAAACTCTTTACCGCACTCTCGGAGGAAGCAAAAATCAGGTAGTTATCCTCCACCAACACGCAACGGCATTTTATCCCTTCAAAAATATATCCCCAATAAACGGCAGCCAGATCATCAGCCGGGAAAAGATAGTAACGGAAAGTTTTTTCCCGGTCGAGGTTATATTCTTTTAAATAGTTTTCTAAAGACTGATTATCGAAACGGGCATATTCCTTCATCATCTTCTCCAACACCACTTTACACAAGCTACCCGATTTAAGACTGGCTACGATAAGCCCATCCCTTTCGCGGGTCGCTTCATTATAGGCCAGATCTACAACAGCAAACTCTCCCTGCAACAAATCGCGCAACTCTTCTTCGCGTCCTTTTCCGAACATCTTAACGAACTGCTGCTTTCGCCTGAAGATATTTTCTTTTTGTCCTACCGTATAGCGGTAATTGTCCAAAGCAGCAAAGTAAGCCGCAGGATTACTCAGGTTCAGCAATCCTAACGAGAGCAGACCGGAAGGCAGTACCCCGTCGATATTCGCTTCCCGGGCCTGTTGTTTTTCCAATGTAGCGATGTACGAACCATCCAGTCCACTATAGTTCATAAATCCGTTCAGACAAATCCCCTGTCCGCTGAAATCTCCGTCCAAAGCTCCCCATTTGAAAAAACGGGTAATATCGACATGGGGAAAAACCTTTTTAACCTGGATATACAAAGGCATCAACTCTGTAAAAGCTCCGGTATTCAACAGAATATTTATACCGGCACCGGCTGAAAAATATTTATTCAGATTCTGATAATGGGGTTTGACTCCTTCCCCGGCTTCTTCAAGGTCGAATTGTTTCAGTCCGTCTTCGATATACAGGTCCGAATCCGACAACAAGATAATACCGCCGCAAACAGCAAAATAAGCGATCTCTTTCCCTTGTTTTAAAGTATATATTTTATGCCGGTCGTATTTCCGTACCTCCTCCCCTCCGGCAGCAAAAGTCCGGTTCAGAAAATCGGTTACTTCTCCCCGGGAAATGACATCTTTGTTATCCATCACATAGAGGAAAGCGACGTCGCTCTTGCCTTCCACCCGGGCTGCCACAACGTAAGGATGTGCCTTCACCAGCCCTTGTTGTTGTAAAGTATCGGTTATCCGGACCAACAACTTCCGGCGAAACACTTTCAAATCGGCCGCAAAAGCCTGCCGGATCTCAGGTGCTAACTCAGCCCCGACATTAACCGTCCCCACGACAGCCGAATTGTAAGGGATAAAAGAATCTTTACTACCGGCCCGCATTTTCCCCTCTTCATTGATATACCAAATGGCACAAACAACGACAGCAAGCAGGATAACGGCCAATAATGATAATAGAATCCCTTTTTTCATACAATTTAACGTCGGTATACAACAAGCTATTTCAAAGCAAAATTAATAAAAAATGCCGGCACTGCCGGCATGATCTGGTAAAATTATTCTTCTCCTTTCTTTTTCAGGTAAGTTCGTCCTTCCAATATCCAATCGGCCGCAACTGTTTTTTTCAGATAATAATCGAAATAATCCATGACACGCCCGGTTTGATCCAAGGTATTCATTTGTCCACCGATTGTATGTCCTTCGCCCTCATAGGTCAATAGGATACAAGGTTTTCCAAGCCTGCGCATGGTGATATACATTTCCAGTCCCTGACTCCAATCGACGGCCTGGTCTTCAGTTCCGAAGATCATCAATAGCGGCGTCTGAATGTTTTCTGCCTGAAATACCGGGGAATTACAGATATATTGCCGGGAGATTTGCCACCAGGGTAATCTGAAACGTGCCTGTCCCGTTTCGAACATTTCTTGATTGGAACGTCCGCTTTCCCAATAAATACTATTATACATACTTATCATATCTGTCAGAGGTGCTCCTGCCACGGCAGCAGCAAAAAGCGGAGTTTGTGTGATAATATAAGCCGTCTGGTAAGCACCCCAGCTATGCCCGATCAACCCCAACCGTGCAGGATCGATATCTTCTCTTTTCAACACTTGCCGAACAGCAGCCGTAACACAGTCTACTGCCGATTCGCCCGGCCGGTTCACCTCATAGGTGATATCAGGCTGAAAAACAAAATAGCCCTGTAACACATAATTCATCGTATTATAAAGATCCGATGCCGAAGGAAAAACAAAATCGTTTAAATGCTGGGACAGTTTCTCGTAAATATGAACGATCATCGGATAGGATTGACCTTCCCGATAGTTTACCGGATAAAACAATGCTCCTTTCAACTCCTTACCCCGTGAATTTTTATAACGGATCAATTCACTTTTACGGAAAATAAATCCGGGGGGACGTAAATTCGTATGTGTCAATTGTTGAAGCCGATTCAGGTTTTCATCACAAACGAATAGTTCGGGAGCTGTAATATTGTCAGCCCATCCGAGTAAGTTCGTCTTTTTATCTGCCGACTGTTCCAAACGTAATGTACCGAATGGCCCATACAGTAAAGGGCGATGATGCCCTTTGGGATCGAAGCGATAAATTCCGGAAGCCCCGTCATCACCGGTAGCTCTCAACAACAGGTTACAGTCGGGAGTCAAAACTCCGCGCTGAAATTTCCGGAAAGTGATCTTGTCTTCGCGTCCTCGGGTCAACCGCTTCAATTTCAGCGTAGCCGGCTCGACACTCCAGATATCATATTCGTCATAAAACCAAAAAGCCTTATCTTCTTTCAGCCAACCGGCAATGCCGAACGAGGGAGCGATATCGATGGGGCCATCGTAATATATATCGCTTAATCCAGTAGTCACCTGAGCGGTAAGATTGATATATTCTTCTTTCGCCAAATCGTATGCCCACCAATTTTTATTCTTAAAATAGTAAACATACTTTCCTTCGCGGGAAAAAGAAGCCGACAATATTGTATTCTCCAACAAGCGGGTACGTTTTCCAGTTTCCGTCTGTATCACATAAATATCCCGATGGAGTTCGCGGTAATGGGGCCGATAGGGCTGATCGTCGACAGCCAAAACAAATGCCCCGTCGGCAGAGATACCGGCTATATCGAACAAGGAAGAATCGGCCAGCTGCCTCCAGCGTTTTTCTTCCGGCCACCATACACACAAATAGGTCCGGCTACGATTCAGGTAATACCGGTTTTTCTGACGCGACTGAATTTCCTGATCTTTCCAATGCCAGATATCGACATCTGCTGTAACTTCCGCCCGGGATTCCCCTTGATATCGTTCCGGAGCGATACCGAAGAACAGTTTTTTCCCATCGGCAGACCATTGGGGTGTGTAATATTCACTGATTTTCATATTTGCCGGAAAATCGGCCCAGGCCTCTGCGGCAAAACAGCAGGCCTGCTGCTTGTTTCCGATATTCCGGACGACATGAATTTCCCGGCCTTGCTTCTGCCCTGTACTGTCCGACAACATTTTCATAAACAGAAGCCCGTGATCTGTCCATTTCAATTTTTCATATCCGTTTTTATCGTTTTCTAAAAACAGAAGACGGTAATCATTCAGTTCCAATACCTCTAGGCTATTGCTCAGTCCCTTTTCAGTTTTTAGGGTATAGGCCAGGTATTTCCCCGTTGGATCGACCGTATATTCCTGTATATTAGCTATATTCTTTACCCGTTTTTTTTCAAGATCATAAAGATTCAACTCTACGGCATTTTCTGTATTTACTCCTTTTAAAATCAGATGTTTACTATCATTGGTAAAAGTAAAACTTTCCATTCCCCGGAAAATTTGTTCTTCCCCATTAGCAAGGCAAACCAGTTTTACCTGATAGGCAATACCGGCAGCTGCATTTTCTCCCGCCGGTTCCGAAAAAACGATCCAGTGGGAATCTTTGGAAAATTCGGGAGCAGAAGTATTTTTATATTTGTACTCTTTTCCCGACGCGATATGCCGGACAAACAAAGTATCTGTTTTCTCCGCAGCCTGGATTCTCCACATCGCCCATTCGCCGGATGGAGATAACCCGTATTGCAATAGTTTGTGCCACAACTCGAATTCATGAAAATCCCGTATTGTTTTGTTGCTGGCCCATACGTTTCCCATACCTCCTACTCCTATCAGACAAACGCAGAAGGTCAATATCACTTTTTTCAAACCGATCATTTTTTCAATAAATTCTTCAATAATTTTTTTAATGCAGGATTAGAAGGCCGGAATGCTTCGGTATCTACCCAATTGCCTTCTTTATCGATCAAAATAAACCGGGGAATAGAACCGACATGTAACTCTTCCGGGAGGTAACTCCAATCACCGGCCCACAATTGCACACCTCCCAACTGATGTTTCCGGACATAGTCTTTCCATTTTTTCCGGTTTTTATCTATGGAGATACTTATAAATTCAATTTCTTTTCCCTGAAATTCAGCCTCCAACTGTTGTAAATAAGGGATCTCAGCTTTACAAGGAGCACACCAGGTCGCCCAAAGATCGATAAACTTATATTTCCCCCGGAAATCAGCCATGGAGCGATAGTGTCCGGTAGTGTCGGGGAAGATAAAATTCGAAGCCCGTTCTCCTTTTCGAAGGGTGGAATGAGGGCGTCCCCGGTACTGACATAACCGCAGGCGTTGTTCCTCATTTTGCATCAAAGGAAAATACTTCTGTTCGTAATCACAAAAACGCCCGAAACTAACGGTATCTATTTCAGCCAACACAAATTCGGCTTTCAATAGCGGAGATCCGATTTCGGCTAACCAGTCATCGAAGGAATATTCTCCCTCCCGTATGACAAAAGTCCTTTTATAATTAAAATATTTCCGGAGCAACTGCATACCATAAGGTTGTTGTAAAATACGGTCATCTTCGACGGGAAAGCGTCCGATGAGCTGCCGGTAATAAGCCGATCGTTGCTCTTCGGATTCATAGGATTGCTGATTTTTAGCAATATAAGAAATGAAATCATACAACAGATCGAATTCGATTGTCTCCTTCAACTGCTTTTGAAAAAGGGAATCCTGGACAACCGTTTCTTGCAACCACCGGTCCACCTCCAGCCGAAGCGAATCGAAACGGGGAAAATAGGCTCCATAAGCGTCTGTCCTGGTATCCATTTTCAAAGAGCGCTTTATCTCTTTCCATTGTTCCAGTAGACGATTTTCTTCACCGGTGATGTCCACTTGTTTCCAATCCCCGTCGATTCCCTGAAAATGTATTTCATCCCCTGCTTTTATATACATCCGATGATACTCCTTTCCATCATACAGGTAATAAAAACCGGCCTCTGCCGGCTGGAACATAAAAGCAAAACTACCGTTACCGGCAATAGTGGTACCGGCATATTTTACCGGTACCCCATTTTCCACGATCATCAGTTGCACTTCTCTGGCAGGTACCTTTCCCCCGATCTTTCCCTTTATCACAGCAAACTCCTCTGCTCTGATTCCTCCTCCCAGAAGGCAACAGATTAACCCTGATAACCACACACGACTATCCATCAATAACATAAATACCCATTATCCATTTTCGAACTCATATACATCACTTCGGAAGGTATTCCTTCACCCTGATAAACTTCCGGATTATCCTTTACTTTATCCGCCGAAGTATCGAAAAGATAAAGTTTATAATTACTACCGTTTCCGGTAGCTATGACCAGCTTATTCGTATATTCATCAGGCGCACTATAGCTATTGTCGAAGATAATATGTTTGATCATAACGATCTTTTCTCCTGCCGGCACAGCGGGTTGTCCACCCACTCTTTTCACTTCCTGTTCCCGTTTATTTTGCAGATCATAATACCACAATTTATCGCCTTTGGAAAAATACAACATCTGGAAGGTACGGTTCATCCCAAAACATTCGGCCCGGGTCAACTCACTTTCCAGCGGAATCTCATCGATGGCTGTAATCCTGTTTTTGAGGAAAGCCGGATCATAATATACCAGACAGGTCAAATCGAAGTGAAGGATGGAACGCGCTTTGGTCGCCTCTTTATTCTGCATGACAACGTATCCTTTTCCACCTTCCCACATCCCTTCGTCGAGAAAACCGGCGTAAAGCGGATCCCGGTCAGGATAAGCCTCAGGGAATTTCGAATGGTCGTCACTATTCAAATAAAGCAAATTCGAATTTCCACGGGCAACGGTACAGAATTTACTGCTCTTGGTATCAAAAAACAGGGGACTCATGGTTCCGTTCTTCGTCATCAAATGAGCCAATTCATAATCACCTGCTTTTGCATAGGCAAATTTAGCAGCCCCTAAAGGGGAACTATGTACGTCGATAGTGAATACTTTCCCATCGTTCACCAAACCGTGTTCCTCCGATCCTCCGAACCATTTACCGGGAGCGACAATACCCTGTTTCTCATAAAAAAGGGAATTGAAATCGCCCAGCATTTTCAAATCGCTGATCCGAACCACTTGTAATTCTTTCTCCGATACAACCATCAGACAGGCATTATCCTTGACCATTTCTTCCTGTTCTTCGTCCATATAAGCATAATCACCGATATAACCCAAAGAACGGGGCCGGCCTGTCAGTGCCTCTCCACGACTTTTCTGTATCAGCCCGGTATTCTGAAAATCCGGAGAAAAGAAATCGATATCGGTGGTCTCCCCATTTTGCTTCATCACATACCATCCCCTGAAATATTTCGATTCTATTATCAATTCTGACTCGATATAATTCGCGACACCGTTCTGTTTATCGCGATATTCAAAAACAAGCCGGTAAATCCCCGGATCGGCAGAAACAATCCAATCTAAATCTTTTTCCTGCGAAAGGGTATCGATTTTCCTATCCCCGGTTGTCTGATAAGCCATCCATACATAATCATAAGTCCTGCCCTTATCTTCCGACTGGATCACAGTAGGAATAAATAAACGGCTCAACAAATCACACCGGTAAACGGGTTCTATTCCGGTTACTTCGGTCCGATTCAGTTCGTGATAATCATAATTGCCTTTATCGTCATAGCATGACCAGCACAGTACAGGCAAGAATGCCAATAAAAATAAATATATCGTTCTCATAGTTCATTCATTATTAAGGGAAAACAACTTCTTTACCATTCTCGTCTTTTAAAGGTGGATTGTTTTTCGGATCTGCATTATATTCGGCTAATGCCTTTTTTATTTTAGCCAGGTAATAATTTCTCAAAGAGTAGGTGTCATAGTTATTTATGATATAAATCAAAAATTCATTATCCCACTTTTGTCCGGTGACATCGATCATAAAACGATGTTTTACCTCCGACCAATCCCCCAAATAAAGTTTATAGTAATAACTATTGTCTTTCCAACGGGTAGGACGTTCCAATTTATCCGAAATCGTGATACTTTTCACCAGTTTATTCACCTCCCCGGTCTGGAAGTCATCAGACGGTAATAACCGCAATACCAATTTCCGGGCATTTTTCCGCAAACCGGCATCTTCCCGTTTTACGATCACATTCAACTTCAATACATTCTGATTCGCCGGCAGTATCAACTCGTTTTTTTCGCCTAAAGATTCGTAATGTACGCCCGCTACTGCCGGAAATTCCATATCTACATAAGTGGAATCGACCACCTTTTCGGGTTCTTCCTCATCGTACGTATATTTCCATTCTTTGGTAACTTGTTCGAACCTGACGGTACGGGGATAATCCGTTACTTCCCCGACCGAGATCAGCTCGATTTGCACGGTATCTTTTTGTTTGCTTTCGGGATAATAAACAAAAGTGTATACCTCTTCGGCCTTTGTCTTAAATTGTATCCGATCTGTTCCTTCGAAGGACATATATTCTTCCGAACAACTACAAATCATCGAGCAAGCCATCCCTATTCCCAATAAATATTTTAATTTCATACGTTCAAGCTTTTAATTATTCAAACTTAATTTCACTTTTCGGCAAAGGCAGTATATAAACCGCTTTGCTTCCTTCTGTATCGGTCCAAAGGATTGTTTTATCGCCCCTACGTTTGGCTTGGAAAAATTGCTGTCCTTCTCCGTAAAATTCTTTCTGGTACTCCTTGGCCACAAAAGCATTTTTCAGGTCGACAGTTGCGACATTTACAACGGAGATATTCCGGGCTGCGACCAACTCATCAACTAAAGGTTTATACTCTGTTTCCCGATCGGTACATTCGATCGCAATCAAATACATCTCGTACAAACGGATCAATGGCACTTCTTGTAAACCGGCATCAGGCATGCCATCCTGTTTATATTTCTCCAGGATATAACGGGTTCCCGACTTTTCAGTAATCTCATTCCATAAATAAGTCACCCGATAATCGGTAATATCCGACTCGAAAATATCGGTTTTCACCTTGTCTTGATCCTGTTCTACTCCACCGGCGTTTAAAAAATAATCAGAAACAATATCGTTCAGATTATAGACATGTAAAGAAAAAAGATGCTCCGGGGAAGCAATATTGTCTTTTGCAGCAAAATCTGTCCCCTGATTCAATCTGAAATCTTTGTTGGCGATAACCCGGCCTGCATACTCCGCTGCTTGGGATTTATCCTGAATCCACAGATAGAACCGGGCTTTCAATGCCAACACCGCCCAATAATTCAATCGGTTTTGCCGATAACTGAAAAATTCATCGTTCATCCCTTTTTCTTCCACTTCTTTCAACAGAACTTCGGCGTCATTCAAATCTTTTTCCAGATAGCCCACATACTCTTCCCAGGTATTTACTTCATGATAATTTTTAGATACCGTACGTACATAAGACAATATCCTGTCTTTTGTCTGTTCACCCGGTATCGGGCCGAACAGCCGCAAAATATCCAGATGGCAGAAAGCCCTCATCGCCAATGCCTCTCCCTTGATCAGATCATGCATATCCGAAGTCAAAATCCCATTATCCACATAACCGAGCAGATTATTGATATTGACGATCGTATTGTAAAATTTCCCGTAGATATCTTCGATCAATCTTTCGACTTCGGCATTTTTATAATCATAAACGGCGGTATACCCATCGGTCGCCTGCGGATTCGTCTTCCAATGCTGAGCCAAATTCTCACAAAACTCCATGGTCAACGTTTTCCCATACAGTTTACTGTCTTTCAACATAATATAATTACCGATCAAAGCATTCTTAAAGCCATTTTCATCCGAAAACATTTCCTTTTGCTCGACTTTATCTTTCGGATTGACGCTCAACCAATCGCTACATCCGGTCCCTAACAGGAGGCAGCCTATCATTATATAATAAATCGTCTTTTTCATGTTGCTGAAATTTTAAAAGGTTGCTGAAAGAGAGAAAGTAAATCTCCGGGAAAAAGGGTAGGCGATACCTCTTTCCTGCTTGATGCTCGATACGCGGAATAAATTATCCGTATTAAAAGAGAGAGATAAATATTGGGTTCCCAAGTGTTTTTTCACCCAAGGCTGTAAGAAATCGTATTTTACCTGTATGCTCTGACATTCGAGGGTATTCTCTTTTTGCACGAAACGGGATGACATCTGAGTTTCCTGCGTATTCTTGATATCTTTAAAGAAAGTATGATCCCCCGGATTTACCCAACGGTCTTTATACACCCTTCGGTCTACATTGTATCTGGTATCCGCATTCTCTACCCGATTCACCAAAGTTGAATTATATTGAGATCCCCCCAAGCGATAACCGAAAGACAGGTTCACGCTCAAGTCGCGGAAAGTAAACATAGTATTGATATTTCCTCTGAATTTAGGATCGGTTACTCCACAGGCCACTTTATCACGGGCATCCCAATTGAATGTGACATTACCGAAGCGGTCGATAAACAATTCCTGTCCGGTACTGGGATCGATCCCCAGAGAAGGGACGACATAGATGGTCCGCAAAGCCTCTCCTTCCCGATACATGAAATTCGGGTTAGATCCTCCTTGTAATTCCAATTCCTCGTTGGCCACTTTCAATGCCTCGGAGATTTTGACAATCTCGTTCTTTTCATGAATGAAGCTGGCAGATACCGACCAAATGATATTCTTTTCCGTATTCCGGATGGGATATCCTGACAAAGCCACTTCAACTCCCTTATTCTTCACTTTACCGACATTATCCGTATAACTGGGGAAACCATTCGTCAAAGGAAGATACATTTCAGACAATAAATTATTAGTCTGGTTTGTATATATATCGGTTGTCACTTTCAAGCGGTTATGAAATGCTCCGATTTCCAATCCGAAGTTCCATTTGTCGGTTTTCTGCCATTCCAGGTCATCATTGGCCAGACCTTTCAGGTGGCTTCCGAACCAATACCGGTACCGATCGTCGGTATAATATTCATAAGTAGCAAGGGCCTGATAAGCATCGAAATTCACCGATCCGGTCACCGCATAAGAACCCCGCAATTTCAGACGATCCAGCCACAATACATTTTCCATAAACTTTTCTTTATGAATATTCCAACCGATCCCGAAAGAATAAAAGGGCGCGAAGCGTTTCGAACTACCGAACTGGGAGGCCCCGTCCATACGATAAGCAACGTCGGCGAAATAACGATTGTCGTAGATGTAATTCACATTCCCCGTTACACCGATGCGCCGGTTGAGCGATTCGGATCCGGTAGGTTTTCCATCTTTCTGGTATTGAAGAGCCATCGATAGAAATTTAATATTGGATTGGGGAAAACCTTCTACCTGAAATGTATAAGAATGCGATTTATCCTGGGCGAGATTATAATCCAAACCGACATAAAGCTCATGTTTTTCTTTGAAATTCCGGGAATAACTCAAAGTCAGACTCCAATCATAACTGAAGCTTTTCCCCGAAGAATAGATATATTCTCCTTTACGGAAAATCTGTTCATCCGAATAATCCTTAAATTTGGTATGGTCGGCAGGTTTAAAATTATCATAATCATTCACCTGTTTCGACAAACCGATGCGGGAACGCAAGGTCAGGCCTTCCCAGGGTTTCCATTCTACATCGAAATTATTGGTAATAGTCGTATAAGTCTTTTTATCGACCAAATCGAGCGTAGCATTGTAAAGCGGATTTTCAGGGGCTGTATTCCAAAAATCTCCTTTTTGTTCGAGTTCTTTCAACACTTTACCATCTTCTCCGCGTTCCCGCCAGTAAGGATTGAGTTTCACATACTGATCGAAGGATCCGTAAGGTGATTCATTCGATTCGCTCAGTCCGACTTCGAGGTTATTGCGGAACAATAATTTTTCTTGCTGATACATCAGGTTAATATTCCCGTTGAAAGTTTTCCGGTCGGACTCTTTCATCACCCCCAGGATATCGTTATATTGAACAGAAGCAGAATAACGGAAGCCGTCATTCCCTCCTCCTTCCAACCGCAGGTTGTGCTTGTGTCCTACACCCGTACGCAAAGGCTTCGACAACCAATAAGTATCGACTCCCCGTTCTACTTCTTGTTTGATCCTGGCCTGCCTTTTCCTCAACGCCATTTCCATATCGGCCCATTCGTTTTTATATAAACCGGCACTCTCTTCCAACTGAAGTTTTTCAGCAGCATTCAATACATCGTAATCGCTCAGATCAGGCACCTCGATATTCACACTTCCCCGATAAGACAACCTCAATTTTCCAGCCTCGGGTTGTTTAGTCTCGATGACAATCACTCCATTAGCTCCCCGGGATCCATAAATCGCGGTAGCCGAACCGTCTTTCAACAAAGTCACTGAACTAATATCCTCGTCGTTTAAATCCAGCATCCGGGTGAGACTGATCTCAAAACCATCCAGGATTATCAAGGGAGTATTCAAATCTACTTTCGTTTCATTTTTCAGGTCCTCTACCGTCGGTAAACTGGAAGTTCCCCGGATCTGTACTTCCGGTAAATGGTTCGGATCTGCCCCATAGACATTGTTTTCGATAATATTGAAGGTCGGATCGATATTTTTCAACGTAGATAATAAATTACGTCCCCGAAAAGATTTCAGTTCTTTCTCCGTAATTGTCGATACCGAACCGGTAAAACTCTCCTGAGATTTCTTAAAAATACCGGTTACCACAACTTCGTCCATTTCGGCTACTTCTTCTTCTAACTTTATTTTCAAGTCACTCTGGCCATTATACCGGACTTCCAAGGGTTTCATTCCCACAAAAGAGAAAGCCAACACTACTTCTTTCGTATCGGGCAATTCGAAACGGAATTTACCGTTCACATCGGTAGAGACTCCGAGCTGGGTTCCTTTGATCCGTACGGTTACACCAGGCAAGGGTGTACCCCGGACATCCGTTACCTGTCCCTGGATAACCTGTACCTGTTTCGTCTGGGTAACCTCATCGAATTTACGGATAATAATGGTCTTATCCGTAATATCGTACACCAGCTTCGTCCCTTGTAAACAGTTTTTCAATACCTCCTCGATCGTTGCATCCTTCATTTGTACATTCCGTTGAGTGATCCCTACCAAATCGGCATCACTATACACAAAACTAAAGTCAGAATGACGGCGGATTTCCTGAATCACTTCTTTGAGGGTTACATTTTGTAAATTCAGGTCCAAACGCAACTGTTGTGCATAGACATTTGCTTTTATCTGCAAGGTCAATAGCAATAAAAAAATAAAACTCGCTTTCATCACTAAAAAATGAATGATTTTTCTACACCCCGGACTAGGGTATAAAGACTTTTTTTTCATAATTTTGTATTTAAAGTTCAACAAACGCTCATTATCTGTTAGCAGCAGAAATGAACATGAATTTCAGGAGGGTGTCCAAAAAGTATTTGGCACCCTCGATTTATTCGTATCCCTATTGGAGACTGAAATCAAATATCCGATTCTACAAGGGGGTATTTTGCCTTTTTGGACACCCTCTTTGTATTATCTGACAATCACTGTATTTTTATTTATTTCGAATTGTATTTTTCCTGTACTCTGCATTAGTTCCAGCACCTGAGCAAATTTCTCATGCTTCCGGATATTCAAAGAAAAAGGTATTTCTTTTGCTGCGGAAGTGGCATAAAACACCTCGAATGAATACCAACGCCCCAAGTCTTTCAAAATCCGCTCTAATGAACAATTATCGAACACCAATCGTCCGTCTTTCCAACCCACAAACAACTCAGTATCCACAGCAGCCACTTTCACGGCCTCTGTTTGTTTATCGAACACAGCTTGCTCCGAAGGTTTCAACTCATACACCTGTTTCCCGGCCGACACATTTACCCGGCCCGAGACCAGGGTCGTACGAATTTCTCTTTCATCGGCATAAGCCCTGATACCGAAAGTAGTGCCCAACACGTTGACCTGCATACCGCCGATATCGACGACAAACGGTTTATCCGGATTTCGTTTTACCTCGAAATAAGCTTCTCCTTCCAATTTCACTTTGCGCAGATCGCCCGAAAAAAGTACAGGATATTTCAAGCTGGATTCGGCATTCAAAAACACCTTCGAGCCATCGGCTAAAACCAAAGTATACTCTCCTCCCCGGGGCACTTTTAAGGTATGATATTCTTCCCCTCCCTTTACTCCCTCTTCACAATACTTCAAAGAATCGGACCTCACCTCCCAATGTCCCCCCTGTATTTGTCCCCGGACAGCTGTTTCCCCCAAATCGATACTCGTTCCGTCGGCCAACTCGAGCACGGCATGGGATTTTCCAGGAATAAAAGGTACTGAAACAAGCGTTTTTTCTTGAGGAGTACGACTCAATTTTATAAAATAACCACTGGCAATCAATAAAGGGAGAAAGATAGCTGCGGCATAACGATACCAGCGGATCGTTCTCTTACTCCTGTCCCGACCGACCGTTCTTTGCCGGATGATCTCCCATTCGGACTGGGTATCGGATTCATTTTTCACAAACCGACCTATACTCCGTTGCCAATGGACAGAGGATAACAAACGCCGAAAAAGAAGTTCATGTGCTTCAGATGCAGCACGCCATCGCTCGAGCTCCCGGCTTTCTTCTTCATTCAATCGATCCCGGAGATAACGGAATATCAATCGGCTCAGGTGTCGTTGTGTTTTAATATTCATCACTTCAATTGTAGGTTGTTTCTATTAAAACACGCAGCCCCTGCTTTGGTGTAATATAAAAAGTCTTTTTTTTTAATTTTAACTAAAAAATAGAAGTTGCAAGGGTTGCAGAAATTTAGGCCAACGAGTAGTTTTTGCGAAAAAACTTTCAGTTTGCCGAGACTCACTTCATGCCCGTCGAGAGCCCCCAGACCTGTGTAGAATAATCTTTAATTCAATGATTCCCGACAGAAATCGAAAGATTGGTCATGCAATATCGACCCGGAAATATAGCCCCATGCCCCGTCCCTGTGGTTTATTAAGGAAATTGACAAAGAACCAGTAAGGAAAGAATATGTTTCAGGCGCTCACGCATATAATGGTTGGCATTATTCTTATGTTTTTTGACGGTATTTACGGTAATCTGAAGGATCTCGGCTATTTCTTCATGTTTTTTCCCTTCAAGGCTCAGGCGGTATACCTCCCGGCAAGCCGGAGGAAGTTCATTGAAAACTCCTAATAATAATTCGAATAATTCGGTTTCCAGGATATGATCCCAAAAAGATTCCAGTTCTTCTTCGTGGAGAGCCACTTCGGCATAACGATCTTTCACTCCCTGATGCCGGATCGTATTCAGACAACTATTTTTTACAGCCTTATACAAAAAAGCTTTGATCGTTTCTTCTGTTTTAAAATCAACTCTTTTCTCCCATAGACAAACAAACACATCCTGTACGATATCGTCGATCACCTCTCCCTCCTCGACATATTTCGCAGCAAAATAACGTAAAGCAGGAGCATATTTTTCATATAATATACGAAAAGCCTTTTCCTGTCCTACCGAAAAATCCCGGATAATATGTTCGTTTATACTTCCCAAGTCTGCCGTTTAAAAGAGTTATTCACCGATTCTATTTTTGCAAAAGTGATAAAAAATCTACCGACACCGAAATTTTCGAGTCAAAACAACGGCTAAAAATATAAATTAAATTCAAAATATACCGATTCTCTTTTGTTTTTGTATTTTTACCGTCAAAGAGACAACTATGGAGGTAAAAACGATATTGGGAAAACAGGAACTTAGCAAAACAGATTTAGTGGCGTTGTTGGATTGCCGGGATACAACGGAAGCAGAATTATTCCGGCATAGCCGACAGCTTCGGGATGCGACCATAGGGAACGGCGTTCATATGCGAGGCCTGATCGAGATTTCGAATGTATGCATCAAAGATTGCCTTTATTGTGGGATCCGGAAATCGAACAGCCAGGCCCAGCGCTACGAGCTGAACGATGAAGAAATCGTCGAAGCAGCTATCTTTGCTTACCGGAATCACTATGGTTCGGTGGTGTTACAAGGTGGCGAACGCCATGATCCGGCTTTTATCCTACGCATCGAACGGCTCGTCAGGGAGATCAAACACCTGAGTAACCAGCGTTTGGGGATCACTCTCTCGCTGGGAGAACAAACCGAAGACACCTACCGGAGATGGTTCGATGCAGGAGCTCACCGCTATCTGCTCCGGATCGAAACTTCGAACGAATCACTCTACCGAAAAATTCATCCTGCCGGCCAGCTCCATGATTTTCACACCCGGCTGGAATGTATCCGCAGCCTTCAGCGTTGCGGTTACCAAACCGGTACAGGTGTGATGATCGGACTTCCTTTTCAAACGACCGGAGATCTGGCCGACGATTTACTTTTTTTGAAATCGATGGATATAGACATGGTGGGTATGGGACCTTATCTGGAACACCGGGATACTCCCCTATGGCGATACCGGGAAGCCCTTCCTTCCCAAC
>OBVO01000781.1_pt1 | contig 16930 bp, 14 predicted proteins | sample 1495151 | NCBI WGS metagenome assembly OBVO01 (sample SAMEA2580019, study PRJEB22360) | human gut metagenome | reverse complement strand
CTGCCGCTTCGGCACGGGCTATTTCGGTTCCAAGTGCATGCTCGGCCAGATGACTGTCGAAGAATGCAAGACCTATACCGACAAAGACGACATCACGGTTTACGACGCGATGAAAGCGTACGGCTTTAACCCGAAGCAGCTTGGCAAGGCCGCCTGGCAGCCCGGCAGCATCGCCCGATTCATTGAAATGCACATCGAGCAGGGGCCGGTGCTGGACGCCGCCTCCATTGAGCTGGGACTGGTCGACTGCATCGTCGGGATCCAGCGCTATACGGTAACCGTCAACGGCCGCGCCGACCATGCCGGCACCACGCCGATGCACATGCGCAAGGATGCCGTGAGCATCGCCGCCAAAGTGATCGCAGGCATCGACCAAATGGCCCTGGAAAAAGGGGAAGGCACGGTTGCCACCGTCGGCTATCTGAAGGCCGTTCCGGGCGCCATGAACATCATCGCCGGTTCAGCGGAATTCAGCGTCGACGTCCGCTCGCGCACCCAGCAGAACATCGACGACATCGTCTCCCAGATCCGCGCCCGTCTCGATGAGGAGACCGGCGCGGTGGGGGCCTCCTACTCGATGGAGCAAAAGCTCAACATCTCGCCGGTGGATCTCGACGAACACATGCTCTCGATCATGGAGGAGAGCTGCAAAGCACATGGGTTTACTTCCTGCCGCCTGCCGAGCGGCGCCGGCCACGATTCGCTCGCCATCGGGCAGGTTTTGCCGACAGTGATGCTCTTTGTCCCCAGCCGGGACGGGCGCAGCCACTGTCCGGTGGAGTATACCCCATATATTGACTTTGCAAAAGCCGTACAGGTACTTTACGACCTGGTTTTGGAATTGTGACAGGAGGTGCGCCTTTCAAAAGGCAGCCTGTTCCAATTGCCGTGTTCAGGGAATGATTGGATAGACAACGGGCAGAAATTTCTCAAAGAGGAGAATTGAGGGAAGTTTCTGCCTTTTTTCATATTTTGTGTTCTCGGAAAAGGAGCTTTGAAAAATATGTATGATCTGATTGTGAAAAATGGGCGGCTCGTCACGCCGGACAGAATTTATGAGGCGGATATTGCAATTAAAGATGGCGTGTACGCAGCTTTTCTCCAGAAGGGAACCGAGGCAGAAGCAAAAGAAGTCATCGACGCTGGCGGGAACTATGTCTTTCCGGGCATTATCGACTGCCATGCCCACCTGAATGAACCCGGCTTTGAATACAGGGAAGATTTTGAGACCGGTTCCAGAGCCGCTGTATCAGCCGGATGCACCTGCTTGATCGACATGCCCTTGAACAACAATCCCTCCCTGCTGAACAAGGAAATCTTTGATCTCAAGCTTGGAAAAATCAGCCGGCATTCCGCCGTCGATTTTGCCCTGTGGGGCGGCATCGTCGGGGATTATGACGACAAACCGGGTTCCGTTAAAAATAACTTAAACGACCTTGTGGACCTTTACCATTGCGGCGTTGCGGCCTTTAAGGGCTTCACCTGCCCGAACGGGAATCTGTTTCCAACTGTCAACATGGGAAATGTGAGAAAGGCCCTGGAGATTCTCAAACCATATAACGCCCTGTGCGGCTTCCACTGCGAGGAATTCGGCCAGGTGATGGAACGCGAAAAAGAGGCAAAGGCAAAAGAGGGCCGCACGCGCGACGAAAAAATCCGCGACTTCCTGGACGCCCATGATGTCTGGACGGAGTATGTGGCAACGAAGAACATCATCGATATGGCGCGTGCAACCGGCGGACGCGTCCACATCTGCCACGTCAGCCATCCGATGGTTGCCCAGGTTGTCAAGGAAGCCATCTATGAGGGCCTCCCGGTGACCGCGGAAACATGCCCGCATTATCTCGGCTTTACGGAGGACTTGGTGTTTGAAAAAGGCGCCCCGGCAAAATGCACGCCGCCGCTGCGCAAGAAAGAGGACGTCGAAAAGCTGTGGGATTATGTGTTGGATGGAACGCTTTCCTGTGTGGGCAGCGACCACTCCCCGGCAGCGGACGAAGAAAAGGACAATGAGACAAAAGACATCTGGCAGGCATGGGGCGGCTTAAACTCCATCCAGTTCTTCCTGCCAATGATGTTCGATATGGTTGTCCATCAAAAAGGGCTCAGCCCGAGCCTGATCGCGAAGGTAATGGACTACAATCCGGCAAAAATATTTGGCCTTTATGGGCAAAAGGGCGCCTTTGAGCTGGGCTTTGACGGTGACATCGTCATCGTTGACCCGGAGAAGGCCTGGAAGTGCAGGCAGGAAGAGCTTTTTACAAAGGGACACGTGACATGCTTCGACGGCCTCGAAGGGAAAGGTGCTCCAGTCTACACGATCATTCGCGGGAAAGTCGTCGCAAAGGACGGCCGCTACCTCGACGATGCGATCGGCTACGGAAAATATGTGACGCCGGCCAAAGCATAAGACCGATGTTTCAAAAGCGTCAAGAAAAGATGAAAAAGCATTAAAGTATGAAGAGAAGAAGGAGGGCTACCATGAGCAGTGCAACTGACAAAACGGAGAAAAAAGAAAAGCAGGAAGCGGGCTCCCTGAAACCGATTGCAGAAAAAGACCGCATTATGGGCTGGGGTTCCTATCTGATGCTCTGGCTCGGAGGCTGTATTTCCATCGGCACTTTGACGATGGGCTCGGCACAGATTGACAAGGGGTTAAACCTCTTGCAGGTGTTTCTCGCCGTGCTGATCGGTTCCACGATTCTGGTAATCGGAATCTGCGCCAACGATCGGTTCAGCTACCGGTCAGGCGCGCCGTATGCGGTTCAGCTCAAAAGCGCGTACGGCACAAAAGGCAGCATTGTGCCGGTGATGATCCGCGGCCTGCCGGCCATCGTTTGGTACGGCTTTCCGGCGTGGGGCCCCGCGCGCGCCCCCGGCCGCAAAGGCGGCGCAGCCATTAACCAGATTTCCATCGCGCTGTTTGGTTATGACAATGTGGTGCTGTATTTCATTCTGTTCCAGGTTTTGCAGATCGTTCTCTCGGTCAAAGGATTCCAGGGCATCAAATGGGTTGAAAACATCGGCGGCGTCGTGATTGTCTGCGCGATGATCTACATGCTTTATGTGTGCGTCACGCAGTATGGCGACGTCATCACCGAAAAACTCGTCAACCAGAAAGGCACGTGGGGAATGCCCTTCTTTGCGGCCATCATCGCGTTCTTTGGCAACAGCACCACAGTCATGCTCAATGCCGGCGATTACTCCCGCGAGCTGAAAGGCGGCTACTCCGTCGCAAAGCGCGGCGTCGCCTATTTTATCTCCATGGTGCCGTCGACCGTACTGCTCGGACTGATTGGCGTCATGGCTTCCACGGCGACGGGCATCGCAAACCCGATTAACGCGTTCGCCCAGATGGTCGACAACAAGATCCTGCTCGTCGTGACACTCTGCTTTATTCTCTTTGCGCAGATGACCACGAACCTCGCCAGTAACGTGGTGCCGCCGGCCTATGCGTTCATGGACGCCTTCAAGATGAAGCACCGCACTGCTGTCATCCTAGTCGGCGTTCTGGCCGTCTGCACGTGCCCGTGGATTCTGACGAACGACAGCTCCGCGGCCGGCCTCGACCTCTTTGTCAAGATTTATACAGCATTCTTCGGTCCCATCTTTGCCGTATTGATCACAGACTACTACATCCTGCACAAATGGAAAATTGAAGGGGCCCAGCTGGATGATCTTTATAATGAAAAAGGCGGCCACACTGGTGTGAACTGGGCGGCCATCATCGCGACGGCAGTGGGCGCAGTCATCGGATTGATCAATGTCGATATTTCCTTCTTCACCGCGACGGTTCCGACGGGACTTGTCTACTTTTTCTGCATGAAATACATGCGCTCCTGCGCACGTTTCCGGAAGGGAACGATTCTGGATAAAGACAGTCACAATGAGAAAGCGAGGAAGCAACCAGATGTTTGATTTACTTGTCAAAAACGGAAAACTCGTCACTTCAGATGCCATACAGGAAGGGAGCATCGCGGTAAGGGACGGGAGGATTGCGGCCATCCTGGCGCCCGGAGAAACGGCGCCGGCCAAGAAGGAACTGGACGCGGCCGGCTGCTACGTATTTCCCGGCGCCATCGATACGCACGCACACTTAAACGAGCCGGGCTATGAATGGCGCGAGGATTACGCGCACGGCACGGCGGCCGCAGCAGTGGGCGGCTACACCACGGTCATCGACATGCCCCTGCAAAACGAACCGGCCATGACCACGGCGGAGCTGTTTGACCGCAAGGTAGAAATCGTTGGGAAAAACGCCTGCACAGATTATTGCCTGTGGGGCGGCCTGATTCCCGACAATTTCGGCGAGCTGGAAGCTTTGCACAAAAAAGGATGCGTCGCGTTTAAGTCCTTTATCGGGCCTGTCTCGCCGGACTATACCCCGTTAAGCTACGGGCAGGCATATGAAGCGATGCAGATCATCGCCTCATTCGGCGGGCGCGCGGGCTTCCACTGCGAAGATTTCTCGATGATCCGCCATACCGAACAGCGCATGAAGGCGGCCGGCCGCCTGGACTGGCAGGCATTTCTCGATTCCCGCCCAGTCGCCGCGGAAATGCTCGCAACGGTCGATATTATCGAACTTGCAAAGGCAACCGGCTGCAAAGCGCACATTTGCCACATTTCAAGCCCGGACGTCGCCGAAAAGGTCCGCGAAGCTCAGCAGGAAGGATACGACATCACGGCCGAAACCTGTACGCACTATTTAAGCATGACGGACAAGGACGTGCTGGAAAACGGCCCGCTCTTTAAGTGCGCGCCGCCGCTGCGCTCGCAGGAAGAGGTCGACAGGCTGTGGGAATACGTTGCAAACGGCACGTTTTCCGGCATTGCCAGCGACCATTCACCGTGCAGCAAGGAAGAAAAGTACACGGAAATTCTCGGGCAGAAAATCGAGAACGTCTTTGACGTCTGGGGCGGCATCAGCGGCATCCAGAGCGGCTTGCAGGTTGCATTCTATGAAGGATGCGTCAAGCGCGGGATGTCCCCGTGCGTATTGGCAAACGCCATGGCGAAAAAGCCCGCACAGGCATTCGGCCTTTACGGCAAAAAAGGCGCGCTGCTGCCGGGCTTTGACGCGGACCTGGTTCTGCTCGACCCAGCACGGGAATGGGAGATTACGGCGGAATCCCTGCTTTACAAAAACAAGATCTCGGCGTTTGTCGGCAAGAAGGGCAAGGGCATGCCGGTGTGTACGGTGCTGCGCGGAGAGGTCGTCGCGCAGGAAGGCCGCTTTTCCGGTACGTATGGTTACGGCCAGCTGGTCCGCCCGGTCGAATAACGGCGGAATATCCTAAGGAGGAGAAGTCATGCAGGAAATCATCGATAACCCGGTTTTAAAACCGGAATTGGAGGCGGGCATCCCGGAAGACCTGCGCCCCACCAAAAAACGTATCATGGACCCACTCTCATACGGGGCGAGCTTTTTGGGCGGCTGCGTATCGATTGGCACCTTTTCGATGGGCGCGAGCCTGATCGGCGCCCTCACCATTCCGCAGGCCATCATCGCGATGATCATCGGCTGTGCGGTCATCGCAGTGGCGCTCGTGCTGGTCGGCAACTGCGGCCACAAGTATGGGATTCCCTACAGCATCCAGCTTCGCTCGAGCTTCGGTACCGCGGGCGTGAAGCTGCCCGGCCTTTTGCGCGGCGTGCCAGCCATCATCTGGTTTGGCTACCAGAGCTGGATCGGCGCAGAGGCCATCGACAACTGCCTGAAGGTGCTGTTTGGATTCAGCTGCCTGCCGCTGGTCTATGTCCTTTTCACGGCGCTCCAGGTAGGGCTGGCCATCAAGGGCTTTAAGGAGATCAAATGGCTGGAGAATATCTCCTGCATTTTCATCATCGCCATTCTGATTTATATGCTCTACGTGGTGCGCACGCAATTCTCCACAGAAATCACCAGCGCATTCTCGAATATCCAGGGCACCTGGGGTCTTCCGTTCTGGGCGGCCACCACGTCTTTCCTCGGCATCTACTCCACCATGATCATCAACGCCTCCGACTATGCGCGCAACTTGCACCGCAAGACCGGCCCGAAAGCAACGGGCGGCATCTACGCGGTGGCCATTTTGCCGGTTACGCTGTTTATGGGCTTGATCGGCCTGCTGGTCACAGCCGCAACGGGCAACAGCGACCCGGTGGCGGTGTTTACCAGCACGATGGACAGCAAGTTTTTGACGGTATTGACGCTTTTGTTTATCGCGTTTGCGCAAGTCAGCACAAATGTGCTCAACAACATTGTGCCGCCGGCCTATGTGCTGATGGATTCGTTTAAGCTCAAGTGGGCGCCGAGCACGATCATCGTGGGTGTGTTGTCGATCTGCTGCTGCCCGTGGCTGCTCGTCACGCCGGAATCGGCGGCAGGACTTTCGCTGTTCACGCGCATCTATTCAGCCTTCCTCGGCCCGATTTTCGCGGTGATGGTGGTCGATTACTACATCCTGCGGCGGCAGAAGCTGGACTTAAACCAGCTGTATGACCGCCAAGGCGCGTTCAAGGGCGTCAACCTCCCCGGCATTTTTGCCGTGCTGCTGGGTTCATGCTGTTCCTTGTTTCTTGTGGATCTGTCCTGGTACGTCAGCTTAATCCCGACGGGCCTGATCTATTATTTCCTGATGAAATACATGAAGCGCGCCGCGCCGTTCCGGACCGGCAGCATCTTCGCATAATCGTAAAAAGACCTTCTGGCTGTTTGGAGTGCGGTCGGCCGCACCTCCATCTTCCCAGAAGGTCTTTTTTTATGCGGTTTTTTCCTCTGGCCCTATGTCAAGATTTCGTGCAGGTTAAAATGGAATTTTTCTTTAACCTGCGATTGAAATGCCTCCGATTTGAAGGGTATCATGAATAACTTCCAAAAAGGTTGACAAATTAACCTCTTTATGTAATAATTAGTCTGTAAATATTATCTTGAAATGGAATATATGGTTTTTAAAGGAGTTGATGTACCCGAATGTTTATTTTACGGCCGCATTCTGTGTAAAATATGTTAAAACTGGATGTCTATTTTAAGAAAGGTGGTTTCATTATGAACAAGTACAAATCCCTTTGGAAAAAAGCTCTATCCCTCCTTTGCGCTGTAAGTACAGCAGTTGTGTTCTCAATTCCTGCTTTCGCCGCTGACGATGTTTCCACCTCTCCTGGTGCCGCTTCCGGCCTATCCGAGGCTACATCCATCCCATCCGCAAAAAGCGTAGATTACCTAAATGAAAAATCTTCTTTATTGCGTGAAACCAATGTCCCAACAAAATACTGGGAATTGAGAGGAAATCCTTATTCTGGCGTCATTGAATATTGAACCATTAGCACGCTATTCACCAACTACTATTTTTTCCCAAATGCAGATGGAAAACTGAATGTCTCTTATGCCTTTCATTCTGAAACGGGCGCCCCGGTAGCATTCGTAATCAGTCTTTACGATATGTACCAAAAGAAATTTGTTGCATCCTTCGAAACAGGATATGGCAACAATATTTCTGATGTGTTGCATTTCTATAATCTTGTGACAAACAGGACTTACGCGGTTGCATTTCGTTGCGACGATAAAACTTCCTGGCAGACCGTAGCTCTGATAGGTGATTTCACAATTTTCCAATAACCGTACTGTAATTGTTTTATAGCAAAGGAGTGCGTGTCATGACAAAACGCAAAAAGAGTGTTGCCATCTGTCTGTTTATTCTGTACGTTACCGCCCTGCTCTTGATCCTGTTCTTCCGCCGCTATCCCACCTACATCGGGCAGATCTACGGGGAATCCGTTTTGGCCCGCTTACAGCTGATTCCATTTGCTGACCTTATCGGCGCAACCCAGGCTCCGCTGTACAGCACAGTAATGGTCCTCGCAAACCTGGGGAATCTGCTCGGGAACTGTGTTTTGTTTCTGCCACTTGGCGTTTTTCTGCCGCTGTTTTTTCAGGGCTGCAGAACCGGCAAGCGCGCGTTCCTCGTCAGCCTCGCTGCCTGCGTGGCGCTGGAAGCAGCCCAACTCTTCCTGCTCATCGGCGTCTTTGATATGACGGTCATCCTGATGCGTCTGCTCGGCAGTTTTCTCGGCTTTTCCATTTGGAAGGCAATGCACCTACAGCAGGTTTGCAGCGTCGTATCCCATGCATCCAAAAGCTGATGATCAATAAAATTAAACGAACATTCTGCCCAGCAAAAGCTTGGCGAGCGGAACGCTCGTTTTTGCACATACATCGAGTAGGAGGCCTCTAATTGGGGCCGGCCTCTCACACCACCGTGCATACGGTTCCATACACGGCGGTTTAATCGCATAAGTACAGGTTTCGAAGCTGCTCGTACAAAGCCGGAAAGTCAAAATATCCGGCTTGTGCGAGCTTTTCGTTTATAATGGACCGTTTCAAAATCTGTCTTCCTTCGGATTCCATCTCGCGGCAGATACCCTTGCCGGGCGCGCACAAAAATCTGGCCAGACAGTTTTTTCCTGTCTGGCCAGAACGATATGGCAGCCCGGTTTCAGCCTCCGCCAGGCCATCCTCGTATTCCGTTTTTCTTTTTTGGGGCCTTAGTGACATCCATGCGCTCCACAAGTGCCATCACCGTGATGCCCCTGGCAGTTCCCCTCTCCATGGCCATGATGACTGCACCGCACGTCTGGATCATAGGCCAATGTGCCTGCCAGATAAGACTCCACCTGGGCGTCCGCACTGCCGCAGGCCCCGCCAAACAGCTGAATGCCCGCATCCGCCAGCGCATTTCTGGCGCCGCCGCCAATCCCTCCGCAGATCAGCACATCCACTCCATGCTCCTTCAAAAAACCAGCCAGGGCTCCATGACCACTTCCGTTGGTGTCCAACACCTGAGCGGAAACCACTTTCCCGTTTTCCACCTGATAAAGCTTAAACTGTTCCGTATGTCCGAAATGCTGAAATATTTCCCCGTTGTCATAGGTTACTGCGATCGTCATACAATTCTCTCCTTTCCTGGCCGACGATCCGCCGGTCATAAAGCCTCCCGCTTCAAGGGAATCAATGCCGTCAGGGTTATCGTTCCGGCACCTTTCATGCCATCCGCAGGACGGTTTCACCACATAATCTCCGCCCCTGATCAGCAGCGTACATCCCTCCACCAGAAACCTGGCCAGCTTTTTTCTGGCCTCCGCATACAGCATCTGCACGGTTCCCCGCCCGATACCCATAAAGGCTGCACACTCTTCCTGTGTTTTTCCAAAATAATCAATAAGGCGGACAGTCTCGTACTCCTCTACTGTCAGAGCGATATAAAAATCGTCTCTTTCCAACGTATCCCCACGGAAACGACAGCAGCGGGGAACAGCATCCACACGCTTTGGCTTACTTGGTCTTGGCATGGCATTCTCCTTTCCGATCACATCCCTTTTGCCGGATATTCAACCCCCGTCCGGTTTCTGTGTCTGAAAACAGTATAAAGCTATTATTAGCATATGTCAATAATAAATTATGCTAATTCCTGCTGGAGGAAGAAAATTTTTTATCCCGCCTCTTCATCTCCCAGCTTTCCTTCGGATAAAAAGCATCTGCCGAGCAGCTTTGCACCCTTCCCGAAAAATTCTAGCGGGTGCGGCTGCTCTCTTTTTATTTTCAGATAAAGAAGACTAAATTTATAAGCATCAGTTTTCAAATAATTTGAATTTATTTTTCGCTTTTCGAAACGACCACAATTTTCAATTTAGAATCGCCATTTCCAAAAAATAAATAAAAAAACGAATTAGTTTACAGAACTGTTACGCAAAATTACAAAGCTGGAACCCAAATTTATGTTGATTTTCCATCCGGATATGCTATACTAAAGGCGAAAAGAAGTTCACTTGATACACGCTTCAATTCATGATCAACTTGCTAGAACATTTTGGAGGGCTGTTCCGTATCTTTACAAAGGTAAAATCCGCATTGGGATCAATTTACCAGATTTTAGAGGAGGGTTTATGATGAAAAAGAGAAACGCTTTGCTCGCTACCGTACTGGCAGCAGCAGTCGTGACCTGTTCCATGCCGCTGACAGCGGCTGCGGTCGATACGACCGCGCCTTACGTGGAGAGCGACACGACGATGAATTTTATGGTTGAGCAGGGCAAGACGTACACCTTCAAGATGACCGTGCATGGCACGCACGCAAACCCCAACATTGCAATGGGCAATGGCGCCGTCTTCCAGACACGTGACGTGAAGAAGGTCGTCGAAAATGGCAACGACGTGTACTACTTCAAGGTGCTGGCCACCGGCAAGGAAGGCGAAGCCACGGGTGTCTACACCACGCTGCCTGGACAGCAACCCGTCAAGCACACCGTGGCTGTGATTCCGTATCTTGCTCCGGATATGGGCACAGATGGAAGCTTAAACATTGCGCACGCCAAAACCTATCAAGTCGGCAAGGACATTCCGGCCGGCGAATACGCGATTTTCCCGATCGCGCCGACGTATATTGCATACTGTATGATCTATCCTACAGCTGACACGTCGGGTACCGAAGTGACACATAAAATCGTACACGGAAAGAATGCACGCAGCTATCTGACATTTCATGACGGGCAGTATGTGCAGCTCACATCTGCCGCGATGGTTGCGGTACAGAATGTTGCCCGCGCACTTCCCAATGCGAAGGGACAGCTCGGCATTGGCAGCAGCGATTATGACCTCGACTACAAGTGCGGGCTGGATTTGCAGCCCGGCACCTATACGGTCGTCCACGATCCGACGCGTTACGGCGACGGGTCTGTTATCAATGAGTCCAAAGTTCGCATTTATGATTCGTCGTATTTCCCGGCTGATTTCGACTACGACGCCGTGCCGTCTGTGACCTTCACGGGAAGCACGCAGATTACGCTCAAAGCTGGGCAGTATCTGAGTCTTGACCGAGCTTACATTCAGCTTTCCTGATTTTTCCCCTTGCTATAATAGCTTCTAATTTTACAGATTCTCGTATCGCAAGCCAAAAAGCTGTTCCACCATATTTTTAGGGACAAAAACCTCTCAAAGAGGGTTCTGTTATGAAAAAGAGAAGAGTACTGCTCGCCACCGCTATCGAATGGCTGCTGGTGTAATGCCGTGCTTGCTGGAATATTCAATCTTTTTCCTTCTTGCCGCACATCATTGTACCTCCAACTATTGGTCCCAACCATGCTCTCGGAGTTTTTTTATGCTGCGTTCTTTGATACGATTGATATTTTGCCTACTTGTATCATAATCTTTGGCGATAGACGCGATAGAGCAATCGAGAAAGAAATATTTATAAAGAATATTATATTCTTTTGATGAAAGAAGAGATCGCATATCTTTGAACATTATGCTACTGGTATCGTCCCATGCAGATAATGTACGGTCCAATTTCCGAATATCGGCTTCCAGAAGATCATTAATCGATATGTTTTTGGCGTGTTTCTGCTGTGCCTGACTCAATTTTATGTAAATATGATGAATCGAACGGTTTATATAGGATACTATTGCCCCGTCACTTTTCCCTTCGAATTTATGTAAATCGATATTATGTAATAATATTAAGAATTGCAGTTGTAAATTTTCAAAAGCATCTTCAGTATGCAACAAAGCAGAATACTTTTTTAAAATTGGCTTAAATTTGTTAATTAAAGAAATTGTTTGTCCTTCATCGCCTTTTTGTGACTGTTGGATCATTTTTGCAACGATTCTTTGCATCTTTTTCACTCCTTTACTATAAAAGAAGTCAAAAAGTCTGAATTTGTAAACGCTAATGTAATAAATTATTTTAAATTATTCCATATTGCTGAAATTGCTGTAATAAATTATTTAAAATATTAGTATTTAAATGGATTTAGCTAAAAGCATGAATTAGTTTACAAAACTGTAATCAAAATTTGCAGTGTTTGAATCCAAATTTAAGTTGCTTTTCCATTCATATATGCTATACTAAAGGTAGAAGGAGGTTCCCTGCATTTACAGATTCTCGTACTGCAAGGCAAAATACTGTTCCACCATATTTTTAGGGACGGAAAACGTCCTAAAGGAGGTTCTGTTATGAAAAAGAGAAGAGTGCTGCTCGCTACTGTAATTCATGCAGCAGTCGTGACCTGTTCCATGCCGCTGACGGCGGCCGCGGCCGGTACGACCACGCCCTACGTGGAGAGCGATACGACGATGAATTTTATGGTTGAGCAAGGCAAGACGTACACCTTCAAAATGACCGTGCATGGCACGCACGCAAACCCCAACATTGCAATGGGCAATGGCGCTGTCTTCCAGACACGGGACGTGAAGAAGGTCGTCGAAAATGGCAACGACGTGTACTACTTCAAGGTGCTGGCCACCGGCAAGGAAGGCGAAGCCACGGGCGTCTACACCACGCTGCCAGGTCAGAAGCCCGTCAAGCACACTGTGGCTGTGATTCCGTATCTGGCATCGGACAACAACGAAAGCAGTAAGACCTATAAGGTCGGCAAAGATATTCCGGCCGGCGAGTATGTGATTTTCCCGATCGCGCCGACGTATTATTCGGTTTGCACTGTAAATAATGCGGATGGTTCCTACGTGACCAGTACAATATCACACGGAAAAGATGCACGCAGCTATCTGACTGTGCATGACGGGCAAACCGTGATGCTCACATCTGCCGCGATGGCTGCAGTACAGAATGTTGCCCGCGCACTTCCCAATGCGAAGGGCCAGCTCGGCATTGGCAGCAGCGACTATGACCTGCAATATAAATGCGGACTGGATTTGCAGCCCGGCACCTATACAGTCATCCACGATTCGACGCGCTATGGTGACGGATCTGTTATTAATGAATCAAGGGCTTACATTTACGATTCATCCGATTTTTCACAAAGCGACAAGCCTGTTTCCTCTTTGACCTTTACGGGAAGCACGCAGATTACGCTTAAAGCGGGGCAGTATCTGGACTTAAATCGAGCGTACGTCCAGCTTTCTTGATTTCGCTATTGTTTTGATTACAAGCAAGCACAAATACACAAGCATTTATCTGTAATAAAAAGGGAGGCGCTCTTTTTCAAAAGAGTTGCCTCCTTCCTTTTGCGCAAGCGTATGAAAGAGCTGCCCGCCGCTCGTTTGCACAAGCGGCGGGCAGCTCCAGAAGGAGGAGAACAATTATTTACTTTGCTGCGACCGGTCCGTAATTCCGGCGGTCGTAGGATCTGCAATAATCCCAATTGTCGTTGGAATCATCAAAAGCAGAGTAATGACATGTAGGACATCGTTCTCGGTAATTGTGGGAACCACCCCGCAAAGATTGAGAATATCAAAAATGACAGCCACCACAGTAGAACTAATAGAAATCCAGAATGGTTTCGAGTGAAGTCTTGCCTTCCAATCAATGCTGCCTGGTTTCATCGTTTGCTTAGGAAACAGTCGCCGTAAACAGCTTTCTGTTTTTGCCTGCGTAGCTTACGTAGACGCCAGCGCTCTGCCCGACAGAGCCGATGGCGGTCAAACGGCAAAAATAGGTGTCGCCATACGCCTTGTTCGCGCCGAATCGCGTGAGGCAATGCCGTGCGCCCTGCTTCGTCATAGAAGTCGAAAAAGCGCCGCTGCTTCCAAGATAGAAATTGGTGATGGTCGTTGCACATTCAATCAAAATCTGATATGTGTTTCCCTTTTTGATGGACATATCCATTGTAGTATCGGAATAGAACCAAATGTCCGGGTTGTCCGGGCTGACGTCGGCTTTCGCCACGTAACAGACCGTACCATCCGGAATAAACATCTGATAGCGATCCCCAGATTCACCGATGATATCCACCCAGTCGTTGGCATTCAGACTCTTAAAGGAATCTGTGCCCGTTGCTGTTTTGTACAGTTTGGTTGCTCGTCTTGTGCGTCCGGTCATGGTGACGGTTGCGCGGATCGCCGGATTATAGTTGTTGTAGTCATAGACCGGAGTGTCCATATAGGTATAAAATTCGACCTCAGACAAGCGATCACGCGTCCACGCATATGTAATACGCGTGTTATTAAAGCACTTGTAACCTGCCATGGACATATAGACTTCATCTACGCTGGTAGCAGTGTGGCCCGGATAAACGACTACAATATGATCATAGGTAATGCCTACCGTACTTTTGCCGGCATTTGCATTGTTCTGCGCTTGTACTGCGCTTACCTTTTCCCATTTAGAATAACCGCTACGCAGTGCATTCAACATAGTCTGGCAATTGTCACTGGGCAAAGGCGTGTTGAGCGCCTTCATAACGTCCTGTGCAAATACATTGCAGTAGGTCGTCCCGTCAGCAGCTGGCTGATATTTAGAGTTTGTAGTGACATTGAATGAGTCAATAACAGATTGATAAGACATAATACATTAATCCCTTCATTTTGTTTTTCTTCGCCTGTCGACAGGAAGGTTTGTCCGGTGATTTTCACCGTACATTTAGTAAGAAGCCTTTTTTTCGAAAAATGGAAACACTTCGACAAAAAATTATTTGAGCATTTCAAAATAACGAAGTGATTGCGGATGCATGACACCATTTCTCTGTACAGCCCTTGATGGAAAGAAACAAATCCACATGAAACACACAATTCAAAAACTCATGGTTAGTCTGCTGGCCTGCGCAGTCACCGCGAGCGGCATAGCCATACCGGCATCCGCCGCAAACAACCCCTCTGTCCAAAGCAACACAACAATGAATTTTACGCTGGGCAAGGGAAACGACTACCAGTTCAAATTTACCGTTTCAGATACACATGCCAACCCGAACATCGCACGGGAAACGGCACTGTCCTACAGACCTTTAATGCCAAAAGCAAACAGAAAATGGCAAGGATGTCTATCTGGTAAAAGTGCGCGCCACTGGTGAGATCGGCCAGAGCAGTTCCATTTACACGACGTTGCCCGGCCAAAAGGCGGTCCGCCACTGCACCATCACAATTGGCCCGGCAAAAGGCAGCGTACAGAGCGATACAAGCACTGACTTTATGGTTTTGCAAAACGATTCTTACACCTTCCGCTTTACGGTAGGTAAAGGGCAATCACACAAATCCGTACATTGTGACGGGAAACGGCGCGGTCATTCAAACATACGGCGCCAAAAAGTTTGTATAAAATGGAAACGATGTGTATGACGTTCAGGTCAAAGCCATCGGTCAACCGGGTCAGACCACCAGCATTTACACCACGCTGCCCGGCCAGAAAGCCGTGCGCCACTGCGCCATCACGGTTGGTTATCCACAATTGGCGGATTTTATCAGTAAAGCTTTTGGCAAGCTGGAACAAAATTTGAAAATATCTGGTTAAACGGCACAGATCCATATGATAGGCTAAGCTTCTCAAAAATTGGCAAATAAATTTTCTTCGACCGGCGCGAAACAAACCAGAACGATCAAACAGTTGACCGAACGAAAACAGCGGATTTCATTACTATTCAAACCGGTCGCAACCTGAAAATCAAAGGAAACCTCTCCACTGATCTGAACCGGGTAGCTGTCCTTGCAAGAAACAAGGCCTTCCAGGTGTTTTCACAGGACGATGGCTATGTACTGTATGCCAAGACCGGTGCTTATCAAGACTTCCGGATCGAATACCTTTGGAGGGCGCCGAGCGGATACCCGGCGAATGACTTTGATTTTACAAAGCCCGCACAGCAAGTGAAAATCGGAAACTTCCGCACTGTTTGGGATTTCTAACGGCCTTGTACGGCTGTATCGAGAATTCGCGTCATCATCCTGCATTTCATAAGCATCAAGAATCGTTCCTGACCGCTAAAACAGCCGTCAGGAACAATTTTTTGGTGCGCCTTATTAATTGGCTTTATTTTTTGCCGGTTCCCGGCGCGGCAGGGCCATCCCGTTTTCGATTTTTTCGGAATTTGAAAAACTTTTTTCGCTCCGCAGCGTTATACAATATGGGAGCAACTGACGAGGGAGGGAGCGTTGCCATGGACAGCGACCGCAACAGAATCAAGCAGCTGCGTCGCGGCGATCAGGCAGCGCTGGAGGCCATCATAAAGCGGTGGTACCAACCCATTTTGCGCTATGCTTCGCGCCGCCTGCTCGACGACGCTTTGGGCGCCGAAATCGCCCAGGAGACGTTCGCGCGGCTTTTGGAAAATCTGCCGGAATACCGCGGCAAGCAGCAGCTGGGCAGCTATCTGTTTACGATTGCGCGCAACCTGATCAACGACGCTTTCCGCCGCCCGCCGCCGGACATGCCCGGTGAAGAAACGTTCGCCGCACTTCCCGGCGCGCAAACCCCCGCCATCTCCATTGAGCGTGCGGAAAGCGCCGAAACCATCCGCCGCCTGCTGCGGCTGCTGCCCTCGCAACGCGAGGCGATTGTGCTGCGCTACTATGAAAACAAAAAGCTGCTTGAAATCGCGCGCTTGACCGGCGCAAATCTCTCGACCGTCAAATCACGCATTCGCCAGGGCCTGCGCCGCATGCAGAAAGCCCTGCAGGAGGAGGGATATTCTTGAAAAAAGTCACCGCAAGACAGATAAAGCGGCTTTTGCGCGCGGACCCGGGGCCGGCTGTCCGGCCCGGGGCGGAAGAACGGCTCATCCAACGCCTCTCCCAAAAGCTGCCGGACGCTGGGTGTGTGCGCCACGTGGATTTCTGGCTGCAGGTCCGTTACCAGTTAGGCTACCTTTCACGCGGATCGTTTTTCCTATTGGGGGGGCTTTTTGCTGCGCTTTTTCTGATTTGCAGGGGAATCACGCAAATAGAGGGGTCGATCCCCATTTCCACACAGGCGCTCGCCTATGTTTTGTTGCTGTCCCTGCCGCCATTTTTGGCGCTTGTCCTTGCGCCGGCGCTGCAGAAAAGTCTCTTTTCCGGCATGGCGGAATTGGAAGCGGCGTGCCGGTTTTCGCTGCGGGAGATCCTGCTTTTGCGCATGCTGGGGCTCGGCGTGCCGGGGTTTTTGGCGGCGCTGGCCTTGTCCTTCGCTGCGCCGGGATGGGATGCCTCTCTGCCCGTCATGGCGGGCGTGTCCTACTGCCTTTATACGGGC
>OBVO01000771.1_pt1 | contig 17072 bp, 18 predicted proteins | sample 1495151 | NCBI WGS metagenome assembly OBVO01 (sample SAMEA2580019, study PRJEB22360) | human gut metagenome | reverse complement strand
GCTCGTCGTAGTCGAGCACGCCGTTCGTGTCGCAGCCCGCATGCTCAACCGCCACACCCTGTTCCGCCGCCAGGCGATTGAGCGGGCGTAACACCGAGTTGTGCTCGAGCACCGTCGTGACCACACGGTCGCCGGGGCGCACCACGCCACAGATGGCGGTGTTGAGCGCAGCCGTGGAGTTGGGCGTAAAGCACACATGGTCCGCTCTCGGGCAACCCAAAAGGCGCGCGAGCTTGGTACGGCAACCGTGAATCGTACGAGCCGCATCGAGAGCACCCGACGTGGCGCCGCGCCCGGCATTGCCGAGCGAGCACATCGCCTGCGTCACGGCATCGATGACCGTTTGCGGCTTGAGCATGGTCGTCGCCGCGTTATCCAGATAGATCATCGCACGACCTCCCACATGTCAATCACCGTAAAGCCCTCGGTGGGAACACCAGCTGCGGCGAGTTCGCCGCGCAGCAGCTCCTCATCGGCAGGCAACGCCTTCCACGCCAGACCGCAGCCGGCAGCGACCTCCCCGGGCACGGGAATCGTTCGCCCGGGAAGGCCGCGCTCGATGCATAGGGACTCGCAGCCCATGGCGGCCGCCGTGGTGGGAAACGTGATGACAAGCGCCGGACGCTTCTCCCTCATGGCAACTCCAACCAATACGCTACGGGCGCACGACGCGCACGGCCTGCTCCATCTTCTCCACGATCACGTACATGTTGGTGACCTCGCCCACCGCAAGCTGGTCTTTAATGCCAAAGTGGTCCAGGCAGGTACCGCAAGTGAGAATCTCGACGCCCTGCTCGGCCAGGCCCTTCAGGTCATCGAGCACCGGAGAGCCCTCGACGGTGAGCTTGGCGCCGCCGTTGTAGAACAGCATGGTCGCGGGCAGCTCCTCCTGCTGCGTCACGGCAAAGATGAAGGCCTTCATGAGCTTGTGGCCCAGCTCGTCGTCGCCGCGGCCCATGCAGTCGGTGTAGACGGAAATGACGAGTTTGCCCTCGCCGGCGCTGGCATCACAGTAGGCAGCGCCATCCTGCTCGGGATCAGCCACGGCAACGGCGCCAGAGGTCGCCACGGTCACGTGCCACTCGGCGTCAGAAACCTTCTCGACCGAGGCCGTGCAGCCCTTCTCCTGCGCCATCTTGGAGATATTCTTGACGGCGGTCTCGTTATCGACCGAGGTCACGACAACGCCCTCGCCATCGAGCTGCTTGAGCGCCTTAAGCGTCTTGACGACGGGCAGCGGGCAGGCATCGCCCATGGCATTAACTTCAATCTTGGTAGACATAGCATTTCCTTTCGAAAGAACCGTTCTAGAGAACGGTAAACAGTTACATAAACGTGCAGGCTAGCGGACAACGTGGACGGCAGGACCGCCTGGCACCGGCTCGCACACGCGGCCGACGACGAAGGCGATACGTCCTTCGGCATGCAGACGGCGCGCAAGCTCATCCACATCGGCAGCAGGCGCCGCGATAAGCAGGCCGCCCGAGGTCTGCGGATCGTACAGCGCATCCAGCATGCCCGGCTCCAGGTCCTCGTCGGCAGCCACGCGCGGGCCAAAAAAGTCCTGGTTGCGGTAGGCGCCGGCAGGGATAATGCCAAGGCGTGCCATGTCGAGCACCTGGTCAAAGAGCGGCACCGCCCCCGACACAAGCTCAATCTGCACGCCCGAGCCCTCGGCCATCTCGCACGCATGTCCGATCAGGCCAAAGCCCGTGATGTCGGTGCAGCCATGAAGCTCGAGGTCCTCGGCCAGACGAATCGGAGCCTCGTTGAGGGTCCGCATCGAGTCAAACATGGCTGCGGCCTCGTCCTGTTCGATGAGCTCGCCCTTAATGGCCGTAGTGATGATGCCCGAGCCGATCGCCTTGGTCAGCAGCAGAACATCGCCTACGCGTGCGCCGCTGTTGGCGAGCATACGGTCAAGCGCGACAAAGCCACTCACGGACAGGCCGTACTTGGGCTCGTCGTCGTTGATGGTGTGGCCGCCCGCGATGGCACAGCAGGCCTCGACGCACTTGTCGGCGCCACCCGCCAGAATCTGGCCGGCAACCTCAACGCCCAGGCAACTGGGTATGCAAAGCAGGTTCATGGCATGGCTCGGCCGCCCGCCCATGGCGTATATGTCCGACAGCGAGTTTGCCGCGGCGATCTGGCCAAACAGGAACGGGTCGTCGACCATCGGTGGGAAGAAGTCGATGGACTGCACGAGGCCCAAGTTATCGCCAACGCGGAAGACGCTCGCATCGTCGGAGGTATCGAACCCCACGAGCAGGTTGTCGTTATGCACATTGGGTAAGTCGCCCAGGACCTGGGCGAGGGCTCCAGGAGCCAACTTAGCGGCTCAACCGCTCGCGGCAGTCATCTGCGTGAGCTTCATGAGATCGTCAGCCATCGATTCCTCCTCTCATCGGTCAATCATTTCCTCCCAGTATACGCATGACGGTGCCGAGAGCGGGCAATTTATCGCACCGGCCCCCTACGCGAGCGCCTGGGCTCGAATGGCCGCGCCGATGGCACCGGCAAAGCGGGCCTGGGGCGAGGTGGTGACTGGCGAGCCCACCAATGCGCCAAGACGCTCGACGACATAGGCGTTTTCGCACAGACCACCGGTCAGATAGTACGGGGCGCCCGCGGCTTGCGGGGCCATGGGCGCCCCACCCGGGGCCACCCGATCAAGGGCTCGCCGCGACCGATCAGACTAATGACCTCGCTCTCGGCAAACACCGTGCACATGCTGCTGATCTTGGTGGGCTCGCCGGAACGCGCCAGGTCGGCCATCTGCTGCTGGGTAATGCCCAGGCGGTCGGCCATGATCTCCAAAAAGCGCCCCGTACCTGCGGCGCACTTGTCGTTCATGGCGAACTTTGCCACGCGGCCGCCCTTGATCGTAATGACTTTGGTATCCTGGCCGCCCACGTCGATCACCGTGCCATGGTCGCCAAACAGACGCACGGCACCGGTACCGTGGCAGGTAATCTCGGTCACAACCTTGTGTGCATAGGGCACGGCGACACGACCATATCCGGTCGCGACCACGCGCACATCGTCGGCAGCCACGTCATAGCCAGCCGCGGCAAGCTCGCCACGCAGACGCTCGGCCGCATCGACCGATGAGAACCCGGTTGGCTGCACGCACGTCCACGCCACCAAACCCTCCCCATCGACCACAGCAGCCTTAGCCGCCGTAGACCCGATATCGATCCCGATCCCTATCATGGCTCTCTCCCAATCTAAACATCAAAGGTAGCGGCGCGTTCAGGCGCCTTAGCTCTAGGTTTCTCAGGTGCCGGAGATTGCCCCCAAAGAGGAGCGCAGCGTACTTTGGGTACGCAAGCGACGGTTTGAGGGGCAAGATCCGGTGCCTGAGGAAGCTAGAGGGTTTCGATGAAGGCGGCGATGCGCGTCTCGATCTGGCCCATGTCGCCATTGCTGTAATCGGTCTCAATCTTCATATACGGAATCCCCGCACCTTCGACAGCTTCCTGCATGCGCGCACTCTCCACGTTAAAAGTGTGACAAGCCTGCAGCACGCTCTCCACTACGCCATCGACGTGGTACTTCTCACACATGGCCAGCGTGTTCTCCATGCGGCCTTCGTTGGGCGTCATGACCGAGCAGTTGATGTCCAGGTAGCGGTCGGCGATGGCGCGAAGGATGTCGGGAGCCTCCGGGTCGATCATCATGGCCGCCGTGCGCTCGCCCGAGCAATCGTCCATGCACACGACCACACCGCCGTTGGACTCGATAGTACGGCCGATCTTGTTGATCACGCCGCCCACCGGGCAGCCGGTGATCAGAATGCGCTTGGCATCCGCCGCAACCGGACGCTCGCCCGCGTTGTAGGCCTCGCGCAGCTTGGCAACCTTTTGCTCCAACTGCTGCGTATAGGCCTCGATATCAAAGCTGAACGTACCGGCAAACATGGTGCTCATCAGGTCGACGCCGCTCATGGCCGCCGGCTGGTTAGCCTGCAGCGTAAACATCTCGAGCTGCGCCGCACGCAGACGGTTGCGACGACGGACGGCAGCGCGCAGGTCATCGTCGGTAATCGTGATACCGTAGAAGCCCTCGAGCTCCTCCTTGAGCAGGCGGCACTCCTCGTACCAGCCTTCACGCTCGTAGGCGCGATCGCGACCCTGCGGAAGATGCAGAATGTGCGTGCGTTTGAGCTCCCCCAGCAGCTCGTACATCTTCTTCTTGCCGTCGCAGGTGGTCTCGCCGATGATCATGTCGCTAAAGTACGTAAACGGGCACTTTTGCGAGTAGGCAAAGCCGTACGTCGACTTGATGAGCGGACACAGATTTGCCGGCAGCACCTTCTCGGCCTCGGGAATCACCTCGTCGGACGTGCCGCACAGAGCCACGCTTGCAGCCCCCGCGGCATCGATAATCTCGAGCGGCGTATAACTGCACAAAAAGCCGACCAGGCGATTACCCGCCTGTTTATAATCTTTGACGCGAATAAACGCCGCCTTGCGCTGCTCGTTGAACTCCTCAAACGTGCTGGGCAGCTTAACCTCTTCGATCGCTTCAGCCATAACGGTTCCCCTCTCGAACCAAAAACGGATAACAGCGGTATCGATGCACGACGGACGGCGATTGCCCGGCCGTGCTCAAACCCGGAATTTTGGGGAACCTGCTTTGCAGCTGATTATTTAGTTGTGCGTCGTCTCTCCCGGAGCCGTGAACATACCTGCTCATATGCGGCTCCGAGCCATATTATAGGGCACGCGCGGCAACGCGGCGAATGTATGTCGTCTGCGGCATGTGCGCACCCTCCTTAACCAGTTGAGGTCAACTATATCAACGGTCATCGACCATGCGAACACCGTTGACATTCGTACGACAGCATCGTGTGCCGTCGTTTAATAAATTATTATCTTGATTGATAAGAGTTTGTCATCCCTCATTCGGCGAACGGCAAGACAAAGCCGCCGAGGCTTATATCCCCGACGGCATTACCCGGCGCTATCGACAAACCAAATGAATCCTGCTCGCATCAAAATGCATGCGCAGCGTCTCGCCTGCTTGCGGTAGCTCGTCGACAGGTACGCTCACCTTGTTGACCTTCCACTGCAGACGCGTTGGTGCATCGGCCCGCGGCGCATCCAACAGCACCAGGCGCTCAAAGCGCGAATCGCTCACACGGGCCACGTGCAAATCATAGCTGTTGCGGCCCCGCTTGGCGCGGTTGTCAACATGGAAGTAACTTGCGCGAATGCCCAGGTAGGCAACATCCTCGGGGACCTCGCGACCCACGTTAAAGGTCATGCCCCAGTCGAGCGCCTCAACTTCCTCGGGCCCGATCTTTCGTGCGCGGCTTGTGTTCTTACACCCCGTCAGGCGCAGTGCCGCCAGCGTCTGCGGACGGCGGACCACGTCCTCGACGGAGCCGATCTCCTCCACATGCCCGTTATGCATCACGCAGATGCGCTGGCAGAGGCGGCACGCTTCGTCAATGTCGTGGCTCACGTAGAGCACGGTGCGGTTGCATACATCGAACAGGTCGAGCATGTTCTGCTCGAGGGCGCTCTTAAGATAGGAATCGAGCGCGCTCATGGGCTCGTCGAACATAAAGATGCCCGGATGCGCCGCCACCATGCGGGCAAGCGCCACGCGTTGCTGCTGGCCGCCCGAGAGTCGCGCGGGATAGCGGTCGGCAAAATCGGCCAGACCGAAAATGCCCAGATAGCGCTCGGCGAGCTTTTTGCGCGCGGCGGCGTCGCCCGCATCCTTTACGCCGGCGCATACGTTATCGGCCACCGTCATGTTGGGAAAGAGCTGATAGTTTTGGAACAGCAGGGCGCACTTGCGCTCCTGAGGCGACAGGTTGATGCCCGCCGCCGAGTCAAAGAAGGTTACACCGTTGACGACGATCTTGCCCTCGTCGGGCGTCTCCACGCCGGCGATGCAGCGCAGCGTGCAGCTCTTGCCGCAACCCGAGGCGCCCAGCAGCGCCACGCGCTCCTCGCCGGCCTCAAGCTGCATGTCGAGCGTAAACCCGGGATAGCGCTTTTTGATGTCCAGAACGAGCGACATGGCCTATCGACCTCCCTTCGAGACGGCGTCATCGCGCATGAGCTCGGCCAGCGCCTCGCGATCGATACGCAAGGCATCGCCGCCCGCCGGGTCGAGCGAATCGCCCTGTCCGGCGAGATCTTTGGCCTGTTTGCGCTCCGCACGGGAAAGGCCGCGCTCGCGGTACTTTTGCGAATGCGCGGTGTACATGTTGATAAACAGAATGACTAGGAAACTAAACACGATTACGACGATGACCCAAAAGAGGGCCACCGACGTATTGCCGCCCATCCATTCAAAGTAAATCGCAATCGGAATGGTCTGCGTAATACCGGCGTAGTTGCCCGCAAAGAACAGCGTGCAGCCAAACTCGCCCATTGCGCGGGCAAAGGCAAGCACCGTGCCGGCGGCGATGGAGGGCCAGCCGAGCGGCATCATGAGTTTGGCAAAGATACGGCGTTCGGACCATCCCAAGGTTCGCGCGGCGTCGAGCATCTGCGTGTCGAGGCTCTCGAAGGCACCAAGTGCCGTACGATAGACGAGCGGGAACGACACCACCACGGCAGATATCACCGCCGCCGGCCACGTAAAGACAATCGAGATGCCGTGCGCGATGAGCCACTGGCCCACCCCGGTCGAGCGACCAAACAGCATGAGGAGCAGAAAGCCGCAGACCGTGGGCGGCAATACCATAGGAATCGTAAAGACCGAATCGAGCAGGCCCCTGATGCGGCTCGAGGTACCCATAGTCTTCCACGCGGCGAACAGCCCCAGCGCAAAGGAGATCAGCAGGGCAAGGCCGCTCGTTTTAATGGACACCCAAAACGGGCGATAGTCGATGTCGCCCAAGAAGGCTGCGGCGCGCTCCGCCAGCGACGGCGGCACCGTCGTCGACACGTCCGCATACCGCACGAGGGCGGCGTTATCACTCCACAGGACGCCGTCACCCAAATCTAGCTCGGCATTCGCGGCGTCGGCGGCATTCACTACCGTGTAGTAATCGCCGTTGCCGCCCTCCACCTTAAACTGATAGCGGTAATCGCTTTGCACCAGCGCGTTATCCGAGGTAAAGACCCATTCGAGATTAGAGTCCTCCAGCAACGCCCCACCCATGGAGTGCGACTTGTCGAGCCCCACGAGCATCTTCTTGAGCGCCTTTTGGTCATCTGCCTTTGAGATGTCGAGCCCCGCGTCTTTGGCGGCATGGGCGTCGAGCCAGACCACGATGCTCTCAGGCGTCGTCACCGTCACGAGGGTCGTCTTCTTGTAGATAGGAAAACGGTAACCCTCGGGCTGACCCGCAAACGAACGGGCTGTGCCCTTGGCATTGCGCTCAAACGCGTTGAGGCCAAACCCGACGCCATCGATAAACGCGGAATCTTCGGTCGCCTGGCGGCCATCGGCGGTGGTGAAGAGTGCCTCGGCCCGAACAACCCCGGGCGGTGCGGTCAGCACGCACAGAACCGCAGCCAGCACGGCGAGCAGGCGAATCGTTTTCCTTGGCACGGGCAACTCCTCAAACACAGGGCAACGGCGCGCGGACACGCCGGTTCAATCAAAAGGGCGGGCGATCGCGAGAACGCCCGCCCTCAAGCATATCGTTATGCAGCGATGTTGCGAACTACGCGGAAAGCTCAAAGCCGTACTTAGCCCAAATCTTCTGGGCTTTCTTGTTGGTCAGGCAGAAGTCGATGAACGCCTTGGCCTCGTCGGCGTGCTCGGAGCTATCGGCGACAGCGCCGGGATACACGATGGGTTTGTGCGAGTCCTCGGGGCACACGAAGGCCTCCTCGATGCCGTCGTAGCGGAAGATATCGGAGCTGTAGACAAAACCGGCCACGCAGTCGCCCGTAGAGACGTAAGACGCAGCGGTGCCGACCTTGTCGGCCAGAGCCACCTTGTCGGCGAAATCGGGTGCATACTCGCCGTCGTCGCCCTCGGTGCCGGTGTAGAGGCCCACGGAGGCCAGCGCCTGGTTGGCGTACTTGCCGGCGGGAACGGTCTTGGCGTCGCCGATGGCAATCTTGCCGTCCAGATTCGCGACGTCGGCGATGGCCTCGACCTTGATATCGGAGCCCTCGGCGCGAATGATCACGAGGTCGTTGACGAACATGTCCTCACGCGTGTCGGCGTCGACGAGCTCGGCGGCCTCGGCGTCATCCATGGTGCCCTTGGAGGCCGTGACGAGTACGTCGACGGCGGCACCGGCGCGCATCTGCTCGACAAGGTCGCCAGACGCCTTAAACTGCGTGTCGGCAAACGTGGTGCCGGTCTGGTCGGTATAGAGCTTCTGAACCTCGGGCAGGGCCTTCTCGAGCGAGTTGGCGGCAAAGACCTGCAGCTCGACAGCCTTCTTGGACGAAATCTTGGCGGAGCCGGCATCGGAGCCAGTCGGCCCAGACGTCTTGTTGCCGGAACAGCCGGCAAGCCCAAGGCCGGCAGCGGCGACAGCGGAAAGTGAAACGAACCCGCGGCGAGAAACCGTATCGAACATGTTCAACCCTTTCGAACGCTACGCCCGGGCACCCCGCCGCAAGCTTTATTCTGTTACTAGATTATACTTTTGCGCGAATAGTGTTTGTGATAAATATTTCTCGTCTAATAATTTTCCTTTACCGATAACCACGAGACGGCCCGCACTGTCGCTGCATAAAAAAGGCGGAGCAGCCCGTAAGGTCACTCCGCCGCAGGTAATGCGCTTATTTGGCGTGCCCGCCCCCCGCCGTCATTTGAGCTGCGTGCTCCAGCTGGTCGCTCACAGCCTCCCAGCTTTCACGGGCCGCTTTCGTTGATCCCGGAAAGTTGATGACAAGCGTATGCCCACGCTGCATGCACACGGCGCGCGAAAGCATAGCGCGGCGCGTCTTGGTCATGGAGTACGCACGGATTGCCTCTGCAATACCCGGTACATCGCGGTCGCAGACGGCACGCGTCGCCTCGGGCGTCACGTCGCGCATCGAAAGGCCCGTGCCGCCGCAGGTGAGCACGACATTGGCGTGGCACTCATCGGCCGCTTCCACAATGGCATCACCGATCTCGCTGACGTCGTCGCGCACGACCACATGTGAGGCGACCGTCCAGCCCTGCGCCGCGATGAGTTCCTCGAGCGCAGCACCCGCCTCGTCCTGGGCAAGATCGCGCGTATCCGAGCACGTCACAATCGATATCTTCAGCTCCATAGCATTCCTCCTATAGCACCGCGCCCTCAGGCAAGTCGACACGCACGACATCCACGACGTCGCCCGCCCTGAGGTCACACGGGCCTTCGTCAATACGCAGCAGGCAGTTGGCCCGCTGCATCGTGCCGAGCAGCGCCGAATTCTGCGTCTTGGCCTCGGTCACCAACAGCTCACCGGTCTCGGGGTCGCGCAAAACCGTGGCACGATCGAAGAAGCGGCGATGCTGTCGCTTCTTCACGCCGTGTGTGAGCTTCGCCTGCTGCACGGGACGCACGCCCTCGACAAAGCCACGCATCTTGCGGATCGCCGGGCGGGCGAGCATCTCAAAGCCCACATACGCCGCCGCGGGATTGCCCGAAAGTCCCAAATATGGCTTGCCCCCCAGCAGGCCAAACGTGATGGCCTTGCCGGGACGCATCGAGATGCGGTCGAACAGCACCTCGCCCTCGCGCCGAACGAGCGCCGTCACATAGTCGTAATCACCCGCAGAGGCGCCACCACTCGTAATGACAAAATCGCACTCCTGCGCGGCGCGATGCACCAGCTCGGCAATCGCCTGCTCATCATCGGGCGCAATGCCGTAGAACACGGGCTCGGCTCCTGCATCGAGCGCCTCGGCCATCAACGCCGACGAGTTGGAGTCGCGAATCTGCCCGCGCGCCGGCACGTTACTCGGTGCGACCAGTTCCGTCCCCAGCGAGATAATGCCCACGCGCGGCGCGGCATGCACCTTCACGCTCGCATACCCGGCGCTCGCCAGCAAGCCGGCGCCCGCCGGAGCCACAACCTCTCCAGCGTACATCACGACGTCGCCAGTATGCGCTTCCTCAGCAGCCGATCGAACGTTCTCCCCTACCTTGGCCGGCGCCGAGAATCTCACACGCGAACCCTCGTTGCCGTCACCGTCGAGCACATCGACGATCTCGTACTTCACCACGGCATCGGCACCTTCGGGTACCGGCGCGCCCGTCATGATACGAACCGTGTCGCCCGCGCCGATTGCGCCCTCAAAGACATGGCCCGCCGCCTCGTGCCCCACGACAGAAAGCGTCACGGGCGCATCGGTGGACGCTTTGGCGAGGTCGACGGCGCGTACGGCATATCCGTCCATAGCGCTGTTGGCAAACGGCGAAATGTCGATATCGGCCACCGCGTCCTCGGCCAAGGGAAGACCGGCGGCCTGCCACACGGGAATCTCGACGAGATCGGTCGGAGCAACGTGCGACAGAACAATCGACTGCGCGTCCTCCAGCGGAATGAGTTTCTCTGCCATATGCACCTCTTAATGCCACAGCGCACAACGGGGGCGCCAATTCTTTATGCTTGTCTCAGTATAATCCCCTGCCGCACGACGGCGAAACGACCCACGTTCTCGAATACATCTGTCGGCCGCAAGCCGCGAAACAGAACCGAAACCAACCTGCCGGTTTGTCACGTTTGGCACGTTCTATAATGCTCGTGTTGCAACCTAAAAGAGGAACGTATGGCTTTTACCGACAAACCCGAAAGCGCAAACGAGGCGCAGGATCATTCCCAGCCGCTCGACGACAGCGGCTTTTTCTCCCTTAACGACGTCATCATGGCAGGCAGGCAACAGCTCACCCGCTCCGAGCATCTCTTGGCTGCCGACACGCGCCGCAATGCCCACAACCTACTCGCGAGCGCTAAGTTGCTCGTACTCGTCGTCATCGTCTCGCTCGCCATGGGCGTTGCCGCTTGGGCGTTTTTGGCCTCGTTGAATATCGCGACCGACTATCGCGAGCACCATACGTGGATTTACGTGCTGCTTCCCGTTGTGGGCGTTGCCACCGCATGGGTGTACAAAAACCACGGTCTTGCCGCCAAACGCGGTAACAACCTGGTCATCGACTCCGCTCTGGGCACACGCCTCATCCATAAGCGCATGGCCGTCCTCACCTTCGTCTGCTCCACGCTCACGCACCTAACGGGCGGATCGGCCGGTCGCGAGGGAGCCGCGGTGCAGATTGGCGGTACCATCGCCAGCAACATCTCAAGCCTCGCCCACCTCAAAAAGCATGACCACCACGACCTCATGCTCGCCGGCATCTCGTCGGCCTTTGGCGCCGTATTCGGTTCGCCCCTTGCCGGAGCTTTCTTTGGCATGGAGATGTGCTTTATCGGCAAGATCGACTACACCGCAGGGATCTACTGCCTGGTCGCCTCGTTTACCGGCTACTTTGCATCACTCGCCCTGGGTACCGAGTACGAAGCGAATGCCATCGCCAGCGTTCCCGCCATGACGCCCAAAACGGTCGTTATCGTTGTTATCAGCGCCATTATCTTCGGTCTGACGGCACGCCTCTTTGCCTGGTCGGTTCGAACCGTCAAGAGCCTGTACGGTCGCTTTATCACCAATTACCTCGTTCGCGCCCTTATAGGCGCACTCGTGGTTTTGGCTGTCTATGCCCTCCTCGACGCCTGGGACTACGCCGGCCTTTCCACGTGGCTTTCGGGCGCCGGGTTTGCCGGCAACACCACCCTCGCCGACGCCGCCATCAAGCTCGTCGTAACGGCACTCACCCTGGGTGCCGGTTTCCAAGGCGGCGAGGTCACGCCCCTGTTTGGCATCGGTGCGGCACTCGGTGGCTGGATCGGTTGCCTTACCGGGCTCGACCCCAGTTTTCTGGCGGCTCTCGGCATGCTCGGCGTGTTCTGTGCCGGCCTTAACGTGCCCATCACCACCTGCATGATGGCCATCGACCTGTTCCACGGCACGGCCGCCGGGTTCTTTGTCATCGTGGCCTTTATCAGCTATCTTGCCGGCGGACACCGCGGCGTGTACCCTGCCCAGCGCATCATCTCACCCAAGCGCCGTTCGCTTATAGTGGATGAGGGCGGTACGGTAGCGGATGCTATCGAGCGCCACAACGACCTGATAGAGTAGACGTAAGTATTCGCCGTGCAGCCACAATCGGGGGGCAATTCGACCCGAGCGCGACCGCACCGTCACGCCATACGCCGGGAGTCGCCCATGCACGCAACTGATTTTGGTCGCACGCTCATCATCGCCAACCCAGCCGCCCAATCGGGTGCGGCGCGCGAAGTTGCCGAGCGCCTGCAACGCTTTTTGGACATGACTGCACGCGCATCCCAGTTTGACCTGGTATTGACCGAGTGTATGGGACACGCCAAAGAGCTGGCCGCACAGGCTCAGGGCTATCGCACCGTTATCGCCCTTGGCGGCGACGGCGTGATCCACGAGGTCGTCAACGGGCTTATGGCACAAAAGGAGGACCCCCGCCCCGCTCTTGCCATCCTACCCGTGGGTTCCGGCAACGATTTTGCCCAAACGCTCGGTATAGAAGGTTTCTCCGGCAAGGATTTTGGCGCGCTGCTCACCTGCGAGCTGCAGCGTCAGGACATCGGTCGCATTCGCTCATGGAACCCTGCAAGCGGTAGCGGAGAGGCTTCCGTTGAGTACTACGACCAGACGCTCTCCGTCGGTATTGACGCCGCCATCGGCCTGGGCACCACCGAGCTGCGCAAAAAGACGGGCCTCACCGGCGCTCCACTCTACACCCTCTCCGGACTTGAACAGTTTGGCCTGCGCTATCGCAACTACCCCATGACAGTCAGCTTTGATGGCGCGCCCGCCGAGCGCGTGAGGGCGATCATCATGGCGATTCAGCTGGGCCCCACCTATGGCTCGGGCTATCGCATCTGTCCCGACGCCGACCCGTGCGACGGCATGCTCGACGTTTGCTACGCCTGCGGCCCCGTTCCGCGCGCGGTCGCGCTTCCCATGTTCCTTTCGGCCAAGGACGGCCACCATACCAAGTTGCCGCCGGTTTGCATGCGCCGCTGCCGCCATGCCGAGCTCACCTTTGAGGAGCCCGACTACCCCATCCAGGCCGACGGCGAACCTGTTATCGCCTCGCGCATCGAAGTCGACATCCTACCCGGCGCCCTCCAAGTCTGGCGCCCAACCCGCTAACCACCCCTAAGTTGCGGTGAAATAGGGACTGTTTATGCAGGTAAAGCCGCAAAACAGTCCCTATTTCACCGCAACTTATCGAGAAGATCACTCCTCCCCGCCCGGCTTGCGGCGGTTGGCCTTTTTAATGGCGTTGAAGTGCTTGTCATTAAGTCTGCGCTGGCGAGAGCGCTGAGGCACCTTGGTCTTTACGCGTCGACGCGGTGGACGCCCGCGACGCTCAAGCTCAGCGCGCAGCTTACGCAAACAGCAGCTACGATTTTGGAACTGACTGCGACTCTCGCGCGCCGTCACGGTAATCCCCGTAGGGATATGTTTCATGCGCACCGCCGAGTCCGTCGTGTTCACGCCTTGCCCGCCCGGACCCGTCGCGCGAAACACCTGCACCTCGCAATCGCGCGCCAGCTCCTCGACCGACATCTCGGCATAGCGCGCATACTCACGCCATCCCATCTTGTTCTCATCCATATCAACACCTCCCCTCATACAAAAAATGTGACAAAGGAACAGTCCCTTTGTCACATCGCATACCAATCGCTTGTGTTGCGCGCTTAGGCGAAGGTGATCTCGCCGTTCTCACAGTCCATATCGGCGATACGGGCCAGGCTCTCAACACGGAAGCCGCGCTCGCGGAGCTTATCGCCACCGCCCTGGAAGCCCTTCTCCACCGCAATGCCAATGCCGGACACCTCGGCACCTGCGGCCTCGCAGATCTTGATAAGACCCTCGAGCGCGCATCCGTTGGCCAGGAAGTCGTCGATAATCAGGACCTTGTCGCCCTCGGACAGGAAGCGCTTGCCAACGATGACCGGGTACTCCTTCTGCTTGGTAAAGGAATAGATGGTCGTGGCATACTGCTCGCCGTCGAGGTTGATGGACTGCGCCTTCTTGGCAAAGACCACCGGCACGCCGCCAAAATGCTGGGCCGCAATGCAAGCCATGCCAATGCCCGAAGCCTCGATCGTAAGGATCTTGTTAATCTCGACATCCTCGAACAGACGGGCCCACTCGGCGCCCATGTGGTCAAACAGCTCAACGTCGCACTGGTGGTTGAGGAAAGCATCAACCTTAAGGACATTACCGGCCTTTACGATGCCGTCATGGCGAATACGGTCCTCAAGCTCCTGCATGGCGCAACCCCTTCTCGCGGCAACGATACCGCGCGATTAATAAACGTTGTTCGATAGTCTACCACGGACCGACCCCCGCCCGCCCCACAAGCCGCATCGCACCGCAAAGCCGCAAGCAGATACACCGAGCTTACCAGCTGAATGCGATCGAGGCCCATGCCCAGCCCCTTTTGCATCACGGGCAGCGCCACGGTCACGACGGTCGAATCCAGACACACCATAAACGTCATGATGAGCACCGTAAACAGAATCGCCCATTTGTTCTTGCCATGGGTGTCTCCCCCAAGAGCGATGTGTTCGCGGCGCAGTTGCTCTGCGGTTTTCTCCATATCCATCCTTTCGAGTGGCGCAACACAAAAACGGGGCCCCAATCGCCTGCAAACAGTCGCGATTGGGGCCCCGCCTACGGTATCGGAGCTAAAGGTCGCCGGAGCTTTCTGCCGGCATCGGCGCCTTGCACGAACGCTAGCCTAGCACTGCTCGAGCGCCTGCTCAAGGTCGGCAATCAGATCGGCCGTGTCCTCGAGGCCGCACGACAGGCGCACCATGTCGGCGGAGATACCACAGGCGATAAGCTCCTCATCGTTCATCTGGCGGTGCGTGGCGTTAGCGGGATGCAGGCAGCAAGTGCGGGCGTCGGCCACATGCGTGGCGATCTGAGCGAGCTTGAGGCTCTTCATAAAGGTCTCGGCCGCCGCGCGACCACCGTTAAAGCCAAAGCTCACAACGCCGCAGGTACCGTTGGGCATGTACTTCTGAGCTAGGTCATAGTACTTGTCGCCCTCCAGACCCGGATAGCTTACGAAGCGCACCTTGGGATGGCTCTGCAGGAACTTGGCAACAGCCAGGCCGTTCTCGCAATGACGCGGCATGCGCACATGCAGGCTCTCGAGCGAGCTGTTCAGGAAAAACGCCGCCTGCGGGTTCTGCATGGGGCCGAGGTCGCGCATGAGCTGAGCGGTTGCCTTGGTAATGAAGGCGCCCTCGCGACCGAACTTCTCGGCATAGGTCACGCCGTGGTAGCTCTCATCGGGCGTGGCGAGACCCGGGAACTTGTCCGCATGGGCCATCCAGTCAAACTGGCCGTGGTCGACGATCACGCCGCCCAGGCAGGCCCCATGTCCATCCATGTACTTGGTGGTGGAGTGCGTAACGATATCGGCGCCCCACTCAAAGGGACGGCACATCACGGGCGTCGGGAAGGTGTTGTCGACCATCAGCGGCACGCCGTGGTCATGCGCGGCCTTGGCAAAGCGCTCAATATCGAGCACGGCAAGGGCGGGGTTGGCGATCGTCTCGCCAAAGACGAGCTTGGTATTGGGCTCAAAGGCTGCCTCGAGCTCCTCATCGGTGCAATCGGGGGCAACGAACGTGCAGGTAACTCCCATACGACCCATGGTATGGGCAAGCAGGTTGTAGGTACCGCCGTAGATGGCCGAGCTTGCGACCACATGATCGCCGGCGCCGGCCACGTTAAAGATCGCGAGGAAGTTCGCGGCCATGCCCGAGCTCGTGAGCATCGCAGCGGTGCCGCCCTCCATCTCGCAGATCTTGGCGGCAACCAGATCGCACGTAGGGTTCTGCAGACGGCTGTAGAAATAGCCAGACTCCTCCAGGTCAAACAGCTTGCCCATGTGCTCGGACGTGTCATACTTCCACGTGGTGGACTGGTAGATGGGCACCTGGCGCGGCTCCGCATCTCCCGGGTGATAGCCGCCCTGAACACATGTCGTACCGATGGTCTGCTCGCTCATATCTAGCTCCCTTGCCTGGGTTACATTTTTATCCGGTTCACGATACCGCTACCCCGCACCCCTCTCAACCCATCCACAAGGTAGGTTATGGGACAAATCAACGGGGGGCATTTATCGCAGATCTTGGCATTTATTCGATAGATAAAAATGAGGCATACATGAGGCTTTCGATAAACAAATGCATCGGCAGGGGTACCATAGGCGAGTACACCGTTACCGAGGAGACAACGATGAAGCAAATCGATACTGCCCAGCTCGACATCACCGCCTGTCAGGCTCAGGCTGCCGAATACCACGCCCGTGGCTTTAACTGCGCACAGGCCGTCGCCTGCACGCTCGCACCCGCCGTCGGGCTCGACCCCCAGACCGCCTTTATCCTCACCGAGGGCTTTGGCGCCGGCATGGGCGGCATGACCGAGACCTGCGGCGCTATCTCGGGCGCCGTGGCCATCATGGGATTTGTAATGAGCGACGGCATGGATAACCCCAAGACCAAGGGCCAGACTTACAAGCTGTCGCGCGAAATCGCCAAGCGTTTTAAAACGAAAAACACGACGACCGTCTGCGGCACGCTCAAGGGCATCGGATCGGACAATGGTCCGCTCCGCAGCTGCCCCGGCTGCATCGACGACGCCATCGAGATCGCCTGCGATGTGCTAAAGCAGCTCGCCGAGTAAACGGCGGCAACAGAAAACGACGGCCGGCGTGCTTGGGATTCATCCAAAAGCACGCCGGCCGTCGCCGTTAGAACTCGGCAAATTTGGGAGCGCCGACCTCAATCTCCTCGCGCCCCGCCATAAGCTCGCGCATCTTAGCGCAAAACGGCTCCTGCTCCCCCGCCTTAAACACCAAATGAATCGTCACGGCATCCGCGTAATCGGTATCCGAAACCTTGGCACCCGAATCCTGCGCCAAACGAAGCACCTGCTCATACTGCGGATAGGCCACGTGCACGTCAACAGACACGACGCTCGTCATCTCAACGACCTGCCCTGCCTCCTGAGCAGCTGCCACCGCCGCCTGCGTAGGCGAATGC
>OBVO01000764.1_pt1 | contig 17197 bp, 10 predicted proteins | sample 1495151 | NCBI WGS metagenome assembly OBVO01 (sample SAMEA2580019, study PRJEB22360) | human gut metagenome | reverse complement strand
CCAATTTAGCGGTTGCTTTGGCTGCTGAAGGATATAAAGTGGGTTTGGTGGATGCGGATATTTTCGGTCCTTCTATTCCGAAAATGTTCGGTTGCGAAGAGGCTCAGCCCTATATGGAGCAGATCGACGGAAAGGATTTCATTGTGCCGGTAGAGAAATATGGCGTAAAATTGTTATCTATCGGTTTCTTTGTCGATCCGGCTTCTGCCACTGTCTGGCGGGGGCCGATGGCTTCCAATGCATTGAAACAGATGGTGGAGCAAGGTTTTTGGGACGAATTGGATTATATGCTGATCGACCTTCCGCCGGGAACCAGCGATATTCATTTGACTTTGGTACAAACTGTCGCCCTGACAGGAGCTATTGTAGTCAGTACACCTCAGCAGGTGGCTTTGGCCGATGCAATCAAAGGAATCAATATGTTCGAGTCGCCGGGTATACAGGTGCCTGTGCTAGGCCTGGTGGAAAATATGGCCTGGTTTACTCCGGCTGAATTGCCCGATCATAAATATTATATTTTCGGACGGGAAGGGGCGAAACAACTGGCCGAACAAAGAGGTCTCCGGTTGTTGGGCGAAATACCTGTTGTACAGAGTATTTGTGATGGAGGCGATGCAGGTAAACCTGTAGCTTTGAATGCCGATTCGATTACGGGAACAGCGTTCAGGCAGTTGGCGGATGAAGTTGTGAAAGCCGTAGAGGAAAATCACGACCCGGCAAAAAGAGTGAGAGTCACCAGACAATAGGACAGCATGTCTAAATGAAATATTCTTCTTATATATTAACGGGGATGATGGTGGTGCTGTGCGGTTGTTCGGTGAAGAGAAACAATTTCTTTTCACGTAACTATCACCAGTTGACTACCCGTTATAACGTATATTTTAACGGTGACCAGGCTTTAAAGTCCGGGATAAAGCATATGGAAAACAGGCATAAGGAGGATTATACCCACCTTTTGCCTGTTTTCGTATCTAATGACGAACAGACGCGTAGTATTTGCAGCTCCGATATGGACTACGTGATCGAAAAGGCGGCTAAAGCGATCGATAAACATTCGATCACGGCTAAACCCAGGCGGAGAAAGAATAAAGATTCCAAAAATTATCAGACCTTCCGAAAGAAAAAAGAATTTAATAACCAGTTGGATAAATGCTATCTGTTATTGGGGAAAGCTTATTTCTATAAGAAGAAATACACGATGGCCAATAACACTTTTCGTTTTATACAAAGGCAATATGCCGAAGACGAGGCCTTGATGACCGAGGTGTCGATCTGGTTATTCCGGAGCCTGACGGAAATGGGACGCTACGAAGAGGCTGCCCGGATCATGGACCGGCTCGACGGGAGCACATTAAAGCGGAAACAACGGGAGATGGTTGCTGCGGCGAGAACCGATTTCTATGTGCGTCAAGGTATGTACGAACAAGCGATTCCTGAGGCAGAAAGATTGGTCAGGACTTGTAAAAGCATAAAACGTAAACCGCGCTACAATTTTTTGTTGTCTCAATTATATGTAAAAGAAAATCAGGATGGGGCTGCTAAACTGGCATTGAAAAAAGCTACCCGGTTCAATTTCAATTATGAAATGGTCTTCAATGCCCGGATCGGTATGGCTTTAGCCTATCAGGAAGGAGATGCGGCCGTAGAAAAGAAATTGAAGAAAATGTTGCGGGATTCCCGGAACGAGGAATTTCAGGATCGGATTTATTATGCTTTGGCCAATATCGAAAATAAACGTGGAAATGAGGAAGGAGCGGCCGGTTTGTATTGGAAATCCGTGCATGCCTCTGTAGATAACGATAATCAGCAGGCTTTGTCTTTTGTAAAATTAGGGGATTATTATTTCAAAAACAAGGCCTATGTGCAGGCACAGAGTTGTTACGATTCTTGTTTGCTTGTCATGGATTCGCGTTATGAAGATTATGAAAAACTAAAATCTTTACTGACCGATCTGACCGAATTGGTTACGAATCTGAGAATTATACAAACGCAGGATAGTTTGCAGCGGATAGCGGTGTTACCGGAAGAAGAGAGAAACCGCTTGATCGACGATAAAATCACTGCGATTAAAGAGCAGGAAAATACTCGCAAAGAACAGGAACGAAGGGAGCAGGCCGAGCGCAATTTTTATCGCCGTAACGATATGCTTAGCCGGGGAGATGCTTTTTCGCAGGGTAACCGCGGAGGGGATTGGTATTTTTATAATCCCGTGACGATTGCTCTGGGGAAAAATGATTTTAAGCGGAAATGGGGACGGCGTAAGCTGGAAGACAATTGGCGCAGACGAAACAAAGCAAGTATCGGTTTGGCAGACGAAACCGGCGAAGAATTAGCAGAGATGACGGGAGGGGAAAGGGAAGTGAAAGATGTAAAGAGCAGGGAGTATTATTTGCAGGATCTCCCCCTGACACCGGAAATGCTGCAGGCATCTGAAAAACAGATCGAAGAAGCTTATTATAAAGCCGGCGAAATTTATTTGTACCGTTTGAATGATCCGGAAAAGGCTTTAGAGTGTTTCGATGCTTATATTCAGCGTTTTAAAAATACCGCTAATCTGCCGATGGTCTATTATCTGGCTTCCACGACCGCTCTCAAGGCAGGTAAGGCGGCAGAGGCTGAAAGATATAAAACAGAGCTGACCGCTCTTTTCCCTGAAAGTGATTTCGCCCGGGGACTACAAGACCCGAACTATTTCCGTCAGGTCGAAGATGTGCTGAAAGTGGTAGAGAAAAAGTATCAGGAAGCTTACCGATATTACCAAAAAGTTTATTACCACGAAGCAGCACAAATTTGTGACAGAATCCTGAAAGCGTACCCGGATAATAAATTGAAAGCAAATGTGCTGTTTCTGAAAGCGATGTGTGTTGTAAATACCGGTTCTCCCCAGGAGGCGAAGAACGCTTTGGAAGAGGTAATTGCAGCCCGTCCCGGAAAAGAGATTCTGCAGGTGACTAGCGACATCCTGGCTTCTTTAGCGGTAGGAGAAAAACCTGTTCGGTATTCCGAAGCGGAAATGGCTCAGGCCCGTTCTTTACAGGCGAACCGCAATTGGCAATTCGATGAAGAAGTACTGGCTGGGTCGTAGCCGGAAAGAAGAAACAACTTATAAAATCGAAAAAGAAAAAGAACAATGGGTGGTATTGTTTTTACCACAGGAATTTACAACCGTTCAGGAAACCAGATTTAAAGCGCGTTTGAAGTTTATTCATGCTGCCGAAATGGCCGAAGGGAAAAGTTATGAAATGAAAAAAGAAGAGCTCGGGTACAAAAAAGAGGTGCTGGTTGTTCGTCGGTTCGGACAGTATTCGGAAGCTTCCGAATATTTGCATAAAATAGCTACGGATAAGTTTTTGTTGAAGATTCTGGGAAACGAAAGTTACCGGATGTTCGCTATATCGCCGGACAACTTCTCTATCCTGAAGCGATTGAATAATATCGATCAGTATGTCGATTTCTTTACCGAGAATTATTTTGAGGATCGTTACCAAGGTGAGAAAATTGTAGGGAAATGGGGGACTGCTGCCCATGTCTTTAACAATGAAGAACAAGAGAATCATCATTTTGTTTTGGCTGTTCCTTTCCGGGAAGTCAATACGAAACGCATTGTAGAAGCTTTGCAGGAGGTGGATCCTGCATTTACATTCGAAAAAGGGGATTATAACCGGGACCTGGAATTGATAGTGGTCAAGCATATCGGTAATAAGAAACAGGCGTTGGACTATATGTCGGCAGTCCTGAAAAATAAGAAATTGTTCGATTTGCTGGCCGGGGTAGATTATGAAGTATTCCTGATCACTCCCCATAATCTCAAAGCTATGCAGGAAAATGAATACCTGGAAGAATACCTGAAATTTTTCGATGATCATTATCTGAAAAGTGCGGGAGCTATCGGGGTTGAAGATGGGGATTATATTTACAATAAGAGCGTAGCACACAAGTTCGTTTTGTTCTATCCCAATACGATCGATCCCTACCGGTTGAAAACAATTTTCGAAGAATTTAATTTTGCAGGACTGACTTTGAACAATTTGAAGTTCGATGAAGAACACGATTGTATGGTGGTGTCCGGTTTCAATAACAAAGAAGAAGCGATGCGTTATTTCACGACAGTCATCGGCAACCGGAAATTATTCAAATCGCTGAAAAATGTCGATTATACGAATTTCATTATTACTGAAGTGAATTTGCAGACATTGACCGGCAAAAAGAATATAGAGGTTTATCTTGAATTTTTTAAGAAATATTATTTGAACTAATGGATTTAGAAGCCTATGAAATGGACAATCAATCATCTCGAAGATCTGAATAAAGTGGCGGCAGAATTTTTGGATTATGTCGGAGACAAAACTATTTTTGCTTTGTACGGACCGATGGGAGTAGGGAAGACTACTTTTGTAAAGGCCGTCGCAGCCTGTCTGGGGGTAACCGACGATGTGAGTTCCCCGACTTTTGCCCTAGTCAACGAGTATCAGACAAAAAATGGGAAATCCCTATATCATTTTGATTTTTATCGCGTAAACCATATAGCTGAAGCGCTTGATTTCGGTTATGAAGAGTATTTTTTCAGTGGAGACCGTTGTTTTATCGAATGGCCTGAAAAAATAGACGAGCTGCTTCCAGAAGGTATCGTCGATTGTTATTTTACTGAAAATCCGGATGGAAGTCGTGAATTGAAGGTGGAAATTTAACTTTTAAGACTATGGACAACACAGGCAGAATGTCGGGAACGATTAATAAGCAATGGTTTCTTTATCAGGAAAAAGAAGTTTTTCAGGATAAAAGGCAGAAGAAATTGATTCTGGGGATACCGAACGAGCTGGAGAAAGGGGAGAACCGGATTTGTCTCACTCCCGAATCTGTTCATATCCTGGTTTCTATGGGACATGAAGTGTTGATCCAGCGTGGGGCCGGTAATAATGCCTATTACGGTGACACGGAATATGCCGATGCCGGTGCTATGATCGTAGAGACTTTAGGTGAAGTGTATACTGCCGACGTTGTGCTTAAGGCGACTTCTGTTTCTGCCGGGGATACGGTTTATATGCACGACCGGCAAGTGATTCTTTCCCCTCTGAAACTCTGTGACATGCGGAAGGATGCCATTACCGAAATGATGCAGAAAAAAGTGACGGCAGTCGGTTTCGATATTTTGAAAGACGGAGAGGGGTATTATCCGGTGGTCCGGATTATGAGTGAGATTGCCGGTAATTCGGCCATCATGATAGCCAGTGAATATCTTAATAATTCGCGGGGAGGTAAAGGGATTGTTTTGGGAGGTATCAGTGGGATTACGCCGGCGGAAATCGTTATTCTGGGAGCAGGCACCTTGGGTGAATTCGCTGCCCGTACAGCCTTAGGCCTGGGAGCGACCGTGAAAATCTTCGATCATTCGGTCGAGCGTCTCCGGAAGCTGAACGAGGTTTTGGGACAGCGGGTATTTACCTCTGTTTTTCATAAACCGGTATTGGATAAAGCGTTGGCTTCGGCCGATGTGCTTATCGGAGCTATGCGTTGTTTCGATAACGGAGAGAATACCGTTGTTTCGGAAGCCCAGGTGAGGTTGATGAAAAGAGGAGCGGTGATCGTGGATATGTCTATCGATCATGGCGGATGTATTGAGACAGCGGGTCCGACGACTCACGAAAAACCGGTGTATACTTATGAAGGAGTAATCCATTACTGTGTTCCGAACGTATTGTCGCGGGTAGCCCGGACTGCTTCGATCGCTTATAGTAATGTTTTCTTACCTATGCTTCAGCATATTGCCAGGCAAGGAGGATTTACCAATGCCATCCGGATGGATGCAGGGTTAAGGGAAGGGGTTTACCTTTATAACGGAATTTTGACTAAGAATGTGATTGCGGATAAGTTGGGCTTGATAGCCAGAGATATAAATTTATTGATCGCTGCTTTGTAAAATCGGGGCAGATGCCGGTTAGTTGGATGTGGTTATGAAATTTTTTCTGATTATTTGTGGTGTGCTCGTCGGAATGATGGGCTGTTCTTCAAAATATTATATGAGGAGAGGGGATCGTATGGCGGAGACCGGACGATTTTATAAGGCCGGATCGAAATACGAAAAGGCTTATCATAAAACAAAATCCAAAGATTTTCAGGCACTTGCAGCGATAAAGGCTGGGCAGGTAAATCAAAATGTAAATCGGCTGAAAGAAGCTTACAACTGGTTGAGAAAAGCCGAAAGAGCCAATCCGCAAATACCTGAAATCTATCTGAAAGTGGCTCAGCTTGCGGTGATGAACGACGATACCGCTACGGCGAGGGAATATTATCGTAAACAAGAAGCATTGTTCGGTGATGGAAAAGGAAACGATGGCCTTTATTATCTGGAACAAGTGGATAACGATCTGAGAGAACAAGGGCGTTACCGGATAGCTTTGAAGCGGGAGTTTAACTCCAGGTACAGCGATTTCGCTCCGGTGTATGTGCCGGGGGATACGACCCGGGTTTTATTGGCTTCTACGCGCAAACCCGATCCGAGAAAAAAGAGAATAAAGACAAACCCGGTTACCGGCGAAGGGTATAGCCATATCTACGGGACGAGGTATGTGCAGGAAATCAGATCTACGGATAAACAAGGTAAAGTGAAGGTAAAGCGTTTTAAGGAACCACGATGGTTGCAACCGGAATTGCAGAAAGATTCTATTTATTCCAACCGGAGTGAAGGAGTCATGTGCTTTGCTCCCGATGGGCGTACACTTTATTTCACCTCTTCACGTATGATCAAAGAGAGCCAGGTAGGTACCCGTATTTATAAAGTAATCCGGCAAGCCGCTAATTCCGGGGAGGAAACCGAAAAAAAAGAATGGGGTAGCGTTTCTTTAGCCGGTATTTGCGGGGATTCTGTTTCTATCGGACATCCGGCATTGACTCCTGACGGATTACGGTTGTATTTTGTCACCGATCAGCTGCCCGGAGGGTTCGGAGGAAAAGATATCTGGTATGTGGACAGGCTGGAGGAAAAATGGGGGCAACCTCAGAATGCAGGCGAATTGATCAATACGGCCGGGGACGAGATGTTTCCTTATGTGAGAGAGAATGGAGAGTTTTATTTTGCTTCTAACGGGCATTATGGTTTTGGGGGATTGGATTTGTATAAAGTGGGGAATGTAGCTGGAAAGGAGGTTATCGTTCATTTGCCTGCACCCTTAAATTCTTTTGCAGATGATTTCGGTATTGCCTTTAAACCGGGAACGGAGGACGGTTTGCTTACTTCGGGACGAAGCGGTCGAAACGCTCATATTTATCGTTTTAGTTTTATACCGCAACAATTGAAAATCAATTTATTGACAGTCAATACAGTGACCGAACTTCCGATAGCCAAAGTAAATGTTACGGTTACTGCCGATAATGGAGAAGTCTCTTATTTAGAGACGGATTCACTGGGAAGGGCAGAAATGGAAGTCGTTTCTGATTGTGAGTATGTATTTGTCACCGACCATCCCCGTTTCCTGAAAGGGAAGGGACTGGTATCGACTTATCGGGAAAAAGCCGACCGGCTTTATGAATTACAGATCGGGATGCAGCCGATAGAAAAACCGATCGTCATACCTAATATCTATTTTGATGTGGCTAAATGGGAGTTACGTCCGGAGGCACGACAGAATCTGGAAGAATTATTGACTATTCTGGAGGATAATCCGAATATAACGATAGAGTTGTCCGCTCATACGGATATGGTGGGAAACGACGAAGCTAATCGGATTTTATCCGAACACCGGGCTCGGGCTGTGGTCGATTATTTGATCGGGAAAGGGGTGTATTGGGACCGGCTTGAAGCGAAAGGATACGGGGAAACTCAACCCCGCCAAATCAATGAAAAGGATGCCCATGAATATCCGTTCTTTAAAGTCGGGGAGGTATTGAACGAAAGGTTTGTCGGCCGTTTGAGAGGAGAGCAACGGGAAACGGCCTTGCAATTGAATCGGAGAATCGAGTTTAAAGTATTGCGTACGAATTATAAGCCGGGACCGAACTCTTTATTCAATCCGAACCAGATGGCTGTTGCTGCTGAAGAAGGAACTAAAAAAATCGGAGAGACTCAGTTGAGGGAATTAAGGGCGGTAAAAGGCCGTTTTTTTACTTTGCAGTTGGGCGTATTTAAAAATGTGCCTGCTGTCCTCAATCAGTTTCGGGTAGTGTTTACAGAGAAATTAAGCCATGGGGTTGTGCGTTATTGTACTGGTGTATACGATACCCGTGAAGAAGCACAACAAGCTGCTGCAGCTTTAAAACAAAAAGGGATCGGGTATCTGATTAAAGAATTCGAATTCAGTCATTGAACTATTTCAAAAAAGTCTTTCGTAACCGGTAATCGGGCTATAGCGGTTGTGTACTGTTCTTCGGAGGGCTCGGATTATTGATTGCATTTATATTGGAATATAAGTATTCCCGGAAAAAATAAATCCTTTCCTATTTAAAGGAGCCACGTGAAAGCGTGGTTTTTTTTTATATAGGAATAATATAGTCCAAAGTAGATAGAATAAAATTTTAGCCAAAATGAATAAATTGTATAATTCATTTGCTTTTTTATCTAAAAATAGTTATTACCTTTGTTTCGGTACAAAGAGTTGTACCCAAGTTTGTAATAACATGATGTAAAGTTTAATCTTTTTCAATAGGAAGTCGGCAAAACTTTTACGAAATAAGAAAGATGAACTGTATGTCGCGTAGAGATATGTGACCGATACGTTTATCCTCTTATTTCTGGGACTGCCGACTCCACTATTGAGAGGTAGACTATCGGTCACTTCTATATCTTGGAGTGTGGGCATACAATGAAAAAGGTGAAACATGAAAAAAGTATTAATCTGTCTAATCTACTTGCAGAGGGATTATTGACAGTGGTGTGTGAAAAGAATGATCTGGTGTGGACAGTTCCTTTCTCAGTAGAGCTTCATGCGCAAATTGTAAAAGAATTATTGTCGAAATTTAAGATTTCGGATAGCTGAAAAATCGATAAAAAATGCTGTTTGTTTGAGGTTTTTAGGGGGATTTTTTGTATATTTGTAACATGAAAAAGATATCGAAAAACACAGTTTTTATCACTCCGGTACGTCCTACCGAACGAAAATTTATCCTTGATTCTATGATCGCTTCTTTCCGTATAGAAGGGATTTTTATTCCGGAAGCAAAAGTTCAGGCTATTTATGCCCGGGTAAATGAAAAACTCAAAAAATAGTTTCTATAATTCTTTGCATCGGGAGATAATTTTTTTCGCTGACCCGCTGTACGGCAACGACGTAGTCCCTGAAATGTATTTTATCGAACCTTAATCCTTCATAGCCTTGTTTGCGTACCATTAGATTCGCCAGGATACGGGCCGTCCGGCCATTTCCTTCCCGAAAAGGATGGATGAAAAGCAATTCTCCGTGGACGATGGCTACATCTTTGGCTAAAGAAGCCTTATCGGGATAAGTATCGGGTAATTTTTTCAGAATTTCATCTTCAAAAAATTGCATGCTCTGTGGTATAAACAGAGCAGAAGGGAAGAGGAATCCTCCTTTCGACATATTGACCGTCCGGTATCTTCCTGCAAAGGTGTAGAGTTCTTTCAGAGCCAGTTTATGTATATTGCGGATATATTGACAGTCGAAACGAGTGGCGGTAGTCAGTGTTTCGGTCAGCATGATTTCAGCTAACAGGAATCCTTCGAATTCTGCTTCTGCAATCTCCCCGGGACGGGTTAAACCGAGCCGGTTAGGCAGACATTGGCTTTCTTCTTCATTTGTCGTATACTTGCTCATGACAAAATAGCTGAATAGACTGCTGTAAATATAAGTATTTTTCAGGACTTATTTTTCAGATGCTTATCTTTATAACCGCTTATACTTTATTTCCCCGAATTTTGTTTTATCGAACTGCCGAATAGGAGATCATAGACAAAGGAGAGAAGCGGGTTATTCTAAAAATCCGTTTCAAAGACCCGGTGTTAAGACACCTCGTGTCGGAAATAAATCTGTATCTTTGTACAAATAAAACGATCGAACGATGAAATCAGATTATATTCCGGCCCCGATAGATGTCAGCGATATACAACTACCTTCGGAATTATGCGAATTGGCCGAGATCATTGCAAAAAATGTACATGAAGTATGGGCTGCAGGCCGTTTGGCCGAAGGATGGAAATATGGTCCCGAAAGAAATGATGCACTTCGTACCCATCCCGGTTTGGTGCCTTATGAGGAATTGTCCGAAACGGAAAAAGATTATGACCGCCGGACAGCTATGGGGACTTTAAAATTGATTCAGAAAATCGGCTTCGGGATAAAAAAAGTGAAAAACGTTTAGTTTTTCACTTCGATACCGATTCTTTTATATTCTTTGGTTAGGATATCTGCAAATTGTTCAATATCCAGTTTCTTGGCGATGATTTTTTTATCCTTATCCAGGAGATACATGACCGGAGTAGAATCGATGTGATAGTATACCCTGAAATTAGTTTGATTCTGAGGATCCCAACAGTTGATAAAATCGAATAGTTCATGTTCGGTAACAAAATTTTCCCATTTTTCTTTATCGTTCTGAGTGTGTACGGCAAATACTTTGAAACCATAAGGTTTGAATTTATCCAGTAATCCTGTTTTGACCTGAGGTACCTGTTTTTTACAATGTCCGCAATCGGCTTCCCAGAAAAGCAATAACGTAAAGGGGGCTTCGGTTTCATATAGACTGACCCAATCGCCGTCCATAGTCGGCAGCTTCAATTCCTGCGCTTTCAGGCCGATCAGATTATATTGCGTAAGGATCACTTCCCGTTCGATATTTTCGAGGGTCTTTTTGTCTACCCAGTCGGCCTCGCCTGTCAGGTAATATTTTTTTGCCAGATATACAAAGGCGGCGTCCATTCCCATATACTTGTTCGATAGGGCATAATTGAAACAATAGCTTACCAGATAGCGGAACATGGCTTTACAACCTCTCGATTTTTCAATGATATTCACCGATTCTTTATAGACACTATCCGGAATCATCAATACTCTGGTATTGAAGAATTCGTCGAGCTTACTTTTGAAAATAGGAGTGCGGATTAAAGTACTGTCCTGAAAATTAGTATTGTCCCAATAATGTGCCTTTGAAAAGAGGTATTCTTTTTTTTGTATTTCAAAATCCCGGTTGGGGGTATTTTCAGGTATTTCTTTTGAAAAATCAGGAGTAGGAACGGAGAGTGTAAAATTGGCGAAGGTAGCTAAAGCCGAGTTCGGAAATTGTTTGCAAAGTCCGGCGATATGATCACGGACTTCCTTATCGATCTGATCGAATCGGGCGGAATATTTCTTTTTTGCTTCGGGGCTTGTTTTTGCCGGATCTTTTTCCATGGCTTCTTTGATCTGCCGGCTTTTTTGGGTTGCCGAAGTCATTACTTTTTGAAAACCCAGAAAAGCTGTATTTTCAGGCGAACCTTCAAAACGGATTTTATCTATGACCTGGAGGGTATCGGTTGTGATGGAAAAATTTTGGTTATCCCCGATCATAATATCGAAATAATTACTGGGGGAGAAAAGGAGAATATACATTCCCCGTGCCAGTTTTTTATTGTTTTTCTGGAAATATCCCGTACCGTTGCTATTGATTTGGGCCGTATCTACAGCGTAAACTTTTCCCTCGAAATAATTGGCGAGGATAACTTGTTTATTAGACATTTGTGGAATATTCACCTGGATTTTATATCCCTGTGCAAACGAACCGACGGACTGAAAGCACAGTCCGCATACCAAAAGTAAGAATAAATTTTTCATATTCATCGAATTATACACACACCTAAATACCCTTTCGGGCTATACTTAGTTCTTGAAATAATCGGCGATCACCTTGTCGGCTGCTTCAAAGCCCAACCGGGAAGCGATCTCCAGGTCTTTTAAAGCTTCCTCGGATTGGTAGAGTGCCATTTTAGCAATGGCCCGGTTATAATAGGAACGGGCACTCGAAGGATCGATATCGATCGCTTCGGTGTAATCCCTGACCGCTGCTTCTAGTTGGCCTTGTTTCTGCAATACTACTCCCCGATTGAAATACAGAGCACTGGAATTCAAACCGAATTCTTTTGCTTTCGCAACTTCTAAATCGACATTTTTTCCGAGGCGCAGGGCTTCGTTATAATCTTTTAAAGCCCCTTCGAGATCGTTCATCCTGAACCGGGCTATTCCCCGGTAATGGTAAGCCTGGATAAAATCGGGACGCAGGCTGATCGTCTGGGAATAGTCCTGAATGGCATTGGCATAAATACCCAGATTTTCATAAAGAATACCCCGGTTAAAATAAGCATCTGCATGATCCGGATAATTGGCTATGACATAGTTGAAATCTGCTAAAGCTTCTTTGTAACGGCGGGTATTGGCATACGAAATAGCCCGGTTGTAATAAACCGGAAACCAGGTATTGTTTATACTCAGAGCGTTGTCGAACTCGGTAATCGCTTGCTCATACAGGTTTTGTTTCATATATTCCAGTCCACGCTTATTAGCCTGTTTCACTTTACTGTTACAGGCTGTCAGGAAAATTACTACTATAAGCAATAATTGATATCTCATTGGAATATGATTTTCTATACACTATTCGGGCAGATGCCCAACGATTTGACAAAGTTAACGAATCGTCCTGAATAATTAAAACATTGGTTCTATTTTTCTCTCTCTTTTCCATATAATTTCGGGATTAGATCCGCCCGATGGATTCTACGGAGCAGGGTCATGATCTGTTCCCGGAATTCTCTTTTATACCAAAAGAAAAACATGTTTTGTTGTTTTTTTTCTTTTTCTGATTTTGCTGTGTCGATTTTTTGTAGCGAATAGGGGTGATAACCGGAATAGTAAATGGTGGTCGCCACAGTCATCGGCGTGGGGGTAAAGTCTTGCACCTGTTCGAGTTTAAAATCCAGAGCTTTTGTGGCTACAGCTAATTCCGCCATATCTTCGGGGCGGCAACCCGGATGAGAGGAGATAAAATAAGGAATGATTTGTTCGTTCAAACGGTGTTTTCGGTTAATCTCATCGAAAATCGATTTCAGTTGCTGGAACAAACCGAAAGCAGGTTTGCGCATCAAACCTAACACTGTAGGAGAACAATGTTCGGGAGCAACTTTGAAACGTCCGGATACGTGGTGACGAATGACAGTCTCAAGATATCGTCTATTCGTTTTATCAACTTCTTTATTTCCTGTATCACTTAAACACAAATCATACCGGATCCCGGAACCAATAAAGCAATGTTTGATGCCGGGAACCTGACGGGCCTCTTCGTAAATTCGTAATAAGGGTCCGTGGTCTGTATTCAGGTTTTTACATACGGTCGGATAGGCGCAGGAAGCCCGTTTACACAACCGGCAAATTTCCTCATTTTTACCTTTCATGTGATACATATTGGCCGAGGGGCCTCCCAGGTCGGTAACGGTACCTTTAAAGTCGGGCATGGCGGTGATTTGTTCCAACTCTTGCCGTATCGATTCAGGAGAGCGCGAAACAATGAATTTTCCTTGATGGGCAGAGATGGTGCAAAAAGCACATCCCCCGAAGCATCCCCGGTGCAAAGTCACGGAATGCCGGATCATATTATAGGCCGGAATTTCTTTCCCTTTGTAACGGGGGTGAGGCAGACGGGTGAACGGTAAAGCATAGACGGCATCGAGTTCCCGGGTAGTCGGCGGAGGATAAGGAGGATTGACAATCACTTGCCGGTTATCTACGGGCTGAATCAGACGGGCCGCTTCGATACTGTTCGATTCTTCTTCGATATACCGGAAATTTTCGGCATGGTGTTTTTTATTACTCAGACAAGATTCGTGGGAGTGTAGAATGATCGTTCGCCACTTTTTATTGGTCGCGACAGTTTCATCACCGGCTCTCAGGACGGCGGTCTGTGGTATGTTGGTCAGATTGCGGAAGGGAATTCCTTTTTGCATCAACCGGCAAATATCGGTCAACGGTTTTTCTCCCATACCGTAGATCAGCATATCGGCTCCACTATCGATCAGGATAGAGGGTTGTAAGGTATCCTTCCAGTAATCGTAATGGCTGAGACGGCGTAAAGAAGCTTCGATTCCTCCGATAATCACCGGGGTATCGGGATATAGTTTTTTCAGGATACGGGTATAAACGATCGAAGGCATATCGGGACGTGCACCTGCCCGTCCATCCGGGGTATAGGCATCGTCCGACCTCCGGCGTCTGGCAGCAGTATAATGGTTGACCATCGAATCCATACTTCCGGCACTGACACCGAAGAACAGACGGGGAGTACCTAGTTTTCGGAAATCCCTTAAATCATCCTGCCAGTTGGGTTGAGGCACCAAAGCGACTTTCAGTCCCAGAGATTCCAGTAATCTTCCTACGACAGCTCCTCCGAAAGAAGGATGGTCGACATAGGCATCTCCTGAGAACAGGATGACATCCGGAACATCCCAGCCTCGTTCCTTTACTTCTCTGACAGAAGTTGGAAGCCATTGTAATGTTTGCGTCGTATTCATTCATTTGAGATATTGCGCAAAGATAACTAATTTTTGTACCTTTGCCCTCCCCAAAGTTGAAAACCTCGGTGACCGAAGAGCGTCTTTGGGTATTTTTAGATGTTTTTGACGATATGAAAAAAGTAAATATTATCAGTCTGGGGTGTTCGAAGAATCTGGTCGATACCGAAATGCTGTTGAAACAACTGGATCAAGCAGGCTATGATACTGAAACCGATGTAGAAAATTCGGATGCAGAGGTGGTTATTGTGAATACCTGTGGATTTATCGGGGATGCGAAAGAAGAATCGGTAAATACCATTTTGGAACAAGTGGAACGGAAGAAAGAAGGGATTGTAGAACAAGTATATGTGATCGGTTGTTTATCACAACGTTATGGAGCAGAACTTCAAGAAGAAATTCCAGAGGTTGATGCTTTTTTCGGTAAGTTCGATTGGAAAGGGGTATTGGAGCGGATGGGTGAACATTTCGACGAGCGGATCCGTAATCAACGGGTTTTAACTACACCGGACCATTATGCTTATCTGAAAATTTCGGAAGGATGTAACCGCACTTGCTCTTATTGTGCTATACCGATCATGACCGGAAAACACAAGTCCAGGGATTTTGAAGAATTGCTGGAAGAATGCCGGGCATTGGTAAAGGGGGGAGTCAAGGAAATTTTGGTGGTCGCTCAGGACTTGACTTATTACGGTATAGATTTGTATGGAAAAAATCGGTTGGCAGAACTGATCGGGCGGATTGCAGATATAGAGGGCCTGGAATGGATTATGCTTACCCGGCCGGATTTCCGTTAGAATTGTTAACGGTGATGCGTGAACGTCCTAATGTATGCAAATACCTGGATATCGCCCTGCAACATTGTAGTGATCATATGCTGCAACAGATGCGAAGAGGCATATCTAAGAAACAAACCATTGAACTGATACGTAAAATCCGGCAGGAAGTACCTGGGATATTTATCCGTACGACTCTAATGACCGGACATCCCGGGGAGACTGCCGAAGACTTTGAGGAACTTTGTGAATTTGTCCGGGAAATGAGGTTCGAACGCTTGGGAGTATTCCCTTATTCACATGAAGATGACACCTGGTGTGACCGGCATTATCAGGATGATGTTCCCGAAGAAATCAAGAGGAAACGGGCCGGGCGAATCATGCAGATACAAGCCGGTATAGCCGAAGAGATCGGGCGTTCACAAATCGGACAGGTTGTGAAGGTACTTATCGACCGGCAGGAAGAGGAGTATTATGTCGGGCGTACCGAACACGATTCTCCTGAAGTAGACCCCGAGGTTTTGATTCCTGGTGAGAGAACTTTGCAAGTCGGTGAATTTTACCGGATGGTGATTACCGGGGCAGACGAATACGATTTATTTGCTGAAATCAGGGAAGAAGAATAGTTTGCACTGTATAATTATAATAAAAAACGGAAAACAATGAAAGAAATGAAATTAATGTTGTTGGTGCTGCTGGTTGCGGTAGCCGGATGTAAAAGTAGTGACAATTCACTGACTTTGTTAAGAGCCAAAGAATGGCAATTGAAGTCGATGACTGAAAATGGAAAGGAAGTAAAGAATCCTCAGCAAATTCCGACTCTGGTATTTAGCGATAGTAGTGCGGTATATGGTTCTGCAGGATGTAATCGTTTCTTCGGAACTTATGAAGTTGGGGAAAAAGGGAAAATGACCTTTAAGACCGGAGGGGCTACCATGATGTTTTGCCCGGATATGCCTTTCGAAGATGCTTATTTAAAGGCATTGAACAAGGTAGAGCAGTATACGGTAACGGATCAGGAGTTGCAGCTTAAAGGAAAAGATCAACTGCTCATCGTGTATGTACCTGTCGATACCACCCAACGCATCGGAGTGGCCGAGGACGATCACGGATGTAATGCAGCTGCAGGTTATACCTGGTCGGAAGTAAAACAGAATTGTATCCGTTTGTTCGAAGACGGCGTGCAGTTGGTGTCTGAAACGGATAAATCCAGTTCTTCGGCTGCTTATGTCGTTTTTGCTGCCGATTCGTTAAAAGCAGAAGTATATGTTCCCGGGCATGATAATCATCCGGTGCTCGACCGCCGTACTCTTCCTGCAGGAGGATATGTCTGGAACCAGGCATTACATCCCACTTACAATGTACGCCGGCTCGACGGGAAATGGGTGATCGAACAACGGGGGAAGGTACTGTATAAACAAGCTGACAAATAATATCGATAACTTAAAAGAGTCCTCATTGCCGGGGACTCTTTTTTTGGGAACTTATGAAGTTATTTAAATCTAGGTTTATTTCGTTAATAATTCGTCTTCGGTGATCGGAATTGTCGACCCGGTCGCTTCTGTCGGTCGTCTAACTTTTTCTATCACTGACCGGCGGAACTCCTCACTTCGCAAAAAACTTTACGTTACGTTTCCGTCAGACACCACCGGTCGGGCGTTCAGAAAAAGCAAGACGACACTCGCCAGAGTTCCAATGGTCTCCAATCCCGATCACCTCCGACTAACGTTATCACTGAATTGCAGCCCAGTCTTAATTTAAGAAAGATTATTCTCACTGGAAATAATCCGGACGGTCCGTCTTCCTGCTGCTGCAAATTTCCGCTTGTATTTTCTTTGCCGGTTAGCTCTGCCGTGAGATGCAGGGTTTTATGCCGGAAGACCATTGGAGCGGGAACGAGGATCCGGTTAGGTTTTCCGAACGCCCGACCGGTGGTGTCTGA
>OBVO01000744.1_pt1 | contig 17407 bp, 17 predicted proteins | sample 1495151 | NCBI WGS metagenome assembly OBVO01 (sample SAMEA2580019, study PRJEB22360) | human gut metagenome | reverse complement strand
CTTGCCAAATGGCTTCAAAACCAAGTACAGCATTTCGCAGCTTGCCGCGGCAGGTTTAACGCCACAGCAGCCGCTGGGCAACCATCAACAAGCCAGCCTGCTGCGTCTGGATGTTGGAACAGGTTACCAGTACTGGTACGGTCTGCCGAACTTCTACACCATTACCCGTTATAACCACAGCACCCATTACGCAATGGCGGTCTGGCAGTTAGGACAAGCCGTGGCGCTGGCGCGCGTGCAGTAACTCTTTGCAAGAGGGGGGCGTGAGCTTCCCTCTGGCTAATCAGCTTTTTTCTGAATCCTCCTCGTAAAATTGCAACGCCAACACCATCTTCCTGACGAAAGTGCTATCTTGTCCGGCATAAATTTTTGACTGACAGAGGTTGTGATGACTGACAGTGAACTGATGCAGTTAAGCGAACAGGTTGGGCAGGCGCTGAAAGCCCGTGGCGCAACCGTAACAACTGCTGAGTCTTGTACCGGCGGTTGGGTAGCGAAAGTGATTACCGATATTGCCGGCAGTTCCGCCTGGTTTGAACGCGGATTTGTCACCTACAGTAACGAAGCCAAAGCGCAAATGATCGGTGTACGCGAAGAGACGCTGGCGCAGCATGGTGCGGTGAGCGAACCTGTCGTGGTGGAAATGGCGATAGGCGCACTGAAAGCGGCTCGTGCTGATTACGCCGTGTCTATTAGTGGTATCGCCGGGCCGGATGGCGGCAGTGAAGAGAAGCCTGTCGGCACCGTCTGGTTTGCTTTTGCCACCGCCCGTGGTGAAGGCATTACCCGGCGGGAATGCTTCAGCGGTGACCGTGATGCGGTGCGTCGTCAGGCTACTGCGTATGCATTGCAGACCTTGTGGCAACAATTTCTACAAAACACTTGATACTGTATGAGCATACAGTATAATTGCTTCAACAGAACATATTGACTATCCGGTATTACCCGGCATGACAGGAGTAAAAATGGCTATCGACGAAAACAAACAGAAAGCGTTGGCGGCAGCACTGGGCCAGATTGAGAAACAATTTGGTAAAGGCTCCATCATGCGCCTGGGTGAAGACCGTTCCATGGATGTGGAAACCATCTCTACCGGTTCGCTTTCACTGGATATCGCGCTTGGGGCAGGTGGTCTGCCGATGGGCCGTATCGTCGAAATCTACGGACCGGAATCTTCCGGTAAAACCACGCTGACGTTGCAGGTGATCGCCGCAGCGCAGCGTGAAGGTAAAACCTGTGCGTTTATCGATGCTGAACACGCGCTGGACCCAATCTACGCACGTAAACTGGGCGTCGATATCGACAACCTGCTGTGCTCCCAGCCGGATACCGGCGAGCAGGCACTGGAAATCTGTGACGCCCTGGCGCGTTCTGGCGCAGTAGACGTTATCGTCGTTGACTCCGTGGCGGCACTGACGCCGAAAGCGGAAATCGAAGGCGAAATCGGCGACTCTCACATGGGCCTTGCGGCACGTATGATGAGCCAGGCGATGCGTAAGCTGGCGGGTAACCTGAAGCAGTCCAATACGCTGCTGATCTTCATCAACCAGATCCGTATGAAAATTGGTGTAATGTTCGGTAACCCGGAAACCACTACCGGTGGTAACGCGCTGAAATTCTACGCCTCTGTTCGTCTCGACATCCGTCGTATCGGCGCGGTGAAAGAGGGCGAAAACGTGGTGGGTAGCGAAACCCGCGTGAAAGTGGTGAAGAACAAAATCGCTGCGCCGTTTAAACAGGCTGAATTCCAGATCCTCTACGGCGAAGGTATCAACTTCTACGGCGAACTGGTTGACCTGGGCGTGAAAGAGAAGCTGATCGAGAAAGCAGGCGCGTGGTACAGCTACAAAGGTGAGAAGATCGGTCAGGGTAAAGCGAATGCGACTGCCTGGCTGAAAGATAACCCGGAAACCGCGAAAGAGATCGAGAAGAAAGTACGTGAGTTGCTGCTGAGCAACCCGAACTCAACGCCGGATTTCTCTGTAGATGACAGCGAAGGCGTAGCAGAAACTAACGAAGATTTTTAATCGTCTTGTTTGATACACAAGGGTCGCATCTGCGGCCCTTTTGCTTTTTAAGTTGTAAGGGTATGCCATGACAGAATCAACATCCCGTCGCCCGGCATATGCTCGCCTGTTGGATCGTGCGGTACGCATTCTGGCGGTGCGCGATCACAGTGAGCAAGAACTGCGGCGTAAACTCGCGGCACCGATTATGGGCAAAAATGGCCCGGAAGAGATTGATGCCACGGCAGAAGATTACGAGCGTGTTATTGCCTGGTGCCATGAACATGGCTATCTTGATGACAGCCGATTTGTTGCGCGCTTTATCGCCAGCCGTAGCCGCAAAGGTTATGGACCTGCGCGTATTCGTCAGGAACTGAATCAGAAAGGTATTTCCCGCGAAGCGACAGAAAAAGCGATGCGTGAATGTGACATCGACTGGTGCGCACTGGCGCGCGATCAGGCGACGCGAAAATATGGCGAACCTTTGCCAACTGTCTTTTCAGAAAAAGTTAAGATCCAGCGTTTTCTGCTCTATCGTGGCTATCTGATGGAAGATATCCAGGATATTTGGCGAAATTTTGCCGACTGAACGCATACGGGATTTTACTTCCCAGTCAAGAAAACTTATCTTATTCCCACTTTTCAGTTACCAGCCGGGCGGTTAACGACACGCAACGGCTGGTAGCGATATTTCGTTAGCTTGATTTCAGGATAATTATGAGCAAGAGCACCGCTGAGATCCGTCAGGCGTTTCTCGACTTTTTCCATAGTAAGGGACATCAGGTAGTTGCCAGCAGCTCCCTGGTACCCCATAACGACCCAACTTTGTTGTTTACCAACGCCGGGATGAACCAGTTCAAGGATGTGTTCCTTGGGCTCGACAAGCGTAATTATTCCCGCGCTACCACTTCCCAACGCTGCGTGCGTGCGGGTGGTAAACACAACGACCTGGAAAACGTCGGTTACACCGCGCGTCACCATACCTTCTTCGAAATGCTGGGCAACTTCAGCTTCGGCGACTATTTCAAACACGATGCCATTCAGTTTGCATGGGAACTGCTGACCAGCGAAAAATGGTTTGCCCTGCCGAAAGAGCGTCTGTGGGTTACCGTCTATGAAAGCGACGACGAAGCCTACGAAATCTGGGAAAAAGAAGTAGGGATCCCGCGCGAACGTATTATTCGCATCGGCGATAACAAAGGTGCGCCATACGCATCTGACAACTTCTGGCAGATGGGTGACACTGGTCCGTGCGGCCCGTGCACCGAAATCTTCTACGATCACGGCGACCACATTTGGGGTGGCCCTCCGGGAAGTCCGGAAGAAGACGGCGACCGCTACATTGAGATCTGGAACATCGTCTTCATGCAGTTCAACCGCCAGGCCGATGGCACGATGGAACCGCTGCCGAAGCCGTCTGTAGATACCGGTATGGGGCTGGAGCGTATTGCTGCGGTGCTGCAACACGTTAACTCTAACTATGACATCGACCTGTTCCGTACGCTGATCCAGGCGGTAGCGAAAGTCACTGGCGCGACCGATTTGAGCAACAAATCGCTGCGCGTAATCGCTGACCACATTCGTTCTTGTGCGTTCCTGATCGCGGATGGCGTAATGCCGTCCAACGAAAACCGTGGTTATGTACTGCGTCGTATCATTCGTCGCGCAGTGCGTCACGGCAATATGCTGGGCGCGAAAGAAACCTTCTTCTACAAACTGGTTGGTCCGCTGATCGACGTTATGGGCTCTGCGGGTGAAGACCTGAAACGCCAGCAGGCGCAGGTTGAGCAGGTGCTGAAGACTGAAGAAGAGCAGTTTGCCCGTACTCTGGAGCGCGGTCTGGCGCTGCTGGACGAAGAGCTGGCAAAACTTTCTGGTGATACGCTGGATGGTGAAACGGCTTTCCGTCTGTACGACACCTATGGCTTCCCGGTTGACCTGACGGCTGATGTTTGTCGTGAGCGCAACATCAAAGTTGACGAAGCTGGATTTGAAGCAGCAATGGAAGAGCAGCGTCGTCGTGCGCGCGAAGCCAGCGGCTTTGGTGCCGATTACAACGCAATGATCCGTGTTGACAGTGCATCTGAATTTAAAGGCTATGACCATCTGGAACTGAACGGCAAAGTGACCGCGCTGTTTGTTGATGGTAAAGCGGTTGATGCCATCAATGCAGGCCAGGAAGCTGTGGTCGTGCTGGATCAAACGCCATTCTATGCGGAATCCGGCGGTCAGGTTGGTGATAAAGGCGAACTGAAAGGCGCTAACTTCTCCTTTGCGGTGGAAGATACGCAGAAATACGGCCAGGCGATTGGTCACATCGGTAAACTTGCTGCGGGTTCTCTGAAAGTGGGCGACGCGGTGCAGGCGGATGTTGATGAAGCTCGTCGCGCCCGTATTCGTCTGAATCACTCCGCAACGCACCTGATGCACGCGGCGTTGCGCCAGGTTCTGGGTACTCATGTATCGCAGAAAGGTTCACTGGTTAACGACAAAGTGCTGCGCTTCGACTTCTCACACAACGAAGCGATGAAACCAGAAGAGATTCGTGCGGTCGAAGACCTGGTGAACGCACAGATTCGCCGTAACTTGCCGATCGAAACCAACATCATGGATCTCGAAGCGGCGAAAGCGAAAGGTGCGATGGCGCTGTTTGGCGAGAAGTATGATGAGCGCGTACGCGTGCTGAGCATGGGTGATTTCTCCACCGAGTTGTGTGGCGGTACTCACGCCAGCCGCACTGGTGATATTGGTCTGTTCCGCATCATCTCTGAATCGGGTACTGCTGCAGGCGTTCGTCGTATTGAAGCGGTAACCGGAGAAGGCGCTATCGCCACCGTTCATGCAGACAGTGATCGCTTAAGCGAAGTCGCGCATCTGCTGAAAGGCGATAGCAATAATCTGGCTGATAAAGTGCGTTCAGTACTGGAACGTACGCGTCAGCTGGAAAAAGAGTTACAACAGCTTAAAGAACAAGCTGCCGCACAGGAGAGCGCAAATCTTTCCAGTAAGGCAATTGATGTTAATGGTGTTAAGCTGTTGGTTAGCGAGCTTAGCGGTGTTGAGCCGAAAATGTTGCGTACCATGGTTGACGATTTAAAAAATCAGCTGGGGTCGACAATTATCGTGCTGGCAACGGTAGTCGAAGGTAAGGTTTCTCTGATTGCAGGCGTATCTAAGGACGTCACAGATCGTGTGAAAGCAGGGGAACTGATTGGTATGGTCGCTCAGCAGGTGGGCGGCAAGGGTGGTGGACGTCCTGACATGGCGCAAGCCGGTGGTACGGATGCTGCGGCCTTACCTGCAGCGTTAGCCAGTGTGAAAGGCTGGGTCAGCGCGAAATTGCAATAATATAAGCGTCAGGCAATGCCGTGGACTCGCTTCACGGCATTCGCATTAACGCTATCGACAACGATAAAGTCAGGTTGAAGTTGTGTATATCGGCTAAACTTAGGTTTAACAGAATGTAATGCCATGACTGCTTAGATGTAATGTGTTTGTCATTGCTTACTTTTTGGCGTTATATGATGGATAATGCCGGGATACAGAGAGACCCGACTCTTTTAATCTTTCAAGGAGCAAAGAATGCTGATTCTGACTCGTCGAGTTGGTGAGACCCTCATGATTGGGGATGAGGTCACCGTGACAGTTTTAGGGGTAAAGGGCAACCAGGTACGTATTGGCGTAAATGCCCCGAAGGAAGTTTCTGTTCACCGTGAAGAGATCTACCAGCGTATCCAGGCTGAAAAATCCCAGCAGTCCAGTTACTAATCTTTCCGCGTCTCATCTTTATCGGTGAGACGCACCCTCAAAATTTCTCCTTCACTCTATAGTCTTTTCGCTTTACTCCCGTTCATTCAACTTAAGTCTCCATTTTTTTGCATTACTGCTATCTGTCAGACCTCCGTTTTTCTGTTGATAAAACACTCTTTTTGACGTTTTTACAGACTAATTGAGCGTGAAGTGTGCAAACGATAAAAGTGTGGGAAAAATTGTTTGACTTATAAGTCTCAGAAAGTAATATGTGCGCCACGCAGCGACGATGAGCGATAAACAAGTTCTTCGAAGCACTCGTAAGAGGCGTGTGGTGAGGTGGCCGAGAGGCTGAAGGCGCTCCCCTGCTAAGGGAGTATGCGGTCAAAAGCTGCATCCGGGGTTCGAATCCCCGCCTCACCGCCATTTGCATCCGTAGCTCAGCTGGATAGAGTACTCGGCTACGAACCGAGCGGTCGGAGGTTCGAATCCTCCCGGATGCACCATCTCTTACTTGATATGGCTTTAGTAGCGGTATCAATATCAGCAGTAAAATAAATTTCCCGATGCATCCGTAGCTCAGCTGGATAGAGTACTCGGCTACGAACCGAGCGGTCGGAGGTTCGAATCCTCCCGGATGCACCATCTCTTACTTGATATGGCTTTAGTAGCGGTATCAATATCAGCAGTAAAATAAATTTCCCGATGCATCCGTAGCTCAGCTGGATAGAGTACTCGGCTACGAACCGAGCGGTCGGAGGTTCGAATCCTCCCGGATGCACCATATTCTCCGAAATCTTCAGCAATGAAGGTATCGAAGAGGTAGCGATATTAACCGCACGCCAGCAGCGGCCCGAAGGGCGAACGCCAGTGAGTCATCCTCCCGGATGCACCATATTATCCAAAAAATTTCCTTCAAAAATATCTCATTTCTAAATAACTACTTTATCCATTTCCTGAATTTTCTTCTCCTTCGCCATCAGCGACAAAATCAAGCAATTACGCTAAAGTAGCGTCATATTTTTCGACTTGCGAGAAGACCATGTACGAGCGTTATGCAGGTTTAATTTTTGATATGGATGGCACCATCCTGGATACCGAGCCTACGCACCGTAAAGCGTGGCGCGAAGTATTAGGGCACTACGGTCTTCAGTACGATGTTCAGGCGATGATTGCGCTTAATGGCTCGCCCACCTGGCGTATTGCTCAGGCAATTATTGAGCTGAATCAGGCCGATCTCGACCCGCATGCGTTAGCGCGTGAAAAAACAGAAGCAGTAAGAAGTATGCTGCTGGATAGTGTCGAGCCGCTTCCTCTTGTTGAAGTGGTGAAAAGTTGGCATGGTCGTCGCCCAATGGCTGTAGGAACGGGGAGTGAAAGCGCCATCGCTGAGGCATTGCTGGCGCACCTGGGATTACGCCGTTATTTTGACGCCGTCGTCGCTGCCGATCACGTCAAACACCATAAACCCGCGCCAGACACATTTTTGTTGTGCGCGCAGCGTATGGGCGTGCAACCGACACAGTGTGTGGTCTTTGAAGATGCCGATTTCGGTATTCAGGCGGCCCGTGCAGCAGGCATGGACGCTGTGGATGTTCGCTTGCTGTGAGTGAAGCGTTATCGCTTTTCTCGTTGTTTGCCAGTAGTTTTCTCAGCGCTACACTATTACCCGGCAACTCCGAAGTCGTGCTGGTGGCAATGTTGCTTTCCGGGATCAGTCATCCCTGGGTTTTAGTTTTAACAGCAACAATGGGTAATAGCCTTGGAGGGTTAACTAACGTTATCCTTGGGCGTTTCTTTCCATTGCGTAAAACATCGCGCTGGCAAGAGAAAGCTACCGGCTGGCTGAAACGCTATGGTGCAGTCACGCTATTATTAAGCTGGATGCCCGTGGTTGGCGATTTACTGTGTCTGTTAGCGGGATGGATGCGCATCTCGTGGGGACCGGTAATCTTTTTTTTGTGCCTTGGTAAAGCGTTACGCTATGTTGCAGTTGCAGCAGCTACCGTTCAGGGCATGATGTGGTGGCACTAATTGTAGGCCTGCACATATGGTCACCATTACAGTTATGCTAATTAAAACGATTTTGACAGGCGGGAGGTCAATTTGATCCCGGACGTATCACAGGCGCTGGCCTGGCTGGAAAAACATCCTCAGGCGTTAAAGGGGATACAGCGTGGGCTGGAACGCGAAACTTTGCGTGTTAATGCTGATGGAACACTGGCAACAACAGGTCATCCTGAAGCATTAGGTTCCGCACTGACGCACAAATGGATTACTACCGATTTTGCGGAAGCATTGCTGGAATTCATTACACCAGTGGATGGTGATATTGAACATATGTTGACCTTTATGCGCGATCTGCATCGTTATACGGCGCGCAATATGGGCGATGAGCGGATGTGGCCGTTAAGTATGCCATGCTACATCGCAGAAGGTCAGGACATCGAACTGGCACAGTACGGCACTTCTAACACTGGACGCTTTAAAACGCTGTACCGTGAAGGGCTGAAAAATCGCTACGGCGCGCTGATGCAAACCATTTCCGGCGTGCACTACAATTTCTCTTTGCCAATGGCATTCTGGCAAGCGAAGTGTGGTGATATCGCGGGCGCTGATGCCAAAGAGAAAATTTCTGCGGGCTATTTCCGCGTTATCCGCAATTACTATCGTTTCGGTTGGGTCATTCCTTATCTGTTTGGCGCGTCTCCGGCGATTTGTTCTTCTTTCCTGCAAGGAAAACCAACATCGCTGCCGTTTGAGAAAACCGAGTGCGGTATGTATTACCTGCCGTATGCGACCTCTCTTCGTTTGAGTGATCTCGGCTATACCAATAAATCGCAAAGCAATCTTGGTATTACCTTCAACGATCTTTACGAGTACGTAGCGGGCCTTAAACAGGCAATCAAAACGCCATCGGAAGAGTACGCGAAGATTGGCATTGAGAAAGATGGTAAGAGGCTGCAAATCAACAGCAACGTGCTGCAGATTGAAAACGAACTGTACGCGCCGATTCGTCCAAAACGCGTTACCCGCAGCGGCGAGTCGCCTTCTGATGCGCTGTTACGTGGCGGCATTGAATATATTGAAGTGCGTTCGCTGGACATCAACCCATTCTCGCCGATTGGTGTAGATGAACAGCAGGTGCGATTCCTCGACCTGTTTATGGTCTGGTGTGCGCTGGCTGATGCACCGGAAATGAGCAGTAGCGAACTTGCCTGTACACGCGTTAACTGGAACCGGGTGATCCTCGAAGGTCGCAAACCGGGCCTGACGCTGGGTATCGGCTGCGAAACTGCGCAGTTCCCGTTACCGCAGGTGGGTAAAGATCTGTTCCGCGATCTGAAACGCGTCGCGCAAACGCTGGATAGCATTAACGGCGGCGAAGCGTATCAGAAAGTGTGTGATGAACTGGTCGCCTGCTTCGATAATCCCGATCTGACTTTCTCTGCCCGTATCTTAAGGTCTATGATTGATACTGGTATTGGCGGAACAGGCAAAGCGTTTGCTGAAGCGTACCGTAATCTGCTGCGTGAAGAGCCGTTGGAAATTCTGCGCGAAGAGGATTTTGTCGCCGAGCGCGAGGCGTCTGAACGCCGTCAGCAGGAAATGGAAGCCGCTGATACCGAACCGTTTGCGGTGTGGCTGGAAAAACACGCCTGACAGAAAAGAAAAAGGCCACTCGTGAGTGGCCAAAATTTCATCTCTGAATTCAGGGATGATGATAACAAATGCGCGTCTTTCATATACTCAGACTCGCCTGGGAAGAAAGAGTTCAGAAAATTTTTAAAAAAATTACCGGAGGTGGCTAAATGCCGTTGTTAGATAGCTTCACAGTCGATCATACCCGGATGGAAGCGCCTGCAGTTCGGGTGGCGAAAACAATGAACACCCCGCATGGCGACGCAATCACCGTGTTCGATCTGCGCTTCTGCGTGCCGAACAAAGAAGTGATGCCAGAAAGAGGGATCCATACCCTGGAGCACCTGTTTGCTGGTTTTATGCGTAACCATCTTAACGGTAATGGCGTAGAGATTATCGATATCTCGCCAATGGGCTGCCGCACCGGTTTTTATATGAGTCTGATTGGTACGCCAGATGAGCAGCGTGTCGCTGATGCCTGGAAAGCGGCAATGGAAGACGTGCTGAAAGTGCAGGATCAGAATCAGATCCCGGAACTGAACGTCTACCAGTGTGGCACTTACCAGATGCACTCGTTGCAGGAAGCGCAGGATATTGCGCGTAACATTCTGGAACGTGACGTGCGCATCAACAGCAACGAAGAACTGGCGCTGCCGAAAGAGAAGTTGCAGGAACTGCACATCTAGTCAGTAAACTATCTTCACAATTAATTGAAAAAAGCCAGTTCAAATGAACTGGCTTAGTTGTACTTAGTGCGCACCGCCTCCGCCGCCACCTGCGCCAAATGGCGGTTTAGCAAACCACACCAGCCCCAGCAAGACGAGGAATATCCCGGCTGACATCCAGAAGATCTCATTGGCGGAAATAATCAGCCCCTGATTGGTGATCTGCTGGGCAATCCAGCCTGATGCCTGCTGTTGCGTCATCCCAAGCCCTTCCAGTTGACTGTACATCGCCTGGGCATTCGGGTTGAACGGGTTTACCGACTCAGTCAACTGCGCATGGTGCAGCGACTCGTGGTTGGTCCACATAGTCGTGGTTATCGATGTGCCGATAGACCCCGCCAGCGTTCGCGTAAATTTGGAGAGGCTCGATCCGCCCGCCAGTCGTTCCGGTGGCAAACCGGACAGCGTAATGGTGGTTAGCGGCATAAAGAAGCAGGCCACCGCAAAACCCTGGATAAACTGCGGCCAGGCCGACGCGCCAAAATCCATACCCGGTTCAAAGGTATAGGCACGCCAGTAGAAGCAGACGGCATACATAATAAAGCTGAAGGTTACCAGCCGCCGCATATCCAGTTTATGCGCGAAGCGGCCGATAATCGGCGACAGGATCACCGGAATAATTCCTACCGGCGCAGAGGCCAGACCTGCCCACGTTGCCGTGTAACCGTAGACCTCCTGCAACAACTGCGGCAGCAGAACAATCGCGCCGAAGTAGAGCATATACGCGAGGCTGATACACAAGCAGCCGATGGTGAAGTTGCGCGACTTAAACAACGACAGATCGACTATCGGGTTATCGTCGGTCAGCTCCCAGACAATCAGGAAGCAGATAGCCACCACCGCCACCACGGTGAGGATGATAATTTCCTGTGATGAGAACCAGTCCAGCTCTTTACCGCGGTCGAGCATAATCTGCAGGCTGCCGATACCAATAACCAGCAGTGCCAGCCCCACGGCATCAATCCGCCGCCGTTCGGTGCGGGTTTCACGTCCGCGCAGAGTTTGCAGTGTCATCAACACCACCGCCACGCCAATCGGCACGTTGATGAAGAATATCCAGCCCCAGTGGTAATTATCGCTGATATACCCACCGAGGATCGGGCCGCAAATTGGCGCGACAATCACCGTCATTGACCACAACGCCAGCGCGATCGAGCGTTTGGCTGGCGGGTAGTTATTCAGCAATAGACTTTGCGAAAGCGGGATCAGCGGCCCGGCGACAATCCCCTGAATCACGCGGAAGAAGATCAGCATATTCAGGCTGCTGGAGACACCACATGCCCACGACGCAATAGCGAAGGCGATGGTGGACCAGAGGAACAGTTTCACTTCCCCGACGCGCTTTGCCAGCCAGCCGGTAAGCGGGATCGAGATGGCATTCGCCACCCCGAAAGAAGTGATTACCCACGTTCCCTGGCTGAGCGATGAGCCCAGATTCCCGGCGATAGTGGGGATCGCCACGTTAGCAATGGTGGAGTCCAGCACCTGCATGAATGTCGCCAGTGACAGCGCAATTGTCATAATGACCAGTTGTGCGCCTTCCAGCGGTTTTTGCTGTTGCATCACACGCACCTCTGGATTAGCCAGCGTTAGCTTTTACGATATCGTCGATCAGTTTATTGACAGGTGCCAGGCTGATTTCACGCGCGGTGCTTACCGCGACCGGTGTGGAACGTACTTTGTTTGCCAGTACCTGACCGTCACGGTTAGTGGTATTGACACTCACCAGCGTGGATAAACCGATACGCAGCGGGTATTGCTCCAGCTGTTTCTGGTCCAGTTCAATACGCACAGGCAGACGCTGAACGACTTTGATCCAGTTACCGGTGGCGTTTTGCGCCGGAAGCAGTGAGAACGCGCTACCTGTGCCCATATCCAGACCAACCACTTTTCCGGTGTATTTCACATCATCGCCGTAAATATCGGTGGTGATGGTGACCGGCTGACCGATACGCATATTGGCAATCTGCGTCTCTTTAAAGTTGGCATCCACCCACATATTGGTGGCTGGAACGACCGCCATCAGCGGCGTCGTTGGGCTAATTTGCGCCCCAGGCTGTACCGCGCGGCGGGAGACATAACCGGTCATCGGACTGACAATACGGGTACGCTCCAGCGCCAGCCAGGCGTTACGTACTTCGGTGGCAGCCTGTTGTACGGCAGGCTGATCTTCCAGTTTCGTCCCCAGAATCATCGCCTGATTGGCATTGTATTGTTGAATAGCGACGTCCAGTTGCGCCTGGGCACTGGTGACGGCGTCGCGGGCGTGTTGCAGCTCTTCGCGACCAATCAGGTTGGCATTGCCCAGCGGCACACGGCGGTTGTAGTCGCTTTGTGCTTTCGCGAGGGCGATTTTTTGCACCTCAATATTCGCCTGCAACTGTTTGCTGTTAATCATCAGCTGGTGGGTTTGGCGAACGCTGGAAGCCAGTGCAGTTTTGGCTTTTTCAAACGCCTGGCGAGCATCTGTCGGGTCGAGAGTGACCAGCACGTCGCCTTCTTTTACAAAATCGGTGTTATCGGCCCAGACTTTCGTCACGCTGCCAGACACCTGAGACATAATTTGAATCTGATTCCCTGCCACGTATGCGTCATCGGTTTCTTCGAAATGACGCAGTACTAAAAACCAATAAATCCCTATCGCTACGGCAATAATTATAAAGAGCAAGGTGAGAAGGAGGAGCAGACGCTTACGTTTGCCGCTCTTCTTTACCGGTTGCTGCGGGGTTTGAGTCTCCGCATTTGCGCTCATATTGTTCTCCACGATCTTCTTAACTCATCGGCTGAGCCGACCTGCTTGCCAAAAAGGCCAGCATGTTGCGATGCTGGCCGGTTATTTTTTCTTTTATAAATCTGGATTTTTGAGCGAGATGACGCGTTAGCTCATCGCTTCGAGAACCACACCGTCTTGTTCCATCTGGTCGAGACGGGAGAGCAATTTGCGGGTGATTTGCTCGAGCTGATCTTTTTCTGTTGTGCTGAGCGCGGACCAGAGTTGATGCAGGCAGTTATGCTGCGGTGGTAAAACCTCGCGCAAAAACTCGTGACCTTTTTCCGTTAATTGCAGATGCAGGCAGCGGCGATCGTTATCGCTTTCACGACGTTCGATCCAACCGCGTTTTTCCAGTTCATCGGCAATACGCGTCGCGTTGGTACGGGATGATCCAAGAGCACAACTCAATTCAGAAGGCTGAATACTGTGGTTTTCCTGAGACTCCAGCGTAATCAACGCCATAAACAACGTCTCGTTAATCCCCTGAGCCTTCAGCATTTTATTGCGGTTCTCCAGCAGCTTGCTTTGCATATGCATGCAAAGACGGGTCAGAAGGATCTCCTGATAAGGAAAATCTTCGTGGCGGCTGGCGCGAAATTTTAGCATTTGTTCAATGGGCGTAAACGAACTATCCATTTGGGTATGACCTCATTAATTTCAGTCGATATAGTAACGACAGTGACAAATAAAGTAAATGTATTGTTTTAGAAAAATGATTCTTGTGGGTTATATAATCGCCATCACTTTCCAGGCGAGCCCGTAGGCCAGCGCACTAAGCAGTGTTGGGATGATAATGCTGCGTGTTTTATAGAAACTGGCACCCAGTACCGCGAAGCCGACCAGCGTGGGCACGAAACGGCGTGTATCGTGCATCACTTCTGGTGCGGTAGAGACAACCAGCAGAGCGCATATCGAGGCGATGCCAATGGTGTCGAGCAATATGCCTATCGTGCCACGTTTGGTTGGGCGGGCATTACCCACACGCAGGCGCAGCGGCAAATAGCGGAAGCAATAATTCGCCGTGCCAACCAGTAACCCAAGCAGCAAAACCTCATAGCTCATCGGGCGCTCCTTGCCAGAATGCCTGGATTAACGCAGTGAGGCAGCCACAGACAATGCCTGCCAGAATGGCGACGGGAATAGAAAATAGCGTTACGCCTGCAAGGGCACCAACTAACGCTGCGGTAACGCAAAGAGATTGTTTGCGCTGGAAAGAGGCGAGCAGGAAACTCATAAAGAGTGCCGGAAGCATAAAACCTAATGCTGCTTCAACGGCGGGATATCCTTGCAGCAAGCCGCTGCCGGAGAATGCCCCTATTACCGTACCAAATACCCACGATGACCATGAACTGAAGGCAATGCCGATCATCCAGTTTTCGCTCCAGCGGCGATTATTGCGTACCAGTTTTGCGGTTGCGGCGGCAAAAACCTCATCCGTCAGGCCAAACGCCCACAGGGCGGTTTTCGATTTTTGCAGACGCTGAATAATACGGCTACGCAGTGACGGGCCATACAAAACATGGCGAACATCCATTGCCATGACGGTCAGTGCAGCAACCCACAAACTACTCCCGGCTGCCAGCATCGCGGTAATGACGAACTGGCTCGCGCCTGCATAAATGATGCAGGAGAAAAAAACGCTTTCGAGAGGAGAGAATCCCAGACGGGTCGCATTCAGACCGAACGCAAAGGCCACCGGAATATAACTAATAACAATCGGTAAACTGTCTTTGCATCCTTCCATGAAGGTCGCCGAACCAGGAGCAGGCTGTGGAGTAGGGCTTTCCATAGAGTGTACGCTTAACGATTGTTAATATTATAAATAGACTGAATGAATATCTTAACCTTATCAGACTGATGGGCTTCTTAACACCCTTATAAGTGTAAAGCCACGAAAACGGTTGCTGATTGCTTAATTTGCGGCTTCCTGACGATGAAAACCTCGCCACCAGACCAGTAAGTTAACCAGGGCAATCGTCGCGCCAGCCAGACAAACGCCAGCCCAACCGCCATGTTGCCAGGCTGAGGCTGAAATTAGCGAACCGGCAGGGCCGCCAACTCTATGGAGGCGCAAAAATGGGCACCCGCGGGCCCCCGCCAATAAAGTAGCTGGTCATGTAACCTGCAGTCAGGCGATTACGCGCATCGGGGTAAATTCGATAAATTACCGTCTGGTTAGTGATGTGCACCCCCTGTACGGTGAGATCCAGCACCAGGATGCCGATAACCAGCGCCAGTACAGAAGTGTGTCCAAACCAGATAGCCAGCCATGAAAGTAACAGCAGCAGCAGGCCGAAAGTTGTGGTGAGGTGTGATTTGCCCTTATCGGCAAAACCGCCCGCCGGACGAGCGCCTAACGCCCCGGCAGCTCCTGCAAGTCCGAACAGACCAATTACGCCATCGCTGTAGTTAAAAGGTGGAGCGGCAAGCAAAAAGGCCATTGAGGTCCAGAGAATGCTGAAGTTGGCAAAGGTCAGGCAGCCCAGCAACGCGCGGGTGCGCAGGATTTTATCGCTGATAAACATGCTGAAAACGGAACCCAACAACTGTGGGTAGTTGAGGTGGGTTTCTGATTTCATTTGTGGCAGACCACGCCATAATGCCAGCGCCATCAGTGCCATTAACATCGAAGCAACCCAAAAGACGGTGCGCCAGCCGCCGAGATTCGCCAGCAATCCGGCAACGGTCCGTGCCAGCAAGATCCCCAATAGCAGACCGCTCATAATGGTGCCAACCACTTTGCCGCGTTTGTCCGGTGAAGCCAGCGTCGCTGCCAGTGGAACCAGAATTTGTGCCACGACTGAGAATAAACCGGTTAATGCCGTACCGAGGATCATCATCGCCAGCGACTGACTGCTGGCAGTGATTAACATGCCGCCTGCCGCCAGTAAGGTCATCGAGACAATCAGGCGGCGGCGTTCAAACATATCACCGAGGGGAACAAGAAACAGCAGACCTGCGGCATAGCCCAACTGCGCGGCGGTAACAATAAAGCCTGCCGAACTGGCGGAAAGGGAAAAGTTACGCGCGATGGTGTCGAGCAATGGCTGGGCGTAATAGTTACTGGCTACCGCCAGACCGGTGGCGATAGACATCAGCACGATCAGCGCCGGGCTAAGCTCATGATTAGGTTTAGTCATTATTTTTGTTCATCAGGTGATGATTAAGCTGGAAATCAATAATAGCGGATGTTGATGAATATGGGATGAAAGATAGATTGTTGAAATGTGCGGTGTGGTTTGTAGGTATGATAAGACGCACCAGCGTCGCATCAGGCATTGCGTACAGAGCGGCGGATGAGGCAAAAACGCCTTATCCGCCCGAATAAAAATTACTTCTGCGCTGCCAGCGCTTCATTCACCCAGCCATCGAACTGCTGCTGGTGGGCTTTGATCCAACCATCAACGTGGCCCTGAATATCGCCTTCTGAGGCTTTGCCGTCATGCATAATGGCGTTCTGGGCGTTAATATCTGCCACTGGTAACTGCATAATGGCAAACAGTTTCGCTGCTGCCGGGTTTTTCTCGGCCCAGGCTTTGTTGGCAACGATATGCATGGTACTGACCGGGAAGCCGTAATTCGCGCCATTCGGCAGCTTAGTATCGGCATTTTTATCGCCCGGCAGCGCAGAGAACGGCACCTGCAACCAGACCACATCTTTCCCCGGTTTCAGTTCGTTACTCACCCAGTACGGCGTCCAGGTGTAGTAAAACACCGGCTTACCCTCTTTGTAACGACTGATGGTGTCAGCCATCATCGCTGCGTAGTTCCCCTGATTATGCGTCACGGTATTGGTCAGTCCATACGCGGCAAGCTGGTGGTTGATCGCACCTTCGCAGCCCCAGCCTGGGTTACAGCCGGTTAAATCCGCTTTACCGTCGCCGTTGGTATCGAACAGTTTGGCGATCTTCGGATCTTTAAGTTGCGCGATGTTGGTGATTTTGTACTGGTCGGCGGTTTTCTTATCGATCAGATAACCCTGTGCCGCGCCGTTAACAAATACTCCTTCACGATAAAATTTCTTATCGCCACCGGCAGCTTCATACATGTTGTCATGCAGCGGCGTCCAGTTCACGGCGGTGAAGGTTGCATCGCCGGAAGCAAGTGAGGTGTAGCCAACGTTGTAATCCACTTCGCTGGGTTTATTGACGGTATAACCTAATTTCTCCAGTGCACGACTGACCAGCAGCGTCTGGAAGGTTTCTTCAGTGATGGTACTCTGAACTGGATTAACAGTAATGCCTTTGCCCGGCAGATCGGCAGCAAAAGTTTGTGTAGAGATAAGCGTGGCAAACGCTGTCGCAAAAAGTACGCTATGTCGCATTGTTATTCCTTTTTTTGGCAGGGTGATAATGCCCGGCGTCACCGGGCAAGTGCAGAGTTACTTAATGAATGGGCGGGTCAGCAGACCGACAGGGCCAGTGGTGTACCAGCGACGGTTGCCGCGACTGCGTGAGTCGCGCCCAACGGCCTGCGTCAGGCGGTCGAGGATAATGGGGGCGCGGATCTGA
>OBVO01000742.1_pt1 | contig 17484 bp, 16 predicted proteins | sample 1495151 | NCBI WGS metagenome assembly OBVO01 (sample SAMEA2580019, study PRJEB22360) | human gut metagenome | reverse complement strand
CGTGCGCAACGCCTGCCGCGGACAGGGCCTGGGCAGAAAACTTATGGCGCATGCCTGCCGGGTCGCCAGCGCGGGCGGCTACCAGGCTGTGCACAGCGACACCGCCCGTGAAAACCGCAGAATGCGCCGGCTGTTTGCTGCATCCGGTTTTTGCTATGCAGGCGCAATTCAGTACCCAGGTTATCCCGAAACCTTTTACTGTTATGAAAAGCCCCTGTCGGGGCTATGCAGAAAAGGAAAAGGCAAGGTGCCGGAGAACCGGTCCTTGCCTTTTGGGGAGGAGTTGTATTGAAAAGGTTCACGGCCGCCTGGCCGCGGAGGCTTATGATCGATAAAAAGGGCCTTCAAGCTTTGGTAAGCTCGTCTTGAATCCCTACCGTTTACATCGTTATTATAGGACGGCAGGGCCGGGTGTGTCAACGGAATTTTGGGTTTGTTTTTCATAATCTACCATATGAATAAAAGCAGTGTACTGTGCGATTTGTTTTCGGCAGGATTCACGAATCCAACTGAGCAGATCAGATTTGGAAAGGACGCGGATGATGGGAAAAAGAGCGCTGCAATTTGTAAAAAACGATATTCTGCCGCTGGAGATCACCGGATATACAGCGGAAGGCAGCGGTGTTGGCCATGCGGACGGCGCCGCCATTTTTGTGCCGGGAGCTGCTGTCGGGGACAAGCTGTTGGTGCGAATTCTCAAGACAGCGAAAACCTATGCCTATGGCAAAATCGAGTCCATTACATCGCCCTCTCCGGACCGCATCACGCCCGACTGTCCACAGTTTTCCAAATGTGGCGGCTGTGTATTCCGCCACATCACCTATGAGGCGGAGTGCCGCGCCAAGGAGCAGCGTGTCCGCGACGCTTTTCAGCGCATCGCGGGACTTTCGCCGGCGCTTGTCGGGCCGATTGTTGCAGCGCCGTTTCCGGACCGCTATCGCAACAAGGCGCAGTTCCCGCTGGGACAGGATTCAGAGGGCCGCCTGGTGGCCGGATTTTATGCCCCGCACAGCCACCGCATTGTACCGTGCAGGGATTGTCTTTTGCAGCCGGCGTCCTTCGCTGCAGCGATCGAAGCGGTGCGCACCTGGCACGGGGAAAGCGGGGAGAGCGTTTATGATGAGCGCACGGGCAAGGGATGCCTGCGCCATCTGTACCTGCGCGCCGCCATGGCGGAGGGGGGCGTGATGGCCTGCCTGGTGATTAACGGCAGGCGGGTCCGCCACGAGGACCGCCTGGTGGAGCTGTTGCGTGCGAAAGTACCGAATTTGCGCGGCGTGGTGCTCAATACGAATTGTGATCGCACGAATGTCATTCTCGGCCCCAGCTGCCGCACCCTTTGGGGGGAGGGTAGCCTGATTGACCGGCTGTGCGGCTTGCAATTTTCCATTTCCCCACACAGCTTCTATCAGGTCAATCGCGACCAGGCCGAACGGCTTTACGCCCAAGCCGCACAGTACGCGAACCTGACGGGCCGAGAGACGCTGCTGGATCTGTACTGCGGGACCGGAACGATCGGCCTGTCCATGGCAGCAAAAGCCGGGCGGGTGATTGGCGTGGAAGTGGTGCCGCAGGCTGTGGACGATGCACGCAATAATGCCCAGCGCAATGGCATCAAAAACGCAGTGTTCCGCTGTGCGGATGCGGCTCAGGCTGCTGCATCGTTTCGGGCAGAGGGCCTGCGTCCGGATGTAGTTGTGCTCGATCCACCGCGCAAGGGTTGTGGGGAGGCTCTTGTCCACACGGTTGCACAGATGGCGCCCGCGCGCGTAGTCTATGTTTCCTGTGATCCGGCTACGCTGGCGCGCGACCTCAAATGGTTCGACGACTGCGGCTATGGACTCCGTGCCGCCACGCCGTTTGATCTTTTCCCGCGAACCGCGCATGTTGAGACGGTAGTATTATTGTCCAAACTCAATACCAAGCAGCATATTGAGGTGGAGCTGAATCTGGATGAGCTGGATTTGACGGCGGCAGAGAGCAAGGCTACCTATGACGAGATCAAAGCGTATGTGCTGGAAAAGTACGGTTTGAAGGTGTCCAGCCTGTATATCTCCCAGGTCAAGAGGAAGTGCGGGCTGGATGTTGGGCAGAACTATAATTTGACGAAGAAGGAAGGTGCGAAAGTACCGCAGTGTCCGCCGGAGAAGGAAGCGGCCATTATGGATGCGTTAAAGCATTTTCGAATGATTTGATATTGAAAACACGGATGATTGGCCAGCCAGCGATCATCCGTGTTTTGTTTGATCCGATCTATTATCGCAGCATTTCATAATAGCGACGAATCTTTTGTGCCATCAGATGACGTCGTTTCTCCAGAAAATCTTCAAACCGGGTATAATCCATATCAAAAATCTCTTGAGGAATGCAGTTGGCCTCCATATTGGCCTTCAGTTTTTCCAGAGAATCAATACCGCCATAGATGGGGTTACCGTCTGTACACTGTTTTCTAACCTGGGCCATGTACTCTTTGGGAGCCTGATCCTTGATTTTTACATTGATTTCAGACTGTGTGTAGACATAATTTGCAATCTGATTGTACAGCCCACGCTCTTTGATCCCGCTTTTTGCAAGTATTTTTTGGGGAAAATGTGATGAATATCGCCGCGCTGCTCAATAAGTGATTTTACATCAATTTGTTCTGACAGAGACCCGCAATCCCCCATTTTGACTTGCGCCATAAGGAATACATGGAACATTGGGCTGCTGGCCACAGAGGTATTGAGCTTGGTTACCAAAATATTGTTCCAGAACGCATCAGAAAGCTCACCAGCTTCGGTGTGCTCCAGCAACTCCATAGGATTATTGGCTTGGAAACGCTTGATATCATAATCAAAGGTAGATTCCGGTAATCCGGAGTATCTGCCTGTCAAAATGGCCAGTACCATCCACCGGCGAACAACTTTCTCGATAATTGCTGCATCCTCCCCCTTTGAGCGAAGCAGCAAATACAGCGCATACCCAAAATTCAAGACATTTTGGGAGCGAATCATAGCGGGCGCGATGATACCTGTAGACTTTACAATCATCAGATAGCGTCGAAAATTAGTTTTGTTGACAAATTCCAAAACGCCATCGCGCAGCTTTGCGAAGGAATCTTCCGCAATTGACTCCTGATAATCGCGAGAGTCAAAATCACGGCCTGACAATAAACTTACCAGATCTGCAATCCGTCCACGCAGAAATTTGAAGGTGAATGCCACACGCAGCACATCGGTGTAATCCGGTACATAAATGTCCTTGTGTTCGTTGATGATCCACTTGATTTTGGAAAAATCCTCGCTATTCGCAAATTCTGTATCGTTTTGGCGGATTGCCTCAAAGTCCTCCGGCTTCTGCATCAGGTGGCAGAAATAGTCCATGGTTTTGCGAATCTGATTGCCGCCATAGCGGTCATCCGAGGAAATTTTGGACATAGCAAAATCAGCTTGGGAAAGCACCACGCCCTTGGAGTTGATGCGGATGAAAATTTCCGTAACTTGAGCAATGTCAAGTTGATGGGACAACTCGATTACACCGATACTGTTATTCTGAATCTGCTGCAATTTGGTAAGTACATCATTGACTGCACTGCGCTTGCTGTTATCCAGCTGGTTTTTGATACAGTAGTCAATAACAAAATTAAAAGAATCAAATCCTGGCTGATAAAGTGGTGCAATGTCGGGAATCCATGCTCCATCTTTTTCAATAGCAGGGTTGGCCACTTCAAAACGCTGTTCCAGTGGATGAAAGGCAATTTTGATGCGCTTTTTGCGGTAGTTGCTGCCGATTACCGGTTCCCCAACAATCGCTGCCTGCAAAGCGGTGATGCGCTGCTGCCCATCAATGAGGATTTTCTTACCGGAAGAAATGGTGCCGTCTTTCAGGCGGACATCAGGATTTTTCCAGACTATGATATACCCCACCGGGAAGCCGGCATACAGAGAATCGATCAAATCGCGCACCTTGGTGGAGTCCCACACAAAAGGGCGTTGTATTTCCGGGATTGCAATTTCGCCGCTGCGAATCCAGGACAATAGGGTCTGTATTGAGCTGTTGTTCACTTCATACTGTGCCATAGTTTCTCCTGTGCGTTATCCATCCGGGTTATGCAACATTAGGATACCGCGTATAAACATATTCATAGATTTTTTGGCGGTACCCAGAAATGCTCAGTTCATCGTAGCAGTCCGGCAGTTCCGCCCACAAGGTATCCCGAATCAGATTATCTACCGCCGCCTTGGTTTCCTGCTTGTCTGTCCAATGATCCAATTCTGCAATTTTTACTTTCACCTTCGCCAGCAGGTCAATGGCCACTTGTTTGATTTCTTGAATGTCCTGCTTGGAAAGGTTTTCAGAAAACAACAAATCATAAAGGGACAATTCTTCATCGCTGGAGAAACCTTCTCGGACATACCGCTGCTCCTCCTGATCCATGCTGTTGGCCAGGTCCATCAGATCCATAAAGGTCTTCTCAATCGTTGCCCGATTTTGTTCGCTGTTGTAATCGTCAATAATTTTTTGGTATCGCTCATAGTAGTTGATTCTTTGCGGATTTGCAAACAGCAGCTCATTCAATCGCTGTTGAATCAGGTCATCCAAATCCTTCAGAATTAAATTCTTTCGTTTTGCTTTTGCAAATTCTCGCTGAAGCAAATCGAAGTCGATCTTACTGATATCAAACTGGCGGGAAGGTGTCAGTCCTTCGTTGGGAGTATCTACCTGTACATATTCGCTGATGATGCTGTTAATCTCCACCATCAAGTCCAAATTTCTGGCATTCTTGCACTTTTTATGGAGCTGATGGAAGATAGCGACAATCGTCTCGTATTCTTTTCGGACGTCCGCCGAAACGTCATCCCGGTCTGCATACTTCATCATTCGAATCAGCTCATTGGCATACGTCTGAAACTGTTTGCGCTCCTCCAGAGTTCCGCTGACCGCGTTGGCGCCATCTTCTAACCGGGCCATCTTCTCAAAATCTTTTGCGTTGAGCAGTGTTTGTAAATTAAAATCGCGGCGCAGAAGAAAGTTTTTTGCTGCAGAGACAGTATCCAGAATTTTGGCAATCAGTTCTGCCTTATCCACGGTAGGATCGGTGCCACCCTGCCCGCCCACATTCGCGGTGTAATCCGCCAGGGCCTTCCGCAGAGCCTTCACGATCCCGATATAATCTACGATCAGGCCGTTGCTTTTCCCTTCCGCCACACGGTTCGCCCGTGCGATGGTCTGCATCAGGGTGTGTGCTTTCAAGGGTTTGTCCAGGTACAGGCAGGACAGGCACTTTACATCAAATCCCGTGAGCCACATGGCACACACGAACACCACACGCAGTGGGTTGACCGGGTCTTTGAACTCCTTGTCCAACTCCCGCGTTTCCATCTTTTCCCGGTGATATTTGATGTCCAACCCCCATTTTTGAAAAGTCTGTACCTCGTTTTGCTCCTGGCTGACCACCACGGCCATTTCCGTTTCTTTCATCCAGTTGATTTTCCGGTCCAGCTCCTGGGCCTCCTGCTGGGTGGTGTGCTTGCGAAGCCCTTCCAGGCGGGCAATCTCCCGGTGCCAGTACTTCTTGGCCAGATTGTACATCCGCACACAGGTTACTTTATTGAGGCACACGAACATAGCTTTCCCGCTGGTCCACAGATCCGAGTAGTGGCTGACAAAATCTCTGGCAATGGAATCCAGCCGTTGCTCGGCGGTCAGAAGATGGATCTCTTTGGCAAACTCCCGTTCCAGCTTTTCCTGCTGGTCTACGTCCAGGTCGGCCCGCTCGATGACATCCAAGGATTCGCTCGTTGATCTCCGGATTGTGGAGGTCAGCGATTTTGTCCCCGCGGTTCTCATAGTACAGCGGCACCGTGGCTCCGTCCTCCACAGCCCGCTTGAAGTCGTACACCGACAGGTAGCCGCCAAAGGTGCGGGCGGTGAGGTTGTCATCCGAAAGCAGTGGTGTGCCGGTAAAGCCGATGCGAGAAGCAGTGGGCAGCAGATGCAGCATATTTTCGGCAAAAACGCCGTTTTGGCTGCGGTGCGCTTCGTCCGAAAGGATGAGAATATCGTGGTCGGGATAAAGGGGCTGCGCATCCGGTTGATTGAATTTTTGGATCAGGGTGAAGATAATGCTGGGGTTGCCCTTGAGCTTGCCAATCAGATCATCACCGCTGGTGGCCATAAACTGCCCGGCCTTGGCCTTGCCCAACAGGCCGCAGTTTTCAAATGTCTCGCTGATCTGCTTGTTCAGCTCTTCCCGGTCGGTGAGGATGACAATGGTGGGGGACCCGGCAAACTTCCGGCGTATCTTCTGGGCCAGAAATACCATCGAGTAGCTCTTGCCGCTGCCCTGGGTGTGCCAGAAGACCCCCAGCTTTCCGTTTTTTAGCTTGCGGGCCGCGTAGGCCTTCACCGCCTCGTTGACGCCCAGATATTGATGGTTCCGGGCCAAAATTTTGGTGGTGCGGCCGCCGGAGTGGTCAAAGAGGATGAAGTTTTCCAACAGATCCAGAAAGTTCTCCTTTTTGCAAATGCCGCGGAGCATGGTTTCCAGGGCCACGCTGCCAGATTCTTGCTCGTTAAGGCGCTTCCACTCGTGGAAGAACTCGTACTTGCTGCCCAGGGTGCCCACCTTTGCCTCCAGACCATTGGAGAGAATAAGAAAGGCATTGTAGTAGAACAGATGGGGGATGGTATCCAGATAGTCGGTGTAGTTGTCTATGTAGGCGTTTTGCACATCCACGGTGCTCTTTTTCAGCTCTATAAAGAGCAAGGGAATCCCGTTGACAAAACCTACGATGTCCGTCCTGCGGCGGTAGAGGTCGCCGTGAATTTTTAGTTCCTTGATGGCCAGGAAGCGATTGTTAGCCGGGTTTTGAAAGTCAATGACCTGGGCCCGCTTCTCCTCGGTTTTGCCGTCGGGGCGCTTGGTGGTGACGGGAATACCATCTTGAATAAGGGTATACTTTTCCTCATTGATTTGCAGCAGAGAAGCGGTGGAAAGACGGGACTCCATCTTTTTCTGAGCCTCATCCATCTGGGCGGGGGTGAGCCACGGGTTCAAGCGCTGCAATGCCTGCCGAAAATACCGGGTGAGCAAGATCTCCCGATAGCTTGTCCGGCCGAAGGTGCCGTCCCTGCCCAGCTTCTCCGTGTTGTAGGCATAGGCCACCTCCCAGCCCAGCTCCCGCTCCAGCAGGTGCCCGGCCGATTCCTGAACAAGGATATTTTCGGAGTAGTCGTAGCTCATGTATTTCCCTCCAGCCTTTTATACTCGGCAATTACAGCATCAACCGCCTCTAATGTGTAAAAGTCTTGCTTTATTCCTTTTTTGTTATGCGGATCAAGATAATTTGCTTTACAATATCTTCTATCGGCCTTTATTGTTTTCATTGCGGTATTAAAGATTTTCCCGAATTTTATAGTTGGCATTTTCTCCTTTATTTTAGACCGCAAATCGTAGTATTTTAATGGTGGAATATCGGGTTCTACTCTAACAGCAGGTGCATTCGGGTCATCGGTGACACGTATTCCCCTGCGTAGGGCAACTGCCGATGGGTCAGCGCTTAACGCAGCAATAATATCTGCGTTCTTGACATCATGTACTTTTTCCGTTACGAGATTAAAACCAACTACAATGCTATCTTGTATTCCCTGCTCATTTAAATTTCTAATTGCTTGAATTACACTGTTCACAAAATCATTATGAGCATTACCATAATCTTGTTTCAGGTAGTCTATAGGATCAAATGGCAGTTTCAATCCAACAGGTAAAATAATTAGATTATCATCTTTGGCTATATCCTTCTTAAAATATTTTTTCAAAAAGGCGTCATAGTTTAAAACCGCCTTACTAATAAGCATAAACATAATAGGGTCAAGTGATTTCTCAAAGAAGTGTACATTGGAACAGCGATATTCATTTAATTGCTCAAGATTGTCATAGACAGCCTGAAATTTTTTATTCTTCTCTGCTGTGTTGATATGGTCACGGACAATAGTAAGCGCTTTTATAAATGCGATAGTATGTGGCTTTCCACTTTTTCCTTTCTTCTCATAAATTCCTTTTTTAGAAATAAACTTATAGATATATGCTTTTAGGGCAAGTTCCCAGGCATTAATAATCAATATTACAGCAGTGGGGTATCTGTATGCAATGTGTGGCTTATTATGGATTTCAATCCCTGCAAATAATGCTGCCTGTGAAGAATCAAGCAAAAGTTTAGTAACAGATTTCCCCCTTGACATATATCACACCTCCACTTCTCCGCTCATCAGTTTGGGCAATAGGCGATCACGAGTTTGTATCAGGTAGTTGTTTTGTTTTTTCAGTAACCCTATTTTTGAAAATAGTGGCTCAGCAAATTCGCAAAATTTATGCAACAAATCTTCATTTGGAACACATATATTCAAAGCATTTATATCTTTAGCATATACATGCGGCTGTGCGGAACCTTTTTGCAAGGAGGTCAGTTTAACTTTGTGGTTCGTTAAAAAGCAATAGACAAATGGTAAAAATGCGCAGGTACTTTTATCAACAAAAGAACAGTCAGATGCAAAGACATTGGTATAGTACATTCTTGTAAATCCTGCATTTGCACCCGATCCGCTCACGGTAATAACCGGAGCCATTGTATTGGCAACATTATGGTAGTACGCAGGCTCCAGACCGCCTGCCACTACCGGAACAGTTCCCGGTTTTATGTGTACTTTTGTAATTGTTCTTCCACGTTTAAAATCAGCAATTTTAGAAAGACGACTCGCTTCCCACCCTTCCGGCACGCCGTCCGTGATTTTGGTGTGCTCGTGGCCGGGGAAGCGCAGGTCCACGAACCACTCTTTGTACAGCCGCTGGGCCGCCTCCTCCAGCAATTTGATCTGCTTCCGGTTGTTTTCAATCAGGTCATCATAGGCGGAGAGAGTGTCGGCAATGCGGTGTTGGGTTTCCAATGGAGGCATGTCTATAACTATGCTCTTAAGTTTTTGCCCTGGCAGATGTTTTATGGTAGCACCTGTGAAGTATTGTTCCAGTAAGCCACGTTTCCCGGCTAAGAGGAACCAATAAAACAGATACCGAACCAATATCATTTTCATCTAATCCCATGCTTCGGTATTGTTCCAGCGCTATTTTTCGGATGAATCCCAGATTACTTTCCAGCAAAATGTCGCGGGCAGTCGTATCCCCTGCCTGCGCCAGCTTGCACAGATGCTCATTGCTCAGGGTCGGCATTTTGTTTCTCCTGCGCGTGGTCTAAGGTGGATTGGAGAAATTCCGTCAACGCCTGACCAAACTTGTCCAATGCTTCCTTTTGCACACCGTCCATTCCTGCCGTGCTCTGGGTGACAGCGGCGGAAATCATTTCCGGCGTGATGGTCGGTGCCTGGACATCCTGGCCTTTTGTCAACTCGGAGAACATCTGCTGGGTGATGTTCTAGGTCAAGGACTGCGCCGCCGTAAAATCATTGCCGATTTCTTTCTTCACTTCCCGCAGCGCCGCCATAAATGTGTTCTGTATCATCGTCAGGTCCGCCTGATATACAGGAACTTTCTGTCGGTTGACAGTTCTGGCCGCCTGCACAGCAGCATCCGTTTTCACATTCCGGCGCAGCATGGCGCTGAGGGTGGTAAGCACCTGATTCTGCCCGGCGAAACCGGCGGCCAGCGTATCGTCAAAATATTGCTCGATCATGTAGGTGACTTCTGCAAAGCGCGGGCTCTCCAACAGGCGGTTGACAATTTCAGCATTGGCTTTACCGGTGTACAGATTCCGCGCAGCCTGCACCGACAGGCCCAGTTCTTCAATATCAAAATTTGTCCGGTCGGGTGTATTGACTTCCCCCAGCAGGAAATCTGTGGAGACTTCAAACACTTTTGCAATGCGGAGCAAATGTTCTGTGCTGATTTTATCGGTCTTACCGCTCACAAACCGGCTGATGGCGCTCTCGGTGCTGCCGATGCGGGTCGCCAGCTGTGCCTGAGTAATTTTATGTTCCTTCATAAGCTCCTGCATCCGCTGCCGGATATTTCCGGGCAGATAGGCCCTCTCCATGTGATACACACCTCTTTCCTGTAAACTCTCTGCATCCATTATATCTTATAAAACCAGCGTGGGCAAATGCTTTCGGCTGGCTTCGCCGCTCTGAGGTCTTGCATTTTTGCAAGATTTCAGGGCGGCATTTTTTATTTCTTGCACTTTTAGCGGATTTTTCGGTCTATAGGCTTTTTCCCCGTATACTCAGGCAGACGGGCAGATACCGTCAATAAATTATGGAGGGCAAAGCCTATGAATTTGTTTGAATCCGTAAAATCTGCTGTCACCGTGAAGCAGGCCGCCGAACACTACGGCTGCAAGGTCAACCGGGGCGACATGATCTGCTGCCCCTTCCACGATGACCGACACCCCAGTATGAAGCTGAACAGGGGCTATTTCTACTGTTTTGGCTGCGGGGCAACCGGGGACGTGATTGACTTTGTTGCAAGGCTGTTCGGCCTGAGCAGCTACGAGGCTGCAAAGAAGCTGGCCTATGACTTTGGCATCGACCCAGACAAGCCCCCGGCGGCTGTGGCGTTGAACAAGCCCTATCCGCTGGCGCGGGCATTTCGCAATGATGAGATGCACTGCCAACGGGTGCTATGTGACTACCTGCACCTGCTGGAACGCTGGAAGGTTGAGTACGCCCCACAATCGCCGGAGAAAATTGGGGCCCCCATCGAAACAAATTGTTTCGATGGGGAGAGGAGGAGCAGCGGAGCGAGTGAGCTTTCGTGCTTGCACGGAAGCGAAGGATGCACAGCTTGCGACGACGAGGACGACCGCTTTGTGGAGGCGTGTCACATGATCGAATATGTAAATTACTTGTTGAACGTTCTCACATTCGCGGAACTGGAGCAGCGCGTGAAGGCGGTGGATATGCTGCTGAAAGACGGAGCCATCGCCGCGCTGGAGCAGCGGATTAAATGCCTGGGAAAGGAGGTGCAGCACCGTGGCGAAGAACGAGAAATCGCCTGAGGCCAATCAGCCCATCTGGTTTGACGGCAAGAGTATCAATGAAGCCCTGTTTTGTGATGATTTTCTCAGCAGACACAAAATCATCTACACAAACGGGGCTTTTTTCACGCCTGATGGACGCGTGACCGATGAACTGCCGCTGCGTGGAGAAATTTTTGACGAACTGAAATGCTGTGCGGTGAGCAACATTCCCCGCAAAATCAGCAACATTGTGGAGCTGATGAAGCTGGCGGCGCTGGTAGAGGATTTCCCACCGGAAACCGACCGCATCCATCTGGCAAATGGGACGCTAATGCTGGATGGTACTTTTACAGAAGGGAAACTGGAAATCGTGCGCTGCCGCCTACCGGTGGCCTTCAATCCCTACGCTCCCACACCGCCCCGCTGGCTGGCTTTTCTGGATGGGCTGCTGTACCCGGAGGACATTCCCACTTTGCAGGAATATATCGGCTACTGCCTGATCCCCAGCAATAAAGGCCAGCGGATGATGGTCATTAAGGGAAATGGCGGCGAGGGTAAGAGCCAGATCGGCGCGGTGCTGTCCGCCCTGTTCGGCAGCAACATGAAAGACGGAAGCATCGGCAAAATTTCCGAGAACCGGTTCGCCCGCGCTGATCTGGAACACATTCTGCTGTGTGTCGATGACGATATGCGGATGGAGGCGCTGCGGCAGACCAACTACGTCAAATCCATCGTCACCGCACAGGGCAAAATGGATTTGGAGCGCAAGGGAAAACAGAGTTATCAGGGGTGGATGTGCGCCCGGCTGCTGGCATTCAGCAACGGCGACTTGCAGGCTCTCTTTGACCGCAGCGACGGCTTTTACCGGCGGCAGCTAGTGCTGACCACCAAAGAGAAACCTGTTGACCGCGTGGACGATCCCGACCTGGCCGAGAAGCTGAAGGCCGAGGTGGAGGGCATTCTGCTGTGGGCTTTTGAGGGATTGCAGCGGCTGATAGCGAACAACTTCAAGTTCACCGAGAGCCAGCGCACCAGAGAAAACCGGGAGGCCGTCAAGCGTGACAACAACAATGTGTTTGATTTTCTGGAATCTGAGGGATATATCCGGCTGAAAGCCGATGCTTCCATCAGTTCAAAGGATTGCTACGACATTTACCGGATGTGGTGCGAAGAAAACAGTCTGACTGCACTTAAACGTCGCAGTTTCAGCGATGCGCTGGTGGCAGCCTGCGGCAAGTACAATCTGGAACACTGCAACACGATCACCAATTCGGCAGGACGGCGGGTATGGGGCTTTATGGGGATCGAGGCTGTGGCAAGGCCGCATATAAACGAGTTTACGGACGCTTCACAGTGTACGTAAGTACCGGAAGACTGGCGGGATTGATTTCCGCTCTGGTCGCCGGTATGTATGTACGCAGCGATTAACCCTATTACCTCATATATTGCAGAAACGCTTCACGGGGTTAAAGTGGTCGTTCTCATTTTGGGAACAACTAAAACAGCCAGGAAACACCGCGATTTTGCAGGCAGATTTTGAAGCAATCACAAAACGGCGAAATACCTCTTTATTATCCGCATACAGTTCGCCGAACAGCGGCTCACGGAATGGCGAACAGATTACACCGTTTTGTGACAATACAGCCCGAACGATGAAAAGCCGCACATTTCCGCGAAATCGAATATTCCGCCGTTGACCAACGATACGTGGGGAAGCATTTCTATCGCAAAACAGCAACTATAACAATTTTATCATCCCATGAAGCCGGTACGCTATCCAGCGTAGCCGGTTCTTTTTATGGGCAACAAAATTTGGAGGATTATCATGAAATCAAATATCAGAAACGAAATCAAGGCGCAGATCATCTACACCGGTTACACCATGCAGGAAGTCGTTGATCTTCTGCATGACGAATATGGCTGGAGCGACAGCGTATCCAACCTTTCCGGGAAATTGCAGCGGGGTTCGCTGCGTTATCGGGAGGCCGTGAAGCTGGCCGACGTGCTGGGGTACGATATTTATTGGGGCCCCCGCAAAGGCAATGCCTTTGTGGGGAGAGGAGGAGCAGCGGAGCGAGTGAACTTTCGTGCCTGCACGGAAGCGAAGGATGCACAGCTTGCGACGACGAGGCAGAAACGGAGGGATTGAGCATGGAAAAAGCACAGTACGCGATTATGCGATTTGCAAAATACAAGGGGCCTGAAATCGGCAATATCGAGGCCCACAACGAGCGCACAAAGGAAAAGTACGCCAGCAATCCTGATGTGGACACCAGCCGAAGCAAGTACAACTTCCATCTGGTCAAACCGCTTGGCAAATACCGGGCGGAATCAGAGCAGCAGATTGCCGCCGCCGGATGCCGTACCCGGAAAGACAATATTCGTATGGTAGAGGCTTTGTTCACCGCCAGCCCGGAGTTCTTCAAGGGAAAGAAACGGGCGGAGATTCGATTGTTTTTCGAGGAAGCCCTGCACTTTCTGGAACAGCATCAAGCCAAAGAAACCATAATATCCGCCGTGGTGCATATGGACGAGAAAACGCCCCATATGCACCTTTGCTTTGTCCCTCTGACTGGGGACGGCAGGCTCAGCGCCAAAAACATCATGGGCAATAAGAAAAAACTGACCTGGTGGCAGGATGAATTTTGGAACCACATGGTCAAGAGGTTCCCGGATTTGGAGCGCGGCGAGAGCGCCAGCCAGACCGGGCGCGACCACATTCCGCCCCGCGTGTTCAAGGAGATGACCCGGCTGACCAAACAGAAGGACAAACTGGGGCAGCTGCTCACTGGGATCAATCCCTTCAATGCCAAAAGCCGGGCGGAGGAAATCTGCAAACTTCTGGATACATATCTTCCCAGCGTGGAGAAGATGGACGCGCTGCTGCGGAAATATGGCGTAGCCTTCACGAAAACAGCATCCGAAAACAAAAAGCTGAAAACGAAAAATGCCGAACTGGAAGAATCTCTTGCATCGGTGCAGAAGGTCAGCACATTGAAGCAGATCGAAGATTTCAAACTGCGGCGCGACTATGACAGTGCTGTGGCGATTTTGGAACAGATACCGCCGGAAGTATTGGAATTGTACAAACAGCCTCACAAAAAAGAAAGGGAAACTGCCTATGATAGATGAGTGGAGCGGTTTTGCAGACCTGTTAGCCAATCTGATCGAAAAATACGCTTCAGAGTTAGATGTTGAGAATATGCCCGCTCCTTTAGCACCTTGTGATAGGATGGGCAACGCCGAAGTAAATCAAAAAGATCCTGATTCCAAGCAGGAAGTAGTTGAAAGCAAAATCGCCGCATGATATAATAAACGTGATATAAGTGTCCAAACAAGAGGGCAGGTCTACTCCCTGTCCTCTTGGAACATAAAAACGGAATCAGATGGGAGCGTGAACAAATGGCGGAAGACCAGACCAGACCCGACCCAAGCCAGGGTGAGATTGTAATTTATCAGGCCGAAGACGGGCTCACAAAGGTAGAGTGCCGGTTTGTAGACGAGACCGTTTGGCTGACACAGCAGCAGATGGCGGAATTGTTCCATACGTCCAGAAGCAACATTGTGGAACATATCGGCCACATCTATGAAGAAGGTGAACTGGATGAGGTTTCAACCTGTCGGAAATTCCGACAGGTTCGAATGGAGGGCAGTCGTCAGGTAACAAGAGAGCTGCCTTTCTATAATCTGGATATGATCATTTCTTTAGGCTACAGGGTAAAATCCTTGATTGCCACCCAGTTTCGCCGGTGGGCCACTGAGCGCCTGAAGGAATATATGATCAAGGGCTTCACGATGGACGATGAGCGCCTGAAAAATTTGGGCGGTGGCAACTATTGGCGCGAACTGCTGGAACGGATTCGGGACATTCGTTCTTCGGAAAAAGTCATGTATCGTCAAGTATTGGACTTGTATGCCACCAGTGTGGACTATAACCCCAGGAGTGCGGAATCTGTTGCGTTTTTCAAAATGGTGCAAAACAAGCTCCATTATGCAGCGCACGGACATACAGCTGCGGAAGTAATCTATGAGCGGGCCAATGCGGATAAGCCGTTTATGGGGCTTACTACTTTTTCGGGTGATTTCCCCACGGCAAAAGATATTGGGATTGCCAAGAATTATCTGACAGAGGAAGAACTGCGGGTTCTGAATCAGATGGTATCCGGTTATTTTGACTTTGCCGAGGTGCAAGCCATCCGTCACCGGCCCATGTATATGAGCGATTATGTGGAGCAGCTGGATAACATTCTTCGGGCGACCGGTGAAGAAGTACTGACCCATGCAGGAAAAATCAGTCATGCACAGGCGATGGAAAAAGCAAAAGCAGAATATAAACGCTATCAGTCACAAACTCTTTCCCCTGTGGAGGAAGAATATCTGAAGACCATTAAGCAACTGGGAAAAACAGCCAAGGCGGAAGTGGAAAAACAGGATGATACTTCTGACCCAAAATAAAAGTGGTTAATCCAATTTTCGACTGGCACCACATGAGGAAAATTAAGATGCAGAAAGAGAAGGTAAAAGTTTACACCTATACCAAGGTGTCCACTGATATGCAGGTAGACGGCTGCTCGCTAGATGCGCAGAAGGCCAAAATGAAGGCCTATGCCGACTACAATGATTATGAGATCGTCGGCGAATACGAAGATGCGGGAAAGTCTGGAAAATCCATTGAAGGCAGAGCGCAATTCAGCCAGATGATGGAGGACATCAAATCCGGCAAAGACGGCGTGTCCTATGTTCTGGTGTTCAAATTGTCGCGCTTTGGCAGAAATGCGGCGGATGTGCTTTCTTCCCTTCAGGTTATGCAAGATTTTGGCGTCAATCTAGTGTGTGTGGAGGATGGCATTGATTCTTCCAAAGACGCGGGCAAATTGATGATCTCTGTCCTGTCCGCCGTGGCAGAGATCGAACGGGAAAACATCCGTGTCCAAACCATGGAAGGCCGCATCCAAAAGGCACGGGAGGGCCGATGGAATGGCGGCTTTGCTCCCTATGGGTACCAGCTGGTGGATGGAAAATTGGTGATCAACGAGGAAGAAGCAGAAGCGATTCGCGTGATCTTTGACCAGTATGTACATACGGATATGGGAGCAAACGGGATTGCAAAGTATCTGGAGAACCATGGCATCCATAAAATTCCCCGTCAGAATGGGAAGAATCCCCTGTTTGACGCACATTTGATTCGCTTGATTTTGAAAAATCCGGTGTACTGCGGGAAAATCGCCTATGGCCGCCGCAAGATGGAAAAAGTGCGCGGCACCAGAAATGAATACAAACTGGTGGAACAGGATAATTACCTGTTGGCCGATGGGGTGCATGAGCCTATTGTTTCGGAAGAAGTCTGGCAGGCGGCACAGGTAAAACTTCTGGCGCAGGCAAAGAGATACGAACACGTCAACCGCGGGAAAGACGAGCACGTACATCTTCTTTCTGGCATTGTAAAGTGCCCAGTCTGCGGGGCAGGAATGTATGGGAACAAAAGCATCAAGCACAAAGCGGATGGCACCAAGTACAAGGATTTTTATTATTACGGATGCAAGCACCGTACCATGATACGCGGGCATAAATGCGATTACAAAAAACAAATCCGGGAAGAGCTGCTGGACGATGCCGTGGCGGAAGTCATTGTAAAGCTGGTGAGCAATCCGAAATTCGCTGCCATGATGCAGGAAAAGATCAACATGAAAGTGGATACTGCCGCCATTGACCAGGAGATTGCCAATTACGAGAAGCAGCTGCGCCAGCACTATTCCGTTAAATCAAAGCTGGCGGAGGAAATTGATTCTCTTGATCCAAATGACCGGCACTATGTGCGGCGCAAGGCAGACCTTGATGACCGGCTCTACAAGATGTATGATAAGATCGAAGATACTGAATCTCTGCTGATTGCGGCCAGAGCCAAAAAGCAGGCGATTGAAGCGGAAAAGCTGACCGGTGACAATATCTATAAAGTGCTGATCTATTTTGAAAAACTGTATGGCGTGATGAATGAAGCGGAGCGGCGACAGTTGATCGAGGCGTTGATCTCTGAAATTCAGGTTTACCCGGAACGTCAGCCCAATGGACAGTGGCTGAAATCCATCAAATTTAAGCTGCCGATCATTGAGGAAGACATGAGTATCAGTTTGGACAACGAAGAACAAGTTGAGACGGTAGTATTGATGTCAAAAGTCAAAGAATCAAATAGCGAAAAAGTGTAGAGAACAAGGGATTTCCGGGAGTCGGGACTTGTCAGAGGACAGGTTCTGGATCCCGGATTTTTTCATTTTATGGGTAAGTGGGAACTGGTCTACTGTAGAAAATGACGGAGAGTTGAGTGGTTGATTTTGATATTGGGGGTGTTGAGTTGACAGGTTGGATAAATGATATATTGAGTTGACAGAATGGATACGGGCAAAAAGAAAAGCACACCTTTCCCGGTAATGGGTGAACAGTCCTATTTTGTACGGGCAGTACAAAAAAGCCTCCATGTAGGAAAATATGAAGTTTTAGGCGGAGTGGCGCAGCGTGAGCGGCGCCACTCCAGTTTTTAGCT
>OBVO01000738.1_pt1 | contig 17527 bp, 15 predicted proteins | sample 1495151 | NCBI WGS metagenome assembly OBVO01 (sample SAMEA2580019, study PRJEB22360) | human gut metagenome | reverse complement strand
GAGTGCGGTTGGTTTAAGCCTGACAATTGCGGCCTGTGCGGCGACGGCGGCGGCGATCCTCGGGACTATTGCGGCGGTGGTGCTGGTGCGCTTTGGCAGGTTTCGCGGATCAAATGGCTTTGCCTTTATGATCACCGCGCCGCTGGTGATGCCAGATGTCATCACGGGCTTGTCGCTGTTGTTGTTATTCGTCGCGCTTGCTCATGCCATTGGCTGGCCTGCGGACCGCGGTATGCTCACCATCTGGCTGGCGCATGTCACTTTCTGTACGGCTTATGTGGCGGTCGTTATTTCTTCAAGATTGCGGGAGCTGGACCGTTCCATTGAAGAAGCCGCGATGGATCTTGGTGCGACGCCACTGAAAGTGTTTTTCGTCATTACGCTACCGATGATCATGCCCGCGATTATTTCTGGCTGGTTACTGGCTTTTACTTTGTCGCTTGATGATCTGGTGATCGCCAGCTTTGTTTCCGGGCCGGGAGCCACCACGTTACCGATGCTGGTCTTTTCTAGCGTGCGGATGGGGGTGAATCCGGAAATCAACGCCCTGGCAACATTGATCCTCGGTGCGGTCGGAATTGTCGGATTTATCGCCTGGTATCTGATGGCGCGCGCAGATAAACAGCGGATACGCGATATCCAGCGTGCAAGACGTGGCTGAAGACACTAAAATTTGCCAACCTGGCTACATAATGCCGCGCATGTCGCGGCATTGTTTTCATGGAAGACGAAACGTTGGGATTTTTTAAGAAAACATCTTCATCTCATGCTCGCCTGAATGTGCCTGCGCTGGTGCAGGTAGCGGCGCTCGCCATTATTATGATCCGTGGCCTCGACGTGCTGATGATTTTCAATACGCTGGGCGTGCGCGGTATTGGCGAGTTCATTCATCGCAGCGTACAAACCTGGAGTTTAACGCTGGTCTTTTTAAGCAGTCTGGTGCTGGTTTTCATTGAGATCTGGTGTGCGTTTTCACTGGTGAAAGGGCGTCGCTGGGCGCGCTGGCTGTATCTGTTGACACAAATCACGGCCGCAAGTTACTTGTGGGCGGCTTCGCTGGGGTATGGTTATCCGGAGCTGTTCAGCATTCCCGGTGAATCAAAACGTGAAATCTTCCATAGCCTGATGCTGCAGAAGCTGCCGGATATGCTCATCCTGATGCTGCTGTTCGTTCCCTCGACCAGTCGGCGGTTCTTCCAGTTGCAATAATGTGTATAATCGTCGCCCCTGATGATGTGAAGGTCAATGTATGCAGTGCGCACTTTACGACGCGGGTCGCTGTCGTTCCTGTCAGTGGATAACGCAGCCGATTCCAGAGCAACTCTCCGCTAAAACCGCCGATCTTAAGAATCTGCTCGCCGACTTTCCGGTTGAGGAATGGTGCGCGCCGGTGTCAGGCCCGGAACAAGGGTTTCGTAATAAAGCCAAAATGGTGGTGAGTGGTAGCGTTGAAAAACCACTGCTCGGTATGCTGCATCGAGACGGCACACCGGAAGACCTTTGTGACTGCCCGCTTTATCCTGCCTCATTTGCGCCCGTTTTTGCGGCGCTAAAACCGTTTATCGCCCGAGCGGGGTTAACGCCCTACAACGTGGCGCGTAAGCGTGGCGAACTGAAATACATTCTGCTGACTGAAAGCCAGAGCGATGGCGGCATGATGCTGCGCTTTGTACTGCGTTCTGATACCAAGCTGGCGCAACTGCGTAAGGCGCTGCCGTGGTTACAGGAACAACTACCGCAGCTGAAAGTTATTACCGTCAATATTCAGCCGGTACATATGGCGATTATGGAAGGGGAGACGGAGATCTACCTGACTGAACAACAGGCGCTGGCAGAGCGTTTTAATGACGTACCGCTGTGGATCTGTCCGCAAAGTTTCTTCCAGACTAATCCGGCGGTCGCCAGCCAGTTGTACGCCACCGCGCGCGACTGGGTACGACAGCTGCCGGTTAAACATATGTGGGAGCTGTTCTGCGGTGTGGGGGGCTTTGGTTTACACTGCGCGACGCCTGACATGCAGTTAACCGGGATCGAAATTGCGCCAGAGGCCATTGCCTGTGCAAAGCAGTCAGCCGCTGAACTGGGCTTAACGCGTTTGCAATTTCAGGCGCTGGACTCCACTCAGTTTGCCACTGCCCAGGGGGAAGTGCCGGAGCTGGTGCTGGTTAACCCGCCGCGCCGCGGCATCGGTAAACCGCTGTGTGATTATCTCTCAACGATGGCACCGCGTTTTATTATCTACTCCAGCTGTAACGCCCAAACTATGGCGAAAGATATCCGCGAACTGCCTGGTTATCGCATCGAACGGGTACAGCTTTTTGATATGTTCCCGCACACCGCGCATTACGAAGTGCTGACACTGCTGGTTAAGCAATAAAAAAGCCGCAGGTGCGGCTTCAGATTGCTGATCAGGTGCGCTTTGTTCATGCCGGATGCGGCGTGAACGCCTTATCCGGCCTACAAAATCATGCTAAATCAATACATTGCAGAGTTGATGTGGGCCGGATAAGCGCAGCGCATCAGGCAATCTTACTTTTGTCATCAGTCTCAATTACTGCGGGAACCACTGGTCATTGATTTTCTGATATGTACCGTCAGCTTTAATTGCTGCCAGCGCATTATTCAGTTTTTCCAGCAGAGCTTTGTTATCCGGACGTACAGCGATACCCAGGCCGGTGCCGAAGTATTGCGGATCGGTCACTTTTTCAGTCGCAACGCCCAGTTGCGGGTTGGTTTTCAGCCATTCATTAACCACCGCTGTGTCACCAAATACCCCATCAATACGGCCATTTTTCAGATCGATAAAGGCATTCTGATAACTGTCATAGGAGACAGTTTTCACTTCCGGGTGCTGATCCTGAATATATTTCTGGTGCGTGGTGCCGTTTTCCATCCCAATACGTTTGCCTTTCAGATCGGCAAACGTTTTGTAGGTATCTTTTTTGGCAATCACGACGGCTGAGTTTTCGTAGTAGGGCGTGGTAAACGATACCTGTTTGCTACGCTCCGGCGTGATATCCATTCCGGAGATTACGGCGTCATATTTTCTGAATTTCAGTGACGGGATCAGGCTGTCGAACGCGTGATTAGTAAAAGTACATTCTGCCTGCATTTGTTTGCACAAGGCTTTTGCCAGGTCGATATCAAAGCCGACAATCTCATTATTAGCACCTATAGATTCAAAGGGTGGATAGGTGGCTGAAACGCCAAAATTGATTTTCTCTGCGGCAGAAGCACCGAAAGTAAAAGAAGCAAGTAAAGCGGCAAGAACTAACTTTTTCATGATGGAACTCCCGTCTGTCAATCTTATGATTTTTGGCCGTGTCTGCGGCATGGGATAACAATGCCATCAAGTGAATTTATATGCAATAAATATGATTAAATAATTTAAATGAAATAAAAAAGACGGACAGCTTAGTGAGTTGTCCGTCTTCATTATAAGAATTTATGCACTATGTAGGCCGGATAAGGCGTCCACGCCGCATCCGGCATCAGCACGCAGCCAAATTAATTCCTTCGCTCAAACGCCAGTGCTTTACGCTCGATCAGACGCATCATCAGCGTCAGCAGACCGTTAACAATCAGGTAAATAATCCCTGCCGCACCGAACACCATGACATCGTAGGTGCGTCCGTACAACAACTGGCTGTATCCCATCACTTCCATCAGCGTAATGGTGTAAGCCAGAGAAGTACTTTTGAACACCAGCACCACTTCGTTGGAATAAGAAGAGAGCGAGCGTTTAAACGCGTACGGCAGCAGGATCGCCAGCGTATCTTTTTTGCTCATTCCCAGGGCGCTACAGGACTGCCATTGACCTTCCGGGATCGCGCGAATCGCACCGTAAAACAGCTGCGTGGTGTACGCCGCACTGTTCAGCGACAACGCAATCAGCGCACATAACCACGGTTCTGACAACAAATGCCACAGTGCCGGATACTCCTGCAACGTTGGGAACTGGCCCGGTCCGTAATAAATCAGGAAGATCTGCACCAGCAGCGGCGTACCGGTAAACAGCGTGATATAACCCCGCACCAGCCACACCAGCACCGGCGTTTTCAGCGTCAGGATGATGGTAAAAATCAACGCCAGAATCAGTGCCACAATCAGCGAGGCAACGGTTAGCGTCAGGCTGGTGTGCAGCCCTTTCATCAGTTCGGGTAAATACTCAAACATTAGCTGGGCCTCCGCTCAAAACGTGTCGCGCGCAGGTCAATGCGTTTGAGAATGTACTGACTGAGCAGGGTGATCCCCAGATAAATCGCCGCCGCCACAATGTACCAGGTAAATGGTTCCTGGGTACGGGTAGCGATGCTTTTGGTTTGTAGCATTAAATCATTCACGCTTATCAAACTGACCAGCGCGGTATCTTTCAGCAGCACCAGCCACTGGTTACCGAGACCAGGCAGCGCATGACGCCACATCTGCGGCATCACCAGACGGAAAAAGATAGCCGATTTTGACAGCCCCAGCGCCTGACCAGATTCCCACTGACCCACCGGCACCGCTTTCAACGCGCCGCGCAGCGTTTGCGAGGCATAGGCGGCATACAGCAGTGACAGAGCGATGACACCACAAAGGAACGGGCTAACGTCGAAGTTCTCAATGTCCATCTGCACCGGGATCTGCACGAACCCAAGATTGATAGTGAAGCCATCCGAAAGCGTCAGCAGCAACTGCGAGGAGCCAAAATAGATAAACAGCACCACCAGAATTTCTGGCAGGCCGCGCAGAACCGTCACCAACGCTGAACCTGCCCACGCGACGGGACGCCATTTTGCAGACTCCCATACCGCAAAGAACATCGCCAGCGCCAGCCCGACAATCAATGCACAAACGGCAAGGCCGACGGTCATCCCGGCGGCGCTTGCTAAAGGAAAAAATTCATTCATCAGGAATTACTTCTGGAACCATTTGTTGTAGATGGTTTCGTAAGTGCCATCTTTCTTCACTTTTTCCAGCGCAGTGTTGAGTTTCTGCTGCAGTTCAGTGTTGCCCTGACGTACCGCGATGCCGAGACCAGTACCGAAGTAATCTTTATCGGTCACTTTGTCGCCCACTGCCGCCAGTTTCGGGTTGTCTTTCAGCCACTCGGTGACCACTGCGGTGTCACCGAATACGCTGTCGATACGACCGTTTTGCAGATCCAGTTTTGCGTTCTGGTAGCTGTCATACGGAACGGTGGTGATTTCCGGGTGCTTATCCATAATGAACTTCTGGTGTGTCGTCCCGTTCTGAACGCCGACTTTTTTGCCTTTCAGCTGATCAACACTGGTGTATTTACCCTGCTGACCCACAAACAGGGCAGAGTTGTCATAGTAAGGGGTGGTAAACAGCACCTGCTTTTCACGTTCTGGGGTGATATCCATCCCGGCCATCACCGCTTCCACGCGACGGAATTTCAGGCTTGGGATCAGGCTGTCAAATGCCTGGTTGGAGAAAGTGCAGGTTGCATCAATCTCTTTACACAGCGCTTGTGCCAGGTCGACGTCAAAACCAACGATCTGGTTGTTTGCATCAATCGATTCAAACGGAGGATAGGAGGCTTCGGTAGCAAAACGAATAGTTTCGGCAGCTGTGGCGGAAAGACTAAAACCTGCAATTAACGCGGCAATCAGAACTTTTTTCATTGTTGTTATCCCGAATATTAGTGAGAGAGATAGTTTTTAAATGCTTCGGTTTGCGGCTCGGTAAAGCAGCTCGCGTCGCCTTGTTCTACGATATGACCGTTTTCCATATACACCACTCGGCTGGCGGTTTTACGCGCCACTTCAACTTCGTGGGTGACGATCACCTGGGTAATATTCGTTTCTGCCAGCTCACGAATGATGCTGACGATTTGTGCCGTAATTTCCGGGTCCAGTGCGGCGGTCGGTTCATCGAACAGCAGTACCTGCGGTTCCATCATCAACGCACGGGCAATAGCAACACGCTGCTGCTGACCACCAGAAAGATGCAGCGGGTAACGATCGCTATAAGGTTTGAGACGCAGACGTTCCAGCAGTTTTTCTGCACGGGCCAGCGCCTGATCTTTGCTCAACCCCAGTACACGGCAGGGCGCTTCAATCAGGTTTTGCTGCACGGTCAGATGCGGCCACAGGTTGTATTGCTGAAACACCATGCCAACGTTACGACGCAAATCGCGAATCGCTTTGTCAGAGGGTGTTTTGGTGAAATCGAAATGGTTGCCTGCAATGTTGAGCGTACCGGAGCGCGGCATCTCAAGCAGATTGAGTACACGCAGCAGCGAGCTTTTACCCGCGCCGCTGGGGCCAAGTAACACCAGCGTTTCGCCCTGTGGGCAATCCAGCGTGATATCGAACAGCGCCTGATGCGCGCCGTAGAAGCAATTAATGCCGTTTAATTGAATACTCATTGACACTCGTATACTGGCAGTCTGATAGCTATTGAGGTCGAAGATAGTACCTTTGGCAGAATAATTATGCAATATTTCTGCTTTAAAAGTTAAAAGCAAAGCGCATTATTCAATAAACATAGCACAAAATAACGGGGGCGGTGGTCGGCGAGCATAAATGTCGGCATTCCTCACGAAATGCCGGACAATTTACGGGGTTTATTGGTTGATCAAGGCGTTAGCGATTCTCGATGGACTGACGGAGCGTACCCGCTGTGGCATGAACGCTACCGCCTAAGTAGCGCACATCGTCGATGACCCAACACTGGCCTTCCTGAATCATTAACACTTCATCCTGCCAGCCCTGGTCACCCTGTTTGAGATCCACGCGCAATGGAATGTTACGGGCATCACGATTAGGGATAGTCGATGCACTGGCAACGTGGGCGCTGTCTGGCAAGGTGGTTCGACTGGAGAACGGATCGCTGCTTAACAATTCACGATGACTGTTATCGCGGCTGGCATCGCTAAGTAGGGTTGCCAGTTTGTCACTCAAATAGGGGCGCAGGGCGGTAATGTCATTGCTGCGATGTTGAATGCGGTAGTCATAGAATTGTTGAGCCACGCTGTCAGGGCCACCCTGGACACAGGAACCGGTGCGGGGGCCGTTATCTTTATAAGCTGGCGTGACGGTGGTACAGGCACTCAGCAGCAGTGCACATGGAATAAGTAGAGATAGTGAACGGTAGCGCATAATCATTTCCTTATTAGCTTGCTGTCTGCGTCACACTACGACCAAACGTTATCAGATTATTTAATACATTGTTTTTAATACAATTCTGAAACAATCTGAACACCTGATTGGGTTTGAGTCCATTGCTGGCTACCCACTCAAGGTTGCTCGTAGCTGACTTACTTAAATTACCCAAACAATAGACAGTGTAAACCATTTGTGAGGTTGAGCGTGTTATATGGCTGAAATGATCATTTAAGGTAAATATGATAGTTCTGAAATGGCGGGATAAATCCTCCTGTAGAGGTTAAGAGCATCTGCAAGAAGCCAGTTTCACATTTATAACGCGTGATAAATGAACGCGGTTATTGTCTAATCATTACAGAATTTTTCACATGCAATAAGAGATCCTGCAATTAAGATGATTGCTAAAATTACATTGTATTTTTGAAAATGAGCGAAATTTGATAGTCCCAGCTTTGACTTTTGATAATATTATATATGCTACAGTTGTGGGTAAAGAATTTAAGCTAATGAGTTTGAGCGAAGAATAAATCAAACTGTATCAGTGTTTCGTTAATTAATATGAGTATAAATGCGTTGTGCTTTTATAATAATAAAGCACGAGGAGTTCAGTGGAATATCTTTTCCCTTGGGTGATTTTTAATATGATAAACAATATATCTGATCAAGCATCATCATTTCCAGGCACACAACTGAATCAAAGTGATAATTTCCTCGATTCACTGAGGGAATTTTTCGCGATATTAAATTCCAGTCGTAAGGGTGAGTTGTCTACATGGGACACCATCTACTTGCATCTGATATTAGCAATAAATGCTGATAGTGATCTCATAAAAAATGATGAGTTGCTAGTGGAAAATATTCCATCAGCGAATTATCAATTTAATATATTTTTTAGTAATGCTTTCGAGATTGATGTTAAAAAATATCTTGGCAAATCAGAAGATAACGAAGTTGAAATAAAAGTGGGTAATGAAAGAATTACCATTGGAATACGTAATGTATCGAATGGGAAACTTGAAAGACAAAAATTTCTTTTCCCACTGGACTATGAGAATAAATTACAACATCAATTAGACAAGCATTTTACGATTGAATCGCATCCATTATTATACAGGCATACTATGGGTAGTAAGATTGCGAATGTGATTTTTGAAAAATTATACAGTCGTATTGACTTTAACAAAGAGCAATATATATCCTTTATAAAGGATGCGTTTATTCATTTTTATGATTATAGCAGGCGATATGCAATTAGTGAGAATATCGCAAAAGACGCTGTAACAAACAATATCGCATTGATGAGTACTTTTTATGACAGTGAAAATACGTCAGGTGAGGTTTTAAATAATGATTTTACAGAAGAAGAATCATTTGAAACTGCGTTAAATATCGAGCATGCAATAGTGCTTGGATTTGCTGATGATAATTTTGAAACAAAACCTGTTCATTATCAGGATTTATTAACACGATTTAGTGCCTTTCAAGATACCGTGTTTAATTTGTTTCCTGAAATGCACTCTTCGCATTACAACGATATTTGTAGCGTAAGTGTGGATATGACAAAGGGAACGCAATGCATGATTCACTTGATGGTGAATGAAGAAGTTCTTATGTCGTTGCCTGTTCCAGTTGCCATGATGGTACGTGAAGATGCAACTAATTTAGTCAATCTTAAAACACTACTCAATGATGGTTGCTTTATTAAATATAGTCATTTTAATGACGTGGCATTAATAAAGCAAAACATAAATAATCTCTATTTATCACACACTATTGTGAATGAAAGCATATTGAAAAAATGTTGTTTTGAAAACGGCAGTTTAGGTGATGTTAAAATCACAAATAGCAATGTAATAAACAGTGTATTCAAAAATATTTCGTTTAGATCTGTTAAAATTAACAACGTAAATACTCATTCTTTAAAATTTATTAACTGCCATTTTTTCAATGTTGATATGATAAGAGTTAATTTCAGTAAATGTCTTTTTCATGACTGTAGTATGCATGGTGTCAAGATAAAACCATGGTTGCCAGTAAAATGGACAAAAGAATTAATAAATGATTATTTGTATGGCTGTTTACTATCTCTGTACTCTATCTGTGCAAGAGATATATATAATATGATCGCCGGTAATAACGTGAAGGTTGCTGCGGATGCTTTCCTTGAAATACTTTATTCTCTTAAAAATAAATATTGTATTAAACTATTAAGCGCTCAGGATCGGGCGTTTATATACGAATTTGCAAGAATGATCTTCGCTTATATTAATGACAAAAGCATTGAAATCTTATTACTTTCTTGTTTTGCGGCTGCTGACCAAAAAGCAATCCAGAGGTATATACCTCAGGCGCAAGATGGGGAAGACTTTAGGAATCATTTACAATATAAGTTGGCTCTTCCCACTCATTAATGTTGCCGGCACAACATAATAGGGCAGGTAAGCGGTGCTCCATAATGAAACCAATATCCGGTTACGAAACAGATAATTGTACAGGCTTATGTACCTGTTTTTGACACAATGAGATGATTTCCTAAACTGATCAAAACCTTCTTCCCAACATGGCATATCAGTCCGATAATGCTTTAGAGATCGAAGGCTTAACAAACAAGGAGAACGATCATGCAATTTTCTACAACCCCAACTCTGGAAGGCCAGACCATCGTCGAATATTGCGGTGTGGTGACCGGCGAAGCGATTTTAGGTGCCAATATTTTCCGTGATTTCTTTGCCGGTATCCGCGATATCGTTGGCGGACGCTCCGGGGCTTATGAAAAAGAATTGCGTAAAGCGCGGGAGATCGCCTTTGAGGAGCTCGGCGATCAGGCCCGGGCGCTGGGGGCCGATGCCGTAGTCGGTATTGATATCGACTATGAAACGGTCGGGCAAAACGGCAGTATGCTGATGGTTAGCGTCAGCGGTACGGCGGTGAAAACGCGTCGATGGGAAGAGTCTTCTGGCGGGTCGCCGCCGCTCTGTTACTGGCAGGGTGTGCCGGCGAAAAGGGCATTGTCGAGAAAGAGGGATATCAGCTTGATACCCGACGCCAGGCGCAGGCGGCGTATCCGCGCATTAAAGTGCTGGTTATCCACTACACCGCAGATGATTTTGATAGCTCGCTGGCGACACTGACCGACAAGCAGGTCAGCTCGCATTATCTGGTCCCTGCGGTGCCACCGCGATACAACGGTAAACCGCGCATCTGGCAACTGGGGCCGGAACAGGACCTGGCGCGGGGCAACGCGCCTTAACGACACCTCTATTGGCATTGAGCTGGAAAACCGTGGCTGGCAGAAATCAGCCGGAGTGAAATATTTTGCCCCGTTTGAACCGGCACAGATTCAGGCGCTTATTCCACTGGCGAAAGATATTATTGCCCGTTATCACATCAAGCCGGAAAACGTAGTGGCACATGCGGATATCGCCCCGCAGCGCAAAGACGATCCGGGGCCATTATTTCCCTGGCAGCAACTGGCGCAGCAGGGGATTGGTGCCTGGCCGGATGCGCAGCGGGTGAACTTTTACCTTGCCGGGCGCGCGCCGCACACACCGGTAGATACCGCATCATTGCTGGAGCTTTTGGCGCGCTACGGTTATGACGTTAAACCTGATATGACACCGCGCGAGCAGCGGCGCGTGATTATGGCGTTCCAGATGCATTTCCGCCCGACGTTATACAACGGCGAAGCGGATGCAGAAACACAGGCAATTGCCGAAGCGTTGCTGGAGAAATACGGGCAGGATTAGCGCGGCAGTTTTCCGTGGTCGCGTAGCCAGGCGGCAGTTTTCTCGATACCTTCATCCAGGGTGATGACTGGCTGATAACCTAACTCTTCCTGCGCACGCGTAATATCCAGCGTAAAGTCAAAATTCAACTTGGAGACGCCGTAGTGGGTCAGCGGCGGCTCTTTTGCTGACTTGCGGCCTAAACGCTCCATGCTGCGGGCGATCATATCCAGCATCGGGTAAGGAACCGAACGAATACGACAGTCAATATTCAACTCGTCGATCAGCTTCTGCACGATGCTGCGCAGTGTGCGATGCTCGCCGTTGGTGATGTTGTACACACGCCCGGAAGGTAGCTTATCGCAGGCTTCCTGGCTTGCCAGCCACATGGCGTGCACGGCATTTTCATAGTAGGTCATATCGACCAGCGCACTGCCGCCGTGCGGTAACAGAATGCTGCCGTAGTGGTGCATCATATGCGCCAGACGGGGGATAAAGACTTTATCGTGCGGTCCGAACAGACTTTGTGGGCGCAGAATAGTAAAGCGCGTTTGTGGATTTGCCTGCGAAAGCATATTGATCACTTCTTCGCTGGCTGCTTTGCTACGGGCAAACTCGTTAGCGAAGCGGTGAGGGCGAAAATCTTCTTTAATATCGCGATGGTGGTGATAATCGAAGTACAGGGAGGGGGAAGAGATATGAATAAAGTTACGCACACCCCAGGCGACAGCCCATTCACCCAGGCGGCGAGTGGCGCGAACGTTAGCCAGATCGAAAGCCTGTTGTGTCCCCCAGGGCGAGGTAAAGCTGGAGCAGTGCCACAGCGTATCAATGCCCGCGAGCATCACTTTAGCTTGTGATGAGACCAGCTCGGTCAGATCCGCCGGAACAAACTCTGCGCCCATTTTTTCCAGCAATTTACCCATTGCCTCGTTGCGACCGGTCGCTCGCACGCTGATGCCTTTCTGGCATAAAAACTCTACCGCGTTTCGACCTAAGCCGCTGGTGGCGCCGGTAACCAGTACCTTCATATCAATCCACTGTTGTTGAGAAAATAACGTGCGCATTCTTCCGTGATTTCCTCCATGATGCAATGGGAAACATGAAAGAATAACGCAGGTTTTGTCGATTAATCTGTGCTTTGTTCTGCCAGTCTGGCGATTCGTTTTGCCATTCCGCGAAAAATAAACAGATGCGCGGGGATCATCAATAACCAGTAAAACAACCCTGGCATACCGTGCGGATGCCAGAATGCGCGAACATCGATAGTACGATAGTCACCTTTATCTTCCAGGGTAAAACACAGTCGTCCCAGCCCCGGCGCTTTCATGCCAAATAACAGCGTAAGTTGTTTTTGCGGTTCAACGACAATCACTTTCCAGCTATCCACCGCATCTCCGGTCTGCAAATATTCACGCTCCGGGCGGCCTTTTGCCAGCTTATGACCGATCGCGCGGTCCATCAGCGCCCGGGTCTGCCACAAAATATTACCAAAGAAATAACGCTCTCTACCGCCGATTTGATTCACCACCTGCCATAAAGCCGCAAGGCTGGCGGACGTTTTAACGGTAAACCCCGCCTGTTTGGCGAAATAACCGTACTCCGGTCGCCAGCGGGCAAAGGCCTGAGCGTCGTATCCCCAGTCGCTGGAGTTGACCAGCTTTTCTTCCTCTTTCAGGGTGCGACGTACCGCGTCATCGAAAGCAATCAGCCGTTGTGGGATGAGTGCACGTAACGCGGTGTCATCTGCCAGCAGATCGTGTTTCAGCCCCTGAATCAACGCTTTGGCGGTGGTGGGCGGTACGGAAGTAATCACATTGAGAAACCACACCGAAATCCAGCGGGTCGGAAAGGGGATGGGGATCAACCAGCGGCGCTTACCGCTCACCGCCATAAAATGTTCAAACTGTTGCTGATAACTGAGTACTTCTGGCCCAGCGGCTTCGAAGATGCGATGTTCGCAGGCCGGATGATCTAACAGCGCCACCAGATAGTGCAGCAGGTTTTCCAGCGCAATGGGCGTGGTGCGTGAACGGACCCAGCGTGGCGGCGTTAACACGGGCAAGTTGTAAACCATATCGCGCATGACTTCGAACGCCGCTGAACCTGCACCAACGATTATTCCGGCACGCAATTCGGTCACCGGGACACCCGCTTCACGAAGAATATCCGCCGTAGCCTGACGGGCGCGCAGATGGTCCGACTGCTCATGTGGCGGGGCCTGCAACGAACTGAGAAAGATTAATTGCTTAACTGGGACTTCACGTAGCGCATCGCGGACGTTGAGGGCCACCTGGCGCTCCTGAGCGATAAAATCGCCGCCTTCGCCCATGCTGTGCACCAGAAAATAGACCGTATCGATATCCTGCAACAGGGCCGGAAGGTTATCCGGCCAGCTGAGATCGACTTTATGGCAACTGACATTTGCCAGTTGCAGCTTTGCAAGCCTGTCGACATGACGTGCCGCCGCCAGGATCTGATGCCCCTGCTGGCTGAGTGTTCGCACCAGATGCTGACCAATGTAGCCACTGGCACCGAGAACTAAAATGCGTTGCGGCACGTCTCCCTCCTTAACGCGCCAGGAATGCGCGCCAGTGGGCGGCGACTTCCGCCAGCTGAGCGCGCGAGACGTCAAGATGCGTCACCAGGCGGACAATCGGCGAGGCGTTAATCAGCACGTTTCTCGCTTTCATGTATTCGCCTAACGCGGCAGCATTTTCTTCCCCGACGCGAACAAACAGCATATTGGTGTCCTGACGCATCACATCCGCGCCTGCTTCACGCAGCTGCTCCGCCATCCAGGCAGCGTTGTCGTGGTCTTCCTGCAAGCGCGCAACGTTATTTTTCAGGGCATATATTCCGGTGGCAGCCAGAATGCCGGACTGGCGCATCCCGCCACCTGTCATTTTCCGCCAGCGAATGGCACGTTTAATGTAATCACGATTACCGACGAGTAATGAACCGACTGGCGTCCCAAGACCTTTCGACAGGCAAATGGTGAACGAATCACAATATTGTGTGATCTCTTTCAGTTCGCAGCCGTAAGCCACCACAGCATTAAAGATGCGCGCACCGTCCACATGCAGCGCCAGATTGCGCTCGCGGGTAAATTCCCATGCTTCTTTGAGGTATTCACGCGGCAGCACTTTGCCGTTGTGAGTGTTTTCCAGACTGAGTAATTTGGTGCGGGCGAAATGGATATCGTCGGGTTTGATTTTCATCGCCACTTTATCCAGCGGTAGCGTGCCGTCGGCAGCCGCGTCGATGGGTTGCGGTTGAATACTGCCCAGCACCGCCGCGCCACCGGCTTCAAACAGATAGTTATGCGCGGCCTGACCGACAATATACTCTTCGCCGCGTTCACAGTGACTGAGCAGAGCGACCAGGTTGGCCTGAGTGCCGGTAGGCAGAAAAATGGCGGCTTCTTTACCGGAAAGCTCTGCTGCATAGTCCTGCAGAGCATTAACGGTAGGGTCGTCTCCGTAAACGTCGTCCCCAACCGGGGCGGCCATCATCGCTTCGAGCATGGCGCGGCTCGGTCGGGTAACGGTATCACTGCGTAAATCAATCATGGCATGTCCTTATTATGACGGGAAATGCCACCCTTTTTACCTTAGCCAGTTCGTTTTCGCCAGTTCGATCACTTCATCACCGCGTCCGCTGATGATTGCGCGCAACATATACAAGCTGAAACCTTTGGCCTGTTCGAGTTTGATCTGCGGTGGAATGGCTAATTCTTCTTTGGCTACTACCACATCCACCAACACCGGACCGTCGATGGAAAAGGCGCGTTGCAGGGCTTCATCGACTTCAGAGGCTTTTTCCACGCGAATACCCGTAATTCCGCACGCTTCGGCAATGCGGGCAAAGTTGGTGTCGTGCAGCTCAGTACCGTCTGTCAGGTAGCCTCCGGCTTTCATCTCCATCGCCACAAAGCCCAGCACGCTGTTATTAAAGACGATAATTTTCACTGGCAATTTCATCTGCATTACTGAGAGGAAATCGCCCATCAACATACTGAAACCGCCATCGCCGCACATGGCGACCACCTGACGTTCCGGCTCGGTTGCCTGCGCACCCAGCGCCTGCGGCATGGCGTTAGCCATCGAACCGTGGTTAAACGAACCTAACAGACGACGCTTGCCGTTCATTTTCAGATAACGTGCCGCCCACACCGTTGGCGTACCAACGTCACAGGTAAAGATGGCGTCATCGGCGGCAAAATGACTAATTTGCTGCGCCAGATATTGCGGGTGAATGGCTTTCTCGCTCGGTTTAGCTAAATCATCCAGCCCTTTGCGGGCGTCGCGGTAATCTTCCAGCGCTTTATCCAGAAACTTGCGATCGGTTTTTTCTTCCACCAGTGGCAGCAATGCCCGCAGGGTTGATTTGATATCGCCGACCAGCGCCATATCTACCTTGCTATGCGCGCCGATGCTGGCTGGGTTGATATCAATCTGAATAATTTTGGCATCGGTCGGGTAGAACGCGCGGTAGGGAAATTGCGTGCCGAGCAGCACTAACGTATCGGCATTCATCATGGTATGGAAACCTGACGAGAAGCCGATTAATCCCGTCATTCCGACATCATACGGATTATCGTATTCGACATGCTCTTTACCGCGCAGGGCATGAACAATAGGCGCTTTAATTTTCCCGGCAAACTCAACTAACTCTTTATGCGCCCCCGCGCAGCCGCTGCCACACATCAGGGCGATATTGCTGGAATAACGCAGCAGTTGCGCCAGTTTGCGTAACTCTTCTTCTTCCGGCGTCACGACTGGTTGTGGCGCATGATACCAGTGGGTAGTTGCCCCTTCTGGTGCAGGTTTTAACGCCACGTCGCCCGGTAACACGACAACGGAAACGCCACGGTTTAGCACTGCTTTGCGCATAGCAATTGCCAGCACTTGTGGGATCTGCTCTGGGCTGGAAACCAGCTCGCAATAGTGACTACATTCGCGGAATAGCTCTTGTGGGTGGGTTTCCTGGAAATAGCCGCTGCCAATTTCGCTGGAGGGAATATGAGCGGCAATCGCCAGTACCGGAACGTGATTGCGGTGGCAATCGAACAGGCCGTTGATTAAGTGCAGGTTGCCGGGGCCGCACGATCCGGCACAGACCGCCAGTTCTCCGCTAAGTTGTGCTTCAGCGCCAGCGGCAAACGCCGCCACTTCTTCATGCCGGGTGGACATCCACTCGATGGTGCCCATGCGATTAAGACTGTCACTAAGACCGTTCAGAGAGTCGCCCGTGACTCCCCAGATGCGTTTCACTCCTGCCGATTCGAGTGTTTTGGCGATATAAGCTGCAACCGTTTGTTTCATGGTTCTCCATCTCCTGAATGTGATAACGGTAACAAGTTTAGTTCATCTGACGGAGGGGGAAGGGATGGGAGAAAAAGGAGGCACTAACGGTTAAATAGCCCGATGAAAGGAATATCATCGGGCATAAGGCGATTATGCGAGAACCAAATCCCCCTGCGGATGGCAGGAGCAGGCCAGTACGTAACCTTCAGCGATTTCGGCGTCGGTCAGCGTCATTGTGCTGCTCACCGTATATTCACCGGAAACCACTTTCGTCTTACAGCAGCCGCAAACCCCTGCGCGGCAGGCGGCGACAACCGGAACGTTATTGCTTTCCAGCGCCTCCAGTAGCGTGGTGCCAACCGGGGCGTAAAATTCTCGTGCCGGTTGCAGTTTGGTGAATTTCAGACCGCTGATCGCCGCTTCCGCTACTGGGGTGAAGAATTTCTCTTTAAAGAAACGCGTCACGCCGAGCGCTTTCACTTCCTGCTCTACCCAATCCATATATGGAGCAGGGCCACAGGTCATCACGGTACGTGAGGCTAAATCAGGGACACCTGCCAGCAGTTCGCGAGTGAGACGACCAGCGATAAAGCCTTCGGTAACGTTATTTTCCGCCACCAGCGTTACCGGATAGTTACGCCACTCATCGGCGAAAATCACATCCTGCGGCGTACGCACGTTGTAGATCACCTGCACATCGGCCTGTGGACGGTTCTTCGCCAGCCAGCGACGCATCGACATAATCGGCGTAACGCCGCAGCCTGCCGCCAGCAACAGGAATTTATCTTCTGCTTTATCGTCGCAGGTAAATTCCCCCATCGCGTCCGAAAGCCAGAGATAATCACCGCGTTTTACATCGCGCGTCAGCCACTGGGAGCCGACACCGTCATCAATCCGCCGCACAGTCAGGGTGATGTATTCACTCACGCCTGGCGTGGAGGAAATGGTGTAAGCACGCAGCGTTTCCGCTGAGTTACGCACGCTGACCAGTGCATATTGCCCGGCGCGATATGGGTAGTAATCGTGGCAAATCAGGGAAATCGTCCACACATCCGGCGTTTCTTGCGTAATGTGATGAACCTGCATCCGCCACGGGCATTGATTCGTTGGCATCGTCATCGACAAACTCCTTACGCGCTCAACAGTTGCTTCATGTCTTCTTCAACAGTGGTGATAGAACGCAGGCCGAATTTCTCGTTCAGCACCGCCAGCAGGTCTGGTGTCAGGAAACCAGGTGCAGTCGGGCCGGTGACGATATTTTTCACACCCAGAGAAAGCAGCGTCAGCAGAATGACAATCGCTTTCTGTTCAAACCAGGAGAGCACCAGCGACAGCGGCAGATCGTTGACTCCGCAGCCCAGTTTCTCTGCCAGCGTTA
>OBVO01000731.1_pt1 | contig 17641 bp, 10 predicted proteins | sample 1495151 | NCBI WGS metagenome assembly OBVO01 (sample SAMEA2580019, study PRJEB22360) | human gut metagenome | reverse complement strand
TATTGGCAGAAATAATCCACCGCACCGCATGCTTTTAATACCTGCAATGGCTGGTGGCAGTCAGGACAAAGAGCCTGAATGGTGAAATCTTTGGCACAAGTTGCACAGTGAGCAGTCCCGCCATTGCGTTCGAGAGGGGTTTTGCAGGTTGGACAGTTGAGTGCCATAAATACTCCTCGCGTGTTATTCGGTTTCCCTCTCCGTGTGGAAAGGGAAACCAGATAAGTGATTACTTACTTTTCTTGATGTGCTTCATCAGACGCTTACGCTTGCGCATCTGAGTCGGCGTCAGGGTATTACGCTTGTTCGCATACGGGTTTTCCCCTTCTTTGAACTGAATACGAATCGGCGATCCCATTACGTCCAGCGATTTGCGGAAGTAGTTCATCAGGTAACGCTTGTAGGAATCAGGCAGGTCTTTCACCTGATTACCGTGAATCACCACAATCGGCGGGTTATAACCCCCGGCGTGGGCATATTTCAGCTTCACTCGACGACCGCGTACCAGCGGCGGTTGGTGATCTTCAACCGCCATCGTCATGATGCGCGTCAGCATAGAGGTCCCCACACGACGGGTGGAGCTGTCATACGCTTCACGTACTGATTCAAACAAGTTACCAACACCACTGCCGTGCAAGGCAGAGATAAAGTGCACACGAGCAAAATCGATAAAGCCCAGACGGAAGTCCAGCGTCTCTTTCACCTGCTCTTTCACTTCCTGGCTCAGGCCGTCCCACTTGTTCACTACAATCACAAGTGAGCGCCCACTATTGAGAATAAAGCCCAGCAAGGAGAGATCCTGATCGGAAATACCTTCACGCGCATCAATCACCAACATCACCACGTTGGCATCTTCAATGGCCTGCAACGTTTTGATTACCGAGAACTTCTCTACCGCATCGGTGATTTTGCCGCGTTTACGTACGCCAGCGGTGTCAATGAGCACATACTCACGTCCGTCGCGTTCCATTGGAATGTAGATACTGTCACGCGTCGTGCCAGGCATGTCGTAAACAACAACGCGTTCTTCACCGAGAATACGGTTAGTGAGCGTAGACTTACCGACGTTCGGACGACCCACAATCGCCAGTTTGATCGGCAGACTTTGCGGGTCGAAGTCGTCTTCCTCTTCTTCTTCGCCGTTCTCTTCCGCTTCAAATTGCGCCCAGTATTCGGCGTCTTCGTCGACTTCTTCTTGCGGTGCGAGATCTTCCATCCACGGCAGCAGCACGTGCTCCAGCAGACTTAATACGCCACGACCGTGAGACGCGGCGATCGGGTAGATTTCACCTAAACCAAGCGAGTAGAAATCAACCACTGCCTGATCGGGATCCAGACCGTCAGTTTTGTTTGCCACCAGGAAGGTCGGTTTTTCACGGGAGCGCAGATGTTTAGCAATCGCTTCATCCGCCGGCATCAGGCCCGCGCGCGCATCCACCATAAACAGTACGACGTCCGCTTCTTCAATCGCCAGCAGCGACTGTTCCGCCATGCGGGTTTCTACACCGTCTTCTGTGCCATCAATCCCGCCAGTATCAATACAAATAAACTCGCGGCCTTCAATTTCTGCACGACCGTACTTACGGTCACGAGTCAGACCCGGGAAATCCGCAACCAGCGCATCTCGGGTGCGAGTTAGACGGTTAAATAACGTGGATTTTCCTACGTTAGGGCGCCCGACAAGCGCGACCACAGGTACCATGTTTAAAGCCTCATTTTTATAAATCATCAGACAACGCACGCTATATTCGTGTCGTTGTTAAAAACAGGAAAACGGCCCCTGTCCAGGAGCCGTTTTCAAAGTGAACGACAGAGACGATTAACGTGTAATAGAGTACACGGTTCCGTCTTTTGCCTGGATCAGCAGTTTGCCGTCAGCGGCAACCGGTTCAGTCTGGAAACCGGAACTATCAACTTTTTGCTGGGCAACGAAACGACCATCTTCGACGTTAATCCAGTGCAGATAACCTTCACTGTCACCTACCACCAGGTTGCCATTATACAGCACCGGAGAAGTCAGCAGGCGATGCAGCAGATCGCTTTGTGTCCACAGCGTAACGCCGCCATCAATGGTCAACGCCATCACCCGGTCATTTTGATCGACCAGATAGATGCGATTGCCGTCGACGATGAAATCATTCACCGAACCCAGTTCGCGTTTCCACATAATCTGACCACTGCGCAGATCAAGCGCCGTCAGGTTACCATTATAGGCCAGCGCGAAAACAACGCCGTTAACAACGACGGGAGTCGTGTCAACATCGCTCAGACGGTCAATTTCGGTAGAACCGGTCGCCTGGGAAATACGCTGCTGCCAAATCATCTGGCCCTGTTCCATCAGCACTGCGCTGACGCGACCATTATCGCCACCCACGACGGCCGCACCAAAAGCCGTTGCCGGCGCAGACTCGCCACGCAAAGAGAGCGAAGGCATATCGAGGTTAACTGTCCATTTGACAGCGCCGTCAGCTTCGTTCAGCGCTTGTAACTGACCGTTACTGGTGTGGATTAACACCAGACCGTCGCTGACCACCGGGCGCGAAAGTGCTTCACCCGCGACTTTAGTTTGCCATGCCACAGTACCATCGCTGGTATTCAGCGCGTAAACCTGCGCCTTTTCGGTGCCAATGTAGACATGCCCACCAGACACGGTCACGCCGCCAGAAAGTAATGCAGGATCTTTAGAGAACCAGCCATCTTTCTCGGCCAGGTTGACAGACCAGATTTCTTTGCCGTCATCCGCATTCAGCGCTTTTACTAAACCAGCGCGGTCCGCTGCATAGACAACGTTGTCCGCCAGTGCCGGATGAAGATTGGAATAGAAGTTGCCAATGCCGCTACCAACGGAAGTGCTCCACGCAGTAGTCGGCGTAAACTGGTTTTCAACGGTTGGCAATGGGGACATCTTTACCACATCTTCTTCGCTGTTAAACAGCGAACAGCCGCTTAAAAGGGTAACGGAAAGCAGTCCTGGCAGCAGTAATTTACGCAATTGCATCGGGTCCCTCTCAGATGGACAAATTATTAATTTTCATCTGCATCATTTCGCTCAGTGCCGGGGTAACATCGCTTTTCACGCCTGCTTCCCATGCACTACGCGCACCTTGCTTATCACCTTTGCTCAGCAATGCTTCACCACGCAGGTCGGCAACAATGGCAGCCCACCCTTCACCTTTGATGGTATCGAGGGTCTTCAGCGCGGCATCAGCCTGCTTGAGCTGTACCTGAACGCGGGCAAGACGCAGATTTATCACGGCTTTGAGATTTTCATCGCTCGTGTCCGCCAATCCCTGTTGTAACTGGGTGGCAGCTTTCTCTAGTTCATTTTTGTCAACAAATTGCTGCGCAAGTTCCAAAGAAGCCAGCGCACCATAAGTATTTTTATTTTCAGCAGCAAATTTTTCCGCCGCCGGGATGCTATCCGGTTTGCCTTCGCTCACTGCGGTAACCGCATTTTGATAGGCAAGAGAAGCGGAGCGTGCAGAATCAACCTGATGGCTGTTCCAGTAGCGCCAGCCAATCAGTGCGCCAACGCCCAAAATCACCCCAACAGCCAGTGCTTTGCCATTTTCAGCAAAAAAGCGTTTAACCGCTTCTACCTGGTCGTTTTCGTTCTCGTAAATTTCCACGCTGTCCTTCTCCTTCCTTAACCCAGTAACGTGCGCAAATGCGCGGCTACGCTATCCTGCGCAACTGCCGTTTGCTCACCAGAGCGCAAATCCTTCACTACTGCTGTGCCGTTAGCCACTTCAGACTCACCCAGCACCACAGCAACGCGGGCACCCCATTTATCAGCACGGGCAAACTGTTTCTTAAAGTTGCCGCCGCCGTGGTTGGTCATCAATTTCACGCCCGGTAATTCATCACGCAGACGCTCAGCTAATGCCATAGCCGCAGATTGTGTATCAGCACCTGAAGCCACCAGGTATATATCGACAACAGGATCGGCTTTAAATTCCGGATTAACGGCCTGAACTAACAATACAAGACGTTCGAGGCCCATCGCAAAACCGACTGCCGGTGTAGCACGACCGCCCAGTTGTTCCACCAGACCGTCATAACGACCGCCTGCACACACGGTGCCCTGGGAACCGAGGCTGTTAGTCACCCACTCGAAAACGGTACGGTTATAGTAATCCAGACCACGCACCAGACGCTGGTTGACGGTGTAAGCGATCCCCGCGCTCTCAAGCAGTTTGCACAGACCGGCAAAATGCTCACGAGATTCCTCGTCCAGATAATCGCCTAATGCCGGAGCGTCGTTGAGAAGCGCCTGCACTTCCGGATTTTTTGAATCCAGCACGCGCAGCGGGTTAGTGTACATGCGGCGTTTGCAGTCTTCGTCCAGCTTTTCTTTATGCTGCTCAAGGAATGCCACCAGCGCATCGCGGTAATTGGCGCGTGCTTCCAGCGAACCGATAGAGTTCAGCTCAAGAGTTACGTGCTCGGAGATACCCAGCGCGCGCCACCAGCGGGCGGTGAGCATAATCAATTCAGCGTCGATATCCGGACCTTGCAGACCGAAAACTTCGCAGCCCAACTGATGGAACTGACGATAACGCCCTTTCTGCGGACGCTCGTGACGGAACATCGGCCCGATATACCACAGACGCTGTTCCTGATTGTACAGAAGACCATGCTCGATGCCGGCGCGTACACAGCCCGCCGTCCCTTCAGGGCGCAGAGTCAGGCTGTCGCCATTGCGATCCTCAAAGGTGTACATCTCTTTTTCAACCACGTCGGTGACTTCACCAATCGCACGTTTGAATAGCGGGGTCTGCTCTACAATCGGCAAGCGGATTTCACTGTAACCGTAGCTGCCGAGCACGTTTTTCAGTGTGCCTTCAATGCGCTGCCAGATGGCCGTTTCGCCAGGCAGGTAATCGTTCATGCCGCGAATGGCTTGAATGTTTTTTGCCACGTTTATTCTCTTTCTGAATATAAAAATGAACCCTCAACGCTTCCCTCAATGTTTCGGGAGCCATGCGGGTTCAATCATACACGGGAAGCGAGGCGCTTCCCATCACGTTATTATTTTTCAACCTGCTGAACGCCAATTCGACGCGCTTCGTCCAGCTGACTGGCTTTCGCACGAATGCGCGCTTCCAGCTGATCGATCATATCGTTGTTGTCCAGACGGTCTTTGCGCACGCCATCTTCATAGAGGCCGCTTTTCTTGTTGCCGCCGGTGACGCCGAGTGTAGAAACCAGCGCCTCACCTGGGCCATTCACCACGCAGCCGATAATCGAAACGTCCATCGGAGTGATGATATCTTCCAGGCGTTGCTCCAGCGCGTTAACCGTACCGATAACATCAAATTCCTGACGCGAACAGGTCGGGCAGGCGATGAAGTTGATCCCGCGCGAACGGATACGCAGCGATTTCAAAATATCGAAACCGACTTTGATCTCTTCGACCGGATCGGCCGCCAGCGATACGCGCAGCGTGTCGCCGATGCCTTCAGACAGCAGCAGACCTAAACCAATGGCGGATTTAACCGCCCCGCTGCGCGCACCACCCGCTTCGGTGATCCCCAGATGCAGCGGCTGATCGATCTGTTTTGCCAGCAAACGATAAGACTCAACAGCGAGGAAGACGTCTGACGCTTTCACGCTGACTTTGAACTGATCGAAGTTCAGGCGATCGAGATGATCAACATGACGCATGGCAGATTCCAGCAACGCCTGCGGCGTCGGTTCGCCATACTTTTCTTGCAGATCTTTTTCCAGCGATCCGGCGTTAACGCCAATACGGATCGGAATGTTTTTATCGCGCGCACAGTCAACCACCATGCGAATACGCTCTTCATTACCGATATTGCCAGGGTTAATACGCAGACAATCGACGCCGTATTCCGCTACTTTCAGCGCAATGCGATAGTCGAAGTGGATGTCAGCCACCAGCGGCACGTTAACCTGCTGTTTGATGAGTTTGAACGCTTCTGCCGCGTCCATCGTCGGTACGGAGACACGGACGATATCAGCGCCAACACGTTCCAGCGCCTTGATTTGATTGACCGTTGCTTCGACGTCTGTCGTACGCGTATTGGTCATGGACTGTACGGCGATGGGAGCACCATCGCCAATCGGCACATTCCCAACGTAAATACGTGTTGATTTTCTACGTTGAATTGGAGCCTGGTTATGCATGAAAAATCTCCCGCGTTACCCGTCTGTTACTGCGCCGGTGATTGTTCGGCATTGAGGGTCAGACGCGCAACCTGGTTAGTTCTGATAAAACGACTCAGATCGACAGGTTTCCCTTGATACTGGATCTGTACTGCGGCTGGCGCACCAATTTTCAGTTTGTACGGTGCCTGGCCGGTTAAGTTCAAATTACCGTCTTTACGCTGCATACCGCTAAACAATTTTTTACCGGTAGCATCAGTAACCTCCAGCCAGCAATCGGCAGTAAAGTTCATCACCAGCGCATTCGGATCAGCCGCCGGCGTAGTCACGCCTGCCTGATCGGTTGGCAACGGCGCAGCACCATCTGGCATTGTTGTTGCCGCTAGTGCCGGAGTCGCAGCGGTATCAACATTTGCCTGCGAAGGTGGAACAACCGCATTCTGTTGTGAATCGACGGTTGGCGATGGAGCCGTCGTCGCGGCAGGTGTTTGCGTGTTAGTTGCGGTGGTATCCACAGGTGATGTCGGCGTGGTCGCCATAGCCTGATCTGTGGTTGTCGACGTATCTAACGGTACACTCTGGCTTTGATTATTATTCAGTTCCGCAGAAGATTGATCGGCCATAGTGGTGATCTCTTCCTGCTGAGCTTTGTGGTCTTGCCACCACCAGGCACCGCTCAGGCCAATAACCACAAACAACACCAGCCAGGTGAAGGTCATCAGCCAGCCGTCACGTTTTTTGCGGCGTTTACCGAGGGAAAAACTCTGCATCGGCGCAACTTTTGCAGCTCGTAGTGGAGCCTGTTTTTCCAGCCCCGGTAGCAGTTCTTCTTCTGGAATATGTACCAGACGCGCATAAGAGCGGATATATCCGCGCAGGAATGTTGAAGCAAGATCGGCAGGTGCCTTATCTTCTTCAATGTCGCGTACCGTGGAAACCTTCAGGCAAAGTCGCTCAGCAACGGCCTGCTGACTAAGTCCTAGTTGTTCGCGAGCATTACGCAGGCGAGCGCCGGTAGTAAGTGCTTCATTTTGGTCGTGCGTGGCTTCAGTATTCATTCGCTGCAGGTACGTTTAAATGAGAATTGAGATGCCGGTGAACCATCATGCTCACCCACACCGCGAAACATCCGTTAAGTTAACCGTTATCATACAGTATAAGACCGTCTGTGTGCTCGTGACAAAGCCCACATTCACTAAGGCTAACTTACTGTTGCATCGTTACATACTGCCTTAAAGTCAGCAAAAACGCACCGTTAATATTGACCAGACAATTGCAACTTAATACTTCATTCATAAAAGATTACGCCACGGTACATAAAGTAACCGTGGCGTAATGGCTATCAGACCGCTTTAATATCGATGGCTTCACCCTGCATCCGTTTACGCAGGGTACGTTTCGTACGGTCGATAACATCGCCCGCCAACTGACCACAGGCAGCATCGATATCATCACCACGAGTTTTACGCACAATAGTGGTGAAACCGTAGCTCATCAGCACTTTTGAGAAACGGTCGATACGGCTGTTCGAACTGCGTCCATACGGCGCGCCAGGGAACGGGTTCCACGGGATCAGGTTGATCTTACACGGCGTATCTTTCAGTAGCTCCGCCAGTTGGTGCGCGTGTTCAGTGCCGTCGTTAACGTGGTCAAGCATCACGTATTCAATAGTGACTCGGCCCTGATTGGCGTTGGATTTCTCCAGATAACGGCGCACCGCCGCAAGGAACGTTTCGATATTGTACTTTTTGTTGATCGGCACAATTTCGTCACGAATTTCGTCGTTCGGCGCGTGCAGGGAAATTGCCAGTGCAACGTCGATCATATCGCCCAGTTTATCCAGCGCCGGAACTACACCGGAAGTGGAAAGCGTGACGCGACGTTTAGACAGACCAAAACCAAAGTCATCCAACATGATCTCCATCGCCGGAACGACATTGTTCAGGTTGAGCAGCGGCTCGCCCATACCCATCATCACGACGTTAGTGATTGGGCGCTGACCGGTGACTTTTGCTGCGCCGACGATTTTCGCCGCACGCCACACCTGGCCGATAATTTCCGATACCCGCAGGTTGCGGTTAAAGCCCTGCTGGGCGGTGGAACAGAATTTACACTCCAGCGCACACCCCACCTGCGAAGAGACGCAGAGCGTTGCGCGGTCGTCTTCCGGGATATACACCGTTTCGACGCGTTGATCGCCAACGGCGATCGCCCATTTAATGGTGCCGTCAGATGAACGCTGTTCTTCAACCACTTCCGGTGCACGGATTTCCGCCACCTCTTTCAGTTTGCCGCGCAACACTTTATTGATGTCGGTCATCTCATCAAAGTTGTCGCAGCAATAGTGATACATCCACTTCATCACCTGATCGGCGCGGAAGGGTTTTTCACCTAAATCTTTAAAAAACTCCCGCATCTGCTGACGGTTGAGATCCAGCAGGTTGATTTTTCCATCTTTCGTGGTGACGTTTTCAGGTGTGACTAATTGTTCAGACATATGCTATTCCGGCCTCGTTATTACACGTTATGGCCCCTGGAGGGTTGAAAAAAGAAACGCCCCGGTGAGCGGCTGCTCGTCCGGGGGCGCTGCATTGTACAAATTCTGGCGCACGGATGCCACGTTTGCACGCGGCATTTACGAAATTATTAACGGGTGCGCGGGCACACTTCGCCTTCGCCGAAGAAATAAGCGATTTCGCGAGCGGCAGATTCGACGGAATCAGAACCGTGGGTACCATTTTCGGTCAGGCTGTCAGCGTAATCAGCACGCAGAGTACCGGCCAGTGCGTTTGCCGGATTGGTCGCGCCCAGCAGATCGCGGTGACGCTGAACAGCATTTTCACCTTCCAGCACGGAAACCACGATCGGGCCAGAAGTCATGAATTCAACCAGACCATCAAAGAACGGTTTTCCATCGTGTTCAGCATAAAAGCCACGAGCCTGTTCAACGGTCAGGTGCAGCATTTTGGTGCCGACAATTTTGAACCCTGCAGCTTCAAAGCGCGCAAAGATACTACCAATCACGTTTTTTGCTACCGCGTTCGGTTTGATGATGGAAAAAGTACGTTCAATAGCCATTTTTACCTCTGTAAATTGTTCTGTTGTTGTCTGTACCAGCGTACGAGATGGCGCGGATTATAATGAGCAACAGAGCCGTTGACTATTGATGAAGGTAACATTTTTTTAAAATAAACCCAGTTTAAGCAACAATCAGGGACAAAACAGACTATTGCATGACAAATTTCACTGTCGCTATTTGCCCCACGTCATCCATCACCAGCAATTGATAATCGCCTTTATCCGTCAAATGCAGGGTCACGTTGCGCCCACGTTCAGTTAACGGTTCGCCGTTCAGAAACCACCAGCGTTCACCTGCCCCTCCACTTGATTGCAACGGCAAAGTCGCTTCCGCTGCGCCCGGTAAACGTTTAATAATCGCGCCATCGCGAACACCTGTCAGCTGCAGTGGGAGTTGTGCATCGTGACCGTATGGCGGGCAAATTGTCGAGGCCGGTGGTAAGCGCACAGCGCGGCGTTCTGATGCGGGCAACCAGGGTTCCAGCGGTAGTGGCCAGACATTTATCATTTCTTGTCGCGCCTGAGGGCAATCAGCGGCAACACGTTTGCCGTTTTCATCCAGCCAGATGGGGAAACGAATGCCATTAATGCCTTCCTGCTCCGGCAGTAATAGAGTTGGCGGCTGATTCCCGTCCAGCAGCCAGGTTGCCAGGCGGCGGCGACAGTTACCGTCACCTTCCGGCAAAGACTGTCCGCCCGGCCAGCAGATAACGCCACGACTTACAGAGTCAGGACGTGGGTCTTCCGGCAGATTCGCACTGCGCGACAGTAAGATATTATTGACCTGATTCAACAATGGTACGGCGCTGGCAAAGCCAAACTGACCAACAACGGGCGTGCCGTCCGGTCTGCCAGTCCAGATCCCAATGACATAGCGAGCGTTAACCCCAATCGCCCAGGCATCACGATAGCCATAGCTGGTGCCCGTTTTCCATGCCAGTGGGGCGACGCGCGGCAAGGCACCATCCGGCAAGGGTTGCGCTTCATCAGCCATAATCCGGCGAATGATCCACGCAGCCCCCGACGACATTAAAGGCCGTTCAAGCAGCGGATCGTCAGGCTGTAAGCGCAATTTACCTGCCTTGCCGTGGCGAGCAAACGCGGTATACGCTGCCGCCATATCTTCCAGTTTTGCGCCAGCGCCGCCGAGAATGAGCGAAAGATTCGGTGCAGCACCGTTGGGCAAATATAACGGCAATCCAACATTGCGTAACTTTGCCGCAAACCGTTTCGGTCCATAGGCTTCCAGCACCTGCACAGCAGGTAAGTTCAGCGATCGCACCAGCGCCTCACTCATGCTGATCGGGCCATGAAAACCGCTGTCAAAGTTGCCAGGTCGGTAATCACCGGTGCGTCGGGGGACGTCTTGCAACAGCGATGCCGGGTGGATCAATCCTTCATCAAGCGCCAGACCATAAACAAACGGTTTGAGCACCGATCCTGGCGATCGGATCGCATTGACTATATCAACATGACCAAAGCGTGAATCATCGTTGAGATCAACCGATCCCACCCAACCGCGAACACGCATATCGGTATGGTCAACCACGATCATCGCCAGTGTGCTGCGCGGTGGTAATCGTCCTTTCCAGTTTTGCGCCAGTTCTTCCAGACGTCGTTGAAGACCGGCATCCAGCGTCGTAACGATTTTGTCGCTTTTGCTTTTACCGAGCATCATGCGCGAAAACAGCGGTGCCAGTTGCGGCATTTGTCGGGGTGCCAGCCAGATGGGTTCTTCCCTTGACTCTTTTACCTGCTCACGGGACCACACACCTTGCACGGCCATCCTTTCGAGCACTTTATTACGCGCGGCTTCGGCACGTTCCGGCCAGCGATCCGGGCGCAGTCGGCTGGGCGCTTGCGGCAACACCGCCAGCATTGCCGCCTCGGAATAGCTTAAATTCGCAGGCGATTTTCCGAGATAAGCCCAACTTGCCGCACCGATCCCCTGCAACGTACCGCCAAACGGAGCGCGGTTAAGATACAAGGTCAGAATTTCACGCTTAGACAGATGCCACTCCAGTTGCAACGCGCGCCAGAGCTGGCGAATTTTGCCGCCAAATGTTTTGGGGTGAGGATCAAGCAGACGAGCAACCTGCATAGTGAGCGTGCTGCCACCGGAAATAACCCTTCCCGAAGTGAGATCTTGCCATGCTGCGCGCGCCACCGAGAATGGATTCACCCCCGGATGCTTCCAGAACCAGCGATCTTCATAATTGATCAGCGCTTCAAGGTAACGTGGAGAAACATCTTCGATTGTTACCGGATAACGCCAGATGCCTTCCGCATCGGCAAAGCGCCAGAGCGGCGTCCCATCCTGCGCCACAACCACTCGTGCGGGATTGACTTCATGCAGCGGTAGAGGCCAGAGTTTATCTGCTCCCCACGCTGCAAGAAAAAGGAGAAATGGCGCAGCTGCCAGCGTTATCCAGCAGCCGCGTTTGGTTAACAAGCGAGGCATTTACGGTCTGACAATTAGCAAATCTTCAGCCGCGCCGGTCGCCCGCCATTGGGGAACATACATTGATTCCACCATCGGTTGCGGTACCTGATACGTTCCCGGCGTCACCGCCCGCGCCAGATACACCAGCGTTACCGGTTGGTATTCATCAACGGCAACCGCCGCCACAAAGCGATCGTCACGGAACTCAATGTGCTTAATACTCGCCTGCTGCATCTGGTTCAGTAAGTTCTGCACTTCGCCACCACTTTGCTCCAGGCTGGCGCTACCGTTCGCCAGATTCTGGTTTTCCAGTTCCAGACCCGCTGGCAGCAGATCCACGACCAACGCATCCGGCACGCTGTTACTGGCTTTAACCTGCAACCACACCAGCACCAGATCGCCGCTACGTAACGAGTCCAGCGATTTGCTCTTACCATCAGTACCAAGAATATGACGCTCGATTTGCAGCACATTGTTCGCCGGTAAAGGTGCGGATTGCGGATAACCGCTGGCATCCACACGCAGCCTGGAGGGGAACCCCGCGGGCCCCCCCCCGCAGCCATAACGGCTGATCGCCACTGTTGCTCACCTGCAAGGTGGCAAGTTGATCGCTATTCAGATTGCTGTTTTGCGCTTTCTCGCCTGTCAGCGGCTCAGCTGAGAAAGAGGTTTGCGCCTGCCATTTACCCGGTAAATCCTGAACCGTACGGGCAGCCAGGAACAACGCGTTACTTTCCTGCGTCGATAGCCAGCGTTCACCAAACGCCTGCTGCGAAAGCGTATTCAGCAAAGTGTTCTGCTCATCGGGTAGCAGTTTATTTTCTTCCAGCAAGGAGAGCATTAACGCGTTGTCGCGCAGTGGGCTACCGTAATCACCCAGCCATTTCCGCTCATCATTACGCGGCGTTTTCAGCGCCAGCGCAATTGCTTCTTCACCACGCGTCGCATCACCCATGGTTTTCAGCGCAACGCCAAGTTGCAGCAGCGGTAAACCAGAAGCGGCATCTGCACGATGCTCCCAGATTTCACGCAGCGCACCCAGTGGAGCTTTTTGCTGACGGGCCAGCACCAGCGCAGCGTAAGACTGTACGGCGAATTTACTGGCTTTGAGATTATCCGCGTACGGGATCGACATCATGCCCGGATCTTGTAAATAGCGCAGCAGACGCTCATTTCCCCGGTTAATGGCGTCTGTCGGCACGCTGTAACCCTGCTCACCTGCGCGGACCAGGAAATCCATCACGTAAGCCGTCAGCCAGTACTCTTCGTCACCGTTTTTATCCCACAGCGCAAAGCCGCCGTTATCACGTTGCATTTGCAGCAAACGGGAAATGCCGATATCGACCGATGCACGGCGTTTCTCATCACTGTCGCCTTTGATGCCCAACGCCTGCAGTTGGGCTGCGTTGGTATAAAGTGACGGGAACAGGCCGCTGGCGGTTTGCTCAAGACAGCCGTACGGATACGCTTTTAACTCTTTGATATAACGTGCGATGTTCAGCGGTGGTTTGCCGCTCAACAACAATTGCCCTTCCAGCGTAACAGGCGAGAAGTTTTGCAATCCATCCGCCGGAATCGCCCATGTCTCACCAGGCTGCAACGCCGTACCGTAATTGACCGTTTGTGCCGGGAACGCCGGACGGACGCCGATTTTCCACTGTTTATGCTGATCGGCAACGGTTTCCCCGGGTAACGCTAACCCGCTAATGGTGGCCTGAATTTCTCCATCGCCATAACCCGGCAATGCTCGCACCGGGATAAACAGCGTAGTACGCACACCTGGCGCTAATTCAACGGCTGCGGGTGAATCGCTGACCAGTTCAAGCAAACCACTGGCGGTCAGGGCAACGTTCAGTTTTTGCGGTTTATCGGTAAGATTAGTGATATCCAGCGTCAGACGCGAGGTATCGCCACTCGCCATAAAGCGCGGCATGTTCAGTTCAGCAATCACCGGTGCGGCAACTATCACTTTGCTTTCGTTGCTTCCGAAGTCATCTGCCGTCCAGGCTTGCGCCATGACGCGCAATTCACCGTTAAAATCGCCAATTGGCAGTGTAACCGAGCCTTCACCCTGTTCGTTGAGCGTTACCGGCAGCGCCTGCTGCGCGACAATATTGACGTGATTGACCGGCGGTTTACCACCACGTTTCAGCTCATCACCATCACCACCAAAACGCAGAGCTGCCAGACGCCCCTGACCTTCAATGACCTGACCGTAAATATCGTAAATGTCTGCGCCATAGCGTTTCTGACCAAAGAACGCCTGCCACGGATCTGGCGTGACGTAATCAGTAATATTCAGCACACCGCTATCAACGGCAGACACCAGCACATTCACCTGTTTTGGCATCTCACCATTTTTAGTGCTGGCTTTAATTTTCACGGTTAATGGCTGATTGGGGCGCATTTTTGCTGGTGTTTCCAGCGCCAGATCGAGGCGACGGTTTTCATCACCAAGCGGCAGATGCAACACCCCAACTGCGCGTTTTGGCGTCGCAGAGCGAGATTTATCGCCAGGACGTACCACCAGCGTACTTAAATACAAATCATGACGATTCCAGGTTTTATCGACCGGAATCGTCAGATCCAGCCCTTGAGCCGGAACATCAATCTCTTGCCACCACAGCGGCCCTTCACTGGACTCGACCATCGCATAACCTTTACCCGCCGTTGGCGCGGCAATATGCAACTTAATGGTATCGCCAAGGCGATAACTGGCTTTATCCAGTTTCAGCGTGACACGGTCGGGTCGCACGACACCGCTCCCGTCGCTGTTGTCCTGCCAGCTATAGCCAGCCCAGAAACGCACACTACTGACCGCTTCATTCGGCGCTTTGACTTCCAGACGATAAGCGCCCCACTCTACCGGGAAACTGACCTTACCGGTTTCGTCCGCTTTCAGATCCAGAGTTTGTTCATTTTCGATCAGATCTTTTTGATCAAACTGTGACTGCCAGCCTTCATCTTCTGACCAGTTCCAGTAGTAATCGCGGCGTTCGCGAATCAAGCGCACCTGCAAGCCCGACACGGCTTTTTTTACGCCTTGCGCATCGCTATAAACGATGTCAAAAGCGGCGTTACTGCCTTCATCAACAATGGGCTGTTTCACCGTGCTGTCAGTGCGATAATCGTAAACCGATTTCGAGGCGAACTGCGGACGGATCCCCGGCAATGCATCGGCAGGCCAGATAGCCTGCTCAGCGCGGCGCGTCACCGGGCGACCGCCCGATTCCAGCAAACTACCCTGGAAAATAACCTGTAATGGGGAATGCGTTTCCTTCCACTGGCTTTCTGTAGAAACTTCGCCACGCCCTTTATCATCCAGCGTCAACTGAACTTCATCCAGCGTGCGGGAAAGATTTTCGGCAGCTATCTCGCCGAATTCGAAACCAGGTAAGGCTGACACAGCTTCACGCAGTGGGCGCAGGAAAAGTTGCCCTTGCAAAGTATTACCATTAGCAGGCGCACCGTACAGGTAGTACCCCACCACGGAGAATTTCACTTCATCTTTCGGCGTTAGCGGGGTTTTCTCACCGGTCAGATTCAGCGCCATGCGCTCTGGCATAAAATCTTCGACGTGGAAATCCCACATCCGGTACTGGTTATCGCCCGTGTTAGCGCGAATATGCCACATACCGGTTGCCGCATTGCTATCGAGTGGCCAGGTAAAGTGGTAGAGGCCATTCTCCGGCTGACTAACGACGCTCCTGAGTACCTGCCCGTCGGGTTTAATCACGTCTAACTTGATGGGTTGATCGGGCAATGCTTTACCATCTGCATCACGCAATAAACCATTGAGGATGACTGTTTCACCCGGGCGATAAAGATCGCGCGGGCCAAACATGAAAAACTGTTTGCTATAGCCTGGCGCGCCAGCAATGTTAAATTCTGCTAAGTCCAGCGCCGGAAGTTTTAAATCGAGTAGCGTTGTCTGACCGTCTTTACGCGCCAGCAGTAATGCCGCGTTTTTATCATTTTCCAGCTGCACATGCCCCTGAGCATCACTGGTTGCCTGAGTCAGAGTCTGCCCTTTCTCATTTAATAAAGAGACTTCTATTCCTTGCTGGGCCGCGCCGTTTTCCAGACTTTGGGTAAAGATATCCAGACGATTGTGATAACGGTGAGCTGAAACGCCGATATCACTTAACGTAAACAGCGTCGCGGGATTACTGTAATCGTAACGTCCAGCCTGATTCATCACAGCCAGATACACGCCTGCCTGCTGAAGCGGTTTGATATCGCCCAGCGGCAGCAATAATTTTTCACGGGTGTTACGCGCAGGATTGAGATCAAACCGTCCAGTGTAGACCAGATCCGCCATCTGCAGCAGTTTGTCTGACTGCCAGTTCGCCAGCGAATTGCGGTATTCCCATTGGCTAATGAAAGCGGGCAGTGATTCTGGTTTCACACGGAAGAAGTTAACATCGACATTGTTAACGTTGAGCGCCATTACCGGCAGCCCTTCAATAACTTTACCAGGTAACAACGAACCACGGCTGGCAAAACCGACGCTGGGTTGGATATCACGGGTAGTTATAGTTTTTTCGTAATCTTTACTGAAGGTTGCGTTGTTGAGTGCTTTGACCTCCTTGCCAATAGTGACGATCAAATCACGTTTCGGTTCGAGGTGGCGTAAACGCAACTCTTTAAGATTATCTGACAGCTCCCAGGCACCATCCACTTTGCCGCTTTTCTTATCGACGACATGGATAACGCGTGAGAAATCCTGATCCGGATCGAGAGGAATGGAGAACGTCAGCACCAGCGTGGCTGCGCCATCAAGTTGAACTTCAGAGAGATCCAGCAATGTCAGCGCCTTACCGGCACTCTGTTGGGCCAGTTTTTGTCGCTCCGGCGCGGAAAGTTTTGCTGAACTCACGTTTTCTGAAGAGGCCGCTTTAGTAACTTCAGAAGGCGCATCTTTTTTCACCGCTGTTGGCGCGTTATCGTTGTTGTCGCACCCTGCCAGCGCCAGCATTAGCATGCAGGCGGCTACGCGTAACTTTTTCATTTTTCATCCCTGCCACAATGGCCCGTTAGCAACGTCGAATAATTATTATGCGTGAGAATTTACGTTATGTAATTCAGTATCACGCCCATACAATCCGAATTTTAGTGAGAATTGTGGCTCAGACAGCCAAATCAGCCTCTTTTGCTTGTCGCTTTTCACTAAACATCCGACAATTTAGCCTAACCCCGGCAAAAATGGAGATGCCTATGTCCACGACATGGTTTGTAGGAGCCGACTGGCTCGCCGAACATATTGATGACCCGGAAATTCAGATTATCGATGCCCGCATGGCGTCGCCTGGACAGGAAGATCGTAACGTTGCTCAGGAGTATCTGAATGGACATATTCCCGGCGCAGTGTTTTTTGATATCGAAGCGCTTTCTGATCACACTTCCCCGCTTCCGCACATGCTGCCGCGCCCGGAAACGTTCGCCGTGGCGATGCGTGAATTAGGCGTTAACCAGGATAAGCACCTGATTATCTATGACGAAGGTAATCTTTTCTCAGCCCCACGAGCATGGTGGATGCTGCGCACCTTTGGTGTAGAGAAAGTGTCGATTCTGGGGGGTGGACTTGCAGGCTGGCAGCGCGATGATCTGCTGTTAGAAGAAGGTGCAGTAGAGCTGCCGGAAGGAGAGTTTAACGCCACGTTTAATCCTGAAGCCGTGGTGAAAGTCACCGATGTGTTATTGGCAAGCCATGAAAATACGGCGCAAATTATTGATGCCCGCCCGGCTGCACGTTTTAACGCAGAAGTTGATGAACCTCGCCCAGGTTTACGTCGCGGACATATTCCCGGTGCATTGAACGTTCCGTGGACGGAACTGGTGCGCGAAGGCGAACTAAAAACGACCGATGAACTGGATGCGATATTTTTTGGTCGCGGCGTCAGCTATGACAAACCGATTATCGTCAGCTGCGGCTCTGGTGTAACGGCAGGCGGGGGGTTTTTTGGGCCCCCGGGCACTTTAGTAAGTTGG
>OBVO01000716.1_pt1 | contig 17883 bp, 21 predicted proteins | sample 1495151 | NCBI WGS metagenome assembly OBVO01 (sample SAMEA2580019, study PRJEB22360) | human gut metagenome | reverse complement strand
AGTTGCTGCGCATAGCATGGATGCAAACGCACACCCTAGGATGCTTGTGGATGGTAATACATCGGAACCCATTGACGACACTCAGACGCTTGCAGCGCATGAGGCCAATCCACAAGCACACCAAAATATAGTAATTGATGGGAATATATCTTGAATAAGGTGATTTTATGGCAAAAATACAAATTAAGCGCGGAAACCAAGCAGACGTCGAATCCCTAACATTAGCTGAGGGGGAACTTGCCGTCGCGCTAGACACTGGCAATGTATATGTTGGTCTGCCATCTACAACAGGAGGCGGGAATCCGGTCAAAAAGTTAATCAATCCGACCGGAGGCACGGCGGAAACAGCCGATAAGCTTGCAACTAAACGTAACTTTAGCTTATCCGGAGACGCGACGGCTCCAGCTGTGCAGTTTGACGGTAGCGCCGATGTAAATCTAGAGGTGACTCTTGCCAACATGTCTGGACTTTCTGCCGGAACGTATACCAAGCTTACAGTAGACAGCAAAGGCCGCGTGACATCCGGCGGTACCATTACGGCGTCTGACTTGCCGGACATTGACGGCGGTACATTTTGAGCGAGATAGGAGCGCGATAAAATGCCAAAGATCCAAATCAAACGCGGCGAAAAGTCGAGCCTCCCCAGACTATCAGAGGGCGAGCTTGGGCTGGCGCGCGACGCAAACGAGCTATACATTGGCGGGACAAATGACAACATCCAAGTTGCAACCTTACAAAACGGTAAACTGCCATCGGGCCTACTTGAGAGCCTGTCAATCAGTCTCAACGGAGGGACAAACACAACTTATGACGGGAGCACGGCGGAAACCTTAACTATATCTCCGGACACGATTGGCAGCCCCGTGTGCAGGACGTTGACAATGGAGGACTTTAACAATGCAGTCGAACCCGGACTTTACACCATGCGAAACGCGCAGTATAATCAGCCGGTTGATACTAGTTATTGGGGCTTGCTCGTCCTCAAGTCGGACAACGGAAGTTACATTGAGCAACTGGCAATCCAAGAGGAACATGGCGCTGTATATGTACGATGCTGTAGCGGAAGCAGGTGGACAGAGTGGAAACGTATGGACTCCGGGGACTGGGACTCCATCCAAAACAAGCCGTCGTTTTCAAGCGTGGCATATTCTGGAAATTATGGAGATTTGGTAGGTGCTCCCACAAGCCTCCCCGCAAACGGAGGAAATGCGGACAGCGTAGGAGGATGGGAATTTTATGCCACATCAATCCAGCTGAATCCTTGCAGCGTTACAACGGCATATGGCAATATGTACGTCAGTCAGGAATACAATTTTGCGTATGGCCCAGCAACTGGTACACCCTATGTCACGGCTACATGTCAAAGCAATGGTTATGCGTATGCGCATATTAGTTATAGTACAAATCAAAACCGAGTGTATTTTCGCGTTATTAATCCGGTGCAAACAAGTAGTCTTAACGCCGTAGTTCACTTCCATATTATGTGGAAAAATGAATGATTTTGGAGGTGATAACAGTGCCGTACCACGGAATAGACGTATCCAAACACAACGGCAAAGTAGATTGGCCCACCGCAAAAGCGGCGGGCTTAAATTTTGCCATGATCCGTTGCGGATATGGCTCAGACATGTCGAGCCAGGACGACCAGCAGTGGGAACGCAACGTGAAGGAGTGCGACCGGCTGGGAATCCCCTGGGGCGCGTATCTGTACAGTTATGCGCTGAACGTAAACGACGCAAAGAGTGAGCTACAGCACGCGCTGCGCCTGCTGAAAGGCAAGAAGCCGACGTATCCCGTGGTTATCGATATGGAGGATGCGGACGGTTATAAGGCCAATCATGGAGGCATCCCGTCCAAGGCCACCAATACGCAGATTATCAAGACATTTTGCGATGGAATCAAGGCGGCGGGATACAAGCCCGGCTATTACTGCAACCGGGATTGGTACTATAACCGCATCGACCCTTCGCAACTCAAAGCATATGCGTTCTGGTATGCCCGCCCCGGCGTCAGCAAGCCAGACTTATCCTGCGACATCTGGCAGAACAACTTCCCGGAGACGGGCGGCAAATGGCCGGGCGCGAACATCTCCGGCAGCGGATGTGATACCAACATCGCTTACACCAACTATACGGCAACCACAACGCCAGCTGCGGCGCCAAACGGGGCGGCTTACAAGTCTGACACAACGGGCAAGCTGAGCATTGCTGCGGGCGGTATGTATGTGCTGGCCGTGACTTGTACCGCAGGCCTACCCAGTGTCGTGCCCGGCAATGGGGCCGTGGTTGATGTGTCGCGCTCCGCAATCGGCGGTAATAAGTATTACTTTAAGATTACCGCCAAAGGACAAGTCGGCGAATCCACTGGTATCTACATCAACGGCAGCAAGATCAGCACGTTTGTGGTGACGATCACGTCCACCTGCGTCTCGGACACCACAATGCCCATGCAGCTCAAAGTCGGTGCGTGCTACAAGATCGGCCTGACGAGCGAAAAGCGACCCACGGTGACGTGCGGAACCGGTGGTATTGCCTGTATGGCAGGTGTGTATTCCATTGGCAGCGGAAAATGGCTTGTGCCGGTGGTCGCCTATGGCAAGGGCAAAACCGGAATCTATACGCAGGTGGACGGCGAACCGCCAGTCAAACAGTTTGTGCTTGAGGGGGTATGAGTTTGGAGCTTGACGAAATCGCAATCCTTGCGAAAGAAGGGTTGGATAGTGCGAAATCTGCCCACAAACGCATTACCGAGGTCGCCGCCGAGGTTGCAGACATCCACAAGCTGGCGGAAGCGATGGCATCAACGCAGCAGGAAGTGGAAGGGCTGAAAGAAGATATCACAGAAATTAAAGATACTGTATCCGGCATCGCCGCAAAGCCGTCCAAATATTGGGAAAACATTTTGATGGTAGGAATCACCGCCATCGTCACTGCAATTGTATCGTACATAATTACCGGGCATTTTTAATGGAGGTATAATATGACATTTGAAGTTGTAATAATCGTATTTGCTGTATTGGCCGTGATTGCCGTCGCTGGCTGGGTGTTGGCCTACGTCAAGTCGAAAGGCGTCAATGTGCAGGGCGGTGTGGATACCGCCCAGAAGGTGATCGGCGTCGCGGATACTGTCACAGATGCACTTGCGGCCGTGGCGCCAAATACTGTGACTACCACGCTGCAAAAAATCGTTGACGGGGCGAAGCTGGCCGTTGACAGCGCCGAGCAGATGTATCTTAACGGCAACGTAACGGCTGACCAGCGCAAGGAGACCGCCACCAACGTACTCAAGCAGGCACTGGCGCTCGATGGTATTGCCTACGAGGGAGACGTCTCCGCGCTGGGTGATGCGGCAATGGAGGCAGCTGTGCGTGCGTTGCCCAGCACGGGCGAGGCTCTGGCCGCAAAGGCAGGCACGGCGAAGGCTGGCACTGCACAAGTCAGCGTCACAACCGCAAAGGCGTGAGGTGTTAAGCATGCAAGACACAAGAGTACATGATGGCATGGTCGGTGAGGGCGTCGGATTCGAGCGCATCCGTCGCATCACGGGCTATCTGGTCGGTACAATGGACCGCTGGAACAACGCGAAGCGCGCAGAAGAACGCGACCGCGTGAAGCACGGCATCCGCAAAAATTAATCACACAAAGACAGCGCCCCTGGCTTACCGCAATGGTAGGTCAGGGGGTTTTTGTATGTCAAAAAGTATTGACTTTTTTAGAATTAAGTGGTAAAATAAATACGTTAGAGTAAAGACATCCTATTAAGAAATTAACAGGTTTCTTGGCACATCAGCTTGTCCAGGCCATTGGGATGATTTCTTTCCTCGAACAGATTGATTCGCTTTGCGCCGGGCATTTGCCCGGCGATTTCTTTTTTGGCTTACAAAAATCCCATGCCCTACTATTTATAAGATAGGATATGGAATTTTTGGTTGCTCTCCGCACAAAGAGCATATATTGAAATATCGGCACATTCACACAGCGTTATTGTGGACTAATTGTGGACTAATCGCAATTTTTCCAAGACTTATACGTATTAAATAGAGTTCAAGTCTCGCCACTCGGACCAAATGAAAACCGCGCAGGGAAGCGAAAATGGCTTGCCTGCGCGGTTTTTGTTTATCGAAAAGATTGATCCAATTTTAGCTTTGAAACCTAATCGAAGTGATCTTGTCCATAAAGGCAAAACCATCCCGCTTTCGAGAAACGGCATGGCTTCGGCGATGCTGTTTCCACTTTTTGCGGGCGCGGGGGCAAAGCTCATAGAATCAAAAAGCAGGTGTATCGCACATGTCGCGATACACCCGCCTTACTTTGTATCCTTATTGCCGCGCTGCCTTTATGCCAGGGGCTTTGGCTGGTCCTGCCGCGCCTTTGTAGCAGCTGCCTGTAACTCGGAAAAGGTCGTGATCTCCTGTTTTTCCAGCTCTTTTTGGATGGGCGGCGGCAGTCCCTGGAAAAATTCGTAGCTCGATATGTCTTGCTCCAGGAGTTCGGACAGACACAGATAGTTATCCATTTGCACGCTCCGGCAGCCCATGAACAAAAGCTTTCATTTCCCTGCGGGACTGGATCGCATGCGTTTGATTCAAGATAGCCTGCTGCTGCGCCCGTGGCAAGCTGGTAAAATAGGCTTGTGCAGCCGGGTCCTGCAGCAGCGCCATGCCAAACCCCATCGGCAGATCTTTCAATGGCTCCATCACTTCCACCTCCGGCTTTAGCCTTCCCCGCCTGTGCCCAAACATGCGACTGCCCAATTCTATGCACAAATTGTATTAAAATTCCAATATAAAGGAAGAATAAAATAACGGTGGGCCGGTGCGGTGGATTGCCACGCCGGCCCTTGTTTGTTATCCCTGCGTCATGTTCTGGCGAAAACGTTCCACATCCTCAACAGTGCGCAGCGTGATGCCGCTTTGATAGACAGTTTCCAACAGGTTCGGCGGCAGCGCCCGCAGGGCCTGCTGTACACTTTCGTATTGCGGTTTGGTTTCTGGATATTCCATTTTGGTCACCTCCGAGTCTTAGTTTTTGCAGAATTAGCGGGAATACACGGAAAACGCCATTGCTTCCTGTCCATTTTTTCGATATAATAAAATGTATCGCAAAGATAAAGGGGTAATGATAGAATGAGTGAGGTCAGGACGCGGTTTGCACCCAGCCCTACAGGCTTCATGCACGTTGGAAACCTGCGCACGGCCCTGTATGAATATCTGCTCGCCAAATCCCAGGGCGGCAAGTTTGTGCTGCGCATTGAGGATACGGACCAGGAACGTCTGGTGGAAGGCGCGACGGATGTCATCTATAATACGCTGCGGCAGGTGGGCCTGCAGCACGACGAAGGCCCGGATATCGGTGGCCCTTACGGACCTTATGTGCAAAGCGAACGCAAAGGGATTTATTTGCCTTACGCCAAGCAGCTGGTAGCAGAGGGGAAGGCCTATTATTGCTTCTGCACGAAAGAACGCCTGGATTCCCTGCATGATGAAAACGGTATCGGCGGCTACGACCGTCATTGCCGCGATTTGCCGCAGGAAGAGGTCGACCGCCTGCTGAAAAGCGGACAACCGTGGGTCATCCGCCAAAAGATGCCCATCGAAGGGAGCACCACGTTTGTTGACAGTGTGTTCGGCGAGATCACGATCGAGAACAGCGAGCTGGAAGATCAGATTCTCATTAAGTCGGACGGCTATCCGACCTATAATTTTGCAAACGTGATTGACGACCATCTGATGCACATCACCCACGTGGTGCGCGGCTGCGAATACCTGACCAGCACTCCGAAATACAACCTGCTTTATCAGGCATTCGGTTGGGACGTGCCCACCTATGTGCATCTGCCGCTGATCATGGGCCGCAATGCGGATGGCTCGACGAGTAAGCTCTCGAAGCGGCATGGCTCCACCGGCTTTGCGGACCTCGTGCGCGAGGGCTATCTGCCACAGGCGATCGTCAATTATATCGCTCTGCTTGGATGGGCGCCAAAGGATTCTAACCAAGAGCTTTTTACCCTGGAGGAGCTGGTCGAGCATTTCCGCACCGATGGCATCAGCAAGAGCCCCGCAGTGTTTGATTACGATAAACTGACCTGGATGAACGGCGAGTATATCAAAAAAATGCCGCAGCCGGTTTTTATCGAGCAGGCCATGCCGTATTTCCAGGAAGTATTTGGCGCACAGGAGAAGGACTGGACGGTTTTGGCCGAGATGCTCCAGCCCCGCGTGCTCAAGCTGCCGGAAATTCCGGAGATGCTTGCGTTCTTTAAAGAGTTGCCAGAATATGATGCGGCGCTCTTTGTCAATAAGAAGAGCAAAGCCAATTTGGAGAATGCACCGGTGATGCTGCAGGCTGCGATTGAAGATCTGGAAGCACAACAGGATTGGTCGGTGCCGAGCCTGCACGACAATCTGCTCGCGCTTGCGCAGAAGCTGGGCGTCAAAAACGGAACGCTGCTGTGGCCGGTGCGTATCGCAGCGGCAGGACAGAAAGTCACGCCGGGCGGTGCGATGGAGATCCTTTCCCTGCTGGGCAGGGAAGAGTCCCTGCGCCGGCTGCGCCTGGGCCAGGACAAACTGCGGCAAGCCGCAGATACCGATAAAATCTGAAATGCTTTGAGGAGGAACCACCATGAACGAACCGATGGAGAAGACGGCCTCCGGCGAGGGCGGCAACTTTATCCATACTTTTATAGAAGAAGACATTGCGCCGGGTGGCCGTTTTGCCGGCCAGCGTGTGCACACCCGTTTCCCACCGGAGCCAAATGGCTACCTGCATATCGGCCATGCAAAAGCCATCTGCATCGACTTTGGCACAGCGGAAAAGTTTGGCGGCCTGTGCAACCTGCGCATGGATGATACAAACCCCACCAAAGAGGACACGGAATATGTAGATGCCATCAAAGAGGACATCGCGTGGCTGGGCTTTTCCTGGGACGACCGGTTTTTCTATGCGTCCGACTATTTCCCGAAGATGTATGAGCTGGCAGTCGCCCTGATCCAGAAGGGCCTGGCTTACGTCTGTGAGCTGACGCCGGACCAGATGCGTGAAAACCGCGGCGATCTGACGCATCCGGCTGTCAGCCCCTATCGCGACCGGCCCATCGAGGAGAGCCTGGACCTGTTTTCCCGCATGAAGGCCGGAGAATTCGAGGACGGCCGCATGACGCTTCGAGCGAAGATTGACCTCTCCTCCGGCAACTTCAATATGCGCGATCCGGTCCTTTACCGCATCCACCACATAGCCCATCATCGCACCGGGAACACGTGGTGTATCTATCCGATGTATGACTTTGCGCATCCGATCGAAGACGCCATTGAAGGTGTGACGCATTCGCTGTGCTCATTGGAATTTGAGGATCACCGTCCGCTTTACGATTGGGTCATCAGCCACATCGACCTGCCCGCTAAGCCCCGGCAGATCGAGTTTGCCCGTTTGGGCATCAACAATACCGTCATGAGTAAGCGAAAACTGCGTCAGCTGGTCGAGGGCGGCTTCGTCAAAGGCTGGGACGATCCGCGCATGCCCACACTCTGCGGCCTGCGCCGCCGCGGCTTTACGCCCGCGTCCATCCGCAACTTCTGCGAGCGCATTGGCGTTTCCAAGGTCAATTCCACGGTGGAATATGGCTTTTTGGAACATTGCCTGCGGGAGGATCTCAACAAGAATGCACGCCGCACTATGGCGGTGCTGCACCCGATCAAGCTGATTTTGACCAATTATCCGCAGGAACAGCAGGAAAAATTCGAGGTTGAGAATAACCCCGAGCGCCCGGAGGAAGGCAAGCGTATCGTTACGTTTTCGCGTGAGCTGTGGATCGAACAGGAGGACTTTATGGAAGAGCCAGTCAAAGGCTACCGCCGCTTGTTCCCCGGCAACGAGGTGCGCCTGAAAACGGCCTATATTGTCAAATGTACGGGCTGTGAAAAAGACGCAGACGGAAACGTGACAGCTGTATATGCCGAATATGACCCGGAAACGCGCGGCGGCAATACGCCGGATGGCCGCAAGGTGCGCGGAACCATCCATTGGGTGGATGCGAGCAACTGCGCGGACGCCGAAGTCCGCCTGTATGGCAGCCTGTTCACCGTGCCAGAGCCGGAACAGGAGGAGAATTTCCTAACTGTCCTCAACCCGGATTCATTGGAAGTCCTGACCGGCTGCAAAGTCGAGCCGGACATGCGTACAGCACAGGTGCCGTCTTCCTTCCAGTTCATGCGGCAGGGCTATTTCTGTCTGGATCCCGATTCCACATCTGACCATCTTGTTTTTAATCGTTCTGTTTCCCTGAAGGACGGATTTAAGCCCCCCAAAAAATCCTGATCTTATGTTCCCCGCCACCTTGTCCACAGGACAGGGAGCGGGGAACTTTTATAGACAGGAATGTAAAATCATCTGGACAAAATTCCAAAATCATGCAGCCGTTTGCGGGTGTCTGACCGTACTGACATGCAATAAACAATATATGGATTTATTGAAACAAAAATGACAAAATTCGGAGCGGATTCGCGCCTGATTTGCAACTGCGCGGCAAGCATATATGTATTTACTTTCGTCAATTTAATTTCTTTATATTTCCACAGAAGGGCATATGTGGATTTACAGAGAAAAAATATTTTTGCACAAGAAATTGTTTTGCAAAGAAATAAAGTTATTGAAAATGCGAATAACCCAAAGAAGCTCGTCGGGCCATTTTTTTACGAGACCTGATGAAAAAGGCTGACTATTGTGCAAAGACATTAATAGTTTTTTCCCGCCCTGCAAAAAGCTGTGAAATTTTATTTATTTTCTAGTGGAAATGGTCGGACCTTTGTGGTATACTAAAAGTGTACTAAAAATTTGCAGAACACGGGTGGCAGATTCCACAGAAAATACAGTTGCTAAAAATTTAACGAAATTCTTGCAATGCAGAAATCTTTGTGCTATATTTGACTTATGCAAGCAAAGCACACATAAAACTCAGATCACAAGGAAACTGCAATTTTGTGTTCTGCCTGTACTGTGTCAATCAACCGCATATTATTCTAAGGAGGAAACAAGATGTCTAAAAAAATTGTTCTTGCAGGTGCTTGCCGTACTGCCATCGGCAAAATGGGCGGGACCCTGTCCACAACCCCGGCTGCTAAGCTGGGCACGATCGTCATTAAAGAGGCGCTCAAGCGCGCTGGCGTGAAGCCGGAGCAGGTCGACGAGGTCTTCATGGGCTGCGTGTTGCAGGCCGGCCAGGGCCAGAACGTCGCCCGTCAGGCAGCTGTCAACGCTGGCATCCCGGTGGAAGTTCCGGCAACAACGCTCAATAATCTGTGCGGTTCCGGCCTGAAGTGCGTCAACCTCGCTGCGGATATGATCCTCGCTGGCGAAGCGGACATCATCGTTGCCGGCGGCACCGAGAACATGTCCATGGCTCCGTATCTCATTCCGCAGGGCCGTTATGGCTACCGCATGAATGACGGCGTGCTCGTCGACTCCATGATTAAGGATGCTCTGACGGATGCGTTCTATAACTATCATATGGGCATCACGGCTGAGAACGTTGCTGAGCAGTGGCACCTGACCCGTGAGATGCAGGACGAGTTCGCTGCGAACAGCCAGCAGAAGTGCGAAGCTGCGCAGAAGGCCGGCAAGTTCAAGGATGAGATCGTTCCTGTCGAAGTTAAGAAGAAGAAGGAAACCATCATCTTCGATACCGATGAGGGTCCGCGTGCGGGCGTCACGGCGGAGAGCATCTCCAAGCTGCGTCCGGCCTTTAAGAAGGATGGCGGCACGGTTACCGCTGCAAATGCTTCCGGCATTAACGACGGCGCTGCTGCTATCATCGTTATGAGCGAAGAGAAGGCCAAGGAGCTCGGCGTGAAGCCGATGGCGACATGGGTTGCTGGCGCTTCCGCTGGTGTTGATCCGTCCATCATGGGCACCGGCCCGATCGCTTCCACCCGCAAGGTTCTCAAGAAGACCGGCCTGACGGTCAAAGACCTCGACCTCGTTGAAGCAAATGAGGCATTTGCTGCGCAGTCCCTGGCTGTCTGCCATGACCTCGAGTTCGATATGTCCAAGGTCAACGTCAACGGCGGTGCTATCGCTCTGGGCCATCCGGTCGGCTGCTCCGGCGCGCGTATCCTGGTCACCCTGCTGTATGAGATGCAGAAGCGCGGCTCTAACCGTGGCCTGGCAACGCTGTGCGTTGGCGGCGGCATGGGCTGCTCCACGATCGTTGAGAAGTACGAAGGCTGAGATCAAACAGTAAATTAGGAGGCATTTTGATATGTCTTTTGTAAAGTATGAGCAGCAGGGCCAGGTTGGTATTGTTACGATTGACCGTGAAAAAGCACTCAATGCGCTCAACAGCGCGGTGCTCGATGACCTGAAGGCGGTTATTGACGGGGTAGACCTTGACACCACCCGCTGCCTGATCATCACCGGCGCCGGCCAGAAGTCCTTTGTTGCAGGCGCGGACATCGGCGAGATGAGCAAACTGACGAAGGCGGAAGGCGAGGCCTTCGGCAAGAAGGGCAACGATATTTTCCGCCAGATCGAAACGCTGCCGATCCCGGTTATCGCGGCGGTCAACGGCTTCGCGCTCGGCGGTGGGTGCGAGCTGTCCATGAGCTGCGACATCCGCATCTGCTCCGAGAACGCACGTTTCGGTCAGCCGGAGACAGGCTTGGGCATCACGCCGGGCTTTGGCGGCACGCAGCGTCTGATGCGCATCATTCCGGTCGGCATGGCCAAGGAAATGGTTTACGCTGGCACGCAGATTAAAGCGCCGCGGGCACTGGAACTGGGCCTTGTCAACGCGGTTTATCCGATTGAAGAGCTGATGCCGGCAGCGCTCAAGCTGGCCAACAAGATTGCTGGCAACGCTCCGATCGCAGTGCGTGCATGCAAGAAGGCAATGAACGAGGGCCTGCAGGTCGATATCGACAAGGCCATCGCCATTGAGGAAGCGAACTTCGGTTCCTGCTTCGAGTCTGCGGACCAGCGCGAAGGCATGGCTGCTTTCCTGGAGAAGCGTACCCATGAGCCCTTCCAGAACAAGTAATTAAAAACAGTATAAGAAAATCTGATACATTTTTCTTCTATTGAAACCGTCAATTTATTTTGAATGGAGGACTTTACTGATGAAGGTTGGTATTATTGGTGCCGGCACGATGGGTTCCGGCATTGCGCAGGCTTTTGCGCAGACGGAAGGCTTTGAGGTTTGCCTGTGCGACGTCAAGGCGGAATGGGCTGCCGGCGGCAAAGCAAAGATTGAAAAGCAGCTCTCCAAGCGTGTAGCAAAGGGCAAGATGGAGCAGTCCGCTGCTGACGCGATTCTCGCAAAAATCACAACCGGCACGAATGAGATTGTGAAGGATTGCGACCTGATCGTCGAAGCTGCCCTCGAGAAGATGGATGTCAAGCAGGGTATCTTCAAGGAACTGCAGGGCATCTGCAAGCCGGATGCGATCTTTGCTTCCAATACCTCCTCTCTGTCCATCACCGAGATTTCCCAGGGCCTCGACCGTGCTGTGGTTGGCATGCACTTCTTCAACCCCGCTCCGGTCATGAAGCTCGTGGAAGTTATCGCTGGCGAGACGACCGCTCCCGAGACGGTCGAAAAGGTCATTGAGATCGCTAAGGCGATCGGCAAGACCCCTGTGCAGGTGAAGGAAGCGGCTGGCTTTGTCGTGAACCGCATCTTGGTCCCGATGATCAACGAAGCTGTCGGAATCTATGCTGCAGGCACCGCTTCTGTTGAGGACATCGATACGGCTATGAAGCTGGGCGCAAACCATCCGATGGGCCCGCTGGCTTTGGGCGACCTGATCGGCCTGGATATCGTTCTGGCGATCATGGATGTTCTGCAGAGCGAGACTGGCGATCCGAAGTATCGTGCAGAGCCGTTGCTGCGCAAGATGGTCCGCGCTGGCAAGCTCGGCCAGAAGACGGGTATCGGCTTCTACGATTATCGCAAGTAAGCAGTTGCTTCTAACCTTTACATGATATAACAGGGACCGCTTCCTACGGTATACGAGGAGGCGGTCCCTATTTTAGTATGCTTCAGCGAAACGACAACCCTAATGAAATGGCCGTGGACATTTTGTCCACGGCCATTTCATTAGGTAAAGTGATCGTTCCCATTTTGAGAACTACCAAAATCGCGCGGATTGTATTCTTTGCTTGACTAAAGTAGGTGTTCCCATTTTGACCACAACTTAAACAACAGGATACGGTTTCACGAAGGTCATTTACCAATCAACCGGCGGATGGCCTTTTTTGTTGCTTCTGCAACATCCAACCGGGACAAATACGCCCGGTGTGCCGGTACTGCGAGTCACTCTGATTTTACCCTGTCCAGAACTAGACTTTTCAGTGTAGATGGGAAATACTGGCCAGCAGCCGGGTATGTCTACAAGACGCATTCAACCGTGTCTGCAAGGGACGCTGGAAGCGGCGTTTGTTCCGTTAGACTTACTTACCGCTTTGTGCTTTGTAGCTCTCGCCCCATGTCCACATCGCGTCCAGAATCGGTTTCAGGCTTTTTCCCAAGTCCGTTAGGCTGTATTCCACCCTCGGCGGGACTTCCGCATACACCTTCCGATTGACCAGCCCTTTTTCTTCCATATCCCGAAGCTGGGCGGTCAATACTTTCTGCGACACGCTGCCAATGGATTTTTTGAGTTCTCCGAACCGTTTTGTTCCGGGCAGTAAGTCACGCAGAATCAGGACTTTCCACTTATCGCCGATGAGCATGAGCGTTGTTTCTACCGGGCAGGCTGGCAATTCTCTCGCTTGCTGCATGGTATCACTCCTTCCAATAGTTTCATTTTGGTAACTACGGCACAATAAAGTGCTTACTTTACAAACAACACTTACGGAGTTATTATAATCTTGCAGGATAAAAATTGCAATCCCTAAAACCCGCATTCAAAATCAGGAGGTATTCATCATGAATGAAGTCGTAAAGTTTTTGCAGGAAAATCCCGTACAGTATCTGGCTACCGTAGGCCGTGACGGAAAGGCGAAGTGCCGTCCCTTCATGTTTGCCGGTGAGATGGACGGCAAGCTGTGGTTCTGCACCAACAGCCAGAAGGAAGTCTACAAGGATATGCAGGCAAATCCCAACATTGAGGTTTCTGTTTCCAGTCCGGCCTATGCGTGGATTCGTCTGAACGGGGAAGCCGTTTTCGAGAATAACATGGCTGCCAAGGAAATGTGCATCCAGAACCCCATCGTTAAGGGACAGTATGGCGAGGCGACCAACCCGATCTTCGAGGTGTTCTATCTGAAGAACGCGCACGCCGTGATTGCTGACTTCTCCGGCAATCCGCCCAAGGAGTACAACCTGTAAACAGAATTTTCCAAATATCTTCGGGGCAAGGTGGAATCCCTGACCGGCAGTGACAGTCTGCGAACTGCAAGAGCAGCCGAAACGGTGCAATCCCGTTACCGACGGTAATAGTCCGGACGAGAGAGGATATGACAAGAGCAACCCCGCAAGTATGAACTTTGCGGGGCTTGTTCTTAATCTAAATCATATCTCAATAGGAGAAATATGGAGAAAAATATCACTATCCAAAAGAAATCGACAAGCCAAAATGTGCGTATGCTCACAATGACTGCCGTACTTTCTGCTATTTCCTTTGGCCTTGCCTTTTTTGAGTTTCCTGTTCCTCTATCTCCGTCGTTTGCACGAATGGATTTATCGGACTTGCCCGCGTTGATTGGCGCCTTTGCATACGGCCCCGTATCGGGTGTATTGATTGAACTTGTCAAAAATGCCTTGCAGCTATTCACTTCTTCCACCGGCGGTATCGGTGAACTAGCCAATTTCATCATGGGGAGTAGTTTTGTTGTATCTGCCGGGCTTATCTATAAATTGCATAAGACAAAAAGGACAGCGGTAATTGCCTGTCTGGCCGCCAGCGTTGTCATGGGAATCACAGCGGCTATCGTCAACTACTTCATCCTTTTTCCCGTATTTGAAGCATTTATGCCGCTCGACCAACTGATTGCTTCTTTTGGGGAGTTTATCCCCTTTATCAAGACAAAACTGGATGTTGTGCTGTTCAATGCGTTTCCGTTCAATTTGCTGAAAGGAATCGGTATCAGCATTGTCACCATGCTGCTTTATAAACGACTTACCCCGGTCTTAAAGGGCAGGCAAAAATAGGAGGTTCATCATGCGGACAAGAGATTATCTGAAATACATTGTGGCGGAAATCCACTCTACCGTCTTTGCCACCGTGAATAGCGAGGGGCGGCCCGTTACCTGTGCCATTGACATCATGGACTATGATGAGAGCGGTCTTTATTTCTTGACTGCAAAAGGAAAGAACTTTTATGACCGCTTGAAAATCAATGAAAATATCGCTTTTACCGCCATGAAGGGCGAGGACACCCTTTCCTGCGTGGCCGTGTCGGTACAGGGCAAAGTAAAAGAGATCGGCCCGGACAGACTGACTGATCTGTTCCGCAAAAATCCGTACATGGCAAAAATTTATCCCGACGCACGCTCCCGCAGCGCCCTTACCGTGTTCAAGATTTATGAAGGAACCGGCGAATGGTTTGACCTTTCCAAACAACCGATTGAACGGGCCAGCTTTTCCTTCGGCGGCGCTCAGACAAAGGAAACCGGCTATTTCGTGACAGACAAATGTATCGGCTGTAAACTGTGCTATTCCCAATGCCCGCAAAAGTGTATCGACATTACTCAAAAGCCCGTCATGATTGAACAGGAACATTGCCTGCACTGTGGGAACTGCTTTGAAATCTGTCCCGCAAGGGCAATCGAAAGGAGGTAGCGCCTCATGACACAGCCCGCCACTCAGGAACAGCGGCTTGATTTCCTGATCCGTTATTTGCTGAATGAAAAAGAGGAATATCAAAACATAGAGATTCCTGCCGCTCTGCCGGATAAACAGCGCCTTTTGCGGAGCCTGATGAATGTGCGCCCGCCTATCCCGGTAAGCCAAACCTTTTTGAATGTGCAGGACGAATATCTGAAAGAACGCCTTTCTGAAAGGGGCGTTACGAAAATAGAGGATTTAACGCCGGTGCAGCCCGGACTGTATCTCTGGCAGGGCGACATCACTACTCTTGCTGCGGACGCGATTGTAAATGCAGCGAACAGCCAAATGCTGGGCTGCTTTGTCCCTTGTCACGGCTGTATTGACAATGCTATTCACACCTATGCTGGCGTGCAGCTCCGCATGGAGTGCGCCCGAATCATGGCTGAGCAGAAGAAAGAAGAATCCAGTGGCAAAGCGAAAATCACAAGAGCCTATAACTTGCCCTGCCGCTATGTGCTGCATACGGTTGGGCCGATCATTTACGGTGCCGTTACAAAGACAGACCGTGAACTGCTGGCAAGTTGCTACCGCTCCTGTCTGGAACTGGCGGCAGACTATAATCTGCGGAATGTAGCTTTTTGCTGTATCTCCACCGGCGAATTTCGTTTTCCAAATAAACTGGCGGCGGAGATTGCTATCCAGACGGTCAGAGCATGGCAGCAAGAAAATCCAAAACAAATCGAGGTAATTTTCAATGTTTTCAAAGACAGCGACTATAAAATCTACAAACGCCTGCTACGATAAAACATCACGGCTGAAACACGAACTTGATACTGCGGACGCGGTTATCATCGGCGCCGGAGCTGGACTTTCCACCTCTGCCGGATTTACTTATACAGGGGAACGGTTTGAACAATATTTTGGGGATTTCATTCAGAAGTACGGTTTCCGCGATATGTATTCTGGCGGCTTTTATCCCTTTGAAACTTTGGAAGAACACTGGGCATACTGGAGCCGTTACATCTATATCAACCGCTACATGGAAGCGCCAAAGCCCGTTTACGAGGACCTTTTGAAGTTGGTGCAGGACAAGGACTATTTTGTGTTGACCACTAATGTAGACCACTGTTTTCAGAAAGCCGGATTTGATAAACAGCGGCTGTTCTACACGCAAGGTGACTATGGCCTTTGGCAGTGTTCCAAGCCCTGCCACCAAAAGACCTATGACAACGAAGAGATTGTTAAAAAGATGTTGGCCGAGCAAAAGGACATGAAAGTACCGAGTGAATTGGTGCCGCATTGCCCTGTATGCGGCGCGCCCATGTCCATGAATCTGCGGGCAGACATGACCTTTGTGGAAGATGAAGGCTGGCATAAGGCTGCTCATCGTTATGAAGATTTTCTCCGTCGTCACGAGGGACAGCGTATTCTCTATCTTGAATTGGGTGTAGGCGGCAATACGCCGGTCATCATCAAATATCCTTTTTGGCGAATGACCTATCAAAATTCAAAGGCCACCTATGTTTGTGTGAATCTGTCGGAAGCGTACTGTCCGAGAGAAATTCAAAAGCAGGCCATTTGTATTGAAGGAGATATAGGTAAGGTTTTGAATATGCTGCGTTCATAAAATAGCAAAGTCAGCCGAGCCAGAGTCAACAGTCAAGATGAGCGGTGCATACGCCGCTCCATTTGGGCCTCTTCCAGGATTCGGTGGAACGACGGTTGGTGTACTGAAACCCACGGTCACTGTGGAACAGCGGATGCGCATCGGGGATTTCTTTCATGGCCTTGCGAAAAGTATTGTACACAAGTGGATTGTCTTTTTTCAAATCTATCAATTTTTTTAATGGGCAACGGAGAAACTTGTAATCCCGCCGGTCACGATTGGATAAAAGATAAACTGTGAAATCCATGGCAAAAGGATACAAATGCGCTTTTCATATCGCTGAAGGCCATGCTCCGGTACTTCGACAGACGGCTCCCGCAGCCAGACCTTTCCTTTTTTCAAATGGGTCTGCAGCAGATGAAGAAGCAGGTACCCCAGCATGGTGCCCACCACATTTAGGATCCAGTCGTTGATGCTCGTTGTCCGCCAATTGAAAAGCTGTAAGAATTCGATCGCCAAGGAGTACCAGCAGCCTGCTATGATTGTTTGGCGCGCCGTGCTTTTCCACACAAGGGGCCATAGAAAGCCGAAGGGGAGAAAGGAGAATATAGTCCGCAGATTTCCCATCGGATTCTTGGGCATGGAAACGAACGGAATTAAAATCAGCTCTTTCCGCCAGTGCTCCGGATGGAAATCCACGATACTGGGCAATCCCAATATGGCGAGCAGGGCTGCGCAGGAACAGAGAAACAGGATCGTCAGCACACAATGACGCATGGGAACTCGCCGGCCCTTTACTCTGGCACTATAAAAAATCCACAATTCCAGCATTAAGCCAAATGGCAGGATAATTGCCATGGCTAAAATCGTTTCCATGTGTCACTCCGTTTCTGGACAGAAGGTTTCTCATGTCCGACAGGGATCGCGCCTATTGGTTATTTATGAGTTACATATCCGCATTTTCCGCATGGGCTGCAGCAGATGCCGCGCGGCTGAGATCCTCCCAATGCTGGCCGTCCGGTATTTCGGCAGAAAGGGAGGGGGCAGCCTCCTGCGGCGGAATATCTTTTGTCATCGGCATGGTAACTACAGCCGTAAAGAGGTCTGCTTGTGAAAAAATGCGAAAAGTACCGCCGCATGCATACGTAAATGTCTGCGCAATCGAGAGCCCTAAGCCGCTGCCGGAAGTGGTGCGGTTTTTGTCACCCCGCACAAAGCGTTCCAGCAGGGCGTCGACATCCCCGATTTCATATTTTGACAAGTTGCGGATGGTGGTAACGGCATGATCGCCTTCCACGGCCAGGCGTACATAGACCCGCGACTGTTCGAGGGAATATTGCAGTGCGTTTTGAATCAGGTTTTGAAACACGCGGTACATCCGGTCGCCATCGGTGTATACCCAGACAGGATTCAGCGGAATCTGCCCGCGCACTTCCACCGGCGCCGCCGCAATCTGAGCGTCCATGTCGGCCAGCGTCTGGGGCCGGCGCCTTGCGGGGGTCATGACCGCATG